>JAEEGL011380783.1_pt1 | contig 82133 bp, 60 predicted proteins | sample 9134231 | NCBI WGS metagenome assembly JAEEGL01 (sample SAMN16246548, study PRJNA631951) | gut metagenome | biome: gut microbiome; feature: rumen; material: fiber-attached | host: Bos | place: Iran: Karaj | collected 2018-10 | reverse complement strand
CGCCGCCAGCGGCCGTCGGCCACCGGGGCCGGCGCCGTGGCCTTCCGGCCGGCGCAACCGCCCAGCAGGAGCACCGCCAGGACAGCCAGCGTGAATAGGGTTCTCCTTGGTTTCATATCACCCAATCTAACTACGTTTCGCCCCTTTTATTGTGTGATACACTTTTTTTTATCGCGCTCCGACCTGGACGGGTGACGGGTGTCGGGGGGGAGGGAATGGCCCTTGGCTCCCTGACAACTCCCTGACAACTCCCTGACTGCTGGCTGAAACCTTGCTGAAAACCCCCTGTTTTCAGCAAGGTTTCAGCCAGCAGTCAGCTAGCATACTCTATAACAGATTGGAAATGCCATACTTAGAATTGTTAAATATAGTTAATTTAACATTTGGCCGTTGTCGGGCACCCTGGGCTCGATTTCGGGCGCCGGAAGGCCGGATTCGGGTCCGGCGAGTCGTTAAACATTCCTAAAAAGCAACTTTTTTTTCCCCATGTGAGAAAAAAAGCCTATATTTGCATCGTAAAAGAAAAGCCCGCCAATGTGCCGAAACGCGCTGAAGCGGCTGAACGAGAAAGATATAGAACCTAATTGGATTGACAAAATATTAATCATCAAAATTCAAACAAAATGAAAAAAGTACTAATCGTTTTGGGTTTTGCCATGTGCACCACCCTCGCCATGGCTCAGACCTCGAAGGTCGTCCGCCAGCACGATCTGCCTAAGAAGGCCGACTTCGCCCTTCAGGCCGAGAATGCCGCCCCGGTCGACTACAAGGCTTCCATCTTCACCAAGACCCCTGGTGATGTGCTCACCACTGTCACCTTCTCGAGCGATGCCGACTTCACCGTCGGTGTTGTCACCGCTACCGACCAGATCGACGGTGCCGCCGTTGGCTCCACTGTCGCCCACAACCGCACGGAACCCATCTTCCGCTGGCGCCGCATTGCCGACACCAATGCCATCTACAGCGATGACTTCTATGCCACCTACCAGATGCTCTGCAGTCTGTATGTCTCCCAGGCAACCCTGGCCGCCTACATGGGTGCCGAGAACGACGTGGTGGGTAACGACGGCTTCATGATGCTCGATGTCACCGAGCTCGATGAGGACAACACCGCCATCAACACCTACTTCGCCCTCACCACCGCTGTCGCCACCACCGGCGAGCAGATGATCGATGTGAAGTGGCGTCAGTACTATCGTAAATATTACGATGTCTGCTACATCGACTACAACTCGGGTAACGGTTGGAAATCCTTCGAGGTCAACGTCACCGGCATCGACTGCGAAGTGAACGGTTCGGCTCCCGCCTTCATGGAGGCCTCCCTGCCCCTCGATGCTGCCAACCAGAGCAACCTCCAGATCCGCTTCCGCCTCTACTCTGAGGGCGATGTGCCCTACGGCTACGCTTGGTTGATCGACGATGTTCAGATCGCCGCCACCCCGCTCGACCGCTGGACCTTCAGCAACATGGGCTACCTCAATGGCTTCTACGGCATGCAGCCCGAGGGCTTCAGCGTGCCTCTGGCCTTCGCCATGTACGGCCGTAACACCGGTATCAACCCCAAGAACAACGTCACCCTCGAGGGTGCCCACGCCTACAACGGCGTATGGGATGCCAACAACTTCATCAGCCGTCCCCAGCCCAACATGGCCGGTCTCGACCCCCTGACCCGCTATGAGATGATCCTCGACGAGAGTGGTTACATGATGCCCGACACCGCCTTCGATGCGAATACCTATTATGAGCACGCCATCCCCGACTACTACAGCTACTATGGCGTCGCCAACCTGCCCTCCAGCTACGGCAAGGTGGGTCTGCCCACCACCGGTCTGGGTATGCACCAGTACTCCCTCCAGGTGAGGAGCGGCAGCAACGTCTACGAGCTCGACACCATGGCCTACACCGTCAGTGAGAACATGGAAATCGGTGCTCAGGATTCGGCCATGGGCCGCACCGTTCCCGGTTATCGTTGGGGCGCCGACAATGGCTTGATCCCCGCCGGTAGCGAGTTCGCCTATCAGTTCACCAGCGGCCTCCGTCCCGGTTTTGTCACCGTTGGCGACCGTCCCGCCGAGACCCACCACTATGCCAATGGTTACATGGTGACCATGCGTTACAACACCCCCGCCGTCATCCCCACCACTGCCGGTGGTGACCCCTGGCGCATCCGTGGTATCGAGTACGTCACCTCGACCAAGCTGACTGCTGACGAGGTCGAAGGTTCGCTCATCGAGCCCTATGCCATCATCTACCGCTTCGCCGGTGAGACCTTCCCCGGCACCGACCAGCAGGCCAACGATACCGGTTTCTACTACATTGGCACCGGTGTTGACGGCGACATGTTCGAAGTGGGTCGTGAGTCCGCTCCCGAGGAGCCCGTTCTCGGCGCCCTCCTGCCCGACCAGCCCTACTATGCCTTCGACGTGCTCTTCCCCGAGCAGCCCGTCCTCGAGCCCAACCACATGTATCGTTTCGGTTACACCAACCTCTCCGACGGTACTCGTTTCGCCGTGGCTCGCACCAGCTATAGCTACAAGCTTACCGACAGCACCAGCGCTCGTTACACCTACAACGAGGAGTATGCTCCCTACTACAACCAGGTTTCGCCCGCCAACAAGCCCTACGATGCCCACGCCTACGATCCTCTGCAGGGCAACCGTACCAATGGCAGCCAGTCCATCTGGGGTTACAACATTGATTACTATCCCATGATCCGCGTCATCGTCGGACCCAAGATGGTCATCCCCAACTTCGGTGTCTATGGTGAGTGCTCCGGTGAGGACGACACCCTCTACACCATCTATCGCAACCAGGCTCTCTGGTGCGGCGTTGCCGACTCGGCCGCCAAGGGCAGCAGCCCCAGCTACCTCATCCTCCCCGGCGCTTGGGCCGAGCAGGAGCAGATGGACGACTACCAGAACTATGTCTGCGGTGAAGGCTGGGATATCTTCCCGCACCGCGTCATCACCGACATCCTCCTCGATGGTAGGTCGATCTTCAACGATCCCGACATGGTCGAGGCTGTTCCTTACAACTTCTACTGGGAGGGCCACACCCCCAACGATGCTCCCGAGGATCAGTGGGCTCCCGCTCTCACCCGTAACTACTACAGCGTTACCATCCGTAACATCAGCGACAACCACCGTCTTGGTGCCGTCACCGCTTGGCGTGCTCTCGGTATTGCCGACGTTGAGGACAATGTCAACATGACCCTCGCCCCCAACCCCGCCAACACCATGGTCCGCGTCAACATCAACGGCTTCAGCGGCAAGGCCAACTGCAGCATCATCGACATGAGCGGCCGCGTGGTCCTCAGCACTGAAATCACCGATGGTGACAACACCGTCAGCCTCAACGGCATCCCCGCTGGCGCCTACTTCGTCCGCGTCACCAATGCCGCCTTCAGCAAGGTTGAGAAACTCATCGTCCGCTAAGTCTCTTAGCTGACTTCAAACAAGAAGAGCTGCCCGATCGGGCAGCTCTTCTTGTTTATATATTTTTATACTCGTTACAATACGTTTCCCAACTGCTCCTTGATCTTCTCAAGCTCGTCCTTCATCACCACCACGAGACGTTGTATCTCTACGTGATTGGCTTTTGAACCCGTGGTGTTGATCTCACGACCCATCTCTTGCGCTACAAAGCCCAGTTTCTTTCCACACACCATCTCTTCGGCCATTGTCTGGCGGAAGTAGTCGATATGTTTCTGTAAGCGTACCTTCTCCTCGGTGATGTCCAGTTTCTCTAGATAGTAGATCAATTCCTGTTCAAAGCGATTCTCGTCCACATCCTTCACGTCGGCCTCGGCCATCCAGCGGCGTATGCGCTCCTTGGCGGTGTCGATGCGTTCGCTCTCGTAGGCAGGTATCTTGCCCAGCATCTCCTCGATGAGGTCCACATGGCGGTGAAAGTCGAGCTCCAATACTGTACCTTCATGGCTACGGAAGGCATCGGTCTGGTCGATTGCCTGTTCCAGAGCGGCGGTAAAGGTTTCCCATTCCGCATCGTTCAGCTCTTCTTCAGCGCCCCCGTTCCAGAGGTCGGGCATCGTCGCCAAGCGACCCAGCAGGTTCTCTTCGTCCGCATCTACACGCTCTGCTACCTGACGCAGTGCCTCATAACGTGCAGCCAGCAGGTCGCCATTCAGTGTGGCGGCATTGCTACCCGCCTCTTCACTGACGATACATTCCACTTTACCCCGCTCCAGACGGTTCAGCCTTGAACGAATCTCTAGTTCGTGCGAGCGTAACAGTGCCGGCAGTTTCACTATCAGGTCAAGCTGTTTACTGTTCAGGGTCTTGATCTCGATGTTCAGTTTCTTCTCGCCAAGGGCGCAGGGCACCTTGGCGTATCCAGTCATTGATTTCATATTATTTAATAATTAGTTTCTCAAAATCAGGTGTTGCATAGGTATTCAACTCGCCGTGGTCGTCGTAGATGAAGTACACCGCTCCCGTTCCAACGCCGCCGGGATGGGCGTTGATGAACGCCAGCGCACTGTCCAAGCCCATGACCATGTAGGCTGTGGCCATGGCATCTGCCAGCCATCCTTCGCGCTCCACGACCGATACACTCAGCAGTGAATGTTGGACAGGTCGCCCGGTCGCGGGGTCGATGGTGTGCGAATAGCGCACCCCATCACGTTCATAATACTTGCGATAGCTCCCCGAGGTGACCACCGAGGCGTCCTTAAGCTCAATGGCAGTCTGCACGGTAGGGACACTAATCGAGTCGGCTGAAGGCCGTTCAATGCCCACTCGCCAGGGAGTACCGTCTGACTTGTGCCCACGGGCCACCACTTCGCCCCCGATATCGACCAGGTAATTGTCGATGCCGTAGCCCTCGAGCATCTGGCCTACCAGGTCGGAGGCATAGCCCTGGGCGATGGCATTGAAGTCCAGTTCCGTGTCGTTATACTGCCGGTAGTAGCGGTGACCAAGGAGGGCGATGTCGCCCTGTGCGGCGCGCAGCAGGGTGTCCAATGTGGCGCCGTCGGGTTCGCTGCGCTCACGGAAGCTGAATCCCCAGGCCTGCACCAGCCGTCCCACGCGCGGGTCGAAGGCCCCTTGGGTGTAGTCCCAGATGTCGAGCGAGTTGGAGAGCAGGAAGAACAGCACGTCATCCAGGCTGTCTGTCTCGCCGGCATTGAGGCGCCGCAGCAGCGAACTATCGACCCACAGCGAGGCCGACCGGTCGAAAGCCTCCAACAGAGAGTCCACCTGCGGCTGCAGGTTCCGCCGCTGTGCGTCGCAGTATTGAATGCTGTAGTAGGTGCCCTGGGCCCTGCCCGAGAGCTTCACGGGTGCTCCCACCGGCCGGCAGGCAACCAGCGAGAACAGCAACGGCACCCATACTAAAAAACGTCCGACACCGGAGTGCCGGACGTTTTTATGAAAATCTCTATTCATTATTTATTGACAATGAATTTACGAGTGGTCTGTACACCCTCGGCGCCGTTGATACGGAGCGTGTAGGTGCCGGCGGCCAGGCCGCCCAGGTCGAGCTGTACGTGGTTGCCATCGACGTCGCGGCGCAGGATCTGCTGGCCCACGGCGTTGTAGATGACCACGTCGGTCATGGCCTCGGCGCTCTCAACGTTGATGTAACGGCTGGCGGGGTTGGGGTAGATGTTGACCTGCAAGGCCTCCACTTCGTCGATACCCACGTTGGCCGTGATGGTGATCCAGTTGATGGCGGTGCAGTTCTTGGTGCTCGTCGACTCGAGACGTATGTCGAGGTTCTCGGTTACATCTTCGATGGTCACCACCGAATCCATCACCACGTTGTCGTTCCAGGTCCACTTGTAGCCGTTGGTGCGGATCGGGTCGCTTTCGGGTGTGGGTACAGCCTTCAGCGTTGTGCTCTCGTGCGGATGCAGCATCCAGTTGCCTTCGATGTTGATGACGGGAGTCTTGTTGATCGTCAAGTTGAGGGTACCGATCTGGAGGCAGCCGTTGGCATCGCGCTCGTCGAGGGTATCCTTGTAGGTACCGGTCTTGTTGTAGGTCTTGCCGTCGAACTCAGTCCAGGTGTAGGAGTCGCAGGCGGTCACCGTGCGGTTCAGGATGGTGTTGGGGTTGACGACGAGGGTCAGGTTGACAATCGAGTCATAGCAGCGCTCGCGGTTCTCCTGTTTGCGCTCGCTGTGGCGGAAGTTCGAGTCGGTGCAGCTGGTGTTGACGTAGACATCCGAACCGTAGCGGCGGTCGATTCTGAACTTGAAACGCACACACACGGTGGTATCGATGCTGTCGGCGCGGTAGCGCATCTCGGGCACATTCAGCTCGAGGTTCAGCGTACGGTAGGTCTTGCAGTTGGTACCCGAGGTGACGATAATCAGCGAGTCGCCTTCAACGCTCGTGCTATAGACACCGCTACTGGTGAAGCGTGTGGTGACATTTCTCCAGGTGGTCGTCGAGCAGGTGTCGCAAGTCTGCTCCAGGCGCTGGAAGGTGTACGGGTAGTTCATGCCGCAGTAGTACTGATTGACGGTGTCGTGCTTGTCAAACAGGTTGAGGACCAGCGTGTAGTGCGAAGTGCAACCGGTGGTTGTGTCGGCGACATCGACCGTGACGGTAGTGCTCTGCGTGTACTCATAGTCTTCGTTCTGGCCGGGCAGCGGCAGGTTGGGGTAGTTGGCTTTCCAGTTGTAGCGGTCGCCGCAGTGGTCGACGCGGGTGGTATCGTAGTTGTGATTGTTGTAGCTCACCTTGATACCCACCAGACTGTCGCAACCGCCGATGACGCTCGTATAGAGGTGGTAGTGCACATTGGTGTCGGTGTAGGTGGTACCTTCCCAGGTGTAGGAGCAGCCTGCGCTGATGGCCATCGGCGTCACCTCTTCCTCAAGGTTGAGGTTGGGGATGATGGTCACGTGGTATGTGTCGTGGTGGTGGCAGGGAGCCGAGGCGGCGCTGGGCGTAGGACGGTAGGTGCCGTAGGTGCTGTTGTGTGTATAGTCGCCGCTCGTGTAGATGGTGTCGTGCCATAACGGTTTGAAGAAGTCGCAGCGTATCGTGTCGAACTCGTCGTACTGCTCGCCATCATAGGAGGTGATGCGGACGCGGACGATACTGTCGCAGCCGCCCACCACGGTCTCGAACTTACGTACATGGGCCAACGTGTCGGTGATCGTCATGTCGTCCCAGCGGTAGTAGCAACCTGCCGTGGTCACGATATCGATGGTATCTTTGTATTCGCTGTTCACCGTCAGGCTGATGACGTTGTGATAGGTGCAGCTGCCATCGACCACCGTCGTGTCGAATTCGCGCGAGGCGGTGTAGACCGTACCCCAGGGGGCCGTGTAGCTACCGCATACCGTGGTGTCCACCACCGTGTCATGCGTGCCGAGGGTCACCTTGACTTTCACAATGCTGTCGCAACCCTGAACCGTCGTCAGCGTGTCATGGAAGTAACCGGGGGTCTCCCAGATCTTGTCGTTCCAGCTGGCGCTGCAGCCGCCGATCACCTGGATGATGGTCGTTGTGTCCACATGCTCGGTCAACTTGGTGAAATACAGCGTGAAGATGGTGTCTCCAACGGTGTGCATCACCACCGTGTCGCGAGTGTACTCCTGGTTGTTGCGCGGCCATTTGTACTTCTGGCAGGACGAGACGGTGTCCACATTCCAGTTCAGCGTAGGAGCCGTCTGGGCAAAGACCGTCGGAAGGCACACCATGGCCATTAACAGACTCAATAATGCTTTTTTCATCATGTTTGTGTATGTTTTTATTATTTATTATCTTTTTATCTATTAGTGGGTTGCAACCATATAATCCCATTTTGGGACAGTAAGGTTGAACATGCAAAGATAACACTTTTTTTTAATATGGTACATTTTTTAAACAATTCGACCCAATTTTTATGATATTTTAATGCTCCCGCCCCGCCGAAGGCCGCCGGCCAGGAGGCCATTCCGCCGGCTGAAAAAAGCCGCCTTCCCGCACTCAACCCGTCCCCGAAGTGCCCTTCGCGACCCCTCAGAATGAGGTCAATACGCTACCATCTCTTACCGAACTCCTACCATATTCCTTATGTACTCCTTATGAAAAATTACCTGAGTAGGCAATAATAAGGCGAAAGCAACGTTATAATAATTGGAAAACAAATTGAAAACTATAGGTTATGGCTACATTATCAGATGGTTACATGGGAGGTTTCAGCGGGACGCTGGGCACGGCGGTGGGCTACAGCTGGCGCGGACAGTGGTGTCTGCGCAGCCGTCCCGGCAGGGTACGCAATCCCCGCACCGAACGGCAGCAGGCGCATCGGCAGCTCTTCAAGCGCGAGGTGCAGCTTGCCGGACGTATGAACCGCGTGCTGAGGGCCACCTTCGACGGGTGCTCCTACGAACGGCACATGACGCCGTGTAACTATTTCATACAGAGAAACCAGCACGCTTTCACCCAAGTCGATGGCGAGCTGGTGGTCGACTGGTCGGCCTTGGTGCTCTGTGAGGGGCCCGTGGCGCCGGTCGAGTTCTACGGATTGGAGGTGAAAACGGGTAATGTGCTGAGCCTGAAGTTTTATAAAAATCCCACACACCAACGGGCCGACGCCTACGACGAGGTGAGCCTCTACCTCTTCTGCCCGTCGCTCGAACGGGGCTACCTGTCGGCACCGGTCTACCGTCGCGATGGAATGCTCGAGGTGGCCCTGCCCGACGAGTTTGCCGGCTTCGAGGTGCAACTCTGGGGCATGGTGGAAGACCGGCAGGGACGCTGGTCGGAAACGCTCTATATTGGCTATGGGCCTCTGGATGAGGCTGCTGCAGGGACGTCAGCCTCGCAGGACGAGCTCGGCGATGTTCTCCACGTGCTGGGTGTGGGGGAACATGTCGACGGGTTGGATTCGGCGCACGTCGTATCGCTCGGCCAGCAGGCGAAGGTCGCGGGCCTGGGTGGCGGGGTTGCAGCTGACGTAGACGATCTTGCGCGGCGCGGCGGCTAAAAGCTGCCGGACCACACTCTCATGCATTCCGGCGCGCGGCGGGTCGGTGACCACCACGTCGGGCCTCCCGTTGGCGGCGATGAACTCGTCGGTGAGCACGCGGGCCATGTCGCCGGCATAGAATACCGTGTTTTCCAGTCCGTTGCGCTTGGCGTTGACGCGTGCGTCGGCGATGGCTTCCTCGACATACTCGATGCCTACCACGCGGTTCACCTGGCGAGCCAGGAAGAGGGCGATGGTGCCTGTACCGGTGTAGAGGTCGTAGAGGGTGTCGGTGGGGCGCAGTTCGGCGAGGTCGGCCACATGGCTGTAGAGCCGTTGGGCCTGGGCCGAGTTGGTCTGGTAGAACGATTTGGGGTTGATGATGAAGTGCAGGTCGTCCTGTTCGTCGGGGTGCCAGGCCTGCATCCGCTCCTCGATGTGGTCGTCGCCGAGGTAGGTGTGCACCTCGAGGTCGCCGTACGAGTCGTTCATCTTGGTGTTTATAATGTACTGTAGTGAAGTGATCTGCGGGAATTTCTCGTGCAGCATGTCGAGCATCGGGAAGATGGGCGAGGGGTCGTCCTGGGCCACGACGACGATGACCATCCAGTGGCTGAGCGTGCTGTTGCGGACGATGACGTTGCGCATCAGGCCGGTGTGGTTGCGGATGTCGTAGTAGGGCAGTTCGTGGGTCAGGGCGTAGTCGCGGATGGCCAGCCGGATGGCGTTGCTGGGGTCGGCCTGAAGGACGCAGTGCTCGATGGGAAGAACCTTGTCGAACAGCTGTGGGATGTGGAATCCCAGGGCGCCATGGGGGTCGGGCTCGGCGGTGAGGTCGTCACGCCAGGCACGGGTGGAGAAGGTGAATTCCAGCTTGTTGCGATAGTAGTAGATGTTTTCCGAGCCGCAGATGGGCTGCATCAGCGAGCAGTCGACGCCGCCGAGGCGCTCGAGGGCGTCGCGCACCTGGCGCTGTTTGGCGTCGAGCTGGGCGGAATAGCTCATGGTCTGCCACTTGCATCCGCCGCAAGTGCCGAAGTGTGGGCAGGCTGGTTCGACGCGCAGGGGGCTGGGGCGGTGGAGACGTACGGCGCGTCCCTCGGCGTAATTCTTCTTTTTCTTGTAGAGTTGTATGTCGACGATGTCGCCCGGCACCACAAAAGGTACGAAGACCACCAGCCCGTCGACGCGCGCCACGGCCATGCCTTCGGCCCCGGCGTCGGCTATCTCCACCTGCTCATACAGGGGTAATTGTTTGTTTCTGCGGCTCATAGTATGGAAAGGGTATAAAAAAAAGAAGTATCTTCCGGTACTTCTTTCGTTCAGCAATGCCGTTACATTTTAGCGCTCATCGGAGACGGTCAGTCTCTTGCGGCCTTTGCGGCGGCGTGCAGCCAGCACTTTTCTACCGTTGGCGGTAGACATTCTCTTGCGGAAACCGTGCTTGTTGACTCTTTTCCTCGTTGAGGGTTGGAATGTTCTCTTCATGGTATATTGCTTTATTTGTTTCTTTTTTCGCTACTTTTCTCGCTAAAATTGGAGTGCAAAAGTACATAAAAAATTCAATATGACAACAAAAAATTCTTTCGAAGGATTTATATTTCTGTTTAAAACACTGTTAATAAGTGAATAATGAAATCGAAATAAATTCTTTTTTCGCTATTTGAAAAATAATTTGTACCTTTGCAAATCCAATTTCCAGTGTGAAAAGTTGTTAAATTGGTTTAATTGAGTTGAAAGATGGACAAGAAAGATTTTAACGCGCGGGTGTCACGTCCCGAACAGTTCACATCGCAGGATCGTGGGTGGTTGCGTGCGGTGCAGGCGAAGTATCCCTACTCGTCGGTCGTCGATGTGTTGGCGTTGCTGGCCGACCATGCCTTCAACTTCGATACGCAGGAGCAGCGCCGCGCCACGGCTTTGGCAATGTGTAACCCGCAGGGTCTGGGTGCTATGCTGGCCAATGCCCGTCAGGGTGTGGTTGAAACCCAGAACTTCGATATCCTCAACGAGATCAATACGTTCCAGGAGATTTCCTTCAAAACGGCGCCCAAGAGTGTCATCCTGTCCAATTTTCTGCAGATTGCCACTTCCGATGAACATGAAACGGACAATGAAGAGCCCGTGCCTGCCGAGGGCAAGGAGAAAAAAAGTCTGACGGCCGATGCTTCGTTAGGGACTGAAACTCTTGCGGTTATACTTGAAAAGCAGGGCAAATATGACAAGGCTTTGGCCATTTATGAGAATTTGTTGGCCCGTAATCCCGAAAAAAGTAGTATTTTTGCACCCCGAATTGAGCGTCTGCGCTCGTTGATGAATGAATAAGTAATAATTTAATAGTAGAAGCATGTACACCTTTATTGTCATCCTGATTATCATTGTCTGCGTGTTGCTTGCGCTGGTGGTTCTTGTTCAGAATTCGAAAGGTGGCGGTTTGGCCGCCAACTTCTCGGCTCCCACCCAGGTGCTGGGTGCCCGCCAGTCAGCCGACTTTATAGAGAAAGCCACGTGGTGGCTGGCCATCATCCTTGTGGTGCTTTGCCTGGTTGCCACGGTGTCCATCCCCCATCGTAACGCCGATGGTGGTATCAATACCGAGGTGACGACCAGCGCTGAGGCTCCTGTGACCAGCCCCGTCGCTCCCGCCGCCACGCCCGCTCCCACCGCCGACCAGCAGTAAGCCGTGGCTGCCCCGAGTGTAACGCCGGCAGTCACCAAGCTCATCCTCGCGCACTTCCCGCATACCCCTACTGATGGGCAGCGGGAAGTGTGTGTTGCTATGTCACAGTTCCTTTTCGATGGTGACGCACGTTCTGCCTTCCTGTTGCGCGGATATGCCGGTACCGGTAAGACATCCCTCGTGTCGGCTTTGATTGCCGTGCTGCCTCAGCTGCGGGTAAACTGCGTCCTGTTGGCTCCCACGGGACGTGCAGCCAAGGTGATAAGCGGCTATGCACATCGGCCAGCCTACACCATTCACAAGAAGATTTACATGACGGCCACCGACGCCTCGGGGGCTATCCGCACCGTCCGTGCCATCAATAAGCACGCCTACACGCTTTTCATTGTCGACGAAGCCTCGATGATTGGGCTCGAACCAACGAGCTCGCATCGCAGTCTGCTGGAGGATTTGGTAGACTATGTCTACGATGGTAACCATTGCCGTCTGATGCTCATAGGCGACACTGCCCAGCTTCCACCGGTGGGACAGAGCGAGAGTCCGGCCCTCGACGAACGCTATCTACGCTCAGCCTACGGTCTGAATATCACCGTGGGAGAACTTACCGAGGTGGTGCGTCAGCAACAGCTTTCCGGCATATTGTCCAATGCCACCGCCCTGCGGGGTCAGATTGCCACCCTCGGACGTGGAGTGGAAGCCCAGATGCCGCTTTTCAAGATTGCCCCTGACGTGGTGAGACTCATGGGTGAGGATCTGATGGAGACCCTCTTTCGCGAGTACGATTCCTATGCGCTCGAGGATGTGGTCATCGTCACCCGCAGCAACAAGCGCGCCAATCTTTTCAATCAGGGCATCCGTAACAGCGTTCTTTTCCGCGAGGAGGAGGTCAATGCCGGCGACTATCTGATGGTGGTGAAAAACAACTACTTCTGGCTTGACGATGAGAGCACCATCGGTTTTATTGCCAATGGCGACATCGTCGAGGTGCTTGCCGTGCGCAATGTGCAGGAACTCTATGGCTTCCGTTTTGCCGACGCTACGCTCCGTTTCGTCGACTACCCCGATGAGCAGCCGCATGATTGCAAACTGATGCTCTCGACACTCTACAGTGAATCGCCCTCATTGACCAGTGATGAGCAGTCACGTCTCTACACGGCGGTGTTGGAAGATTATGCCGATCTGCCCCACAAGGCTGACCGTCTGCGGGAGATGCGGCTAAACCCGTACTATAATGCGCTGCAGGTCAAATTCTCATACGCCCTCACATGCCACAAGACACAAGGCGGACAGTGGCGTACAGTCATTGTCGACCAAGGTTTCCTGCCGCCTGATATGCCGTTGGATCGCGAGTGGCTCCGCTGGCTATACACGGCTTTTACCCGCGCTACCGAGCGGGTCTACCTGCTTAATTTTGAACAACGTTTCTTTGATGAGCAACCCCTACTGTAGGTTCCGGATGGAGATTACAGGGGCAGCGTAGGTCTCGATCATGATGCGCCGCATCTCAGGCTGCGGCAGCGAGTCGAGGTGTTGGAGGAACCGCGTACGCGTGAGTTCAGTATAACGCCCCGGGATGTCGCGTCCTGTCAAGAGGCTGTAAGCTACATAGTTGGTGGGCATCAGGTGATAGTTGCCCTGTATCTTCCGGTCGAGCACGGCAGCCACATGGTCACAGAGGTTCGTACCGGGCTGGGGTTGCAGTTCAGCACGGGTCAAAGGGGTCCCGATGGCCAGGTGCACCTTCCCTTTGGGGCTGATGATGCCGGTGACCACGCTCTTCAGGTCTTCGAGGGGTGCCTTCTGATAGCCTCCGTTCTGCTTGTGGTAGAGTTCGTTAGCCTTCATTATATCACAGGGGTCCCATTCGTAGCTCATGGTCAACGGCACGATGTTCAGGTTGGCAAGGGTGTCGACGGGATCGTTGCCTCCGGCGCCAAGGGTCAGCATTTTGACCATGGCCGGTGCCGTAACATCGTGTCCATCCTTGGCGCGCCCGTTGTTTTGGGCGATCCACACCGACTGGTGCTGACGGGTGATGAGGTCGGTGAGGTACTCCGACAGGTGGTGCAGGCTGTTGTAAAAGGCCCGGGGGGAACCTGTACGAGGCATGGGAATCAGCTTGTTGCTGCGGAAAAGGTCCTCGACGGCGGGCATGGCCAGCAGGTTGTTGCCGAAGACGATGTGCGACGTGTCGCCACGGTGGTCGATCAAAAGGAACTGTAACAGGAAGGCGTCGAGGGTGATGTCGCGGTGGTTGGAGACGAAAAGGTAGGGCACGCCGCGCCGCAGATGCTTGAGGCCGGAATGGGTAAAGCTGGTGGTCGTCGTGTCGATAATACGTAGTATGGCGTCACGCATCAGGGTCGACTGGAACTGATAGATGCTTTTGACTTCTAATAACTTGTGTCTTATCTCGTCAATGTCGGCGTTGGGATAGATGAAACGTATCACCTGAGGGAAGAGGTCCCACTCGGTGATGCGCTTCAAGGCTGCCGGCAGTTCGGCGTCGTTGTAGGGTCGTATGTCGTTAAAGTCGGCCATTAGTGGATGGTATCAACCAGTTTTTCAATCGTTTGTTTTGGGTTGGCACCACAGTAGAGTATCTGGTAGACTGCTTCGGCGATGGGGGTGGGGTGAGGTTTGGGCAACCGATGCATCACCTGAGCCGAGTAGTAGCCTTCGGCCACCATACCGGTCTGCCGGAAATGCTCGTCGGGACTGAGCCCGCGGGCCACGGCCTCGCCGAGGGCACGGTTGCGGCTATGGCGTGAAAAACACGTGACTATCAAGTCGCTGAGCAACCGGAAGGCAAGGCGTGTCTCGGGAATAATGTCCTGCAGCTCGTGGGCAGAGGCGGTGGTGAGCACCGCTATGAAGTTGTCGCCATAGCCGATGCCTGCAGCCAGCCCGGCGGCAATGGCGTAGACGTTCTTGGTCAGGCCGCAGAGCTCGATGGTGTGAACCTCGTCGCTGGTCATGATATGGATATAGCGGCAGCGCAGCATCTCGGCCACTTCGCTGGCCAACAGCTGGTTGTGCGAGGCGACGGTGAGGAAGGTGGGTTGCTCCTGGGCCACCTCTTCGGCATGGCTCGGCCCACTGACGACACAGAGATCATCCTCGGAAATCCCCTGCACCACGTGCAGATATTCGCTTACACTCATCTGGCAATCAGGTATGTATCCCTTTACAGCCGAGATGATGCGTTTGCCCTCGAGGGAGCCGGCCGGCAGGGTGCCCAATACATCGGCCACATAGACCGACGGTACGGCGAGTATCAAAGTGTCGGCATCGGCCACCGTGGCAGCCAGGTCGTTGCCGACAGTCAAGCGTTGGGGGTCGAAATGGATGGACGAAAGATGGAGGGGATTGCACCCGCGGCTGCACAAACTGTCGCACACCACTGACTGTCGCACCCACCAATGGAGGGTACGCTGTGGGTTTTCGAGTAATATTTTAACAATCGCAGTGGCCCAACTGCCGCTGCCAATCATTGCTATCATTCTGAATATGTTTTACTTCCAACGGTCACAGACGGGTGTGGAACATGGAAATTGACGATGCAAAGATACGAACATTTTTAGAAATGATAACGTTTTAATGTTAAAGGTAGTTAAAATAACTTAAGCATCCTTCCGGAGACGCCGAGGTTTGCAGACCATTAAGATAAGATGATAACCTTATTTACTTTTTATATTCGACTGGCTTTCGACTACTGAACACTTACTCGAGTAGGAGTAGATTAGGAGTATACTAGGAGATGGGTAAGAGTTGAGTAAGACATGGTAGCGCAATAGGCTGGACCACACCCTGTTCCAAAAGTACTTTTTGGGGCCTTGGGAAAGTTTTTGTCAAAAAAAATGAATGGGTTTTGTTGCCCCGATGGGTGGAAAAAAGTAAGGCGAACCTTTTCGGGTTCGCCTTTTAGTCAATGACCAAGGAGACCTTATTTCTTTTTGGTCTTCTTCTGAGCGATAAGATTGCTGCCGGCTTTGAATTTGGCAACTTTCTTGGCGGGAACCTTGACAGCCTTGCCGGTCTGCGGGTTCTTGGCGGTGCGGGCTTTGCGCTCGACCACGCTGAAGGTGCCGAAACCGATGAGAGTCACTTTCTCACCTTTGTTCAGCTGCTCGGCGATGGTAGCAAAGCAAGCGTTCACAGCCTCTTTAGCGGCTACTTTGGTCATGCCAGCCTTGGCGGCCATGGCGTTAACAAGTTCGGTTTTGTTCATAATGATATTGTTTAAAAGGTTAATAATTACCTACTTAATTTTACGCTGCAAATGTATGAAATTTTTTTGATGTTGAGCAAATTTTTTTTGCATTTTTTTACAAAAAATTTCAACCGAATTGTTAATACACTAGTTCCCAGTCTGTTAGTTGGTTCCCGCGGAGGAATTCTTCGATATTGTTTTTCTTTTTTCCAGCCATTTGAAGACTCAAAATCTCTACAAATCCGTTTGCTACACCGAGTTTTAGCACTTTTTTACCATCGGTTACGAGTGTGTTTTTATGTGCTGTAGGGTCGCTGATGAAGCGTGTTTCGAAGACTTTGAACGGGACTGTCTCGCCCTTTGGCGAGCGGAGTGTCATGACGGCGGCGGGGTAGGGTGCGAGTCCTCGGACGAAGTCGACTACCTCCTGTCCGGAGCGATCGAATTCGATGCGGCAGTCGTCCTTGAAGATTTTGGGTGCCGGACAGGGGTCGCCCTGCTGCGGCTGCGGGATGATGCTGCCGTCGGCCAGTCCGTCGAGGGTCTGCACTACGAGGGTGCGCCCCATGGTGGCCAGGCGGTCGTGTAGCGTGCCGGCGTTGTCGTCGGGGCCGATGGGGGTGCGTTGCTGCAGGAGAATGGAACCTTCGTCGATGCGATGGTTGAGGAGGAAGGTGGTGACGCCGGTCTCATGCTCACCGTTGATGATGGCCCAGTTGATGGGTGCGGCGCCCCGATAGCGGGGCAGCAGCGAGGCATGCAGGTTGAAGGTGCCGTGGGACGGCATGGCCCATACGGCCTCGGGCAGCATCCGGAAGGCTACTACCACGAAGCAATCGGCCTCGAAGGCCCGCAGTTCTGCAAGGAACTGCTCGTCGCGCAGCCGCTCGGGCTGCAGCAAAGGCAGCTGGTGGTCGAGGGCATACTGCTTGACGGGGCTGAAGACTACCTTCTGTCCGCGTCCGGCCTGCCGGTCGGGCACGGTGACCACGGCGGCCACCTCGTGGCTCGAGTGGTGGATGGCGTCGAGGCTTTCGACGGCGAAATCGGGGGTGCCGAAGAAGATGGTTCTCATAAGGATTCGCGGTAGGCGAGCATTTTAAGGGCTGTGACGGCGCCTTCGACGCCTTTGTTGCCATGTTGACCGCCGGCACGGTCGAGGGCTTGCTGCATGGTGTCGCAGGTGAGCACGCTGAAGATGACGGGCTGTTGGTGCTTGATGGCCACGTTGGTGATGCCTTGGGACACGGCTTGGCAGATGAATTCGAAGTGGCGTGTCTCGCCCTGGATGACGCATCCGATGCAGATGACGGCGTCGACGTCGCAGAGGGAGAGCATCATGTCGGCGGCCGAACTGAGCTCAAAGGTGCCGGGAACACGGCGTACGATAAGGTTTTCTTCTTTGACGCCGTTCTGGTGCAGGGTGTCGACGGCACCCTTAAGTAGGGCGTCGGTCACCTCGGGGTTCCATTCGGCGGCGATGACTCCGATGGAATATTGGCTTCCGTCGGGCACGGCGGCGGGGTCGTAGTCGGAGAGGTTGGTCTTCTTCATTGGCTAGAAGTCTTTGGTTGTAATTGTTGTGCCCTGGTTTTTGGGGCGTTTCTTGCTTTCTCGTATGATGCTTTCGTCGGCTTTGTAGGCCAGTTTCTCGCCCTGGCGGGGCTGGCGAATGCCGAAATAGCTCTTGTCGAGGTGCAGCCTACGGGTGCGAAGGGAGTGGCTTTTGAAGTCGAGTATCCACTCGGGATCGAAGGTCTGGTAGAGGAATCGGCACTCGAAGTGGAGGTGTGGGCCGGTGCTTCGGCCCGTATTTCCGCCGAGACCTATGATGTCACCTGCCTCGACCTGCTGGTTGGTGGTGACGTTGATCTTTGAGAGGTGCCCATAGAGGGTCTCCAACCCGTTGGGATGACGCAGGACGATACAGTTGCCATAGCCGCCCATACGGCTGGCTACTCGGACTGTACCGCTAAAAGCAGCACGCACGGGGTCGCCGATACGCAAGGCGATGTCGACGCCATGGTGGCCGCGTTGCCAACGCCATCCGTAGGGACTGGTCTTGACTCCGCGTACGGGGAAGCAGAAATCGGCCGAATCGCGTATCAGAAGGAGATTGATTTCGTCGGGTAACATGTCGAGTTGGGTACGTCCCAGGGGATTGACACGGTTGTGCGGGAAACCGTCGTACCACATCGGTACGATGTATGCCTCGGCTGTCGAGTGTGCTTTGACCGTGGTCTCTGGCTCGGCTTTGACTTGTTTTTCAGCCTTGACGGTCTTTGGATTTTCTGTTTTTGGTTGGGTTTTGGGAGCCTCTTTTTCCGCCTTGGCTTGTTGGCGTGCACCGGCTTCAATGCGCAGGGCGATGATAGAGTCGTAGTATGAGGTCTGGGCTTTGAGACCCATGGGGGCACAAAGCAAAAGGATTATCAGGAGTGCACGGCGCAGTCGCGCCACGGGAATGCCCAGTTGTTCACGGTATTTGGCTACCGTTCGACGGGCCAGGGGCAGTCCTTTCTCGTTGAATTGCTTGGCAATGGCATCGTCCGACAGGGGGGAATGTTTGTCCTCGTGCTGGATGATGTCGGATATCTGCTGTTTGATGGTCTCGACCGAGACCTCGTCACCGCTGTCGGTGGCCATGCCTTTGGAGAAGCATTCCTTGAGAGGAATCGTGCCAAAGTCGGTTTGAAGGTACTTGCTGTTGGCCATACGCGAGATGGTGCTGATGTCGAGCCCTGTGGCTTCGGCCACCTCTCGCTGGCGCATGGGCTGCAGCAGGTCGGTATCGCCGCTGAGAAGATACTTGCGTTGATGCTTGACAATGTAGCGCATCACTCGCACGATGGTGTCGTGACGCTGTTGCAAGAGGTCGATAAAGCCCTGGGCATCGGCCTGTTTGGTGCGCAGAAACTGGATGGTTGCGGTGTCACCTTTGGCAGCCTCCATCTCATGTAGCATGTCGGTATAGTACTCGTTCAGGCTCAGACGGGGCAGATGGGTGTCGTTAAGGTAGAACTGCAGTTGCCCGTCATGTTGGGTTAGGATGATGTCAGGGATGACGGCGGAGGCGGTATCGCTGTCGGCAGCAGTCGACCCTGCGGGCTTGGGGTTGAGGTGTCGGATGAGGTCGCTGGCGCGGTCGAATGCCTCCTCGTCGATACCGAGAGCTGAGCAGATGTGCTCATAGCGGTGACCGGCAAAGTCACCGAAGTGGTCACGCACGATAGTGGTGGCGGTAGCAAGGTCGGCAGACGGCTCCGAACGCTGGAGTTGCAGCAGCAGACACTCCTGAAGGTTGCGGGCACCAATGCCAGCAGGGTCGAGAGTCTGCACGATATGCAGTGCATCGACCATCTCCTTCTCGTCGGCCTCGATGTTTTGACGGAACGCCAAGTCGTTGGCCAGCAATGCCAAATCGCGTCCCAAGTAGCCGGCATCGTCCAAGGAACCAATGATTTCGGTGGCGATAGCCAGTTGCCTGTCGGTGATTTGTCGCAATGATAATTGTTGGAGAAGACGTTCGGTGAATGACGGTGTGTCGCTCACAACAAACTCACGCCTCACCGCATTGGGATCGTTCTCAAGGTGTTCGCGGTAGTCGTAGTCGAACTCTTCTTCGTCAGGACCGTCCCAGTCGCTGACATCATTGTCAGGCAGGGGCTCGGTGTTGCTCTCGTCGGCCTCCAGCAGGGGGTTCTTTTCGACCTCCTCTTTGATGGCCTTCTCCAAATCAGTGACAGGCAACTGCAACAGTCGCATCAGCTGTATCTGCTGAGGCGATAGTTTCTGCTGCAGTTGCTGTCGCTGTACTTGTTTCATTAGCGGACGATGTCCATCTCGTCAATCAGATTCTTGGCACCGGCATAGATGTCGATCACCCAGAGCATGTAGCGGCTGTCGAGGCAGATGCAGCGCTGCAGGTTCTCCTCGAAGTCGATATCGCCGCTCATGGCTTCGCTGTTACCGTCGAAGGCCAGGCCGATCAGGACGCCCTTGCCGTTGATGACGGGCGAACCGCTGTTGCCGCCGGTGATGTCGTTATTGGTGATGAAGCAGGCCGGCATCTCGCCCTTACGGTTGGTGTAGGGGCCGAAGTTCTTTTCCTTATAGAGCTGTTTGAGGCGCTCAGGCACCTCGAACTCGGCGTTCTCGGGGTCTTCCTTCTGCAGGATGCCGTCCATGGTGGTGTAGTAATGGTAGGACACACCGTCCTTCGGGTCGTACGACATCACGTTGCCGTAGGTGAGGCGGATGGTCGAGTTGGCGTCGGGCGACATCAGTTTCTTGCCGTCGTTGATCTGCAGTATGCCGTCGGTGAAGTCACGTATGCCGCGCTGCAGGTTGTCGGTGGTCTGTTGGGGCACAGCCTCATTGAGTGCAATGTAGAGATCCAGGGCCTCGCCACCCACCTTGGCCAGCGGGTCGTCTTCGGCCTTCTTGGCAGTGGGGTTCTCCATGTATTTGGCCAATGCCTCGGGATTGGCGAAGATGCTGTTCTTGTAGAGTTGGTCGACATACTTGGTCCAGTCGCCTTTGTACTTCTTTTGGGCCTTGGTGAGGAACTCGGGGCACTGGTCGGGATTCATGTGCGAGTAGACATAGCCAAACAGGGCGGCGGACAAACGGCGGTCCACTTGCTCGTCGTAGTCTTTGAAGAAATTGGCAATATAGCCCCGGTAGGGGGTGAGGTCGGCCTTCTTGTCGTCACCAAGCACCTTGGCAAAGGTGCGGCTCAGACGGGTGGCAAACATCGGACACTCGGGGCCTGTCAGCAGGCCTTCGGCCAGATACATCTGGGCCTCCTCCACATCGCGGCGGGAGGCGTAGCCCTGACGGATCAGTCCGAGGGCGTCGTTGTACTTGGGTGCGCGCTGGAAGCGGGCCCACTCGGTATACTCCTGCTCCACCTGCTGCTTCACAGCCATCGTGTTCAGGTTCTTCAGGGCCTTGTTCTGCTCGTGGCTGTACTTCCAGTAGTTCGAGCAGCTGGCATACTTCGAGGCGTATTTGATGCGGGTGGCCTGGTCGGCGGCCATCTCTTCGCGCAGGATGTTGATCTTCACAGTGCGGATTTCATAGCGCAGCTTGTTGGTGATGTCCATGGTCTCGGCCAGACCGTAGCTGGTCAGGAAGTGGTCCGTGGTGCCGGGGAAGCCCATCACCATGGCGAAATCACCGTCGTTCAGCTCGCCGGCGCTCACCGGCAGGTGGTGCTTCGGCTTCAGGGGAACATTGTCTTTCGAGTAGTCGGCGGGGCTGCCGTCGGGGGCGGTGGAGATACGGAACACCGAGAAGTCGCAGGTATGGCGCGGCCACGACCAGTTGTCGGTGTCGCCGCCGAACTTGCCCATCGACGACGGAGGTGCACCCACCAGGCGCACATCGCGGTAGATGATGTGCACGAACAGGAAGAACTGGTTGCCGTTGAACATCGGCTTCACCTGGGCGTCGTAGGGGGTGCCTTCGACGGCCTCATCCTCGATCACCTTGCACACCTTGCGGATGGCTGCCGCACGGTCGGCCTCGCTCATGTCGTCGCTCAGGTTCTCCTTCACGCGGGCCGTCACATCCTCCATCCTCACCAGGATCGAGGCCGTCAGACCCGGGTTGGGCAGCTCCTGATCCATCGTGTAGGCCCAGAAACCGTCGCGCAGGTAGTCGTGCTCCACAGTCGAGTGCTCCTGCAGCTTGCCGTAGCCGCAGTGATGGTTGGTGCTCACCAGACCCTTCGACGAGATGATCTCACCCGTGCAGAAGTGCCAGAAGGGGCTCCCGGCATTGCCCAGACCCACGATGGCGTCCTTCAGGCAGCTCTGGTTCACACTGTAGATATCCTCCGGCGTCAGCTGGAAGCCGGCACGACGCATGTCGTCGTAGTTTTTCCCGATCAGGGACAAAAGCCACATGCCCTCGTCGGCGCGAGCCACGCTCGGCGCCAGCACCATCAGGGCCATTGCAATCACTAATGTACGAATTTTCATTGTTTTATTTGTCTTTAATATTAATAATTACGTCCGTAAACAAAGTGCAAATGTACGAATTTTTTTTGAATTGCAACGCCTGTAAGCAAAAAAATCGACCGTCTCGGCTCCGGGCTACCGGGTCGACACCCCCGGTTCGGGAGCTGAAAACTACCTATCAACTCCCTCTGTTGTCCGCTTGTTGTCCGCTTGTTGTCCGGTTGTTGTCCGCTTTTAAAGCGGACAACAACCGGACAACAAGCGGACAACAAGCGGACAACAGTGCTAGTTGGGGGCTACTTTATGGGTAGAAAAGGGGAAGGAAGGGGTCAGCGCAGCAGGGTGACGGTGCCGATGCCCGAGTGGTTGTAGTCGTAGGCGTCGCGGACATGCCAGCGGTAGACATAGGCTCCTTGTGGCAAGGGGCGCCCTTCAAAGCTGCCGTCCCAGAGGTCGTCCACGCGTTCGGTGCGGAAGACGAGCAGCCCCCAGCGGTTGAAAATGAGGAGTTCATACTGTGTCACCTCAAATGAGATGGAGGCACCGAAGCGGTTGTTGCTCTCGGCGGTGGGAATGAAAACGTTGGGGAACCAGACGGAACGGATGCGCGAGGGGACGGTGAAGGTGGTGTCGACGCAGCAGTTCCAGCGGTTGCAGCTGGTGAGGGTGACCCATACGCTGTCGGGCAGGGGATGGCTAAACTTGCGTCGCGCCTTGGGATTGTTGACGGTGGCCCCGTCGGAGAAGCTCCAGGTGGAATGGCCGTTGTCCTCGTCGCAGTTGGTGAAGATGACCACGGGCTGGTCGAAGTCGATGAAGGGACGGCTCAAATCAACACACAGTGAGGGCGGCGGCTCGACACCGACGGTGACCGAGGCCAGCGAAGGCCCTCCTTCGTAGGCGGAGATGCTGTAGGTGGTGGTCTGTTGTGGGTTGATGGTAATGGAGGTCTGTCCCTGCAGTGCGGCGAGCGAGGGGTCGGACGGCGTGGCCGACCACCAGGCGGTCAGCACGCCGCTTGCCGTCAGAGTCACGGAGTCGCCAGGGCAGATGCCGTCGGCCGATGCCGTCAGGCTGAACTCCTCCCAGTTGAGATGGAGTGTCAGTATAGAGTCGCACCCGTTGGCGGTGGTGAGGGTATAGGAGTAGGTGCCGGCCTCGATCAGCGTGTCGCCCATGAACAGTAGTGTGTCGCCAAGGATGAGGTAGGCTGTGGTGTCGCCGAGTGACGGTGGCAGGACGGTGAGTGTCAGGTGGTAATGGTGGATGGTGTCGCTTATGGTGTCGGTGCGCCACTGCATGAATGTGCCGCTAAAGGTGGCTTCGATGGTAAAACCGTAGTTGTCGTAGGTCGCGTTCTGGCACACTGTGTCGTAGTAGTTCACCGTGTCGTTCACTGGTTCCGGCTCTGGAACTACGGGGTCGAGGGCCATGCCGGTCAGGAAAGCGAAGGCCAACCAGCGGCTGTGGCCCGACACAGTGGCGTAGAACACTCCGCTGCCTCCGTCCAGGGTGTGGGTTCCTGTCGCGATGGTGCGCTGGCAGTAGTAGTAGGGTGTTCCCGGCAGGGAGGTGAAATCGGTGGCTGGCAGAGGCTGACCGTCCAGCGTCATGCCGCTCGATGTGGTGCTGACGATGTCGAGATAGTAGTTCCCCGGTTGGATGTAGTGCTCGCTCGAAGGGTCGGTGTTGCAGACGTAGACGGGGAAGGTGGTGCGGTTCAGCCAGTTGTGCACCGGCGGGATGTCGACCGAAGCCGCATCGCCTAGCGACGTGGGGTTGAACTTGTCGAAGCTGACGAGGTATTTGCACACATAGACCGGTCGGGTAGAGGTGATGTAGGCCACCGAGTGGGCTGGCAGATGGTACTCCAAGGTCTGGTAGGCCGACAGTTCGAAGTCGATGGTGCCCGAGGCCTCTTGGATGTGAAGGTGGCAGCTGTCGGTGGCGGCGGTGATACAAATGCGGTCGCCTTCGCTGCGGCCCTGCTCCGACAGTACCACGAATTTGTCGCCCCACCAGTCGAGAGGTATCGACTGTTCTACCAGGTGGTCGCGGCCACGCTGGCTGTCGCTGGTGCCCACTCGGGCGCACGGATGCCCCTGAAAGAGGGCGAAAGGTTTGTCGTTCGAGGTGACCATCATGCCGCTGAAGCCTTCGTTGGAGGGGCAGGTCAGCGCCAGGCTCTGGCCTTCGTTGAGAGTTTCGGTGTAGATGTTGCCCGGCACCAGGCTCGAATTGGTCACATGACAGGGCAATGTCATGGTCAGTACCGTGCTGTCCTCGGTGGCCACGATGGCCAGGCCTCCTTTGTAGTCACTGTTGTTTGGGTAGTCCTGCACCACGTACTGTGTCGTCAGCCTTTCGGTTGGCAGCACGCAGCATAGATCCCACGAGTCGGCGATGTGGTTGTTGGCAAAGAGAGATATGGCGGCTGTCGAGGTGACATGATAGCCTATGTCGGACGAGGTGGCCGAGGGGATATCATAGACCGATGGCAGCGGGATATAAGTTGTTGTGCCACCGGTATGGGTGACTGTGGTGCTCCAACCGCTGACAGGGTTCTCCACATTGACGGTGGCACTGTCGGAACCTGTAATCAGCAGCCCCATAGCCGAGTTGTAGACATAGCCGTTGGGAATGAAGGTTACCCAGAAGTCGTCGCTCGCCGTGGTGGGACGTTGTAGGGTGTCGCTCTGTGCCGTCGCAATGCCACCAAGTAGAAGGAGTGTTATGGTTGCAATTAACCGTTTCATGGCTATCTAACGAGGGTTATGGTGCCGGTGCCGTGCTGGCGAAATCCATAGGCATCGGAGAGGTACCAGTGGTATACATAGGCCCCTTGGGGGCAGGGACGACCGTTGTGGGAGCCGTCCCAGCGGTCGTCGACGTGGTCGGTGCTGAACACAAGCAGGCCGTGACGGTCGTAGATGTCGAGGTGATAGACGTCGGCCTCGACCGAAGTGATGCATCCAAAGCGGTTGTTTTCAGGCTGATCGGGGGTGAAAACGTTGGGGAACCACGCCGAACGTATCAGGGTGGGGAGCGCAAACAGGGTGTCGGCACAGCAGCCTACGCTGTCGCATACCCTCAGTCGTATGCCCAGACTGTCGGGCAGTGGGTGGTGCAGGTGGCGTTGCACTCTGGTGCTCTGGGAGACCAAGCCGTCGTCGAACTGCCACAATGTGCTGTGCTGACCAGCGGTACAGTCTGTCAATTCGACCGTCGGATGGTCGAAATCGACGAAGGATCGGCTGACTTCGACGCAAGGTGTGGGGGCCGTACAGAAGTCAAGCACCACGGTGTGAGCCGAGTCGCACCCGTTGGCTGTCGAGTGGTGGAAGGTGTATGTGCCGGCAATGGTGAGGACAGTGTCCTCGACGACAAGGCTGTCGCCCGGCACCAGGGTGTGGTATTCCACGCTGCGGTAGGCGGGCAGGACGGTGAGTGTCAGGCGGTAGAGGTGGATGCTGTCGGGGTCGAAGACCGTGCGTTCCATGTATGAGGTGCCACTGTCGGTCAGTGCGCCGTCAGCCCACTGGAAGGGTCCCCAGTGGTAGGCCTCGTATTGGCAGGTGGTGTCCACCAGCACCAGCGTGTCGCGCGGGTAGGGGTCGAGGGCCATGCCGACGGGATTGGCATAGCTGTCGTTGAGACCGTCGTGCAGACCGTAGACGAAAGCCACGAAGGTGCCGCTGTCGATGGCCAGGTGGTGCTGGCCGATGCCGACGGTTGTGCGGTAGGGTTGCACCTGCAGGTAGCTCAGCCAGCTGCTGTCCGAGACGGGCATTCCGTCCAGTCGCAGACCGTGAATGAGGGCCGTGTCGCAGAAGATGATGAGGTGATTCTCCTGGTAGGGGTCGAATTGGTGCACGGTGAACCATGCCTCTTGCACGCCGTGCTCGATCGATGGAAGCATCACCGTCGAAGGCCCTCCTAAGTATCCGCTGGTGCCGTAGCTGGCAAGCCGCATGGTGTAGCCCATGCGTCCGGTGGTATAGGTCGACACGGCGGCATAGTGGTGGGTCTCTTGGACATAGTTTGACGATTGGCCTCGGTTCAGCGACATGGTTTCACCCGGCTGGGGTGTCTGGGTGTTGAAGTAGCATCGGTTGTCGTTGTCGGCCGATGTCATCAGGAAGTAGCAGCGGTCGGGCTCGCCGATGCCGCCGGTCAGGTGCACATGCCCCCACTGGCTGTAGGGGACGGCCTGCTCGTAGAGGTGCCCGCCGGAATAGTTGTCGCCCACAGGCACGTGGGCCGCGCTGTTGCCTTGGAACAGAGCAAAGGGGCGTCCGTTGGAGGTGACGTCCATGCCCGAGAAGGCTCCATAGGTGCGATGCTGCTGGGTGCCGACGATATAGGCCTCGCCCCGTTGCAGGGGGATGTGCAGCAGGCCATCGGCCGGCACGTCGATGTCGTCGGGCGGGATGGGCACACCGTTGGGATTTACCAGATGTACGGTGACCACCGTGCTGTCCTCGGTGGCCACGATGCCCAGCATCTCGGTGTCGCCCGCCGCGGCAGCGGCCGACTGCACGATGTATTTGGTGCCGAGACAGAAGGTGGGGACGACCATCGCTACGTCGTGGCTGCCCTGGATGGCGTTGCGGGCGAAGAGGGCGATGTCGGCCGTCGCGCTGACGTGGAAGGCGCGGCCCCGCACGGCGGCGTTGGTGCCGCAGAGGTGGTTCACATGCGTACCCCCGGTGAAGGGGATGGTCACCGAGTCGAGAGTGCTCACCACGGTCACCAGCGCGTCGTCGGGCCCGGTGACGATCAGCGAGCACTCGTCCTCGTCCGTCTGGTGGTTGCCGCCGGTGTTGGGCAGGAACATTACCCAGAAGTCGCGCGCCATGTTGGTCATTTCGTGCGTGTTCTGTCCACGCCCTCCCCAGGGCATGAACAGTAGCAGACCAAGTATTAGCAGACGGCGCATCGGAATGGTGGTTTGATTTCAAAATGCAAAATTACACTTTTTCCATAAATCGACAAAAATTATTTGCCTCGGTCAAACGAAACGATAGACCGATGATAGTCAGTATGATATATGATTTTAACATTTGTTAGTCATTATCATTCAGTATTTTATGCTCTTTTCTAGCTGACAACTTGCTGGTAGCTTGCTGAAAGCTCCCTACTTTTCAGGGAGTCTTCAGCCAGTTACCAGCTAGTTGATAGGGCGTTGGTCTGATAATGAGTGCCATACAAAGCTTGTTTCCGTGTAACTGATTGGTGGATAATCACATGCCTCAACACCTCGATGTGTCGACATCGGTCGGGGTGGGGTGGGTCGAAAAGTTTTCAACACCAAGGGAGGGGGTAGTGGGTAGTGGGTAGTGGGGAGTGGGTAGTGGGTAGTGGGTAGTCGTTTTTGTTTTGTAAATCAGTCTGTTAAATCGTGATTGGTGAAAAAAATCGCTCCTGAGTGAAACTTTTTTCAAAAAGGTGCGTTATAGGTTATGAACAACAAAAAATGGTTAAAAAAAACAAAAAAAGGATTTTTTTGTCAAAAAATGGGATTTTCTTCGTAATTTTACAACCTGAAAAATAGTAGGTAAAAATGGCGTTAATACTTGGAAAAGAGTACTGTAAGGTCGATTCGAACGGCCGTTTCAAGTTCCCGATTGCCTTGAAAAGGCAGTTGGAGACCGAAGACGGGCGTTTTGTGATCCGCCAGAGTATCTATGCCGAGTGTTTGGAGCTGTGGACCTATGCCAGTTTCAGGGAGGAAGTGGAGAAACTCCAGGACAGACTGAATCCTTACCGCAGAGAGGACCGCGAGCTGCTGCGCAAGCTCACCGAAGGCAACATCATCGAGCTCGACTCGAACGACCGCCTGCTGGTGCCTGCCGAGCAGAAGGCCCTCATCGCACAGGCCAAGGAGGTGGTGCTGCAATCGACCGGCAAGTTCATCGAGCTCTGGGACCGCAAGACCTACGACGAGATGAACGCTAAAACAAGCGACTACGCCGTGAGGGCGGAGGAGCTGCTGGGACGGTTGCACGATGACGAACAATGACTACCACAGGCCGGTGATGCTCACCGAAGCGATTGACGGATTGCATATCCGCCCCGAGGGCACGTATGTCGACGTGACCTTCGGGGGTGGCGGCCATTCCCGTGCCATCCTTTCGGCCCTTGGCCCCGAAGGGCATCTGGTTGCCTTCGACCAGGACAAGGACGCTGCCCGCAGGGTGGACAGCGGCGAGTGGAGCACAGGCGGTGACGAACACCCCGCCACCCATGCCCCACTACCCGCCAAATTCACCTTCATCAACGAGAATTTCAGGTACTTGAAGAGCTTCTTGCGGCTGCACGGCGTGCGGCAGGTGGACGGTGTACTGGCCGACCTCGGGGTCTCAAGCCATCAATTCGACACCGCCGACCGAGGTTTCTCCACGCGATTGGACGGCGAGCTGGACATGCGTATGGATCGTCAGGCGCCGGTATCGGCCCGCGACCTGGTCAACGACCTCGACGAAGAGGCTCTGGCACGGCTGCTGCGCCTCTACGGCGAGTTGCCCAATGCCCGCCAGATGGCCCGCGCCATCGTCAAAGCCCGCAGTGCATCGCCCATCGAAACCACCCTGCAACTCCGCGAGGCCGTCAGCCATCACCTGCCCCGTGGCATGGAGAACAAGTATCTGGCCATGCTCTTCCAGGCCCTGCGTATCGAGGTCAACGGCGAGTTGGAGGCCTTGAAAGCTCTGCTGCAGCAGGCCTTGGAGATGCTTGTCCCAGGCGGACGATTGGTGGTGATCAGCTACCACTCGCTCGAAGACCGCATCGTGAAGAACTTCATGCGCAGCGGTAACTTCGAGGGTGTGGTGGAGAAGGACTTTTATGGCAACCCTCTCGCGCCGGTGCGTCAGGTGCTGAAGTGCACCGCTTCGGACGCCGAAGTGGTGCTCAACAACCGAGCCCGCAGTGCCATGCTGAGAGTGGCGGAGAAGGTGGTGGTCAACGTTTAACGCTTATGGTTTAACGATTATAGGTTGAAACAGAAATGGGAAATAAGTTCAGGGACAAAGTAGTCGAAGAAGGGCTCGAGGAACCCCGTCCGATGCCGGAGGCCGAACCCGCGGAACCTACGGTTGAAGAGCCTGTTGCAGCGCCAAAAGCCCGTCGCAAGAGCGCCAAGGCCGCCCGCGGTCTGGGTCGTGTGCTGGGTGGCGATGTGCTGGGTGGTCGGGTTGTTATCAAGCAAATACCGCTGGTGCTGCTCTGCCTCATCTATCTTCTCCTCATCGTCGGCAACCGCTACAAGGTGGAAAGCCTCAGCCAAGAGAAGGTGGCTACCGAAGAACGTATCAATTATTTGCGTGAGCACCGCATACAGATGCAGAAACAGTATCAGCAGAGTGTCAAGATATCGCAGATTGCCGAAGACCTGAAAGGAAGTGGCGTCGGCATCACCAGCGGGCCACCGTACGAGTTATAAGAGTTGTATATGAGCGACAATAAAGACAATAATAAAAGAATGACGCGCGGGATGACGGCGCTCTACCTTCTGCTGACGCTGGGGGTGGGTGTGGCCATCGTGGCGAGCATCATCAACATACAGTGGGTTCACGGCGACGAATGGCGTATTCGTGGTGAGAGACGAGAAGCCGATGTGCGTACCGACCCCGCACGGCGTGGTGTCATCTGGTCGAGCGATGGCAAGATACTGGCCACGACAGTCACCGAGTGTGACCTCTATCTGGACCTTTACAATGCCCCCGAGCTCGACGATCATGGCCATCCAAAGTACGATCGCAAGGGTCAACCCATCGAGAGTGGCCCCATCACGGACTCCAATTTTAACCGCTACCTCGATACCTTCTGCCTGATGCTGGCTGACGCCATGCCGCAGCACGACGCTGCATACTATCGTGACAAGTTGCTGTCAGAGCGCAATAAAGAACGTCCGCGGCGTTGCTATCTTGTGGAGCGCCATGTGCCCTACTCGGTGTGGCTCGAGGTGATGCGCCTGCCGGGTTGGAAACGCGGTGTGGTACGCGAAGTCGATGGACAGAGTGTGGTGCGTCAGGATCGCGCCCACATCTACGGTAACATGGCCAAGAATACTATCGGTTTCCAGAATCAGCGCGACGCTGACACTTATACGGGGCTCGAAGGAGCCTACGACAGTATTCTGCGAGGCCAGGATGGTACCTACCGCCGCCGCAGGCTGACTAGGGGCATCTGGTTGCCCGATCAGCAGAGTGGGCGTCGTGAGGTGCCGCAACGTACCGATATTGATCGTGTGGATACCATCGTATTGCAGGCCAGGATAGACGGTCGCGACATTGTTTCGACCATCGATACCCGTTACCAGGACATAGCTGAAAGTTCGTTGCGCAACGCTTTGCGTCGCTTCGGTGGTCAGGCCGGTTGTGCCATTCTGATGGAAATGCAGACGGGATATGTGCTGGCTTGTGCCAATTTGGCGGTGGATACCGCAGCCCATGACTACTTGGAGGTGCGTGACCGCAATGTGGCTGTCAGTGATGTCTACGAGCCCGGCTCCACCTTCAAGACAGTCATTCTCACAGCCATGCTCAACGATCCGGGTGTCAAGATCGATACTTCGATGCAACTGCGGGCTGGATATAAGAATTTTGGTGGCAAGTATGGTGAAATCAAGGATGATCATACCCTCAAGGGACGTGACTCGTTGAGTGTACGTGAGGTCATCGAGCAGTCGTCGAACGTGGGTATGAGTGACTTGGGATGGCAGCTCTATGCCGACCGTCGCGACACTCTGCGCCATTTGGTCGAGCGGATGTTCCCCTACGGTAAGCTCAATCCTGATGTAAAAGCAAAAGAATATAATACATATATTAATGACCTACACGCCTCGAACCGTGACTTCCTCAACTTCTGCTACGGCTATTCAACACGTATTTCGGCCTTGCAGCTTATTACTTTCTACAATGGGTTGGGTGCTGGTGGACGCATGGTGAAGCCATTGTTCTGTAAGGGTGTGATGTATGGTGACCGACTGGTGGAGACCACACCGGTAGTGCTCAACCCGCGCATGTGTAGTCGTGAGAGCGCCTTGATGATGCGCTCGATGCTCGAGGGTGTGGTTGAACATGGTACGGGTAACAATATCAAGAATAATACTTATGGTATTGCAGGTAAGACCGGTACGGCAGTTCACAGCTATGCCAACGTCAGACGCTACAATGCATCGTTCTGTGGTTTCTTCCCATCGGAAAATCCTCGATACACCTGTCTGGTAGTGCTGGAAGATATTCCGTACTACGGACGTCAGGCTGCCGAGGTGTTCAAGGCCATATCGGACTGTGTGGTGGCAGTGGATAAGCGCCTGAGCAATGGTGCCGTCAAGTCGGTATGGCCTCAGTTGGAGGAGGATAGTGCCAAGGCAGCACAACGGCCAGTGGTGGCTCGTGGTGATCAAAGCGAGATGCGACGCCTGTATAGGATGCTGCGCCAGCCGCTCCCTTCATCTGACTCGGCAAGCCGCTGGGTGGTCTATCGCGAGGGTAACGATAGTGTCCCAGGTCGTTATGTGCCATATGTGCCGACCCAGGGACAGGTACCCAACTGTACAGGTATGACGGCCAAGGATGCAGTAGGACTGCTGGAGTCAATGGGTTACCGCGCTCGTGTCAACGGATACGGTAAAGTAGTGGCACAGCAGCCTCAACATGGAAGTGTCGTCAAAAAGGGTAGTATAGTTGTGTTGACGATGAAATAGTTAGATAGCATGAAGCTAAAGGAGATAATAAAAGGAATTGAAGCTGAAGTCATAGGTGCGATTGACCTGGAGGTTGCTGACCTGCAGTTTGATTCGCGTCGTGTTGACAAAGGTACTCTCTTTGTGGCCCAGCGTGGAACCAAGGTTGACGGACACACCTTTATCGGAGGTGCCGTGGAAAAAGGTGCTGTGGCTATTGTGTGTGAAGAGTTGCCGGAGAAGACGATAAAGGATGTGACCTATGTTAAAGTGGCTGACAGTAGCCGTGCTTTAGGATTGATGGCGGCAAACTACTATGGACATCCGTCCGAGCAGTTGAAACTGGTGGGTATCACAGGCACCAACGGCAAAACAACCACCGTCACCCTCCTACACCACATGTTCCGCATGATGGGTTATCATGTGGGTTTGGTATCGACCATCGTTAACAAAATCGATGAGGAAGAGTTGCCTACAGGGCACACCACTCCAGACGCACTGGAATTGAACCAACTGTTACGTCGTATGGTTGATGCTGGATGCCAGTATGCTTTCATGGAGGTGAGTAGTCATGCTGTAGTACAACATCGCATCGCAGGCGTCCAGTTTGCAGGAGCCATCTTTAGCAATATCACTCACGACCATCTAGACTTCCATAAAACGATGGCAAACTATATTGCTGCGAAAAAGGGATTCTTCGACGCCTTGCCTAAAAATGCCTGGGCACTGGTCAATCTGGATGACAAGAATGGCCGTGTCATGGTACAGAACACTCATGCTGAAGTGCATACATATGGTCTGCAGCATCAAGCTGACTACCATTGCCGGGTAATAGAGGACACCTTCGAAGGAATGCACCTATCAGTCAATGGACGTGAATTGTGGTGTCGACTGGTGGGTCGTTTCAACGCCTACAATTTAACTGCGATCTATGGTGCAGCAGTGCTTTGTGGTATATCTGAGGACGACGCATTGCGACTGTTGAGTCTTCTTGAAGCTGCCCCAGGACGTTTTCAGTATGTGAGTGGCCGTGGCATTACTGGAATTGTTGATTATGCTCACACACCAGATGCCTTGCAAAACGTCATTGGAACGATTGACCAGATACGTCGCCCTACACAATTGTTGATTACTGTAGTGGGATGTGGAGGTGACCGAGATCGTACCAAACGTCCCGAGATGGCCCAAATTGCTGTTGAAGGGAGTGATAAGGTAGTACTAACCAGCGATAACCCACGTACAGAGAACCCTGATGCAATCCTTGACGAAATGGAGGCTGGGCTGAGTGCAGAACAACTTAGCCATGTGGTACGTATCACCGATCGACGTCAGGCTATTCGCACCGCCTGTATGATGGCCCGTGAAGGAGATATTGTTTTGGTGGCAGGCAAAGGGCATGAGAAGTACCAAGAGATCAATGGAGTTCGTTCGCATTTCGACGACGTGGAAGAGTTGGAAAAGGAATTAAGATAAAATAGGAATTAAATATGTTATATTATCTATTCGATTGGCTTGACAAAATGCTGGACTTTCCCGGAGCGGGTGTGTTCCAGTACATCTCGTTCCGAGCAGCCGCCAGTATGGTGACTTCGTTGCTCATCATGCTCTTGTTGGGGCGTCCATTTATTCGCTGGATGCAAAATAAGCTGGGCATGATGGACGAGGTGCGAACCGAGTTAGGGCTTGAGGGTGCCAGCCGTAAAGCCAAGACTCCTACAATGGGTGGTTTGCTTATCCTGATGGCTATCATCATCCCCACGTTATTATTTGCCAAATTGGACAATGTATATGTTCAAATCATGCTTGGCACTACAGTGTGGATGGGTTTGGTGGGCTTTCTTGATGACTATCTGAAGAAAACTCGTGGCAAAGCTGGGTTGCCCGGAAAATACAAAGTCTTTGGACAGGTACTGCTGGGTCTGGTGGTAGGCTTGCTCATTACTTTTCATCCCGATATCACTGACCCGTTGAAGACCACTATTCCCTTTGTGAAAAACAACGAGTTTGACTACACATGGTTGGTTAGTTGGATGGGCCCATGGGCTACTCAGTATGCGTGGATTCTTTTTGTCATCGTAGTGATACTGGTGGTTACCGCTGTGAGTAACGCCTCTAACCTGACCGATGGTATCGACGGTATTGCCACTGGGGTGGCAGCGGTCAATGGTGGTGCTTTAGCCCTGTTGGCATGGGTAAGTGGTAACATCATCATGGCAGATTATCTCAATATTATGTATTTACCCAACATTGGCGAACTGGCTATCTTCAGCACCGCCTTTGTTGGTGCCACACTGGGCTTCCTCTGGTTCAACACACATCCTGCCGAGATATTCATGGGCGATACGGGGTCGTTGGCCATCGGCAGCATTATTGCGGTCTTCGCCATCCTCATTCGTAAAGAGTTGTTGCTACCCTTGCTCTGCGGTATCTATCTGGTTGAGGATCTTTCGGTCATTATTCAGACAACAGGCTGCAAACGTTACCGTCGCAAGCATAAACTTCCCACGGGTGTGCCTGTGCCTATTGAGAAACGACCTTTCCTTATGTCTCCCCTCCATCATCACTATCAGAAAAAGGGAGTGGCTGAGGAGAAGGTTGTCATGCGCTTCGTCATCATTTCTATCCTGCTTGCTATTTTTACCCTTTCGACACTCAAATTGAGATAAATAATTCAAATAATAAAGCAATCAAACAATCAACATAATGACTATTGAGACTATGGCCTTACAGGGCCGCGACAGAGTACACACCGGATTGGCCGGTATCGACATACAACGCTTGAAAGCAATGCGTGATGCTGGACTGCGTTCCTGCTTCAACCACCTGGAAAACACCCGATACCGAATCGAATTTGTGGCCCGTGTGCGGGGACGTGAGTATATCAATGATGCGGCTGCACGCACCATTAATGCCACTTGGTATACGTTGGAAACACTCCAAGGAGGTTTGATTTGGATTGCCGATGCCAATGACCAGACGGCCGACTATAGTCGTTTGGTTCCGCCGGCTTTGAGAAAGGTGCGTATGCTATTGGTAGTTGGTGACGCTGAAGATCGGATGCAACATACATTCCGGGGTATCATCCCCACGATTGTGCGCTGCTCCAATCTCGGCGAGGCATTGCAGCATGCCTATCGTTATCAGACCGACGACGAGGTGCGGGTCGTATACTCGCCAGCCTGCTACAATGGCCGATCGACCAACTATCAGGGCGAGGCTTTTCGCCATGAAGTGAATGAATTATGAAGACTTCCAAAATATTCCGCGGTGACAAGACGATCTGGGTGGTGTTCTTACTGCTCAGTATCATCTCGCTGGTCGAGGTCTACAGCTCGATTGGCCTCTACGCATACTCTCTCCCGGGGACAATGCCCACAGGTCTCTTCCTGAAGCACTTGGTTATTGTGGTGGCGACCTATGGAGTGATTGTCCTTGTCTCGCGAGTCAATTATCGGTTCTTCTCGCGCTTCGCTATGCTAGGTTACTGGTTGACACTAGTGTTGTTGGCTGTAATGTTAGCACTGCAAGGAGGCCGATGGTTCCGTATTCCCGTCATTGGACAATTCCAACCTTCGGAGATTGCCAAGATTGTGCTTGTTGTTTTCGTGGCTCGTATGCTGGCCATCAAGAAGGAACAAGTTGGCGAATTAAGTGTATTTCTACAACTGCTGATCTATATTGGATTTGTAGTGGTGCTCATTCTGCCGGAGAATTTTTCTATGGCTGCACTTATATTCCTGGTGTGTTTCTTGATGATGTTCCTCGGTGGAGTGAACCGCAAGTGGTGGTGGAGACTCTTTCTGGTTGGATTAGTGGCTGTGATAGGATTCTTGGCATTGACATATTTCCGATATGAACGTTCGTTGGCCACAGGACAAATGCAAGAGCAGATGATTGAGCGCTCCGAAACCTGGGGTCACCGCGTCTACTCATGGATCAATCCACAACCTGATGAACTGACTCAGGAAAACATGGCACGAATGGCTATCGCACGTGGAGGGGTGTTGGGTGCCGGTATCGGCAATACTGTCCATGCACGACTGATGACACAGGCTCACAATGACTTCATCTATGCCATCATTATCGAGGAAATGGGTATAGTGGGTGGTATAATCGTCTTTTTGCTTTACAGTATCCTCTATTTCAGGTGTATCCGGCTGGCCTGGCGTTGCAAAGGTCGCTTCGGTGCCCTGACTGTGGCAGGATTAGGTACAGTAATATACCTTCAGGCGCTGGTCAATATGAGCGTTGCTGTGGGTGTATTGCCCGTTACTGGACAAACCCTGCCGTTTATCAGTTACGGCGGTACTGCCTATTTGTTTATGGGTGTGGGACTTGGTATTATCCAGTCGGTAGCAAACGATGTGTATGGTAAGGAGGAGGAAGAGCGTAATATCACCGAAGAAACTCCGACTGCAGTCGGACCATCGTCGGAGATGAGTCGGAGTAGTGTCGGAGATGAGACGGAGTTGTAGGGATGAAAAACAGGTGTAAAAATTGTTAAAACAGATTATAATATGAGAGCAATCGTAAGTGGAGGAGGTTCGGGTGGTCATATTTTCCCCGCAGTGGCTATAGCCAATGCAATTAAAAAGCGCTGGCCGGAAGCCGACATCTTATTTGTTGGTGCCGAAGGCCGCATGGAGATGGAGAAAGTGCCAGCGGCAGGTTATGAGATCAAAGGTCTGCCGATTGCAGGTTTGCAGCGCAAGTTGACGCTACAGAATATCTTGAAAAACATGCAGTTGCCATTCCGTATGATGCAGAGTAACCACCGCGTGAAGGCTATTCTGCGCGAGTTCCAGCCCGATATCGTGGTTGGAGTGGGAGGTTTCGCTTCGGAACCTACGCTGAAGGCCGCTGCCAAACTAGGATACCCCACGTTGCTCCAAGAACAGAATTCGTATGCAGGCCTGACCAATAAGTTGTTGGCACGTGACGCACGGGTTATTTGTGTGGCTTATGATGGTATGGAGCGATTCTTCCCGAGCGAGAAGATCATCTTCACGGGCAATCCTGTGCGGGCAGACATTGAAAATATGACGGTTAGTGCTGCTGAGGGACGTGCCCATTTTGGGTTGTCGCCTGAGGGTCGAGTGTTGCTGTCGGTGGGTGGAAGTCTCGGCGCACGTACTGTCAACACAATGGTGATGAATCATTTGCATTTCTTCCGGGAGAATAAAATACAACTGCTATGGCAGACCGGTCGCTGGCAGTATGACGAAGCTATACGTGCCGTTGATGCAGCCGGAATGGGTGAATGGGTCAAGGTGCATCAGTTTATATCAAGGATGGATATGGCCTATGCTGCGGCCGATGTGGTGGTATCGCGTGCGGGTGCCATCGCCATCTCAGAACTCTGCATCGTCGGTAAGCCGGTGGTGCTTGTACCATCTCCCAATGTGGCAGAAGATCATCAGACCAAGAATGCAATGGCGTTAGTCGACAAAGGAGCCGCTTTGATGGTGCCCGACGCTGATTGTGAGCACCATTGCCTACCGCAAGTATTAGACCTTTTCGAGAGCAGTGTGAAGCGAGAGCAGATGAGTGCTGCCATACAGCGGCTTGCCGTCCGTGGCGCAGCCGACAAAATAGTGGATCAAATAGAGATGATTGTCAAATGAGATACTACTTTCTAGGCATCGGAGGTATTGGGATGAGTGCCCTGGCGCGCTTCTTTCATCGTCGTGGCGATGAAGTGAGTGGCTATGACCGCACCCCCAGTCCTTTGACTGCTGAATTGGAAGCTGAGGGCATTGCCGTGCACTACGACGACCGTCCCGACTTGCTGCCGGAGGGTATCGATCTGGTTGTCTATACCCCTGCTGTGCCACATGAGTTGGGTGAGATGCAGGAACTAATGCGTCGCGGTGTACGAATTGAGAAACGTTCACAGGTGCTGGGTGAGTTGACCCGTGGCAAGCGATGCATTGCGGTGGCAGGTAGCCACGGCAAAACCACCACGAGTACCATGATTGCACATCTGTTGAGTCAGGGATCCTGTGGATGCTCGGCATTCCTGGGTGGTATCAGTAAGAATTTTGGTTCGAACCTGCATGTTGATCACAAAAGCGATTATATTGTTGTTGAGGCCGACGAATATGACCGTTCGTTCCTACAGTTGCATCCTTATATGGCTGTGATCACTGCTACTGATCCTGACCACCTCGACATTTATGGTGACCATGAGCACATGATGGATGCATACTTACAGTTTGCCAATCAGGTAGAATCGGAAGGACATCTTTTCCTTAAGGAAGGTATATTCATGACAAGCGACGGAAAGCCCTATGTCGAATACGGTCATGAACATCATCACCACGATGAAGAGCACGATCATGAGCAACATGTCCATAGTCTAAATCTCACATCTCACGTCTCAACGTATACTGCTCATGGCATTGAGGCCGACTACTATGCAATCAATGTACGTACCTACAACGGTAATCTCTTCTTCGATTTGAGGACTCCAGAGGGAGTGCTCTATGACCTTGAACTCGATGGTACTGCCTTGTTCAATGTCGAAAATGCCGTGGCAGCCTCGGCGGTGGCTCTTGCTTGTGGTTTGGATCAATACCAGTTGCGTCATGGCCTGAAATCGTTTGCCGGTGTGCGGCGCCGCTTCGATTATCACATTCGAGAGAAGGAATTGGTGTACATCGACGATTATGCACACCATCCGCAGGAGATTGCTTCGACGCTTGAGTCCATCCGCTACCTCTACCCGGGGAAGAGGGTTGTGGGTATCTTCCAACCTCACCTCTACACCCGTACACGTGACTTGGCTGACCAATTTGCCGAGGTGCTAAGCAGCCTTGATGAAATAATCATGATGCCGATCTATCCGGCCCGAGAAAAACCCATTCTGGGAGTCACTTCAAGCATGGTGCTACGTAAAATCGACTCCATGTCGAAGTATCTTTGTACAGCCGACCAGGTGCTTGAATTGGTCCCGGCACTCTGTCCCGATGTGGTGGTGACCCTTGGTGCAGGCGATATTGACCGTTTGGTGCCGCGATTGGAAGCCGTATTAAGAGAACAAGTGTTATGAAACGACCGTATAAAATACTACTCATCCTCCTTGGGGCCGTTGTACTTGCGGTAATTGTTGTGGCCGCCAACATCAGCCGATCACGTTCCGCCGTGAAGGGAGTCGAGGTGAACATCCGTTATGGTAAGACCCCTCCGCTAGTCGACGATCGAACGGTGCGTGACAGTATACTGGCGCACATACCGGCATTGTTGCAGCATTCGGTAAGTGGAGTGGACCGTGATGCCGTGGTGTCGGCAGCTTCAAAAGTACCCTATCTTAGTGAAGTTACTGCGTCGGTCAGTGTCAGCGGCAAGGTGGTGGTTCGTGCTAAGCAACGCCGCCCCATTGTGCGTCTCTACTATGGTGGTCGTGAGTTTTATCTCGACGATGAAGGTGCCCTTATGCCAGCCTCCAACTTGGGAACATGCAATGTACTGGTGGCGGGTGGAGACTTCCGTAGGCCGTTGCCGGCCGACAGTCTATGGTCTGTTGCTGCAACAGAATCTGGCAACACCCAGTTGGCCGATCTGTGGCGAGTGGCTTATTTCCTTGATAGTGAAAGTAGATATGGTGACCTAATAGACCAACTATATGTAGAACGTGATGGTGATTTGCTCATGGTGCCCAAATTGGGTGATCATGTTGTGGAACTGGGGGCTGCCGACAATCTCGATGAGAAATTCGATCTGTTGTTGACATTCTACCGAAAGGGTATGCCTCGTGCCGGCTGGGACACCTACTCACGCATCAGCCTCAAGTATCACGGGCAGGTGGTATGTACGAAAAGAAACGAAACAAAATAAATAACAAAGATTATGGGAACAGAAATTATTGTTGGCCTCGACATCGGCACCACCAAAATTGCGTGCTTTGTAGGTGTACGTGGCGAGGATGAAAGAGTGAAAATCCTGGGTTTCGGCAAGACCGAGTCTCTCGGAGTGGAACACGGTGTTGTGAAGGGCATCACACAGGCGGCCGAGTCAATCAAGCGTGCAGTTGACGAGGCAGCTGAACAAGCCAATGTCGATATCGACGAGGTGTGGGTAGGTATTGCCGGACAACACATCAAGTCTCGCCCCAGTCAGGGAAGTATCATGATACCGCCCGACCATGAGCTTATCGAACAGGATGATGTGGATCGTCTCATTAGCGACCAGTATAATACCATGCTTGAGCCTGGTGAAGAGATTATACATATCTTCCCGCAGCAGTATTACGTTGACCGTGAACCATTGAACCGTGAGATACCACCGGCCGGCGTAGCAGGTAAAACATTGATGGCCGACTTCCACATGGTGACAGCCAACGTGCAGAATCTACAGTACATCAAGATGGCCGTCAAGCTGGCTGGTCTGAAAATCAAAGGTGTCGTCCTTGAACCTATTGCTTCGGCCAAAGCTGTTCTCGACGATAGCGACCGTGACGCCGGTGTGGCAATGGTCGATATCGGCGGTGGTACTACCGACATCGCTATCTTCCATGACGGCATCATCCGTCACACCTCTGTCCTCCCGTTAGCTGGCAACGCCATCACCAACGACATCCGTGAGGGTTGCAATATCCTTAAACGTCAGGCCGAAAGCCTGAAGGTGAAGTTCGGATCCTGCCTTGTTCAAGCGGTTTCCGAAAACGACGTCATTTCCATCCCCGGCATCCGTAGTCAAGCACCCCGTGAGATTTATGTCAAGACCCTCGCTGGCATCATCAATGCTCGCACCAAGATGATCATGGAGCAGATTGATTATGAGATAAAGCTTTCGGGCTACGGAAAGAAACTCATCGCCGGTGTGGTGCTTACTGGCGGTGGTGCTCAGTTGAAGAACATCAAGGATCTCTGCGAACTGGTCACCGCCACCGATACCCGCATTGGTATACCTAACGAACACCTCGAACCCGACAGCGTCAACTACAACGAGTTAATGCACCCAATGTACGCCACCGGTATAGGCCTTGTTCTTTATGGTCTTGAGAAGGCTGAAGAGAGTGCCAACCCTGATTCCGAACCCGAGACCAAGAAAGAAGGCAAGAAGGGTGGCATCGATATCTTCGCCGACATGGATGATATGCCTCCAGCACCGGCTGCGCCTGTGGCAGAAACGCCTGCGGCAACACCCAAGCCCAACAAGAAGAAAAAACGCGGTGATGGCGAATTTGGCAAGGCATTGACCGACTTCTTCAAATCGGTCTTCGATGAGGGTATCGATGAGTAATAAACACATATTGTTGAAAACTAATTAATAAGGGGGACTCCCGTACGCGAATTATTTAGTATTTTTACGCTGCAGAATAAAGCAAGTACAATCGATTTAACGACATCTTTATCAATAAGATAGAAATATAAAAGCACATGGAAGAGAACACAAATTCCACTTTTTTTACCTTCGATTCGCCTAAAGGGCAGTCGTCCTACATCAAAGTGATCGGTGTCGGCGGTGGTGGCGGCAATGCTGTCAACCACATGTATGAACGTGGTATCGAAGGCGTCGACTTCATCGTCTGCAATACCGACATGAAGGCTCTGAACGCCTCGCCTGTTCCCAACAAGATACCGCTGGGTGACCTCGGCTTGGGGGCCGGCAACAAACCCGAGCGTGCCCGTAAGGCCGCCGAGGCAAAGGAGGCTGACATCCGTGAGGCTCTCTCGCACAACACCCAGATGCTCTTCATCACCGCCGGTATGGGTGGTGGTACCGGTACCGGTGCAGCTCCTGTCATTGCTCAAATCGCCAAGAGTATTGACCTCGACAACGACGAGAACAAGAAGATATTGGTTGTGGCTATCGTCACACGCCCCTTCAGTTTCGAGGGTAAGCGCCGTCGCGAACAGGCCGAAGCCGGCATCGAGGAGCTGCGCAAGCATGTCGACTCCATTATCGTCATCAATAACGACAAGCTGCGTTCCTTCGGCAATATGCGCATCAGCGAGGCCTTTGGTATGGCCGACGATGTGCTGCTCACCGCCGCCAAGGGTATTGCCGAAATCATAACCGAAAACGCCTACGTCAACCGTGACTTCCAAGACGTCAACACTGTCATGGAGCACAGTGGCACGGCCCTGATGGGTACCGGTAGCGGTCGTGGCGAGAACCGCGCCCACGACGCCATCGAAGCCGCCACTACAAGCGTCCTTCTCGACGATAGCGATATCGCCGGTGCCAAGAATGTGTTGCTCTACTTCACCTATTCCACCGAACATGAGATGACCATGGACGAACAGGCTGAGATCACCGACTTCGTACTCGACCGCACCAATGGCACCGCAGACATCATTTGGGGCGCCGGTCCCGACGAGAGTCTTGGTGACGAACTGAAGGTTATCCTCATCGCTACCGGCTTCGAGAAGGGTAAAATCGTCCCCGAAGAGCCCAAGACTTTTGTGCTCCCCGAGGAGAAGCCTGCCGTCGAAAATCTCCGCGAGGAGCCTGTTGTGGACATCGTCAACGACGACCTCGACGGCATGGAGATCATCCATCGCCCGGCTGTAGTCGACGTTGTGGAACCTGCTCCCGTCATGGTGGAGCCAGCTCCCGCCGAAAAGCATGTCTTTACTCTCGACGATGAACCCACCTTCGAGATGCCTCGCCGTAGCAGCGAACCTCAGGCTGAGGAGTTCAAGACCGAGGTCGATGTGATGGTCGACGAGATACACCTCGTCAGCGAGACCCATCAAGAGGAGGCCCCGCAGCCTGTGTCGGCCCCAGTGGAACCCGTAGCCCAGAAGGTGAACCCCATCAATGTCTTCCGCAACGACAACGATGTTGCCACCGCAGCCGAGCGTATCCGCCGCATCCACGACCTGCTGCGCAACAACGCCAACGGGGCTGAAATCGTGCAAGGCATGGGCACCCGTGAGATTAGCGACGACATGCTCTTCGAGGGTCGCAACTCTTCCGCCCGTGAATCCTCCTCCTCCACCATGCGTGCCGACGGCCGTATGGTACAGAACCCCTACTTCCGTGACCAAGCCGACTAACCATCGCAAACTCATCGGCGTCCTATGCGCCATCGGTGCCGCCGTCTGCTACGGCACCAACCCGCTGGGAGCCTTGAACCTATACGCCGAGGGCATGAACACGCCCTCGGTTCTTTTCTATCGTTTCGGCCTGGCATGGGTCATCATTGCCATCGTCATGGGTGTCAAAGCCCTCGCGGGCAAGGAGGGGCTGCGGGTCACACGGCGCGAGTTTCTTACCCTTACCGCCCTGGGACTCCTTTTCATCGGCTCTTCATTGACACTCTATCTCAGCTTCCACTACATGCCTGCCGGCGTGGCTTCCACCATCCTCTTCACCTATCCCGTCATGACGGCCGTCATCATGACCCTTTTCTTCCGCGAGAAGGTACGCCTCACCACCGTGGCCTCCATCGTCCTGTCGCTGGCCGGTGTGCTTTTGCTCTACTGGAGCGATGCTGGGGGCACCCTGAGCGTCACAGGGGTCATTCTGGTGCTCGTCTCGGCCCTCACCTACGCTCTTTACATCATTGTCGTCGACAAGTCGCCGTTGGCCATGTCGTCGTTCAAAATCAACTTCTACGTACTCTTCTACTGTGCCGCCGGCATGGCCCTCTTTGCCCTGCTGAGTGGCCAGCCCCTGATGCTGCCTCCCAGTCCGCGTGCCTGGCTCTGGGTGGGGTGGCTGGCCCTGGTGCCTGCCATCATGGCCCTGGTGATGATGGTCTATGCCGCCAAGTACCTCGGCAGCACCCCCACGGCCATCCTCGGAGCCCTCGAGCCCACCACGGCGGTGCTCATCGGCATCCTGGTCTTCGGCGAGCCCTTCGGGCCCCGTCTCTTCGTCGGCATTGTCCTCATCCTGGCTGCCGTCATCATCATTGTCCTCAGTAAAGGCCGTCGGGAGTAGGTGGTTGTACGCCAGTAGGTTATGAAGTTGTGTACATTGTAAAGCACTCATTATCTGGTCAACGCCCTATCAACTAGCTGGTAACTGGCTGAAGACTCCCTGAAAAGTAGGGAGGTTTCAGCAAGCTACCAGCAAGGTGTCAGCTAGAAAAGAGCATAAAACACTGAATGATAGCGATTAATAAATGTTAAAATCGTGCAATAAATTGGAAAGCACGACGTTATGATGTTAAAAGATAGAATGGCATTATGAAGGTTGCAGCTTTGGTTTCGGGGGGCGTCGACAGCTCGGTGGTGGTGCATCTGCTCAAGGAGCAGGGGATCACCCCCGATATCTATTACATTCGCATCGGGATGGAAGAGGAGGAGGGCTACATCGACTGTCCGGCCGAGGAAGATATCGAGATCACGCAGTGGCTGGCGCGCCACTATGGATGTCGCTTCGAAGAGGTGAACCTGCACAAGGAGTACTGGGAAAATGTGGTGAGCTATACGATTGATACTGTGCGCCGTGGATTGACTCCCAACCCTGACGTGATGTGCAACAAGCTGATCAAATTCGGTGCCTTCGTCGACCGTCGTGGCAAAGACTACGACCGGATTGCCACGGGACACTACGCGCAGACGGTCGACATTGACGGCAAGGTCTTTCTGGCTACGGCGGTGGACCCGGTGAAAGACCAGACCGATTTCCTGTCGCAACTCAGTTACAGTCAGATAGAACGACTGATGTTCCCCGTCGGTGGACTGATGAAGGAGGAGGTGCGCGCCATCGCATCGCAGGCGGGTCTGCCCTCGGCCCAGCGAAAAGACTCGCAGGGCATCTGCTTCCTGGGCAAGATAAACTATAATGATTTCCTGCGACGCTACCTGGGCGAGCGTGAGGGCCAGATTGTAGAGTTGGAGACGGGCCGCGTGTTGGGCACCCACAAGGGCTACTGGTTCCACACCATCGGGCAGCGTAAAGGGCTGTATCTCAGTGGTGGACCGTGGTTTGTGGTGCGCAAGGACATCGACCGGAACGTGCTCTACGTCAGCCAAGGCTATGACCCTGAGACGGCCTACGGTCGCGAAATCAGGCTGATGGGATTCCATTGGCTCAGCGCCGAGTTGCCGTTGACCGACGTGAAGTTCAAAATACGCCACACGCCTGAGTTCCATCAAGGGCATCTCTCGTACGAGGCTGACGGGCTGGTGCGGCTGGAAAGCGACGAGCCCATCCATGGCATCGCCGCCGGACAGTACGCCACGGTCTATGATAATGAGGCACATCTGGTGGTGGCAACAGGCATGATAGTATGAAAAAACTGTTCTTTATACTGAGTTTGGCCATAGCTATGGGGGCCGTTGCCCAGCCGATCAGTCCGTTGGACTACGGTTTGCGTGAGGCCACGTCGGGCATGGGGCGTTACTTTGCCCTCTACAATGCCCATGTCGAGGCCCTGCGACGCGGCGTGGAAGTGGACTACAGCGGCATCGATACGCTGGAGATAGAGCTGCCTCCCAGCTGGAAATCAATCCCTCTGGGGCCTCGAACCGACTTTGGAGGGCTTGTGCTCTACGTGACCAACCATGCACGGCATGGCGCCTTGTTCGCCCTCACCCAGTCGGCTACGTCCCTGGAGATGGACAAGAGTCAGGTGGACGGTCTCGACTATAGCGACATACCCCAGTTGGCCAACGGCTGGCATCTGCTGATACTTAACGACCAAACGCCATGGACAGAGCGGCGTGGCTTCGGCTATATGCAGTATCGCAGGGACCTCATCGTGGTGCACGACGGCCATGGACTGAATGCTCCGGTCATGCCTTGGGGCAGTGATGCCACCAAAATGCAGGCCAGTTATGTCGACGTTGATACCACACAGAAGATGTTTCGCAACCTCACGATGCACCGCACCAAAGGGTGTTCCTTCCGTACCTACCTGATTTCGGTCAGCGGACAGTACAATGTGCTCATCGAGCATGTACGTGTCACCACGCCTCAAAGCCATCTGCTGGCCGACGCTATCTTCGGCATTAACAACTGTGCCAATGTCACTTTGTTCGACATCAAGGTCGAAGGTACCTATTCCGGCCGCGGGCGTCCCGACCGATATGGCTATGCATTCTCGCTCAATAATCTCTATAACAGCAGTTTCAAGTACATCGATGCATGGGGGAAATGGGGCGTTTTCGGGTCGAACAACCTCCATCGTACACTGCTTGAGCATTGTATTGTCGACCGGTTCGACATCCATTGCTACGGGCGTGACGCCACGTTGAGCGAGTGTACTCTCGAGGGGCGTCAGACACTCTATACCTCATTCTATGGTACTGCGCGGTTCGACCACTGCTATTTCAAGGATTATGTGCCTGTACGTGTGCGCTCTAGCTACAATGCCTACACGCCTTTCGACATCGAAATCAACCATTGTACCTTCGAACTCACGCCGAGTCACCGTTACATCGTTCGTGTCAATCTGCTCGACACTGCCGACAATCCGCGCCCCGAGTTGAAGGAGAAGTGCTGGCCCAACCTTCGGGTCGACAGTATGGACGTCATCGTTCCCTGGACGGTCGGTAGTATGTACGCCTACGACCCCTGTGACAACCTCAAGGATCTCAGGCGCGAAATCGGATACATCGACCGGGTGGAGCTGAAGAATATCAGGATGATACGGCCCAATGGCAGGCCGGTCAAGATACCGATAAAACTCACTACCCACGAGTTCAAGACCAAAAACAAACTGCAATTCACAGTAGAGTAATGCAACTGTTCTATTGTAAAGATATTATGTCCGAGGGCTTTTACACCCTTGATGCTGAGGAAAGTCGCCATGCTGTGCGGGTGATGCGTCTACGTGAGGGCGATGAACTACATGTTACCGACGGCCGTGGCCACCTATATCGCTGCCAGATCATACAATCTGATGGTGGGAATTGTACGGTGGAATGTGTTTCACAGCTGCCAAATGCCGATGGGAAACAGCCCATACTCCATCTGGCTGTGGCGCCAACCAAGAACCCTGCCCGCATGGAGTGGCTGGTGGAGAAGGCCGTAGAGATGGGAGTGGGGGAGATTACCCTGCTGCAGTGCGACCACTCGGAACGCACCTTCCTGAAGACTGAGCGGCTGGAGAAGCTGGCTATCAGTGCCATGAAGCAAAGCCTTCACACACTCCTTCCGACGATTAACCCGCCGATAAGGCTGAAGGATTGGCTCAATAACCGACAGCTAACTGCCAGTTGCTCCCTAAAGTGTATCGCCCATTGCGAGGCCGACCAGCCACGTAAGTCGTTAGGCAGTGTGTTCGAGGCCGGTCGTGATGCCGTGGTGCTCATCGGGCCCGAGGGCGACTTCTCGCGCGAGGAGATCGACCTGGCGCTCGGTTGTGATTTCCAACCCGTCAGCTTCGGCTCATCACGACTGCGCACCGAGACGGCGGCCCTCTACGCTGTGGCGGCATTCAATTATGTAAACAACAGATGAACAAGACATTCAAGATTTTGACCTTCCTCGTCAGCCTGCTGGTTTTTGTCGGACAGGCATGTGCGCAGCCGCAGATTGCCCTGCTGAAATATGGCGGTGGAGGCGACTGGTACGCCAACCCCACATCGCTCAAGAACCTGATAGCCTTCTGCAATCAGGACCAACAGATGGGGCTTAATCCGCAGCCGGCCACCGTTGACGTGGGGAGTGCCGAGCTGTTCAACTACCCCTTCGTCCACATGACAGGCCACGGCAATGTGGTTTTTAGTGACCGCGAGGCGCAGAACCTCCGAGACTACCTGATCGGAGGCGGATTCCTGCACATCGACGACAACTACGGTCTGCGCGAGTTTGTCGAGCCTCAGATGAAAAAAGTCTTCCCCGAACTCGAATTCGTCGAACTGCCATTCAATCACCCCATCTACCATCAGAAGTACGATTTCTCCAATGGTCTGCCCAAAATCCACGAGCATGACAACAAGCCTCCCAAGGGCTATGGCCTCATCTGGGAAGGTCGTTTGGTCTGCTTCTTCACATGGGAGTGCGATCTGGGTGACGGATGGGAGGATCAGGACGTACATAACGACAGTCAGGCGACACGCCAAAAAGCACTCCGCATGGGCTCTAATATCGTCAGTTACGTATTCAAAAACTGATATGCCGGATAAAATTTATTCCGTCACAAAGCACTGACAATCATTATTTACTGCATACTAATCAGTGGTAAATCAAAAAAAAGTTTTGCCGTATAGGAAAATGTTTGTACTTTTGCACCCGCTTTTCGAGAAAAATGAAAGCGGTTTTGCCCAGGTGGTGGAATTGGTAGACACGCTACTTTGAGGGGGTAGTCGCCATAGGCGGTGCAAGTTCAAGTCTTGTCCTGGGCACATAAAAACCTGAAACAATCATCAAGAGCCCGGATGGCGGAATTGGTAGACGCGCACGTTTCAGGTGCGTGTATCGAAAGATGTGCAGGTTCAAGTCCTGTTCCGGGCACGAAAGAGAAGACCGATTAGCGGTCTTCTCTTTTTTTTGTTTTGGTCTTCTGAGGGGTTTTGTGTGGGTTTAATTGAGGTCAGCTCCCTATCAAGCTGCTGACAAGTCGCTGGATTCTTGCTGAACGCTGGCTGAAAATAGGGAGTTTTCAGCAAGGTACCAGCAAGGTGTCAGCTAGAAAACCTTATAATAGGTTGAATATCTTAGGATTATAAAAGTTAAATTAAGTTAATATTAACACTGTCTGGGTTGGGTACTGTCCTGTCCAGGGTGGGGTCGTGTCAGATCAATCCCCAGTGTTGCCAGCTGATAAGGGCTTGGAGATGAAGCATCTCGAGGCCGTCTTTGACATGGGCACCCCGTTGTTGGGCCTGCTGCATGAGGAGGGTGGGAGTGGGGTTGTAGACGAGGTCGTATAGGCAGAGGTCGGTAAGTGGGGTATGGAGTGCGGTGAGGTCGACGGGGGTGCGGTCGACATCGGGCCAGGTGCCGACGGGGGTGGCGTTGATAATGATGAGTGGTGTGTGGTGAGTGATGAGTGATGGGAGTTCGTCGTAGCCAACTGAGTCGGGGTGGAGCTCGGGGTGTCGGCTGACGAAATGGAATGTCAGGCCGAGTCGGCGCAGGGCCCAGGCGACGGCTTGTGCGGCGCCTCCGGTGCCAAGGATGAAGGCGGTGTGAGGCTTTATGTGGCTGATGGTTAAAAGATTATCAAGGGTCTGGCGGAAGGCGGGGCCGTCGGTGTTGTGGCCAGTCAGACGGATGGTGGAGTCGGGGCTTCGGTCGACCACGACACAGTTGACGGCACCTGTCTCGGCAGCTTCGGGTGCGAGCGAGTCGAGGTAGGGGAGGATGGCCTGCTTGTAGGGGGTGGTGATGTTGAAACCGTCGATGTTGTGGTCGACGACCCATTGCCGCACATCGTCGACCGAGGGCATGGGGCAGAGCTGATAGTCGGCGTCGGCGAAGTGTTGCCGGTCGAACCAACTCTTTGAATACGAGTGGTCTAACGAGCTTCCTATCAGAGCGTAGTGTTTCATTTCAAGATGCAAAGGTACGAATTATTTTATATGTATGCAATAAAATAAAAAATGTGACGTTAGGGTGTTTGGATTAAAAGTATAAAAACGAAATGGGTGTCATAGCACGGCAAAGCATCAAGGGCGCGTTGGCGAACTACTTGGGGGTGGCGATAGGATTCGTTATCACCTTCTTCGTGCTTACACGCTATCTGACTGAAGAGGAGGTGGGCCTGACGAGGGTGATGGTCGACGCGGCCATGCTGTTTTCATGCCTGGCGCAGCTGGGCACCAATGCTTCCATCGTGCGTTTCTTCCCCCATTTCAAGAGCCGTGACGATGCGGCTGAAGGCGGGACGGTCAACCACGGCATCTTCGGCCTGTCGTTGCTGTTGCCGCTGGTGGGTTTTGTGGCGGTGGCGGTACTGCTGCTGGTGTTCCATGGGCCGCTGGTGGCGCTTTACAGCGAGAAGTCGCCGTTGATTGCGGATTACTTCTATCTGCTGCCGATGCTGACCTTCTTTGCGCTCTACACAACGGTGTTCGAGACCAATGCGTCGGTGCTGATGCGTATCACGGTGCCGAAGATGGTGCGCGAGGTGGGTATCCGGGTATTCAACCTGGCGGCCTATCTGCTCTATGGTTACCGCGTCATCTCGCTCGACCTTTTTGTGTGGATGTTCTGTGGCAGTTACGGTCTGGCTATGCTGCTCAACCTTTTTTACCTGCTACGTATTTCGGGTTTTCGGATGCGCATCTTCAAGGTTGACTGGAGTTTCCTGACGCGGGAGCGTGTGGGTGAGATTGTGCGTTACACCCTGTTCATGACGGCAACGGTGCTGGCAGGCAACATCCCGCTCATCAATTCGCTCTTCCTTGGCGCCAAGGCCGGGGCGGCATTGACGGGCGTCTATGCCATCGCAAGCTATATTGCCAACGTGGTTGAGGTGCCCTACCGTTCGCTTGGGGCCATCTCGCGCCCAGTGGTGGCGGCGGCAGTCAAGGAGGGCGACTGGGGCGAGGTGAACCGTCTCACACGCCAGGTGAGCCTGCACCAGCTGATGGTGAGCCTGGCAATATTCTACATCATCTGGATAAACCTGAACACCCTCTATGCATTCATTCCCAACGGTGCTAGCTATGCCGGTGGTGCCGGGGTGGTGTTGCTGCTGGGGTTGGCCAAGGTGGTCAACAGTTCGTTTTCGATAGGCACCGATGTGCTCAACTATTCGCGTTACTATTCGCGCTCGCTTCTTTTCATCACCCTGCTCACATTGAGTGCCATAGGTTTCAATACCTGGCTCATCGGGCTGTGGGGCATCGACGGATCGGCTGCTGCCACGCTGATATCCTACGCGATTTACTTCACCGTGCTGCTGGGCTACCTGTGGCTGCGGGTGCGGGTGAGTCTGTTCTCGACCAGCCAGCTCAAGGTGGTGGTGGTGATGGCAATCGCCTTTGCCCTCGACAGAGCGTGGACCATGGCCCTGTCACCGATGATTGTCTCCCAGTCCACGACGGGCCGGTTGCTGGCCGATGCCTTGCTGAAAACGGTGGTGCTGACGGCCGTATTGGTAACATCTATGTACGTTTGGCGAGTCAGTCCCACGATGAATGAAATGGTTGAGAGATATACAGTCAAGATAATAAAACACAAATAAGATAAGCTATGAACGGGAAGATTAAAATGGCGTCATTGATATTGGCGTTGGTCGTGATGGGAACAGCGACGGTGAGAGCCCAGGGTATGGATCCCTGTCCGGAGTTTCGTAACCCCACTTCGTTTTGGTGTAACTATGGCACCACATTTACCTTTAGTGGGTGGTCGGCTCGTGTGGGTGAGCGTTGTTACTCGTCGGGCAATACCAATGACACCACCGATGGCTACACCATCAAGAGTACTTGTTCCAGTCCCAATTCGCCAGCCATCACTGGCCATGCGAACATCACGTCGACAGTGTACAATTCGGGTACCGACAATTTCACCTGCACCAATACCAATGGCATGTGGGACAACAACGACAAGCGATTCCAGATCATCAATATGGAACACGCGGGCACGATAGGATACACCGTTGGCGCCGGTGGTGCCGCGTCAGGTATGCCCCGTATCCCCGATGGTTATACGTCGTCCATCCGATTGGGTGACCTGCGTACCACAGGACAGGCGCAGAATAACAACTGCAATTATAGTGCTTCGTCGCCCAACAAGGGCAGTGAGGCTCTGTTCTATACACTCTATGTGACGCCAGATAACGCACTGTTGCAAATCAACTATGCCATTGTGGCCCGTAAATACGACCATACTGCCTATGATGCCGGTGAATTCTGCATCCGTGTGGTCAAGCAAAACGATGACGGTACGTGGCCCAATGAGCCGATCGACGACTCGTTGTGGTATAAGGTGTCGGCACCCCACTTCTCGGGTAACCTGCCGGCCCCGTGGCTCAATGGTATGCAAGGTCAGGATTATGGCGGTTACACCTGTTCGTTTGTCTACAAGCCTTGGACCAAAGTGGCCATCAGTCTCACCAAGTACCTCTACAGCAATGTGCGAGTGGAGATGTACACCTCTGACTGCAACTGGAACGTAGACCCCCTGATGGCATATATTTGTGGTGACTATCAGCCCATGATTTTGGCCTCCAGCGGTTGCCCTGATCCCGAGAGCGATGTCGTCGATACCCTTCGTGCTCCGGAGGGCCTGCTCACCTACACTTGGTATGTTGCCACCCGAGGGGCGGTATCAGACCTGAATATCAACAATACGAACTACATGGACACCGTCCCCTTCCGTCAGATATGGCCTCCCGAAGGCGGAGACGCCACCGATAACGTCTATGCCGTCCGTCTTGAAGATTTCGTCTTGACCGAGGGTGCCAATGCCGGTGATACAGCCAGTCGCCAGACCTTCATGTGCCAGATGACCTCGGCACTCAATCCCGAACGCCCTTTCCATTCGCGCATCTACGCCAATGTCAACAACCGCAAGCCCCTGGTCGACCATGGACATGAGGTGCATTGCGACCGTTCGGTCACCTTTGCCGACGCCAGTGTCGTCTATTCAGCCGAAGGGCAGGCCGACGATTCGACCCACTGGGTCTTCTATGCCGACAGCTTAGGCCTGGCACCCTTGGATACTGTCTATGGCAGTGTTGTCACCTACACTTTCCCCCAGCGGGGATGGCATTCGGCCAAGCTCTTCGTCACCACGGCAGGAGACCCCTGCACCGCTGCCGAGTTCTTCACCTTCGAGGTACAGGAGACTCCGCCTGCCGACTTCACCTCTTCGACCCAACGTCTCTGTGAGAGCGACCAACTGGTGCTCAGGGCCTCCAATGAGGTACGCCAATACGAGGGCCTTACGCTCCAGTGGGCCATCGACGACAGTGTGATTGCCGAGACATCGGCCGATGCACACTTCTATCTTCCGGTCGGTGTGCATGTCGTAAGTCTCACCACTACCAGCACACAGGGATGCAGCAACACCACCTATGATACGGTGACAGTCTTCGGCCAGCCCAGTATCGACCTTTCGACAACCGTGTCGGCCATCTGTTTGGGCGACAGCGTCACCCTCTCGGCAGCGGGCAGTGTCGACTATTCGTGGAACTCTTCGCCCTACGATCCTTCGCTTGACAGCGTCCAGGGTCAGAATGTTTTTACCGTCCATCCTACGGTGAACACCACCTACTATCTCTTACCCTCCACCAATAACCCCTGCTCGATCGAAGGTGCTTCGGTCTATATTGAAGTGTTACCATACCCCACGCCGACAATCAACCTCAGCACTCCGCGCGTCAATATGGAGAACAGTACCGTCAGCGTTCAGGATGTTTCGCCTTATGCGAACACCTCACAGTGGGTCTTCTCCGACGGTGTTACCGCCGAGGGTTCGCGTGTTTCCCACTCATTTGCTGACCTCTCATCTGATTCTGTCAGCATTGCCCTCCACACTTGCAACCGCCTCGGCTGCTGCTCCGATACCACCATCTACCTCCCCGTGCAGAACACTACTGTCTGGTTCCCCAACACCTTCATCCCCGAGGCCGATAAAAACAACCGTTTTGGCATCGTCACAACCCTTACGCTGACCAGCTATGAGATATACATCTACAACCGGAACGGTCTGCTGGTCTATTCGTCGACCGACTACACCACCCCGTGGGACGGTATGATGAACAACGGTAAACCCGCTCCGCAGGGTGCCTACTCGTGGTTCTGCCGTTATTCGCACACCACCGACGCAACCTATACCGCCAGCGGTACCGTCACACTGATTCGATAAATAAACCTATTCACACCGAAATACCTATGCTAGACAAACTGGAAGCCATCTACAAACGTTACCAGGAAATTGAACAACAGATGAACGACCCGCAGGTTACTGCGGACATGAAACGCTATGTCAAGCTGTCGAAGGACTACAAAGACCTGCAGCCCATCGTGAAAGCCTACCATGAATACACAGCCTTGCTGAACAATATCGCCGAGTGCCGTGAACTGCTCGAGAACGAGAAAGACGCCGAACTGCGGGAGATGGCCAAGGAAGAGCTTGCCACTGCCAATGAACGGCGCGACAAGATGGAGGAGGAAATCCGCATTCTTCTCATCCCGGCCGACCCCACCGATTCGAAAAACGCCGTGGTCGAGATACGAGGCGGCACGGGAGGCGACGAGGCCTGCATCTTCGCAGGCGACCTTTTCCGCATGTATACCCGCTTCTGTGAGAAGAAACACTGGAAGGTCGAGGTCAGCGATTTCAACGAAGGCACCGCCGGTGGCTATAAAGATATCACCTTCACGGTGAGTGGTGAGAATGTCTACGGCCTGCTCAAATACGAGAGTGGTGTGCACCGTGTGCAACGCGTACCTGCCACAGAGACCCAGGGTCGCATCCATACCTCGGCGGCCGGTGTCGTCGTACTGCCTGAAGCCGAAGAGTTCGATGTTGAATTGAATATGAATGATGTGCGTATCGATACCTTCTGTGCCAGCGGTCCAGGAGGCCAATGCGTGAACACTACCTACTCTGCCGTCCGTCTTACCCATATTCCTACGGGTATTGTGGTCTCTATGCAGGATCAGAAGAGCCAGATCAAGAACAAGGAGAAGGCCATTGCTATCTTGAGAACCCGTCTATATGAGCGTGAGTACAACAAGTATATGGAGGAACTTTCGTCCAAACGCAAGACCATGGTGGCCACTGGCGACCGCTCGGAGAAAGTACGAACCTACAACTATCCGCAGTCGCGTGTCACCGACCACCGCATCGGTTGGTCGATGCACAACCTGCCAGCCTTCATGGATGGTGACATCGAGGAGTGCATAGAGGCGCTCCAACTGGCCGAGAACGCTGAAAAATTGAAGGCCTCAGTAGGCTGATTTCCATACACCTTCCATACACCCCCTTTACACCATCCTTACCCCCTCCCTACCAAAACACGAACAAAGTATAACCATGAAGCGAGCAAAATACCTGCTGACCCTCCTGCTGATAGCGTTACCTTTGACGGCTATGGGTCAGAAACCCAAGACCACGACTGACTTTGCAGCCGAGACGTTGCCGACCGACCTGTTGGAATACCTCAACAAAGCCTCTTCTGAAAAGAGCGTGCAGAAAGAGAATACCAAAGTGGTCGACGCCTTTGGTGCGGCCTATTCTGCCATGGATGCCACCTTGCAGCAACGTGTGACCGACCTATACATCTATGCTGTAGGTGTCAAGATCAAGGCTTTGCCCGAATTGGTCGATTTCACGCGGGTGCTCACCGCCTATGCCACCGCTCCTGGCGGCAGTGCCAATCTCGAGGGATGGGTAGCCTCGGTCGAGACTTACCGCAAGAAAAACTCCAAGGTGAAGTATGTCAACGACTTTGTTTCATGGAGCGAACTGCTGTTGAGCGACCGTGTATTGTACCGCTCATCCACAAGCGAGTGGACTTTCAATGCCACCACTCCTTTCCGTTTAGCGGTCGAAAATGGCGCCATTGTGGTGAGGGTTGACGCCGCTGCCGACCTAAGTTATGCCTCCAGCAAGGATTGGAACACGCTCCATGGCACGCGTGGATGGTTCGACTATCGTGAGGGTATATGGCATGGACAGGGTGGCCGCCTCGACTGGGCTCGCACCGGACTGGGTGCCGAGGCCTGCTATGCCGATTTGCGTGATTATGAGGCCGAAGTCAAGTTTCCTAAATTCAAGGCCGATAGCGTCACCTTCGTCAATACACACTATTTCAGTGCTCCCATTCAGGGTCGTGTTGAAGAGGCTATGCAGGGTACCATGGAGCCCGACAAATACACCTACCCCCGATTCCGCTCCTATCAGCGTGACTTCGTTATCCGCAATATCATGCCCGATGTCGACTACAGTGGCAGCTTCATGATGAACGGATCCAAGTTTATCACCGCTAGCAGCAAGCATCCTGCCAGTCTTATTTTCAACCGCGATGGCCGCCCTCGCCTGAGTGTCACCTCGCTCAAATTCACAATCACCCCTGAGCGTCTACTGGCCGAAAATGCCCAGGTGGCCCTTTATCTCGGAGCCGAAGATTCCATCACCAACACAGGTATCACAGTCCGTTACATCCCCGGCGAGCGCCGTGTGACACTTGTCAATGACCAGCAACGCAAGTTCTACAGCCCTTATATCGACTCATACCATCAGCTTGATATTTACAGTGAGAGCATAGTGTGGCTCGTTGACCAGGATCGTCTCGAGTTCTCCAACCTTACCTCAGCCGGTGCGGTCAGTACTAATACTTTTGAAAGTTCAAACTGCTACACCTATCGTAAGTATCGCGACATTCAGGGGATTGATGAAATCAGTCCTGTCAAGCGTGTTTATGAGTATGCTGAAAGCAATAGTTGGAACTTTGGTATCAAGGGGTTCTCCAACTATATCGGGCTTGATATGAGTCAGACCCTGCTGATGATACACACGCTTTGTCGCCATGGATTGGTCACTTACAATGAAATCACCAATCGGGTGCTTGTCAAGGAAAAGCTCGAGGACTATGTCAAAGCGGCCTCACGAGCAAAGGGTTTCGATTATGATGCCCTGACTTTCGAGAGTACTACCCGTGGTGTCAATGCCCGTATGAGCCTTACTGACAATGATCTTGTGGTACGTGGTGTCGAACAGTTTGTTGTCAGCGACTCGCATCAGGTTGTCGTGCGTCCCGATTCGGCCAGCGGTTATGTGGTTCATGTGGGCCGCAACCGTGCACTCCACTTCAGCGGTCGTGTCGAGGTGGGCAAGTTCATTCTGCAGGTTACCGATTGTGACTTTGACTATGAACGTTATGCCTTTGAGATGCCCCAAATTGACAAGTTGGAGTTTTATGTGCCCGACTTTACCAATCCTGACTATGAGCAGTTGGTTCGCACGCCTTTGGCACACCTTGTAGGCAGCCTTCAGGTCGACAAGCCGGACAACCATAGTGGCCTTGTAAAGAACAAGGAATACCCTATCTTCAACAGTCGTGAGAACTGCTATGTGTACTATAACCGCAAAGCCATTCAGGAAGGACAATACCGCAGAGAGACTTTCTATTATACGATAGAACCCTTTACTTTGCCACAGTTGGCTGACTTCAAAGTGGATAGTCTGCAGTTTGGTGGTGTGCTTACCTCGGCGGGTATCTTTCCCGACATTCGTGAGCCTCTCAAGGTGCAACGTGACTACTATTTAGGCTTTGTTACCCAGACACCTAAAGGTGGATTACCTGCCTATGGAGGCAAGGGTGTCTACCACAATGAGCTCCATCTTGATGCGGGTGGTCTGCATGGCCCGGGTCATGTCGACTACCTCACGTCACACTCCACCTCATCCAACTTCCTTTTCCTGCCCGACTCATGTGTTGCTCTGACCGATACTGTTGTCGTACGCGAGGAACAGGGTTATCCGGCCATGCGAGCGGGACTTACTTCGCTTCATTGGCTGCCGTATAATGATTCGCTCAGTGTGGCCACCCTCGCCAAAGGGCGTCCGTTGAGTCTTTATCGTAGTGAGGCCACCCTCCGTGGTCATATGGCTATAATGCCGCAAGGTGCTATGGCTGCAGGTACTGCTACTGTACGCGAGGCCACTCTCGCCAGTCGCCGTTTTGACCTGATGGCTCGTGAAATGGAGGCTCAGGTCAGTACCTTCACGCTGCAGAGTCGTACCTTCGCCTCCACCGCATTTGAAGCTCGCGATGTGCGTTCTCAGGTTGATTATGATGAGCACCGTGCAACCCTTACCATGCCTGATGGGCCACGTCGTACAGAACTTGAATTGATGCAATATGAGGCATGGGCCGACCGTTTTGTTTGGCAGATGGACGACCATGTGCTCGACATTGCCAATTCACAGCGTACCACTTCAGAAGGTCTTGACGCGATGGATATCCGTCTCCGTTTAGCTAAGATTGGTGACCTTCCGGGTGCTCGCTTCGTTAGCACCGATCCACGTCGTCAAGGTCTCACCTATAACTCCATCCTTTCAACCTACCGTTATGAGCGAGCCGACCTCAGTTCCGAGGGTGTTTATCTTATAGGAGTCGCCGATGCGGCTATCGCTCCTGCTGGAGACAGCGTCCATATCACCAAGGGCGGTGAGATGCGTGTGCTGACAGGTGCAACCCTTCTTTGTGATCGGGAACACGCTTGGCATACCATTACCGATGCTTACCTTCTCATCAATGGCAGTTCTAGTTATACGGGTAAGGGATATGTTATTTATCCTGAGAGTCAGCCGAATATTGATAATCCACAGCGTATCTACCTTAGTGATATACAAGTTAAAGACGGCATGACCATTGGCAGTGGTACAATCAACGAGGAGACTGCATTCCAACTTAGTTCAGCCTTTGGCTTTGCAGGAAAAGTGCGCCTTGAAGGCAACCGACAGATGCTTTATTTCGATGGTGGAGTACGGTTGCTGCATCATTGTGTGCCGCAAGAACAGATGGGATTGCTGGCCTATGCAGACTATACAGACCCTGACAGTATCCATGTTACTGTGCCTGAACTGCCTACAGACTGGCGTGGCAAACGAATCAGCGCGGCCATCCTCATAGACAAAACCACCCTCGAGCCACGTCCAGCCTTCCTCACCAACGAACGTGCTGCCGACAATGAACTCCTTAGTGCCCATGGCGTGCTGACCTTCCATAATGAGAGTCAAGAGTATATGATTGGATCGGAGGACAAGGTTGTCGACCCCGAGGCTGTAATTGAACCCTATCTTAGTCTCTCAACTGCCACTTGTCGTGTCGCTGGAGAAGGCCTCATGGACTTTACCCTTAAACGCACTCAGGCCGAATTCTACTGTTATGGTGTTGCTGATATCGGAATCCGTGATAACAACACTGACCAGATTAACACCGTTTTTGGTATCAACTTCCCCCTGTCTTCTGATGTCATTGCAGCTATGACTGCCGCCATCAAGGATGATTTGCGTCTCAATCCTACCGCTCCTCAGAGTAATGGTGTTATGCGTCATGCACTTATGTACCATCTTGGTGCCGAACGTGGTGCCAAGGTTTATACTTCATATAGCAATGAGGGTAAACTTACCACCATCCCTGAACCCATGCGTTCGATGCTACTCTTCGACCAGGTTCAGTGGCACTATTTACAGGGATTTGGCTACTACTGTGATGGTAAAGTTGGACTTGTCGCTGCTGATGGACGCCCCATTGGCCTCGATTTGCGTCTAAAGGCACAGATTTCCAAGCGTGGTAACGCACAGACAATGACCTTTTATGTTGAAGCCGCACGTGATCACTGGTACTTCTTCCGTTATGATCTTATGAATCAAGAACTGACCATCCATTCATCCGTCGGTACTTTTGAGGATGCTGTCCGTGCACTTCCGGCAGAAAAACGCCGTGTCGAACGTGATGGCCTCGGTACCTTCCGCTACCTCATTGGGCAGAACCGTAACGATGTCACTTCCTGGCTTACAAACTTCTCCAAGATGGTATATTCTGGTGATGATGACGAATAGTGCCTGTTTCTTTTTTCCTGATTACCGATAGTTAATAAGACGCCTGCCATCATCGGGCAATCGTCGATGTATCATCTGTCGAATTATTTATCAACAAAGGGGTGAGATGTCGGAAAATGTGCGTATCTTTGCAGCGATAAAAGTTTGTTTACGATATGGCTCAATTCACTCACCTGCATGTGCATTCGCACTACTCGATGCTCGACGGTATGTCGAAAATTCCCGACCTTGTAGACAAGGCCAGACGCGATGGAATGTATGCGATGGCTTTGACCGATCATGGCAACATGTTTGGTATCAAAGACTTCCTCGATACTGTTGCCAAGGTAAACAAGAACCGCGCTGAAGGTGAGCCTGAGTTTAAGGCTATTGTGGGCACTGAAGCCTACTGTGCACGCCGCACACTTCATGATAAAGATAAGACGTTGAAAGAGATTAATCCAGAGACTGGGCGTGAGCGTATTGTTGACAGTTCTGGATACCATTTGATTCTACTTGCAAAGAACCTGCAGGGATACCATTCATTGTGCAAACTTTCCTCAATTGCTTATACGGAAGGATTTTATACTCGTCCTAGAATTGACCATGAGGTGCTTGCACAATATAAGGAAGGTCTTATCGTTTGCTCAGCCTGCATTGGAGGAGAGATTCCGCAGTTAATTATGAAAGGCGACATAGCGGGGGCAGAAAAAGCAGTACTTTGGTTCAAGGAGCAATTTGGTGACGACTATTACATCGAGTTAATGCGTCATAAGACAGACAAGCCCAATGCCAATCAGCATACCTATGAGCTTCAGCAAAAGATCAACCCTGTATTGATAGAATTAGCTCGCAAGCATGATATCAAGATTATTGCCACCAATGATACACATTTTGTACTAGAGGAACATGGAGAGGCTCACGACCACCTGATATGTTTAGCTACACAAAAAGACTACGATGACCCCAATCGTATGCACTACACTAAACAGGAATGGCTTAAGAGTCCAGAGGAGATGGCAGCCGTCTTTAGCGACCTTCCTGAGGCCTTAGAGAACACTATGGAGGTGGCCTCAAAGGTGGAATCATATAGTATTGACTCAGATCCCTTGATGCCAGTATTCCCTATCCCCGAGAGTTTCGGCACCGAAGAAGCCTGGCGTACTAAATTCACAGACCAGCAGCTCTTCGACGAATTCACCCGTAATGAACGAGGTGAAGTGGTGCTTAGCCAGGAGGATGCGGAAAAAAAAGTAAAGCGGTTGGGAGGATATGAGAGATTGCGTCGTATCAAGTTTGAGGCTGACTATCTAGCTTACCTGGTATGGGAAGGTGCAGAGAAAAGATATGGCGAGGAACTTTCTGATGAATTAAAGGAACGCATTACCTTTGAATTGCATACTATCAAAACGATGGGATTCCCAGGCTACTTCCTAATCGTCTCCGACTACATCCGTGCAGCGCGAGAGGAATTGGGTGTCAGCGTGGGGCCTGGTCGAGGTTCGGCTGCAGGATCGGTAGTAGCCTATTGCCTTTGGATCACCGACCTGGATCCATTGCGTTACGATCTCCTGTTCGAACGCTTCCTAAATCCTGACCGTATCTCGTTGCCTGATATTGATGTCGACTTTGATGACGCGGGCCGAGGCCGTGTACTTGATTGGGTGACGCATAAATATGGCAAAGAGCGGGTGGCCCATATTATAACTTACGGAACAATGGCTACCAAGAGTTCCATTGCCGATGTGGGACGTGTGGAGAAAATACCGCTCGATACCGTTAATGCGATCAAGAAACTCATCCCCGACCGAGGATTTCCTGACAATATCAAGGATGACAAAGGCAAGAGCCCTAAGGTGAATTTGAAGAACTGTTATAGGTACATCCCTGAATTGCACCGTATCATGGAGGGTAGTGACGATAGGATGAAACAAATGCTCACCTACGCTGAAGAATTGGAGGACACTAACCGTCAAATTGGTATTCACGCTTGCGGTGTTATTATTGGTTCGCAGGATATTACCAATGTGGCTCCCGTTTGTGTTATCAATGACAAGGAAAGTGGGGAAGACGTGCTGGTGACTCAGTATGATGGCCATGTGGTTGAGAATGTGGGTCTCATTAAGATGGACTTTCTGGGGCTGAAGAACCTCACCATCATCAAAAACTGTGTTACCATGGTAAAGAAGACACGTGGTGAGGATGTTGACGTAGACCATCTGCCACTCGATGACGAGCTGACATACAAACTTTTCTGCGAGGGTAACACTGTGGGCGTCTTTCAGTTTGAAAGTGCCGGTATGCAAAAATACCTACGCGAACTACAGCCGCATGTCATAGACGACCTTATCGCCATGAATGCCCTCTATCGTCCAGGTCCTATGGACAATATACCGGAGTTCATCGACCGCAAACAGGGTCGCAAGCCGATTAGCTACGACCTGCCTGTGATGGAGAAGTACTTGAAAGACACATATGGCATCACCGTCTATCAGGAGCAGGTTATGCTACTTTCCCGTCTACTTGCAGGCTTCACACGTGGCCAGAGCGACACACTGCGCAAGGCCATGGGTAAGAAGCAAATTGAGAAGATGAACGAACTGGAGGTGCTCTTCTACGAAGGTGGCGAAAAAAATGGCCATCCGCGTAATGTGCTAAACAAGATATGGGAAGAATGGAAGAAGTTTGCATCCTATGCCTTTAACAAATCCCACGCCGCTTGCTACTCTTGGGTGGCTTACCAGACAGCCTACCTCAAGGCACATTACCCTGCTGAGTACATGGCTGCTGTCATGACTTCAGCACAGGCTGACATCGGGCGTGTGCGCGAGCTGATGGATGATTGCCGCAAGCAGGGAGTCGAGGTGGCCGCACCGAACGTCAATGAGTCGGAAATGGACTTCAGTGTCGATAGCCAGGGGCGCATCCGTTTCGGTCTTCAGGCGATTAGCGGTATGGGTGAGGCTGCTTCCTCCGTCATTATCAAGGAACGTGAGAAAAATGGCCCTTACAAGGATATCTTCGACTTCCTCCGTCGTGTTGACATGCACTCTGTCAATAAGAAGAACATGGAGGTGTTGGTCAAAGCTGGCGCATTCGATGGTGTGGGTACCATGCACCGCGCACAATACTTTTATAGGGAGAACGCTCTTGACACCACCCCTACCTACCTTGACCAGCTGGTGCGATGGGCCATACGCCGGCAAGATAATGCCAACACGGCGCAGATGAGTATCTTTGACATGTGTAGTGATTTGGCCGAAGAGGAACATCCACCCATCCCTAACACGGAGCCATGGAACAGCATTGAGCAGTGCAGATATGAAAAAGAAGTCGTCAGCACCTATCTTAGCGGTCATCCACTTGATGATTACCGCTACGAAATGCGCTACTTCACCAATACCAAGACCGCTGATTTGGCCAACATGGAGCAACTCAGTGGTCGCGAGGTGCGCTTCGCTGGCCTAGTCTCCGATGTACATATAGGCACTAACCGTCAGGGCGAACCATACGGTAGTATGGTCATCAACGACTATTCCGGTAGCTTTGAGTTCCGTCTCAAGGGTGACGAATTCAGCGATTTTCGCGGTTTTTTTGAGAACGACACCTTCGTCTATGTCAAGGGCACTGTTATAGTGCGTCCTTACACAGACAAAAGCGGTGTCAACAAAGTATACACCAAGATTCGTGTAGGTGCCATGATGAACCTCAGTAGCATTATGGACCGTTACACATCGAAGCTCTCCTTCAAAGTGAACCTCAGCGATATCGATGAGGTATTCTGCAAGACGCTTGAGAAGGCTGTCAAGAAACATAAAGGGAAGGTGCCCCTGCAAGCCATTGTGGTCGATGCCACCCATAATCTCACGCTTACTCTTGTCGGCGAGAATCTACGTGTATCCCCTCGCGGCATTATTTCCGAACTGGAATCCCTCCGTGGCGTTTCCGACATCCATCCCACCGTCAAGTCGTAGCAACAAACCGCTCATCGCTCATGATGCCAACCCTCACCACCCCGGTATCGCCTCCGCACCTGCCGTTTCATCTCGATTTTGCCCGCGGCATTGTCACCTTTGGCTCTTGTTTTGCTGACGAGATAGCACACCGCATGCAGGAGAGCGACTTCCACGTAGAAGCCAATCCTTTCGGTACTCTCTATAATCCGGCCTCGATTGCAGCTGCCATCGAACGTGTCATTGCGGACCAAGGGATAGAAGAGAATGATCTGGTGTTCCACGAAAACTACTGGCACTCCTGGTATCATCACGGCAGTTTTTCGCGCCAAACGCCCGACGAGGTCATCGAGGCCTGTAACGCTCGTATCCACCAGGCCCATCAAGCCCTCAAAGAAGCCTCACTGCTGATGATTACATTCGGCACAGCATGGGTCTTCGAACTTCAAACGACAGGCAACATTGTCGCCAACTGTCACAAGTTGCCGTCGCAGATGTTCTCGCACCGTCGCATGACGGTCGAGGAAATTGTCGCCCGCTGGCAGCCACTGTTGCAGAAGATCCAGGCCTACTACCCCGATTTGCAGATGCTTTTCACTGTCAGCCCTGTCCGTCACATGGCCGACGGTGCCCACGGCAACCAGCTCAGCAAGAGCACCCTTCTTCTTGCCGTCGACCAACTCGTCACCCATCATTCAACCTCCAATGCTTACTATTTCCCCGCCTATGAGATTGTCCTCGACGAGCTGCGCGACTATCGTTATTTCGACGAAAAAATGACACATCCCACCCCCTTGGCTGTCGACGTGGTGTGGGAGCGCTTCAAACGCGCCACCATGGTGCCCGCCGTCCAGCAACAGGCCCACTTCAACGTCAAGCAACACAAGCGCGAGCACCATATTCCTCTCCGCTAATCTCTTTTTTAATAGGGACTCTTTCGCCCTCCGAAGACCGTTTTTTCGCCCCTTCTTCCAGTAGTCAACCTGGGGTCAACTCCCTCTGTTGTCCGCTTGTTGTCCGCTTGTTGTCCGCTTGTTGTCCGCTTGTTGTCCGCTTTTAAAGCGGACAACAACCGGACAACAAGCGGACAACAGAGCTAGTTGATACCTCGTTTTAGGGAGGAAGACCCATGGTTTTTGTCGGGTCACGGGCCTTAATCGGTCGCTATCGGTTAAATATTAATCGGCAACGCTGTGCAATAAAAGGGCGATAATGGCCGTTAACATGGTTGAGAAAAGGATCATTCTATGAAGAAAAACATAGCTCTTGTCATGGGTGGTTACAGCGGCGAGCACGATATTTCGATTGCCAGCGGTAACCAGGTGTATGGTCAGTTGGATCACACCAAGTATAATGTCTATAAGATTGTTGTCGAACGGGAAGGGTGGTATTGGCTTGACGGCGAGGAGCACCGCGCGGTCGACCGTGGTGATTTCTCTGTGACAGATGGCGGAGCAAAGGTTCACTTCGACCTGGCATTCATCATCATCCATGGCAATCCGGGTGAGAACGGTGTCCTGCAGGGCTATTTCGACATGCTTGGCATCCGCTATACTACCTGTGGATTCTACACCTCGAGTCTCACCTTCCAGAAAGGTTATTGCAATCCCGTGGTGAAGAGCTTCAATATTGTCAAGGTCGCCGAGTCAGCATTACTCTACAGCATGGACGATATGCCGAAGACAGAAAGATTGAGTCTGCCTTTGTTTGTGAAGCCTGCGGCAGGAGGGAGCAGCGTGGCCACGACCAAGGTCAAGGATCGCGACGGTGTTGCTGAGGCTGTAAGGTTGGCTTTCACCGAGGACAAAGCCGTGTTGGTGGAAGAGTGTATTGTGGGGCGTGAGTTCGACTGCGGGGTGTTCCGCAAAGCTGATGGTGAGAAGCTGGTGTTTCCCATCACGGAAATCATACCCAAGGGCGGGCACGAGTTTTTCGACTACGAGGCCAAGTATCAGGGTTTCAGCAACGAAGTGACCCCGGCTGAATGCCCGGAACGTATCTCAGAACATATACAAACAGTATCCGGCCAGCTCTACGATCTGCTGGGATGCAAAGGAATAGTCCGCTTTGATTATATTCATGACACCGACAAGGACGAACTTTTCTTTTTGGAAGTTAACACTATCCCGGGCCAGAGTGCCGAGAGTATTGTCCCCAAGCAGGCCCGCGCCATGGGTATCAGTCCAGCCGAACTCTACGAAATGAGCATCCAGGCAGCCTTAGCGCAGTAGGTGTCTGCGATAAGTGTATGCCGCCAACCAAGCTGTTGCGGCGAAACATAGGATTGTCATCGCCGAGCCTATGGCCAGTTGCCACAGGGGTAGTCCAAAGGGCAATCTCAACATGACGGCCACGGGTGCTGTAAAAGGCACTAGTGTCAGCCCTGCCGCAAGTGCCGAAGAGGGCGCTTTCAGTATAAAGGAACTTAGAATCAGTGTTATCAGCAGTGGTGCCCCAACCATCAGTGTCCACTGCAGGGCATCGGCATCGCTCTCGAGACGTGCCGCCAAAGCCGCCAGGAGCGCGCCGTAAAGCAGGTAGGCCAGCAGGAAACAGGCCAGGAACGTGCCTGCCACCAGCGGGAGACGGATGGCTGTCAGGCCTTGCACGGTCTCGTCGACCAGCTGCACCGTGGTGTTGTATTGCAGGGTGGCCTCTTCGCCCTTCGAGGCCAGGGTGCGATGTGCCTGTTGGACACGTGCATCGGCGAAGAGCTGTGGTGCCGATGCCTCGACGCCTTTGAAGCAAAGTGCTGTCAGCACTGTCCAAAGTATCAGTTGTGTCATGGCTGCCAAGGCCACTCCCCCCACCTTGCCTATTAGCAGGCTTGTGGGACGTGTGGCGGTGGCTAGCACCTCGGCTACGCGATTCTGCTTTTCTTCTTGCACGCTACGCATCACCTCGGTGCCGAACACAATGAGGGCCAATACCATCAATACAGCCAGTACAAGCGCTACGATGTTCTTCACATGGCCGAAGCTTTCGCGACCGGTGGCGGCGTCTTGGGTGTGCATTCTGATGTTGGTGCTCTCTACCGAGTGATAGACTGTCGGCTCCAATTCGTAGACATCCTCCAGGATGGCATTGCGTAACAAGGTCTGCAACTGGTTGTTGATCAAACTCTGTACGTGTAGTGACGGGCTGTCACCGTGATAGTAGAGGAAGGCATCGCGTGGGATGGTGGTCTCGCGCATCGGGATGAAGAGCACTAAATCGTGTTTTGATGCCTGCTCGCGAGCGTAGTCAAGGCTGGGCATGGGTTTGAACCCCACGTCTAAGGTTGACTGCAAGCCTTCGGCAAAGAGACCCGTCTGGTCGACCACCAGCACCGTCTGCCGTTCTGTGCTGCGGTGGGCTGCTGCCACCGGAAGTGCATAGAGTACGGCAAGTACTACCGGAACCAGCACGGTAAGCACCCAGAACGAGGGTTTACGTAGACGTATGCGGTATTCGCGGCCCAGGATGATCAGGAGGTTCTTCATAGCTGTATGGTTTTCGTGCAGAGCTCATTGGCGGCTTGCATGTTGTGAGTCGAGAGGAGCACTGCTGCACCACGGTCGCGCAAGGCTGCAATCTCTTGACGCAGCATGGCGCTGTTGGCGGCATCAAAACCCGAAAAGGGCTCGTCGAGGACGATTAAGTCGGGACGGTGGGCTACACTGACCACAAATTGTAACCGTTGTTGCATACCTTTACTCAAGCGGTAAGCAGGACGCTGCCACCACTCCGTCATCCCCAGACGGTCGAACCATTGGTGTAGTTCGCGTTCGGCATCGGTACGATTCATACCTTTAAGTCGTGCGAAGTAGAGCGCCTGTTCGCCGGCACGCATGTGGCGGTAGAGGCCGCGTTCCTCGGGCAGATAGCCTATGCGTCGCAGGTCGTCATGCGTCATAGGATGCCCGTCGAAGAGCACCTGGCCGCTGTCGGGTGTGAGTAGTCCGGTGACGATGCGTAGTAAGGTCGTCTTGCCGGTGCCATTGGCACCCAGTAGTCCAACCACTTCGCCTCGGTTGACATCGAAACTGATGTCGCGCAGTACCTCTTGCCCATCAAAAGCTTTGCTGATATGGTCTAACTGTAGCATTGTCATTTCAGTTTTAAAAGGATTGTTTCGGCGGCCAAGGCTATCAAGGCCAGCACGATGCAGAGTCGCCACAGCTGACGTCCGCTGTCCCTTGCACGCAGCTCATCGGTCAGAGGCTTGGCACTATTTACCACCAGACTGATGTTGTCCCGACCATCGATGGAGTGTTCAATGTCGGCATGCGACAGGAAATTCATCTGCGACTCACGTCGTGGGTAGTTGAAAGCCAAATGTTCGTCGGCGAGGGTATATATACCATCGTGGGTCAAATCGCCGTGAAGCATCAGCTGCCATCGGTTGCCTACGCGCCGTAGGTTGGGTAGCAGGCTCGTCTCGTTGCCATCGGTAAGTGCAGGTGGGGGAGCATTGGGGTCATAATCCCCCTGTAGTACTATGGGGTCGGTATCACCGAGGGTATGGCTGACGGGTGGCAACGGCCGACTATAGAGAGCCATATTGTAGAGTGTCGGTATGACAAGGGCCTGCCCAGTAAAGTCGGTATGTGAAGCATCGAGCGGGGTGGTGAAGAGATAAAGACGCCCTTGGCTAGCCGGCGTGACACAAAGCAGGTCGCCTCCGTCGGCCAGGCCGACGACTGTTTGCTTGATGGCCGTCCCGTTGCCAAAGGTATAATGCCCCTGTACGGTAGGCATTTCCATCTCTTCGCTGCGACCATTGAATACTCCACGGTAGAGTGCGTTGCCGTAGTCGATGGTATTGGCTTTGACAGCACGCTGAGTCCATCGCTCGAGGCGGGGTGCTTGAAGGCTGCCAAGCAGCTCGTTGATGCCGGTAGCGACCTTTTCAGGTGGAATCAATAGCAAGCTTCCACCTTCGTCTACCCAACGTGCCAGCTGTTGCACCTCGCCACTACTCAATGCCTTGGGTTCGTTGAGCACCACCAGGTCGTAGTCGTTCAGGTCGTGATGCAGTTGGGTGGCCTGATGGTATGTGATGGCCGAATCGTTGGAAAAGAGCCGCCCGATGCACTCGTTACGCCTCCCACCGCCATCTATTTCGAGTAGACGTATACGATCGTCAACATGGAGGGCAAAATGGTAGTGGTCGTCAAAGGTGATGGGATAATCCTCAATGGTGACACGTCCGTCGACCCATCCGCCGTGATCCAGACTGAAACGCAGGGTGGCTTTGGCGGTGGCATCGGCAGCAATGTCGACGGTGGCCAAGGCTCGTTCTCGTCCGTCGACGAACAGTTTGACGGGTACCTGCTCGGCATCGCGTGAGCCACTGTTACGCAGATGGACTTCGGCGTAGACGCTGCCCCCGGTAAAATAGGCAGGGGCATCGAGCACAACAGTGTCAATAAAGAGGTTGTCGGCCTCAACGGCGTTGAGAGGTACCAAGGTGAAAAACACTGTACTGTCGGTCGGCAGGGCGTCAAGGTCGGCGGTAGTCTGTTGGAAATCGCTGATGAGATAGGCATGGCGATTATGGGCACTTCCTTGGAGCAGAAAGTCGAGTTGACGACTGGCGACGGAACTCATCATCGGTGCAGCTGCCGAGAGGGACACTTCGTCGAGGACTGTCAGCAGTTCATCGCGACTGAGCCACCGCATCTCGATGCCCTTCATGTCGTTAGTCATCAGTTGGAAACGGTCGCTGGCTGAGTATGCATCGGCTATTTCGCGCACCTTGCGCCGCGCATCGTCGAGCAGACTGCCGTCCGACGTGGCATTGTCCATGCTGAACGAGTTGTCAAGATAGATGCTCACCGCCGTCGAGCCGGTGCGTACCATGGCATCGTGTTTCGGGATGACAGGCTGGGCAAAGGCCAGTACCAGCATCATGATGGCCAACACACGGGCCACCAGCACCAGCCATTGGCGCACATTGCTGCGCCTCCGTTGCTCGGTGTGCAGTTCGTTCAGCCGCTCTACATTGCTGAAATAGACTTTGCGGTAACGCCTGAAGTTGAACAAATGGATGATGATGGGGATGGCTACCGCCAACAGACCCCACAGGAAGGCTGGTTGGCTGAATATCATGCCGTGCCCCCTTTCTGCTGTTGGGCGTAGTGACGGCAGACGGTGCTGAGGCCGCATTGACCGCATTTGGGCCGGCGGGCCAGGCAGACGTAGCGTCCATGGAGGATAAGCCAGTGATGGGCTTTGGGCAGCAGCTCGGGCGGAATGTAGCGGACCAGCTCGCGTTCGGTCTGCAAGGGCGTCTTGCTATCGATGGTGAGACCTAGACGATTGGCCACACGGAAGACGTGTGTGTCGACCGGCATGGCGGGGCGGTTGAAGTATACGGCCTCGACCACATTGGCCGTCTTGCGGCCTACGCCCGGCAAGCGCTGCAGCTGTTCCATGTCGTCAGGCACGCATCCGCCAAAGTCGCTCACCAGCATCCGCGCCAATCCTGCCAGGTGATGGCTCTTACTGTTGGGGTAGGAGACCGAGTGAATGTACTGAAATATCTCCTCTTCGCTGGCTTGGGCCATGGCTTCGGGGGTGGGGTAGGCCTCGAACAGGGCCGGTGTGACCATGTTGACACGCCGGTCGGTGCACTGGGCCGACAGCACTACAGCCACCAACAGCTGGAACGGCGAGTCGAAGTGCAACTCGGTCTCGGCAACAGGCATGGATTTCTCGAAGTAATCGATGACCCGTTTATATAGCTCGCACTTCTTCATATCGCCAGTTCCAGATAGGTCAGTACAGGATAGTGGTCAGACAGGGAGGTCTTGATGCGCTTGTAGCCCAGCGTGTTGACGCCCTCATTGTGGAATACCATGTCGATGCGAAACTTGGGGAAGCCTCCGTTATAGGTGATGCTCATGCCGCGTCCCTGCTCGCAGTAGGTGTCCTGCATCTCGCGGTCGATCTGGCGATAGAGCCAGGAGCCAGGTATATCGTTCAAGTCGCCCGCCAGCACCAGCGGTATGGTGCAGTCGGTCACCACGGGCTTGATATGCTCCACCCACTCCTTTTCATGGCTGAGGATGGTCTCTTTCACCTTGGCCAGGGTGCGACGGCTCGACGGTTGCACCTCGCCGTGGCGCATCCGTTCAATCTCTTCGCGGTCGGTGGCATCGAAACGGTAGCTGTCCATGTGGAGGCAGCACACGCGCATCCGCCGGCCATCCTTGTGCAGCTCGACCAGCAGTTTCTCGCTGTCGAGACGGTTGACATAGGTGATGGGCAGCTGACTGAAGACCACCGTGCCGTAAGGCAGGCCGTTGCGCGAGGTGTGGGCACCGTAGTAGTGGTTGTATCCCAGCAGGGTGAGGCTGTCCGTCAGGTGGAGTGTCTTCGGGGCGGCATACTCCTGCAGGCAGAGCACGTCGGGACGATGCTTCCGCACCAGGGCCAGAAACTCGGTGGCGTTGCTGTCCGACAGCTGCGGATTGTCCTCCTGTCCCTGGAACTGGTGCACGTTGTAGGTCATCAGGCTCACCGCCGCCGGATGCTCTTCGGCATCGGGGACCCGCGATGTGCCCGTCAGTTGGAAGTAGATACCCAGCATACCCCACCGCAATGCAATGACCGCGGCGCTCAGCAGCCACGTCCACCGCTTCATCAGCAGCCACAGCACAATCATCACCACATTGGCCCCCAGCAGCGGCAGGTAGCCGAAGACCAACGCACTCGGTATCACGCTGCGCGAGGGCGCCAGGGTGCCGCCCAACGTGGTCAGCACCAACCCCAACGCAAGTATTATGTTGAGGATGAGCAATATGGTACGGATGACCTTCATTTTTTTCCGACCGCAAATGTACGAAAAATAATTGAAGTGGAGAAATAATTATGAGAGCCTAAGAAAATAGTTTAGACATGTTAATGACTGATAATTAAGGTTCTATAGCGAACTAGTACACTTTAACGCACTATCCGTCAGGTTATTACGCTGATTTCTGGCTGATACCTTGCTGGATCCTTGCTGAAAACCCCCTATTTTCAGCCAGCCATCAGCGTGTTGCCAGCTAGTTTATAGGGCGTATATAGGTAATGACATTGGTTCATAGCACTTTACAAACCATGCTGTTTGGAACAGTTTGGCGTATAGGTGATTATCTCACACTCATTGGCGGGAAAGGAACTGCACCTCCGCCGGAGCAATGAGTCCCAGCGAAATGGCTTTGGCCACGCGGGCACCGCTCTTGTTGACGATGCCGAGTCGGCGCGAGAGGTCTTTCTGTCGCTCCTGTATAGCCTTGTCGCTCTCGTCGAGTCGGTTGGAAATCTCGACAGCGGTACAGCCGGCAGCCTCGAGCAGTAGCAGTTGTTGCTCGGTGGCGCTGAGTTCAAACGAGGGGTCGTGGCCTTCGACAAGGTGGAAATACCGCTCGGCGGCCTCCTTGAGGGTGAGCATGACGGGGTAGTTGAAGTAGCAGCGTTCACCGCGTTCGAGGCAGGCAATGGCGCGCAGGATGTTCTCGATGGAGAAGCCCCCGGCGGCGTTCTTGCTGACAAAGGCGCTGGCACCCAGGTCAAGGGCTTCCATAACCACGCGCCCGATGTCGTGCAATCGCTGCAGTCGCTGCTCCTCACCGGGCATAGGATTGTCGAAACGGCCTGAGAAGATGATGATGCGAACGTCGGGGTACCGCTCGTGGATGCGGCGGGTAATCATCAAACCGCCGGTGGGTTCGCCTTGGAACTCCATGTCGACCAGCAGGTAGTCGGGCGGTTCGGTGCCTTCGAGGGAAGCCATCAGTGCGGGGCCGTCGGCAAAAGTGTCGACCATTTCGACACGGCGCATGACGCTGCCGTCCACATCACCGCTCTCGACGGTGACTGCGCGGCTGTTCATCTCCATCTTGACGACCTTCCGTATCAGCGGCTCGTCGTCGACCATCATTACTCGTATGTTGTTCATTTTGTACGGTATTTAACGTTTATCGGCCAGCAGGACATGCATGGTGGTGCCCTGGCCCTCGGTGCTTTCGACCCATAACTTGCAACCGCGGCGTGTCAGGTCGTCGTGTTTCTTGATGATATAACGACATAAAATGAGGCCGAAGCCGTGGTCGCCCTGCACCTCGCGGTCGGCACGGAAGAGGCTTTCCTGCTGCTCGGGGCTCATGCCGGTGCCGGTATCGGAAACCGTGATGTCGACCATGCTGTCAACGGTCGTCGCCGCAATGGTGACATGTCCTTCGGTGGTGTGCTGCAAGGCATTGGTGACCAGGTTGCGTAGCAGGATGACGGTCAGCAGACGGTCGGCCCAAAGGGTCAGCGTGGTGGGCTCGAACCGCAGTTCGACACCCGCGCGTGGCCGGACCACCTGGGTGCGTACCTCGTCGAAGACCTCTTGTAAGGGGAATTGTGACGCGTTGAACACCAAGCCGCTGGGGATCGAAAGCTGGGTCCAGTTCTTGATATTGTCAAAGGTGCGCAGCAGTTGCTCCAGCACCTCGGAGCGCAATTCGGGGGTGAGGTTGGGGCTGCGGAGGTAACCGATGAAGGGCGATATGTCGTGACGCATGACGCTGAGGCAGGTCTCGACGTTGGCAATACGCTCCACATCACGCCGCTTGGCCTGTTCAAGTTGGCGTTTCTCGCGTCGTAGACGGCGTGTACTGAGGGTCAGCTGTAGGGTGAGTAACAGCAGGATGGCCGTCATGACACTCAAAACCATGGCCGTGCGGGTCGTCCAACGGCTGCGGTTGCGGGCGGCCGTGAGGGTCTGTTGCAGGGCGAAGTCCTCCTTTTCGTTCTGTTTGATAATGTCTTGCAGTTCGGCATGGTGCTCGTACCATAGGCGTGCCTGGTCGGGAGTGTCGGCCCGTCGGCTACGCAACAGCACGTCGAAGTAACCCATTTCCATCTTGGGAGCTGTAAAAGGCTTCCAGGTGCCGCGCAGCTCGCGCCATTCATCGAGTACGGTGTGGGCGAAGGTGGTGTCGCCGATAAGCAGGGCATAGCGTGCCGTCGAGGTGGTTCCACCCAGCATCTGGTAGGGATCGCCGTAGTCGAAGAAGACGCGTCGCGCATGGTCATAGAGCGCCAAAACACTGTCGGGTGGCACGCTGCCAGGGATCGTCTTCAGCGCCCAGGCGGTCATCTGCAGTGTGTTGGCGTAGTGAAACGGGCAGAAGATGTCGGGTGACAGCTCCAAAATGTCGAAATTGCGCTCACAATAGTCGAGGGCTGTGGTGCTTTCGCCGGCGCTTTGCCAGCCGTAGGCCAGGGCGTAGTTGAGCGCCATGTCCTGCGCATAGTCCACCTTCAACCCGTCACGGCGACTCTCTACCTCCTCGAGCAATGTCCTTACGTCGGCCTCACGGCCGTCACGGTAGTGGTAGTTGAGCACCAGCGAGGTGATGTAGTACTCGGTCTGGGCGTAGTTGTAGAGCAGGTGGCCCCGGTTGTGCTCGAGGATGTCGCTGCGACCGATGTCGTAAAGCAGACGGTAGCTGTCGGCTATTCGGCCGTCACGTTGTAGCAGTCGGGCGCGCAAAAGCTTGGCAATGACCTGTTCGATATCGCCGTTGCGCATTCCCTCAAGTCGGAGTGCGACGGTTTTCTCCAGGCGATCCAGCATCAAATTGGCGTTCGTGCGATCGCTCCGTTGATAGTAGGCGAAAGCCATGTTGTTGTATGCCCTCAGCTCGCCGTCGACATACTCGGGCAATGAGTCGGCGACATACCGTAGCGCCTGTTGTGACAATGCGATACAACTGTCGGGTTCACGGTAGCGATACATGAACGCCTCCTTGTTCATCCGGTCGACATGGGCTCTCCGTAGCGGGTCGATTGTGACAGGTTTCTGGCAGGCCGAAAGCAGTAAAACTGCGACAAATAGCGAGTAAATAGCATTACTTTTCACGCTGCAAAGATACATATTTTTTTGGAATTAGCAGCTAAAAATCACCATTTTAAAGATTTTCTTGCAAAATAATTTGGTCAGTTCGTAAATTGTTTGTACTTTTGCACCCGCTTTTAGAGGCAAAATGGTCGTTTGGCCGAGGGGCTAGGCACAGGTCTGCAAAACCTGCTACTCCGGTTCAAATCCGGAAGCGACCTCAGAGAAAGGCACGGAATTCCGTGCCTTTCTTGCTTTTTGTACGGGTCGAACAGGGTGAAAAAAACATCTTGTTTGATTTTTTTTTCTCCATGTCTGAAAAAAGTTGTAATTTTACGCCCAGAAAAATATGAAAGAAAAACGTTGGATTATTAAACAAGACTATGATTTAGAGACTGTTGAAAATCTTGCTGCATCGCTGGGCGTTGACCGAATCATCGCCACCCTGTTGGTAGAACGGGGTGTTGCAACCTTTGAAGAAGCACGTCGTTTCTTCCGGCCGGGGTTGGACCAGATAAATGATCCTTACCTGATGAAGGGTATGCAGAATGCGATAGACCGCATCAACCGCGCGATAGCAGATGGGCAACGCATCATGGTCTACGGCGACTACGACGTCGACGGCACGTCGGCAGTCGCATTGGTCTACTCTTATCTCAAAGAGTTGGACAGTAACATCGACTTCTATATTCCTGACCGCGAACGCGAAGGCTACGGCATTTCCTACCAGGGAATCGACTATGCCCGCGAGACTGGCGTCAAGCTCATCATCGCACTCGACTGTGGTATCAAGGCCATGGAACAGGTCGATTATGCGGCTCAGTACGGCATCGACTTCATTATCGGCGACCATCATTTGCCGGGCGACGAGGTGCCGCGCGCCGTAGCGGTGCTCGACCCCAAACAGGTCGACTGCCCCTATCCCTATAAGGAGCTCAGCGGCTGTGGCATAGGCTTCAAGATTGTCGAGGCCCATCTGGAGCAACGCATGGGGGTACGCCTGTGCGACTTGCCCGAACAGCTCGACGCATCGCGCCTTCAACGCCAGGAAGACCTCAAGTTACGCCTGCTGAAATACCTTGATTTGGTGGCTGTAAGCATCGCAAGCGACATCGTCCCCATCATGGGAGAGAACCGTGTCTTGGCCTTTTTCGGCCTGCGTGTGCTCAACACCAAACCGCGTCCCGGCATCGAGGCCATCCTCAAGTACGGCCATGTCGACCGCCGAAAGGCCGATTCGTCCGAGCCGTCGGAACAGACTGACAAGGGCAAGGTCGGGTATTTCGAGAAAGAGCTCACCATCAGCGACTTGGTGTTTCTCGTGGGACCCCGTATCAACGCCGCGGGACGCATCCGTTCGGCCTTCGACAGCGTGCGCCTGATGCTCACCGAAGACCCTGCCATCGCCCGCCAACTGGCCGAGGATATCAACGCTTACAACGTGGAACGCAAGGACTTGGATACCAGTGCCACCGAGGAGGCCAAGCGGCGCATCGACAACGATCCCTTCTACCGTGGCCGACAGTCGCTGGTACTCTACGACCCGGGTTGGCACCGCGGAGTGGTCGGCATTGTGGCCAGCCGCATCGTGGAGGCCTACAACAAGCCCACCATTGTCTTCACTGAGGGTGCCGACGGCCTCATCACCGGCTCGGCTCGCTCGCTCAAGGAGTTCGATGTCCACGAGGCCCTCGAGAAATGCGCCGACCTTCTGGAGCACTTCGGCGGTCACAAGAGCGCTGCAGGCGTCAGCCTCCGCAAGGAAAACATGCGTGCCTTCCTCGACCGCTTCGAGGAACTGGTACGCGAAGGCATTGGCAACGAAGAGGTTGTGCCCGAAGTCGAGGTCGACTGCGAACTCGGATTCTCGCAGATCACCCCCAAGTTCCTCCGCATCCTCAAGCAGTTTGCCCCCTTCGGGCCCGACAACAATGTGCCCGTCTTTGTCAGTCGTGAGCTGGTCGACACCGGCGGAGTCCGCATCGTGGGCTCCAACCACCTCAAGTTCAACGCCATCCCTATCATGGAACGCACCTCGCCCTATCCGGCCATTGCCTTCCAGCAGGGCGAGGCTCTGAACCGTATGCACCGTGGCGACCGCTTCGATCTCTGCTACCAGCTCGAGGAAAACTACTGGCGTGGCCGCACAGAAATACAGCTAAACGTCAAAGACATCAAGTTCATCGACTGAGACGAAAATTATATCGTGCACGATTTAATTTGATTTTTCAACCAGCAAAACGGCCCTCCCGGCAGCCCATCCGCTGTCGGGAGGGCTGTTTTTATGTCTGAACCCAAAAACAATCTAACATGCTGATTATCAGTTATTATACGATATTTTGAATATTGTGTTACGGTATATACTCCTGAAAATCAATGCTAACCAGCCATCAACTCCGTAACAGGTCCGACTCAAGTCCGAGTCAAGTCCGAGTCAAGTCCGACTGCAGTCGGACAACACACGGTGTCGATACGGTCCTGATTCGACCCTGTCAGAAATAGGTCGTGCACGATCTAATCAGAAATCCCCGACCGCCTGACGGGCCATTTTCGATTTGCCATACAATATTATTCCCCCTCCTGCGTTAATCCTTTAATAATAAACATTAAACCCTATATGGCCGACGACAAGAAGATTATTTTCTCGATGGTGGGAGTGGGCAAGTTGATACCGCCCAGCCGTCAGATATTGAAAGACATATACTTGAGTTTTTTCTACGGAGCCAAGATTGGCATCATCGGTCTCAACGGTAGTGGCAAGTCGAGTCTGATGAAGATCATCGCCGGGGTCGACAAGGACTACCAGGGCGAGGTGGTTTTCTCGCCGGGCTATTCGGTGGGCTACCTGGAGCAGGAGCCCAAGCTCGACGACACCAAGACGGTCAAGGAGGTGGTGCAAGAGGCTGTACAGGAGGTGGTTGACCTCCTGAAGGAGTACGACGAGGTGAACAATGCCTTTGCCGATCCCGATGCCGACTTCGACAAACTCATCGAGCGTCAAGGCGAACTGACTGAACTGCTTGAGGCCCATGACGCCTGGAATCTCGACCAACGCTTGGAGCGCGCCATGGATGCCCTCCGCTGCCCCGACGAGGATCAGTTGGTGAAGAACCTCTCCGGCGGTGAGCGTCGCCGCGTGGCACTCTGCCGATTGCTGCTTCAGGAGCCTGATATCCTGCTGCTTGACGAGCCTACCAACCATCTCGATGCCGAGAGTATCGACTGGCTCGAGCAGCACCTGCAGCAGTATAAGGGCACCGTCATCGCCGTCACCCACGACCGTTACTTCCTCGACCATGTGGCTGGCTGGATCCTCGAGCTCGACAGGGGAGAGGGTATCCCCTGGAAAGGCAACTACAGCAGTTGGCTGGAGCAGAAGACCGCCCGACTGGCAATGGAGGAGAAGCAGGAGAGTAAGCGTCGCAAGACCCTGCAACGCGAGTTGGAATGGGTGCGCATGGCCCCCAAGGCCCGCCACGCCAAGGGCAAGGCCCGTCTGGCTGCCTACGACCGGCTGCTCAATGAAGATGTCAAAGAGAAGGAGCAAAACCTCGAGATATTCATCCCCAACGGTCCCCGTTTGGGAAACAAGGTGCTGGAAGTCAATGGGGTGAGCAAGGCCTACGGCGACAAGTTGCTCTACGAAAACCTCACCTTCAGCCTGCCGCCCGCCGGCATCGTGGGCATCATCGGACCCAACGGCTGCGGCAAAACCACGTTGTTCCGCCTGATCATGGGCCTCGAAAAGCCCGACACGGGTACCTTCGAGGTGGGCGAGACCGTCAAGATCGGCTACATCGACCAGCAGCACGCCGAGATCGACCCTGAGAAGAGTGTCTATGAGATGATTAGCGGTGGCAATGAAAACCTGCAGGTCGGTGGACGCTTAGTCAATTCGCGCGCCTACATTTCCAGGTTTAATTTCAGCGGTACCGACCAGAGTAAGAAGGTCGGCGTGCTCAGTGGCGGTGAACGCAACCGTCTGCATCTGGCCCTCACGCTCAAGAGTGAGGCCAACGTGCTGCTCCTCGACGAGCCCACTAACGACATCGATGTCAATACGATGCGTGCTCTGGAGGAGGGTTTGGAGAACTTTGCCGGCTGTGCTGTGGTCATCAGTCACGACCGTTGGTTCCTCGACCGTATCTGCACCCATATCCTTGCTTTCGAGGGCGACTCGCAGGTCTACTTCTTCGAGGGCGGCTATACCGAATACGAGGAGAACCGCAAGAAGCGCCTCGGCGACGACACGCCCCACCGTATCCACTACAAGAAACTCAAAGCATAGCATATCAACCTTAAAAAACAACATTATGAAAGCAATCAAAATGATGATGTTCGTGGCTGCTGCCACGATGCTCTTCGCTGCCTGTGGCAAAGACAAGGTCGAAGATTTGGCCGACAATACGTTGGTCTACGATGGTACGGTCTACCATCTGGATCAGTCGCAAATGTTCATTGACCGCTTCCATGCCGGTCTTACCCTGGTCACGGCGATGTCGGTGGAACAGCAGGATGGGAACGCTGTTATCACGGTTGACCATTTCCATATCGCGGGCGATGACTGGAACAAGACCCGCGACCTGGCCAATCTGAACGAAGGAGAGGCTTACGAGCTGGCCTTCATTGGCACGGTGCTCACCTGCTCTGCTTTTGGTCACAGAAATAATGGTAGTACCTACTGCGGAGGCCAGTTGAATGGCACCGAGTACGAGGACACGCCTGTTGTCACGGAGGGTACCCTTCGTGTAGAGGGCAATAATGACGGCACTCCCATCACGGTGTTGCTCGACTGCAAATTGATCAACGGCAAGGAACTGAAGATGAAACTTGTCACGCCGGAATACGTGATATGATAAAGATATTGCCAGGTTTATAATTGATTAACACATAAACAAAGAACACAATGAAAGCAATTAAAATGATGATGTTCGTGGCTGCTGCCACGATGCTCTTCGCCTCCTGCAACCAGGATGAGTTAGATGACAACCAGCTCCGCTACGACGGCACCGTCTACACGATGGTGAGTAGTGCCTCCAGCGACCCCCAGGGCTATGTACAGTTCGGTAGCGTGGGACATGAGGTTCTGTTCCAGCTTTCGGGCATGTTCGAGCCGGATGCACTCAACCGGACCTACGACCTCGCAGTCGCTACTGAGGATGTACACTACAACATCGATTTCTGGTGCGAGGAGTGGGGACTCAGTTTCTCCTTCGACAACAATGATGGTAGGTTCTTCGGTGGCATGGAAGGCGTTCCCCAGGGTGAGTCCATCTTCAGCAAGGGCACCTGCAAGGTTACCTACGACAACGTGGGCTTCAATGTGACCCTCGACGGTACGTTGAAAAACGGCAAGGAGATTGCCTTCAATGTCAGCGTTCCCAAGGATCAGGTGAGTGTCATCTGATTGCTATGAGATCGAGAATAATCATGACGTTCGTGGCGGCGACGGCAATGCTGTTCGCCGCCTGCGGACGTGAAGAGGGCGTGGTGGGTGACAATGAGGTGCTCTACGACGATGTACCGTATAGCATGTACTATGTCGCCAAGCAGTATCGTGACTTCATCATGGTCAACGCTTTCTCCGAAGAGGTCTCGGCCGACGGCAATCCGATGGTCAATTTCGCCAACTTCAGGCTCTATCCCGCCATGGAAGGCCGCACCTTCGACCTGACACGACCTACGGGCGACGACAGTTTGAGTTTTGGATTGCAGTTCCGTGGCGTGTGCAATTTCCAGTATTACTGCCAGTGGGGCACCGCCGATGGTATCCTCGAAGGTGAAAATTCCGTGGTCTTCAGATCCGGTCGGTTGACGATTGCAAGGGGCCGTGCCACCCGAACGGTCGACATGGATGCCGTTCTGGCCAACGGGCACACCCTCAAGATGCGCCTCTGTCTTGCCGATGCCGACATCAGATAACTAGATACGATATGAAACGATACCTGGGCTTGGCCCTTATGGTGGCGCTGTTGACCCTCAACGGGTGCGGACAGCGCCATGATGATCTCAAGATCATCTCCTTCAATATTCGCTACAATGCGTGGAACGATCAGGATGGCGACAACCGTTGGTTGAACCGTCGCGAAGCTGTAGTGCACATGGTTCAGCAGGAACAGCCCGCCGCCATGGGTCTACAGGAGGCCCTGATCGACCAGTTGCAGTATCTCGACAGTTGTCTGCCTCAGTACCGGCGCATCGGCGTGGGTCGCGACGATGGTCACGAAAGGGGTGAGTTTATGGCCATCTACTATGACACAGCGCGTCTCGAATTGCTGCGTGCCGACACCCGTTGGCTCAGCGAGACACCCAATGAACCCACCAAGGGCTGGGACGCAGCCTGCTATCGCACAGTGACTGTCGCCCGTTTTCAGGACAAGCAGAGCGACAAGCGCTTCGTTTACCTCAACACCCACCTCGACCACATGGGTAAGGAGGCCCGCTCCGAAGGTGCCAAACTTATCGCCTCGCTCACCCATTCCGATAATGAATGCTTTGACTGGCCTGTCGTCCTGGGCGGCGACATGAACGCCACCATCGACGACACGGCTGTCTTCAACCGCTTTTACGCTGTCGGTCTCCAGGATGCCCGCACCCTCACCGATAGCACTAGCCACGCCATCACCTATAATGCTTTTGGCAATGAGGAGAGCAAGGTGATTGACCATTTCTTCGTGCGTGGTCTCGATGTTCAGAGTTTCCGCACTCTCAACGGTGACTATGGTGCACCTTATATCTCCGACCACTATCCCATAGCCATCACTGTCAAATTGTAGCCGCTATGAGAACCATAGAAAAGGCTATCCTCAATCGAACTACGCTCTTGGTGGGAGATACTGCCATGGAGCGTATTGTTGCGGCACGTGTTATCATCTTTGGTGTCGGCGGTGTGGGTTCATGGTGTTCTGAAAGCCTGGTACGCAGCGGTATTTGCCACCTTACTATTGTCGACTCCGACCGTGTATGCATCACCAACGTCAATCGGCAGTCAATGGCCACTACACGCACCGTGGGACGCGTCAAGGTGGAGGCCCTGAAAGAGCGTCTGCTTGAGATTAATCCTGCTGCCGACATTACTGCTGTACAAGAGATATTCAACGCCGACACCGCCGACGGATTCCATCTCGAGGAATACGACTATATTATCGATGCCATCGACAGCCTGAAAGACAAGCTGGAACTTATCCTGCGATGCACTCAGAAGGCACAGCAGCCACAACCGACGCTCTACAGCTCGATGGGCGCCGCCCTGAAGATGGATCCCACGCAGGTGAAGGTCAGTGAGTTCTGGCAGGTCGACGGATGTCCATTGGCAGCTGTGCTACGCCGCCGTATGCGTAAGCAGAAAAGGTTTCCTGGACGTAAATTCCAATGTGTGTGGGGTCCCGAGGTACTGCCCAATCTAGGTCAAGCCCGTACTTGCGGCACCGAGGCCTGCATGTGTCCAAAGGCTTCTTCAGGCGACGGACGTGCCGATCTCCTCAACCATGAGTGGTGTTCATCCAAGGCTCAGATTAACGGCACTACGGCCCATATTACAGCCCTATTCGGTTTTACCCTCGCCGGGCTTGTCATCCAAGATCTTTATCGAAAAGCAATAAATGTTCACTCCGTGGCGCGATAGAATGTCCACGTGTCGCTGTGACCGTCGCGGTAGGTGAAACTCCACTGCAATTTGTCGACCGTCAGTGAGTCGAGGTGGAATCTGTACTGGTAGTCAATACTGCTACCGACCACCTTTACAATTTCTTGTGATAGATCGTCAACCACATTGGGCTCCATGCGGAAAGTTTCCTTGACACCGGCAAAGTGAAGGGTGTCGCCATCCCTGCTCCACAGGCTGGGGCTGACATAGTTGAAAATATAAGTCATGGTGTCACCTTCGGGTCTCGTAACGGTATACACTTGCTGAGCCGAGTCGAGGCCTGTTCCGTCGGCATAGAAATCCATTGTGCCGGTCTCCGCCACGTCGAAGTGGTTTCCCTGCAAGTCATAGTTGAACGCATGTTCATAGGTGTAGTGCCCTTCCATAGCAGGTTCGACAGTCTTGGTGCCACAAGCCGCGAAAAGCGCCATCGCAAGCACCATCAAAATCTTTTTCATCATATTAATGGTAATTCAATTAATAATATAGTAACGTAGCGTGCCCGATGATATTGTATAAAAAAGAGGTGCCCTGAGACAGGACACCTCTTTTGGTGGAAAGCTCTATTCTTACTCTTCCTCGTTGGCGGCTTCCTCGTAGGCTTTGAGGAGGGCCTGCTGGACGTCGGCGGGGACGAGCTCGTAGCTGCTGAAGGTCATGGTGAAGGTACCGCGGCCGCTGGTGAGGGAACTCAGGGCGGTGCAGTAGCGGTTCATCTCGGCCAAGGGGGCCTTGGCTTTCAGCGTGGTGTATTTGCCTTCGGCATCCATGCCCATGACGATGGCGCGGCGACCCTGCAGGTCGGTCATCACACCACCCTGTGCCTCGGTGGGCACGGT
>JAEEGL016687243.1_pt1 | contig 82141 bp, 83 predicted proteins | sample 9134231 | NCBI WGS metagenome assembly JAEEGL01 (sample SAMN16246548, study PRJNA631951) | gut metagenome | biome: gut microbiome; feature: rumen; material: fiber-attached | host: Bos | place: Iran: Karaj | collected 2018-10 | reverse complement strand
CCTGTTACAGTTATTAGTAACGGAACTAAGTTCACTTTTGATAGCGTTGAAGAAGCAAAGAAATTCTGGACTGAATGTTATTGGAGTAGCGAAGGATCAGAACAAAGTCGTTACGCTGAAATAATAATGCAACTTGATAATGGTAAAACTAATATAACTGACGGTACAGATAAAATGGTTCCTTCTGGATCAAAACTTTTTAATGATTATAAAGAAGTAAAAGAAACAGGAAAATATCATATTGGTAAAGGAACACAATGGGAAGAAGAATATAACTTAGCCGATAAGGATCCAGACGATGAATTAAGTACGCCAGAAGGTTGGTTACGTTTCTTCCACGGACACGATCTTGCAAGAAATAAAGACGCTTGGAAAGAGTTCGCAAAAGAAATGGCTGACGCTGGTTATAGTAAAGAACTAGCAGCACTTAAAGGACGTATTGAATCTGGTTATGGTGTTAAGTTAGAAGGAGCCTTCATTGGAGAAGGTAAAGAAGAAAGAATGGAAAGAAATGGTAAGTTCAAAGACGAACACCCAATCGACGACGAAGGTTTTCCAGAAAAGACTTGGGTAGAAGATACTGGTAATAATACATTTGTTTTCCATTTAAGCAAAGAAGACTATGAAGCAGCACAAAAAGAAGCAGAACTTTATTGTGACTGTGGTAGTACTGCTGATTCTATATATGTTGAAGACTATATGGGAGTAAACCACGGTTGGATCTGTCCAGACTGTGGTAAGTTCAGACAAATAGGATAGGTGATAGTATGAGACTAATAAATGAAAGTTTAACGAAAGGTGTATACGACTATCTAGTTGAAGACGTTGATTGGAATAAACTAATCGATAACGATATGACTATTAAAGAGTTAGACGATACAGCCAAATGGTTATACGATAACGATAGAGAAGAGTGGGACAAGTTCACTGATAATGAGATTATTGAACTTGCTAAACTATGTCAAATCACTGAAGATAACCCTTGGGGAAGAGCCTATGATGATGAAGTATTCGACGAAATGGATCGTAGAGGCTTAAGCCTAAACGTAAATGAATCTGAAGAAGATTATAAAAAGGGAATAGTAAATAAAAGTAAAGGTAAAATCGGTGCTGCAAAATTAAAAGGTCGTATGAGTGACTTTGAGAAAAAGGAAGAACTTAAAGCAGCAATGGAGGACAAAACTGAAAAGAAAAGCGAAATCCCTATACCATATGAAGAAGAATACAAGGCTTTTATTAAGAAGACTGAAGAAGAATTAGCAAAAGTAAAAGCAGAAATCGATCGTAAGGTAGCGGCTTATAGTAGAGCCCAAAAAGAATATCAAGGAGACAGTGCTATCTCTGATAGACTTGAAGGCGAAATCGATAGCCTTAGTGTTACTGAAGAGAAGTTAAAAGTTGCTCTTGATAAAACTATTAAAGACTATATGGAAGAAAATCATCCTGACGTAGCCAAAGATCTTTTTACTGAAGGTTATAGCCTTGGGGATGATAAAAAGTCTTTTGATGTTTGGGATAAAGAAAATAAAAAACTTGGAGAAATTCTTGATTTCATTAAGGGTTATAATGACGAAAGATTAAATAAAGTTATTGAGAAGGTAGAACACTCTCAAGACAATATTTTTACAGCAGACTTTATGATAGAAGATCTTAAAGAAGAGGACTTAGAAAAAGAAAGCGAACTAGGAAGTTCTATTTATGATAGATACCCATTTATAGATAACATTCAAATATCTAAATGGGGAGATAGCGTTGTATGCTTTATTGGTTTCGATATTGACGGAGCATACGGAAGTAAATCAGACTTAGTTAGAGTTATTAAGACTGTTTTAGACGCTATTGGAAAATAGGAGGAAAAGATATGAAAAAGAATGTATTAGTAGAAAGTACTAAATCAAAGTTTCAAGTCTTAGCCAAAAAACCAGCCAATGTCTTAAAAAGAATACAAGGTGTTCTTTCAGACTTTGGATCAAACCGTAATGGAAGAATATATCCAAGAGAGTTATGGGAAAATGTAATCAACTCTGATTACGTAAAAGAAATGATCAATTCTCACGGTTTAGTTGGTGAACTAGATCACCCAGAAGAGAGATTAGAAATATCTCTTCAAGAAGTATCACACGTAATAAATGATATGTGGATCGAAGGCGACCAGGTAATGGGTATTATAGATATACTACCAACTCCAAATGGAAAGATAGTTAATGAACTATTAGACTACGGAACTGATATTGGTATTAGTTCTCGTGGTGCAGGATCCGTTGGACCAGATAATGTTGTAGATCCAGACTATCAATTCATTACATTTGACTTTGTTGCAAGACCTAGTTGTGAAGCAGCAAGATTAAATACTATTCTTGAAGGAGTTCAAGTAGATATTGCTAATAATAGTGTAGATAAAGTAAACTCTATTCTTGAAAGTTATAAGAGTGGACTAAAAGAGTCTGAAGATTCAAATAAAGAAGCATTTATTGCTTATTGTAAAGATAAGATAAAAGATCTTGGTACAGTTGAAGTTGAAACTGAAGATTGGGACTCAGACGAAGAAGACGCTAAAAAGAAAGTTAATATTCGTGTTGATTTAATTAACGCTGAAGGAAACTACGTACTAAATAATGAAGACTGTATGAATGAATTAGATACTGACGGTGAAGGAGGAGTTTATTACTTCCCTAAAACTGAAGAGATCTTATTTACAGGACCAATGGATAACTGGAATGACAATATAAATAAACTTGACTTCCAAGCAATATCAAAGACTTGTTATGACAATGTACTTGAATATTGGGACGACTTAAATATGGACGAGGAAATGGATCTAGAAGGAATCATAAAAGATTCTGACGAAAAGATCAGTAAGGAACTTAGATTACCAAAACCTCTTAAGTATAATGTTATTCATAGACTTGGTGGCTCTGACGTTGAAGTTTATATACCTGGTAAAGGAACTGTAGCACAAACTACAACAATGAAAGGTGATCAACACATACAAGATCATTTTGATATAGACGGTCTTTGGCAAGTAAATACATATGATAAGAAAGGTAACTTCTTAAAATATGATTATGTAGACGGCTGGAAGAATATGGTAAAACTAGTTTTATCTCAAATCGGAGAATCTGATAATCTAAAAGAAGCCGCTATGTCAGATCAAGACGTATATAAAGTAGTACTTAATTGGTATAAAGATCAAATTGAAGCAGGAAAGATGACACTTAACCAGTGCTATGAGTTATTATCAGATAAGGCTAAGGTAAGTTTAAATAAACTAGTAGATCAATCAAAGATCCGTGAAAGCGTAATGAACGATACACTTAAAGGTTTATTAAAAGAGGCTGAAAGTTTAAATAGTAAACAAGTTGGACTTTGGGTAAACGGAAAAGTTTATTGGGAAGGTGACGAATCTGACGTAGACGATCTACTTATCGCTGACGTTGCTGATCAAGCAAGTGAAGAAGACGGTAAGACTTACGATATGGACGAAGTTGATATTAAGCCTTTAGAAGAATCATTAAAAGAAGCATTTGATTTAGATACTGCACTTGAAGACGTAACTGAGTGGGCTGAAAGTATATATAAAGGATCAGAGATCAATTCAGATACTATAGGAAGCCTTCTAAGAAGTCACGAAGCATTAAAAGATAAATATACTGATAAACAAAAGGAACGTATAGTTAAATGGTTCGAAGATCAAGAAAGAATGCTTATGCCTATGGAAGAAAGTTCAAAGGAACCTATTAAAGAAGCAGAAGGCGAAGAGTATCGTCCAAACGGAGTTATTGACGATATTAAAAGACGTGGCACTGGAGATTTAGACGTAGAGAGTCCATTAGAACTTAATACTGGAGTTATCCCTGTATTAGACACTAATACTTACGGTCGTGACGAATACTGGTATGACTATAATATTGAAGACGATAAGAAGTTTGTTGAGTGGCAAGACGATTGCATAATTAGATATGGTACTCCGATAGTTGAAGAATATATCAAGTCAGTACTACCTAGTGCTAGTTGTGAAGGACAAAAAGTATATCATCCAAGATACTATAACTTCTCTGGAGACGAACTTGAGTTTAAAGTAAGTTTTGACCCAAAAGAATATCTTGCTTTAGAGAAAGCCGCTGTTGAAGATCCTGAGTTTAAAGAATATCTAAAAGATAATTATAAGAGTTATGACGGCTTTATATCATATTTGGCTGATAACTTAGACGAGTTCTATCAACAAGACGGTTGGAAGAGATTCTGTCAAGTAATTATGTTTAACTTAAGAAATGAAGACTTTGATAAAACAAACGAAGATTTCTGGACAGACATATACGAAGATGACGGAATATTTGAGTTCGCAACATTAAACGACGAAGAATAAAAAATTAACCAAATTATGGGATTAACATAATTTGGTTTTTATTTGATCAATTTTTGCAAATTGTTTATATATAATATCAGAAGAGCATAAAAACTCTTTGATGTGTTACGCCACTTAAACTAGAAATAGAGTCTGTCTATTGGGTTACAGTAACTATTACTTATAGTTAAGAATGTAATACAAAAAATAGATATAGGAGGAAAAAGAAATGGAAGTTAGACAATATTTAACTGAAAACGAACATTTACTAAGAAAACATAGTCGTATGATTAGTGCTGTAAATAAAGCATTAAAAGAAAACGCTAACTATGGAAGAGAATTAGACGAGTTCAAAAAATCTAACTTAGCAATTATGCTTGAAAACGTTTCTCACGCTTTCGATGTAAGAGCAAAACTTACTGAAGCACAAGGAACTCAAGTTGGCGACATTGCTAAAAAGAATGACTATCTAAACTTAATTTCTGCTGTAATGCCTACTTTAGTAGCAGAAGACTTAGTAAACGTACAACCATTAAAACAAAAAGCAGGCGTAGTATATTATTTAAAGAATGTCTTTGATGACAATAAGGGTGCAATTAGAAAAGGAGACGTTATCTCTTCATACGAAAGAGTATATGTTGAAGACGCAAAATTAAATGACGCATTTAATTATTCATCTGAAACAATCGGTAGTGAAGAATTAGTTGTTGTAGGCGGATCTGCAAAACTTGCTTGGGTACCAGTAGTACCTGGATCTGTACACATCGGTACTGATGTTGACGACGGAGAAGGACACATTGGAACTGCTACTATCGATTATGAAACTGGTGTTATTTCTGGTCTTGCTGGAGACGTTGAAGTATCTTATGAACAAGACTTATATCAAGCACCAATCCGTGTTCCTAGAGTTAAAACTATCGTAACAGACATCACTGTTACTGCTAGACCAAGAAAATTGGCTACAGCATTCAGTTTAGATGCTGCTTATGATTTACAAATGACACAAAATGTTGATTTACAATCAATCATTGCTGGTGCTGCTACTGATGAAATCAGAAGCGAAATCGACGGAGAAATCTTAAATGATTTAGCAAACAGCGGTACTTCAATGACTATTAGTTGGAATCAACCAGTACCATTTGGTATCTCTAAATTTGAACATTATGAAAGTTTCTACCAAACTATTGTTGAAGGTGCTAATAAGATCTATGCTAAAACTCGTAGAGTTACTGGTAACTTCGTAATCTGCGGTGAAAACGCTGCTAATGTTCTTGAAACTCACAGCAAATTTAAGGCTGCTGCTAGTCTAAACGAAGCAGGACCTCATGTTGCAGGAACTTTAAACGGAAAATACTTAATCGTTAAAAACCCTTATTTTGATCCAGACCAATTCGTAATTGGTTACAATGGAGACACTCCTTGGGATGGTGGATATGTATATGCTCCTTATATGGCAATTACATCTACACAATTCATTATGGGAGAAAACTTCTTAGGCACTCAAGGATATGCTACAAGTTATGCTAAGAAATTGTTATCTGGCGATTTCTATGTTAATGGCGAAATTACACACGTTACTGAATAATTTTAGTAATTAGATAATATAAAAGACCTAGTAATAGGTCTTTTTATTTGGTTAAAAGTTAAAACTTATTCTTTTTTTATATATAATAGTAGAGTTGGGTAAGTACCAACTAAACTAGGAGGAATGTTTATGGAAAACGTATACAACGTACTAATTACTTACAGTGGAGACGGAGACTTTAAGTTTTTCGTTAAAAGAATAGGGGAAATATCTATAGCAAAGCAAAGACCTGTTTATATTTACAACGTAACGGCTGAAGTTATAAACGATCTTAGAACCCTAAGAAGACTTCTTATCAACGTTATTATAGGTGCTAAACCTGAAGGAGCATATAAAGTTTATGATTATGCTACTTATACTGATATGCCAAGAGCAGTAGCAGGACAAAGACCTAACATTAAGAACGTAGAACCTATTAGTAATAGTGAAATCAGTTCAATTCTAAAAGGCGGTAATGCTCCAGAAATTATACCTGAAGTAAAACCAGAAGAACCTAAAGAAGAAGTTAAGAAGGAAGAAGAAAAACCAGAAGCAGTTAAAACTGTAAAGAAATCTACAAAAAAGAAAACAACTAAAAAGAAGTAGGTCGATTATATGACTAATGACGAATTAAAAGAATACATTAGAACTATGTTAGGTGAAAGTTATGTGGACGTTGAGTTAACTGACGAAGACATTCATATAATAGTACAACAAGCCCTAGCCAAAGTGGCTCCTTATTATGATGGTAGACGCTTTATAATTGGACAAGGACCTGTTGTTGATTTATCTGATCATAGTAATATTAAAGAGATAGTAAACGTATACAATACAAAGAATATAAATATATATTCAATGCAAGAATATGTCTTTGGTGGTAGCGATATTTTAATCTACTCTGCTAAGATAATGGACAGATTAGAACTATATAACTGCTATAAAATGTTGTATAACGAACTTAATAACTTAAAAGGTATTGGCTATAGGTATATTAAGCCAACATTATATGTTGACGGCTATAACGATAATATACTTATAGAGGCAATGGTTCGTCCAGAAAGTCTTTTTGATATTGATAGATCTAGTGAGTACTTCGCCTGGGTAAAAGACTACTGTCTTGCCTTGGCTAAAGAGATCGTCGGAAGAACGAGATCTAAGTTCTCAGTAGAAGGAAGTCCTTATCAATTAGACGGGGATAAATTATTAAGTGAGGCACAACAAGCAAAACAAGAACTAGAGGCACAACTTATAGGTTCTATATTTGTATTATAAAGGAGGTTATTTATGCTAACATATAGAGGGGATAAATTTATTAAAGGAAAGAAATTTATCATTAACGAGTCTATCTATAGATTTCAAAAAAGAGATAACAAAGATAATTTAATGTTTGAAAGCGAATCTGGAGATATTTTAAAGTTAACTGAAGCAGACTTTAATAAGAAGACTGTAACAGCAGAAAACGTTTCAGACGAACAAGCAGTTGAGATCGTTAAGTCTTATTATGAAGACGGAAATAATGATAACCGTGTCTTAGCAAGTGATATTATAAAGTTACACGCTTTAGACGTAAGATACCCAAGACTAATGGCTTATCTTAAGAAAAGCCTAGAGAAAGCACACGAAGAGAGAAATAAAAACCCATTCGAAAACGGTACTGTAGAACACGCAATACAAAACGTTGCTAATGAGTATGGTATATCATTTGAAAATAGAACGCCATTTGAAGACTTTTATGCTCCTGATAGTGACGGAGAAGGCGAAGATGATAAGTGGTACTCAGCAGATTACGATTGGGCAGATTTCTATGATAAAATCTTACACGATTTAGGTTATGGTGAAAACCCAGTACTTAATGATCTAAGAGCAGAAGTACACGAAAGATCTGACGGTAAATATGAAATGCACTTAATGGTAAATAATAAACCATATATTGTGGACCTTCGTGCTTGGGATAAACTTGAAGACGTTAAGAATAATGTTGAATATATAGTTTCATTATTCGATCAAGTTGATCTAAAAGAAGGCTTAAGTTTTGAAGAAGAATCAGACAAGATTCTAAACTTTGATGAAGCCGTTAAAGGCTATATTGATTTTGAACTTGGAATGGACGATATGGATCCAGATACAGCAAAATACTTAAAAGGACTAAGTCCAGAAGACGTTAAGGTTATTGCTAGACGAGTACAAAACCAAGTAGACGAAGAATTAAATGAAGTGATTAACTATTATTTATATGAATATAAAAAAGAAAAGTTAGATTTACCTAATGAATAATGGAGGTAATCCTATGACTGAAATAGTTAATAATAAGAAGATAGAAAGGAAGATTAAAGGAAGCCTATTCCCTTCTGAAAGAGAGATCGAATTATATAGATCTCGCTTCGTAGAAGGAGCCAACCAAATAGGAAGAACAGGCTTACTTTATCAGGTTGATTGGGACAATACCGAGAATATGGGGACTGATAGTTACTACGCACACTTCGCCCCAGTGGAAGTTAGTTATTACTTAGTGGAAAACCCAAAACTAAAACAACTTCAAGATCTTGGATGGAATGTTGAAGATAAGAGTACAAAGCCAATGCTATGTTACTTAACATTTAAAGATAGCAGAGGAGACGACATTGATCCATCTGAAGGAGCAATACTTGAAGTTTCATATAGAACAACTAACCATAAAATGAAGTATAAGGCTGAGAAGTTCGATATACTTGCTTCAAAAGTAGATTTCGAACTTAATATGTTTATATGTAACCTGGTACCTCATAGGGAATTAACAAAACCTGTTGAGGAAGCACCAACACCTGATGATCCAGTAAATGAAAATAAATGGTTCAATCGTGAGTTAGCGTATCCGAAGGAAGCACCTGAGGAAGACGAGGACGATATATGATTGTAGCCGATATTGGAGCGTATCAGGCATTAAAAGGTTATGTTGTTCAGAAGATTCAGGACGAACTTCGAAATAAGATCCTTGAGTATAAAACTACTCTTAAAGATATATTAGATTTATATCCTGAAGAAGATATTGATAGAGCAATTACAAATGGAATACGGCGTGCTGGAAATAAGATATTTATGCAGACGGCTGGTGAAGAAGGAAGGATCCTACGATCGTTAGAGTTCGGAACTGGTACCGTTAAAGCATTACACTTAGTAACCCTAGCAACAAGAGCCGTAATAGGAGGTAGAGTATGAGCAAGTATTCAAGTAGTTTCACTATGTATCACAACGCACTTAAAGATCTTATATCTTCAGTATTTAGTGGTCCAGTAGTACTTGAAAGTACTGACGCTGCATACGATAATGCTTTAAAGCAGATAAAGGGTAAAATGACATTCCCATTTATCTCTTTATACCCACTACCTACTCTAGAGTTTGATAATAGCAAAAACAGTTTTCCGACTTATCATATAGGCAGCCCTATGTATAAGGAATTACCACTATATGACGATTATGGTGAGTATAAAGGAACTGATGATAATTATGCTAAAAATGTAAAAACATTATATATAAATATAGAATATCAAGTTGATGTTTGGGCTGTTGACAGACTTTCAGCCGAGGAAGTAATACGAGAACTGATGTTCTGGTTTTATGAAAATCAAGAGTTGTCTGTAAACTTTTATGGAGAACCACTTATATTTACCTTTACTGTTGGAAATACAATACAGGATAATACCGATTTGGTAAACTATGAAAGTAATAATAAGATCTATAGATTCACTACTAACGTACTACTATCCACAGCAATATTTAGGACAGAGAATTACTTCACTGTCAAAAAACCAAGTATTGACATTAAATACAATATGTCGGAAGGAAATGAGGAGGAAAAGAAATGATACCAAGAGTAAAAGTTAATGTGTCAGAAGACACAACGAGATATTTCACTACAAACGTAGACTTTATTCCTGTAATAATTATGAAAACTATGTCTGGTAATATTGGTACTAGAGAAGTAGTTAGGAGTGAGGCTGAGTTTATCCAAAAGTTTGGTAAGGGAAATACTCAAACACCATCTGCATATGCAATTCAAGCATATTTAAGAACTTACGGTTATGCTTATGTAACTCGTGTTGCTGGTTCTGGTGCTGCATTTGGATCTGCAGATTTAAAAGTTATAGAGGAAGTTGTTGGAGCAAATGATCAAACTACTAACGAAGAAACACTATTATTAAGTTTTAAGACTACATATAAGACTGAAAACTTTAATGGTGTAGAGTTCAAGTTGATCAACGACACTACAGCAAACAAATTATATGTAACTGCTGTAATCAATTCTTCAACAATCACATCTGTTAAAGAAAATTACACTGCAACATCTACTGCCGTAGATCTATCTAAAGCATTAGACACAATCTGTGCTTCATTAAATGCTATGAACTTAGGCGTAGAAGTTGAAAATAAGTTTATCAATAAGATTGCAACTGATCCTGTACCTGCTATTACTGAAGTTATTGCAACAATAGCAGAAGGAAATAGTGGTCTAGAAAACGTTACAGACGAAACAGTAATAAATGCAATTAACTTATACAACACTTCAGAGATCCAAGTTGATACAATGAGTGTTCCTGAGTTTACTGCTGCTAATATTGTTAATGCTGCTGTTGCTGTTGCTGAACAAAGAGGCTTTATGTTCTTAGCAAGCCCAACATCAAGAGACTACTCTACTTGCATTACAGACGTTCAAAACTACAATCATTCTAATTCATTAGCGGTTTACTTCCCTAATGTTAAATATGCAAGTTTTGACGCTGCTATTCCTGCAAGCGTAGCAGTATTGACTGGTTATGCTAGAAACGACGCTATAAATAAATGGTTAAGCCCTGCTGGTACAACAAGAGGTGCTCTTCCATTAGTTGTAGACTTAGACGTAACTGCAAAACTTACTGAAGAAAATATGTCAGACCTATATGACAATGCTATTCCAGTAAACTGCATTAAATACGTACCAAATAATGGCTATGTAATTTGGGGTCAAAAGACTACAGATACTTCAGCAATTTATATGGATCGTATCAATATAGCAAGACTTGTTAAGTTCGTTTATAGAGAAGTTTATAACTTATCAAGTGACTTCTTATTTGAACCAATAAATGAAAGTACATTTACTGCTTGGAAGTTAAGAGTAGAAGCATTACTTTCAAATATTAAAACAAATCAAGGTATCCTAGCCTATTCATATAAAATGGATGATGAAAATAATACGGAAGCAACTATTGCTGAAAATTATTTAATCGGACAAGTAAGAATTAGACCAACAGAGGTTGCAGAGTTTATTGATATAGACTTCGTGTTAACCTCTGAGGTTTAACACTAGGAAGATAAAGGAGGAATAAGATATGCCACTACCTGTAGATATTACTGCTACTAGATTTAATCAAAGACAATACCAAGTACAAAGAAAGAATCACTTTGAAGTAACATTTGACGGAACAATGGTTGACCCTGGATTATCTTTAATGGTAACTAGTTTCGCACTACCAAAAGAAACAACTGATACATTCAAAGCAAATTATTTCAATGACAGTGTTAACTTAACTGGTAAAACAAACTTTGAAACTGGAAATCTAGTTATTAAAGACGCTATCAACTATGATACTGAAAAGCAATTTCAAAGATGGAGACTTCGTGTTTACAACCCTAAAACTGGTAAAGTTGGTTATGCAGAAGACTTCAAATGTAACGCAATAGTTAAAGAATATTCACCAAGCGGCGACGTTGTACGTGAATGGACTTTAATCGGTTGCTTCCCTTCAAGCGTTGATTACGGAGATGTAACTTACGAAGACGCTGGAGAAAAGACTATCACTGCTACTATAATGTACGATAAAGGTTATAGAAGTGATATTGACGAGTATGCACCAAGTGCTACTGCTTAATAAGTTTATTATTTAATTTAATAAAAGTAAAAAAGATCCTTTAATTTATTACCACATTGGATCTTTTTTATTTGCCATAATTTACCATTTGACAAAAAATGGCAATTATGTTATAATCATATTGCTTTATTGAAAAGGGGGTTATGTTGTGGAAAACGGAACTTATAATGGATGGACTAATAGGGACACCTGGTTAGTTATGCTATGGTTAGATAATGATGAAAAGAACTATAAGGGAGTACAACACTTAGTAGAAGGTGTTGGAACTAAGTTAAAGTTAAGAGATCTAACCTGTTGTGAGTTAATGGAAAGACTAAAAAGATTTAACTACGGAGATGAAATTAACTGGCATAATGTTAATGTAAACGAAGTTAAAAAAGCCTTATTAGAAGAATATGAGGGCTAATTGTGAGAACTTGTTTATTATGTGGTCGAGAGTACAGTCAAATGGGTTATTATTGTCCTTCGTGTTACGCTTATTTAAGAGTACACCCCGAAGGACTCTACCCACAACCTAGAGAAGGCGAAGTATTATATGCTAAGAACGGGGATCCCGTATGTCATATATGTAGAAAAGCCTTTAGTAAACTTGGTGGGCATATAGTTAATTGTCACCATATGACTCAAAAAGAGTATCGTGAGAAGTTTAAGTTACACCATTGTACTAGATTATCAAACGATAAGTATATTGAGAAAATGCGTAACTATACTATGGAAAACTACGACGTAGTAATACTAGAGAACTTAATTGTTAACGGAACCAAGACTAGAATAACTCCTAATAGGAAAATGCCTAAAAGGACTATTGGTAATGGCTGTGTTATTAAAACTCAATGTTAATTAAATATTAAAACGGAAGTACTTGCTACTTCCTTTTATTATGCTTAAAAATTATATATAATAGTGTAAGTAGATAATTTTATAGTTATTTTAAGGAGGAAGATTTATGGAAACACTTACTAAAACTTTTGATTTGCCATCACGTGGCATATTCGGTGGACCAGAGAAGGTTACCGTAAGACCAATGACAACTAAAGAAGAGAAATTACTCTATACAGCAAAGGACGGAACATTTATACAAAAGATCGTTGCTGCTTGTACTGTGGATCCAAGTAACTTGGACACAAACCTATTACACCCAAGCGACATTACGTTCTTACTATATATGATTCGTGAAATGACTTTTGGTCCAACTTACAGACAACAAATGCAGTGTCCTTACTGCAACTTAAAGCAAGATATAGAGATTGATATTACAGAAATGACAAACTATTTATTAGACTTCGACGAAATGGAAAAGGAATTTAACATTGATCTACCTATCTGTGGCGACCATTTAGAGTTAAAACTACTTAGCCAAGGTGATATGGAAAAGATCTCTAGTACTATTAAAAGACTAGATCGAGATCATAAACTTAAGGATCCAGATGGATATGAATATACATATCGTTTCGCAAGTGTAATTGCAAAAGTTAATGGAGAAGAAAAAGACATAAAAGAAATGGTTGAGTATGTCGATAACTTAAACTTAAGAGACTTTGATGAAATAAAGAAGGCATTAAACAATGTTAAAATTGGACTTGATACGTCTAATATAAGAGTTTGTAAAAACTGTGGCGAGGAAGTAGAGGTATTTGGGGTTACAGTCCCTGAGTTCTTTCGTTCTTACTAATTTAGATTTAATAGAAACACCTGAAATGCAAGACTATATTAAAGATAATATGAGTCGTTATAATGACGTTTTATATAATCAAGTCTTTTTACAAGAACAGGGTGTTTCTTTTTCATATACGGACGCCATACCGTATTATGAAAGAATGGACTTAATGGACGTCTACCAAGACTTCTTGGAACTTAAGAATCAAAAGAATCAAGAATTATTGGATAAATATAAGAAATAGCCATTTAGAGGCGTTTTTAGCCACTTTAGGTAGTTATTTAATAAAATAATTGAATAATTAAATAAAGTGCCGTATACGTTAAATAAATGGGGTTAGGAGTGATATTATGGACGAGGGTAAAGGTAATAATACTAATTTAAAGTTTAATTATGGAACAAGACCCGATCGTAATAGTGATAACAGTACTAGTATCATAGAGAGCAGAGCCAAAAGAAACTTAACTGACTCTGATAATCTCTCTAAAGATCTACAACAACTTAAAAAAGATACAACTGCGATGATCAATGAATATCGTAAGTTGCCTGAAATATCTAAATCACAACAAAAGGAAATGAATGATTTAATAGCACTTGCTCAAAAATTAAAGCAAACTATTAAAGATTCAACTGACGGACAAGTATACTATACTGACGCACTTAATGTTGCTGAGGAAGGTGCTAAGAAGTTATTAAATACAACTAAGAAGATCCGAGATATTCAAATGTTGGCTGCTGACTCTGATAAAGAGAGAATTGAGATTGCCTATAAGATCAATGATGAAGCAGAACACTATGAAGAGATCTTAGACGGAATTAACGATAAGATCACAACAAATAAGAAAGCAAACGAGAGTTTACTTTCAAGTTTTGCTGATGGTGTTAAGAACCTTAAAAATGAAGTTGCCCAAATTGCAACTATTACGGGTCTAGACAATATTTATAACTCACTAACTGGTAAAAATGGACAGTTATCTTCTTATAATACAATGAGAAGTCAATTCAATATGTCCAAATCAGACTTTAATACATTTAAAAGAGACATATATTCTCACATTAAAGAGAACGGAGATATTTTAAAATACGGTTTCCAGGACGCACTTGATTATATGAATCGTCTTGGTGAACTAGGTATCACTGACGTTGAAATGGCTAGGGAACAAATGGACGCTATAATGCTTTCAACTAAGTACTTAGGAATGTCTGCTGATACACAATCTAAGATCCTTAAACAAGCCAGAAATACTGGTAATATGGATCTTTTAAATCAAACTAACCAAACAATGGTTAAGATAATGAACGCACAACTCGGAGTTAGCCAGGATCAATTAGACGCAATAGTTAATCAATCAGCAAGTATTGCAGATTTATCTATAATGTTCTCTGGTAATCCAAATGCGTTAAAAAGTTTCACAATGTCTGCAAGTGCTATCGAAAGTGTTTATGGAGAGAGTGCCTCTAAAGCAGCAATGAATATAGCAGCCGACTTATTAAACAACGGTGGTGCTAGTAGATATGTTGCTGTATTAGGTGAAAACTATGGTGATATAATCCAAGGTCTTCAAGCGGGTAATGGAAACGCACTGTATGATATATTACAAGCAGTACAAACGAGTAACGTTTCGGCTGCTGGTGGATCTGGTGTTGGTGGTTGGTCTTCCCTTACTGGGGCAGGTATTCTAGATAACAATACTATGGCTCTTTATACAGCAAGAGAAGCAAATGGATCTTCATATGGATCTAAAATGGCAGATATACTTGCTGCGAATGACGACACTAATAAATTCCTAGAGGATATGCAATTAGACTTTAAGACTATGCTTGAAAATGTAACCAGTTGGGTAAGTGCTTGGTTACCATTAGACAGTTTACAAGTAGCGTACTATACTTTAGCGATTGCTGATATGGCGTTTGGCGTTGGAAGAAGTGCTGCCGCAATTAACAAATCTATGAAATTACAAGTAGTACCTTATTTAAAGGCTATAGCAATGAAGAAGGATCCTGGAGATATTGAAGACCTATTCAAAAACCCATCAAAGGGTAGTGCTATAGGAACAACACTTGGCTACTTGTCTATTATCGCTGGTGCTGTAATGGCAATAGGTGATGGCGTAGACGCAATGAGTAAAGCAGATGAGTGGGGAACTTCTAAGGGATCTGCATTCTTCGGTGGCTTAATCGGTGGTACTGATACAGATGACGCAACTCGTACACTAAAGAACGCAATGAAGTGGGCTTTAGTTGGTGCTGGTGTTGGTATGATGGTAGGTCACCCTATAATTGGTGGACTACTTGGTGCCTTATTTGGTAGTGTTACTGGTGCAATCGGTGGAGAAAAGATTGCTGGTTTCTTTAACGGTGGAGACGCAGAAATACCAGCAACGTTCGGCGGAACTGGCGACGCAATGGGAGGACTAATTAGTAGAGAAAACTTCCCTTGGAGATTAACTTCAAAGTTTGGCTATCGTGATGTTATAAACACTAAGGCGGGTAAAACCTCAAATTATCATAGAGGAATTGACTTAGCAAGTAAACAAGGAACCCCAATCGGAGCAAACAATGCAGGTATTGTATCTGCTTCTGGTACAGCAAGCGACGGAGCAAATTATGTTGTTATAAATAGTGGTGATGGTTGGGAACAAATATACTATCACTTAAAAGAACCTAGTCATTTATTAAAAGGGCAACCTGTATTAGCAGGTCAACTAATTGGTTATATGGGAATGACTGGTAAGGCAACAGGACCACACTTACACTTTGGTATAAGAAAAGCAGGAACTCAACAATATGTTGATCCAATAAACTCTGTTAACTCAGAACTATTTTATCCAACTGAAAGCGGTGTTCCGAATCTTGCCCTAATGGCAAACAATGAAAATAATAGTACTGTAGTTATGAGAAAAGTAATTGACGCAGATACACTATCAAGAGAAGCGGGAGCAGCCGTTGCTGAGGGCATTGGAAGCGATAGAGTAGTAAACTCTGTTAACGGTGGTTTCGCTGGGCTAATTGCCAAATTAGAAGAGTTGTCTGAAAGACAAGACAGTACAGAAGAAATGTTAAAGATGATCGCTCAAGGAAAAGGATCAAACTTATATAGATTTTAGGAGGTAAAGATATATGGAACCAATGATACATAAAGGATCTCCAAGATGGATGGGAACATATTTTAGAGACACATTTAGTTGTTATATAGAGAATATGTCTGTTCCAGAAGGATCAAAGGGACGTAAGATCCCAATTCTTTTTAGTCCGTCTAATTTATCAGATAATGTACAGGCGTCATTTAATCAGACAGCAATACCTGGTAGTTCTGCACCAGCAATAACATATTCTGGTACTGGGGCAAGAGTTGTTTCCTTCGAGTTATTTATTCCTATTGATTATCTTCCACCTAACACTGATTTTGCTAATACAGAGGAATACTTAAATGCCTTTAGGGCTTTAGTATATCCTATGTATGTCGGTACAATTATAAAACCACCACATTGTGTACTACACTTAACTAATATAGAGATCGACGGTGTTTGTACTCAGTGTAATATCTCTTATAAAATGGACGCTAACTTTGGTAGTGACGGTGCTTTAGGAGCAAACGTAACACTTTCCTTTTTAGAGGTATTAGAAAAAGCACTTAGTACAGCAGATGTTTCAGGAAGAACAACTATCTTAAAGAATACTGACGTTGGTTATTATTCCGAGGCACTGTTTAATGATAGAAATAAAAATAGAGGTAGAACTACATATGATTGGAGTTTATTTAAACTAAAGGGTGAAAAGACAGTAAGAACTGACTTTGAAAAGATAAGAACAGATCTTGATCCACAACTAGATCAATTTATACCTAGTTACCTAGACGAGGGTTGTTCTACGGGTACTGGTGACTTTAGCGTAGTAAGATTCTATTATGTTAGTGCTACTAATATTAAGTTCACTGGAAATGATATATTAGGTGAAAACGGAGAAAATAAGTCCGCTATTTATAAAATATGTATTGACGGAGACTCATATAATACGTCAACTAAAGAATTAGTTAGAAATCAAATCCCCGATCTAACAAGGCAACAAATACAAGATCTTGTTACTGTTGGATCAGATATGATTTATTATTATATAATTTACACACCATATCTTGGTTTAGATAGATATGACTTTAGTAAAGCCCTAATAAGAACTCTATATTGTGACGCAGGTAGTGTAATAGAGGGAGATGACTTGTAATGGCTGCTCCTTCTACTGCTCAAATCTGTGTTTATATAGGATCTCAAAATAAAGAAGTTTGGATTAACCCCCCAAACTTTGTGTCGTTGAAAATGACCAGAGTTGCTGGTGACTTTAGTAATGAGTTTACACTACAAGTTTTAGACACTGACGCTTTTGAATTAGAGTATGAGTTATTAAACAACACAGGCGGTAATATAAAGTTTACTTACAATGATTATGAAGGAAATGTGTTTAAAAAATTTGTCGGTTATGTGTTGAAACTGAGTGATTCTATTTACGATAATAGGATCATGCTATCTATATCTGGTTATGTCGGAATAACTGTAACTGATAAGTATGAACAGTACTCATTTGCTTGGAATAAAGTACCTAAGTTTAACTGGAGTAGTATATTCTTAGACTACGATGGTGCTTTCTACTACGGGTATAAAGATATGTCTGACTACCAAGCAGCGGACCTAAATGCGGGTGACGATATTGCCCAAGGTCTTTCTACTTTTTGGGGATACATTACAAATGGCTGGAATACTATATGGAACTGGAATAACTCAAACTACGGTAAAATACTAGATGATCCTGATAGTGCTATAAACAAGGTGTTAACTCACTTAAAAGTAGACTCTGCTGGAAACTATTATGTGCCTAAGTTTTATGAAACTGGGTATGATAACGTAGATACAACAAACAAATCATTAAACGTAAAACAAAGTGGCGAGTTTATGATACCAATGAGACCAAGTGAACTTGTTAAGTTTATTGGTCGTGGTGGTGAATATTCTTCACTACTGGAGGACTCTTTTGAGAACTATAAAGGTACTTCATTCTATAAAGCCTCAAGTGGTGACGGTATAACGAAACTAGATTGGTTATTTATACAAAAGTGGTATAAAACTCTAGGTAAGTTCAGCGGCTGTGGTTGGAAAGTAATTAACTCCAACATTGAAGAAACCGACCTGGTACAGGAGGACTTTACACAGACAAAACAATCGTTTTTAGATTTTGTTTATAAAAAGTTAATGCCTGCTAGTGTACAAACCATAAGAGAAAGAAAAGATAAGTACACAACAAAAGCAATAAAGAAATCAAACTTTATGATTTCATTTGGTGAAGACGGAACGGTTTATTATAAGAGAGTTAATCTAACAAACCAACCACCAAAAATATCAGCAACCTATTATGTTTATGGGGAAAACGGAGTTAATGCACAAAACGCAGATCACGGAAGATTAGTCTCATTTAATGCAACACTAGACGTACTAACCTCAATGATAACTTCAGGTGCTTCGTATTCAGAGACAGGCGACGTATCCAGTATTAACTTTATAACAGGTGAGCCTAATAAAGAAAATGCTGAATTGGTTGACGCTAGTGACGGAACGGGACTAACACCATTTACTGATTGGGGTACTATAAGATTATCTCCTATTAGGGGATCGACAAGTAAAGAAGGTAAATATTCTTTAAGCACAATACAAAGTAAAGCACAAGCAATGTGCTATGAGGCTAATATTACAGTTGAGGGTCCTTGTAGGATTTCTCCACAAGATTATATAGAGATTATTGTAATACCGAGAGATACTTCTAACGGAGGTGTATTAAGACACCACACTTCAGGTAAGTATTATGTACATAAAATCACGGAGACTTTAGAGGGCGGTAAACATCAATCTGAAATACATTTATATAAGAATGTTGGAAGTGCTGGATTAACAGCAGACGTAGAGGTAACTGAGATAACTGCAAGTACAAGATATGCAAATTCTGGATCAATATTACAAGATCAAGTAACTATTGGAACCAATAAAAACTATGTAATTTAGATATTATTTAATATAAAATTTAATTTGGAGGTATAGTAATGTTTGGTAATAATTTTTTCGTTAATAGTGTTTTAGAAGACAGTACATATAATGAATTACTTAATGACGTCTCTAATATAGACTATAGTATATTTTATAGGGGAACTGTTGTAGAGAACTCTGATCCTTTAGGCTTAGGGAGAGTTCGTGTTAGAGTGCCTCAAATATATGGTAGCGAAGATCAAAGAGACAGTTCTTTCTATGTACCAACATATGCTATACCTTGGGCTACCTCAGCAATTATGGCTGGGGCAGGTAATAATACAGGTGCTTTCCTTATACCAAATATAGGAGACACTGTTTTTGTAACTTTTGAGAATCAAGACGAGAACTTGCCTATATATTTTGGTGGTATTCTAACCAGAGATGGTGAGAATAAGTTTATTGGAACTGGTGACGTAAATAGTAACCAATTATATAAGGCAAGTGACATGGACTTTAATACTGATATAAGTAATAGAGCACAGAGGGTTTTATATAAATCACTAAAGGGTGCTACTATTATAGTTGATGATAAAGACGGGGACGAAAGCATTAAGATAATAGACCAACTAGGTCAATTTATTAGTATGGAGAATGTTAGTTCTGGTCCCCTTAATCGTGATCGCTCTGGCGGAGTAGTAGATAAAAAGAGAAGTGGTCGAATTGTAATTAAGGACGCATATGAAGATAGCGTAGCCTTACACGACGGAGAGATTCACATAAAGACACCAAGACTCGTAATTGAAACAGACGAGATAAAGAAAGTTGGTTATAACGACGAGTTCCCAGCAGAAGTTGATTACGCAGAAGAGATTCTTGGTGATACTGGTAGATCTATTCATATAGTAAATAATACTGATAAGACTATAGCCTTCGGTCTAAATGTTTATAATTTTGAAGACTACGAAGATTTCTATGCAAATGTTACATACTTTGATGAGATAAGAAATCTTGCTCCTGGTGAAACTGAAGATATAACGTTCACCGAAGTAAATCTTGAGAATATGAATGAAGATATATTCATAATAACTGTTTTAAATGAAAACCTCTGTGGTAAGTGGAACCACGTTGTTAGTTGGAACGGTGATAGTAGTAAAACAATAGATATTAGTGCTTTAATGGAAGATAGTACAGTATACGTTGGACCTTATACATCTTTACTTGGAATGTCTCAAGAAGAAGTAAATACCTTCGCTTCTGGTAACAGTACTTATCCAAATAGATACCTAATATTAACAAGTAGTTCAGGAGAAGATACATATTACAGTGTTTGTGGTGCTTATTGGGTCGGTGATACACGATATCCTGAAGTTCAGATTGCTGGCTACTTGTATTTTACAACCGACGAAGAAACACAAAGACAAAGAGTCAAGGGCTTTTATCCTAAAACTAGAAAGACTTTAGATCCAGTTAGTGTTAGAACAGAAGACGGATATACAACGATAGATCACTACTGTTTAATACCACCACCTAGAGGTATTTATACATACAGTGTTCGTAACAACAACGGCACAATAAGTAGTAGTGGGACACTACCTTTATTGGGCAGCAGTTCCACACACAATAGCGGTCTTATAAGGAATTACTCTATCTCTCCAACAATGACTCAGCAAATCGGTAGTGGGGCAATAAACCCAACGACATATTATGATAATGGTACAATTAAATTTAAATTTATTAGAAGAACGTCCAGTGAATGTGATTTTTATGTTACTAATGTTAGCACAGATAAGATTATAAGTTCACCAAACGTATTTGTTACAAGAACACAACCAGACGACTTTAGTAACTTTGACTGTATTTGTTACGGACACGGTGATTATCACGGATCAGTAATTAACCCTGGAGAAACAGAATCATTTTATGTAGAATGTACTGAAGACATTTCGGGACAGTGTTGGGCTTATTGGTACTGGTTTGAAGAAGAGGCACCTGAATATGATACTTATACAGTAACGTTTAATAACAACACTGATACTGATGTATACTTTGGTGCTAACACTATGGGCTTTAACGACTACTCAGATTGTTATACTAGTAAGTCTGCATTTGATCATACTATTGTTTTAGCACCAGGTGAAGTCGAGGAATGGACTATTTATAATAACACAAGTGATGAAAGCACAGCGGTAAATCCATTTATTCTTGTTGCTTCTTGTCTTAATCAAGACTATGTTGGTGAGTATAATCAGGTTAGTTACTGGAACGGATCAAACACTATGACGTTAAATGCTAGTGATTTTGTGTCTAGAGGCACGCAATATAGACCAGTAGAAATAAGATTTAAAAATTTAATTCAAGCACAGATAGACGTTCTTAAGAATAACCCTGGGGATTATTATTTAACTGTTTTTAATGGTAGTAAGTCTTATAGGTGCTCAAACAGTAGTTCATATGAGGGACAACAGGGCTATGAGCAAATATTTGATTTTGGATTTACTTTCTTTACTGACAGTGTTGACGATCTTTTTATTCCGATGACATCAAATAATATATATCAGAATGGTGTGCCCCTTACTGAAGGTAACTGGGGATATTCCTTTACTTGTGAAGATGAATCATCACTAAACTGTTCTGGACAACTTTATATACATAGTTCAGCAGAACCACGATCTCGCACGCAATATAATATCATACCAGGATATCGTCAAATTATTCGTATTAACGGTAGTTTTACACCTTCAGAAGGATATACCTTTGGTGACCTTAATCTTAGATGGGTTCTTCAGGGAGTATATAGAGTTGAAAATACTAGTGAAGCACGCTGTATAGGATGTATAACTATAACTTTAGGTCATTATGTTGACAACGTCTTTGAAGCAGAGTTCCGAACTCATCCACATATTAAACTTGAACCTGGTGAGTCAACAAATTCAAATGTTATCACTGATTACGGTACGGTTAACGTTAATGATACTTATTGGGCTGAGGTCATATATTATGATCAAGAAGTGGAGGAATAATTATGGTAACAATAGAAGAAAATCATGAATTATTAGATATAATTCTTGGATATAAACCAGATAAATATCATGCCACTTTTCTTGAAGTAGAGTTTACCAATAGTACAGAACTTGATATGACTTTCGAACTAACAAGTCCTAGTGGTGAAAAGTTTAATGAAATAACAACATATAAACTATCTGAGGTTGGTGTCTGGATCTGGAAAGCAAGTGCAACAAACTATGAAACGAAGACAGGAACTATAACTGTAACTAAAGCACAATATGGTGATTTTATTACAATAGATATAGTATTAGAATCTGTTACTGGTGATGTTTTGATTTATGGAACTGCAAGTCTTAGAAATCCAGACCTAAGCGGAAGACCATTTACAGAACGCCTTAGTAGTTTTGACCACTATCAATACGTTAATAGTGGTTATAGAAAAAAGGGACGCAGGGTAATATCTGGTGGTCAATATAATAATCAATATCAATATTATAATGATTTTAATACATATTATTGTAATGTTCTTGCCTATGACGGTTGGCAAACACTAAATTACTACTATAGGACCTATGACGCTACAGAAAGACAACTGGACTCAGTTTATCTATTAAGCAGTTCACAAGCCAGTGACTCAAGTAAGATACATTTACACTTAATAAATGCTACTTCTGGTCAGACTATAACAGACGAGATAAATGTAACAGCATATTATAATTGGGGAGTAAATGAGAACCCAACCTTTGATCTTGATGATCCTAATAATATTGTTTTCAGTAGTGATTGTTATTATTATATGTCTCAAGGTTCTCACGAGGTTAACTGCCGTTACACATACTATACGTTTAGAATTAGTTGTCCTGGTTATAAGAACGCCTTTGTGAATGTAGAACCAGAACCATCTGGACTTGGTTATGCCTCTTATGACGTTTTCTTAATACCAGACCTTAAAGCAGCCGACATTAGAGCAGTATTAACTTGGGGGTCTTTACCAAGTGATTTGGATAGTCATATGGAATTATGTAGATATAATAATATAATTTCTCACGTTTATTATTCGAATGATTACTATAGCGTTAACGGCGTTACTCATGTTGAACTTGACGTAGATGATACTACTGGTTATGGTCCTGAAACAATATCAATTTACTATAGAGATACCGATTTTAAATATTATTATTATATATACTGCTTTAGTAGTCATTCTTACGGAATACCGTCTAATGCTAAGGTCTCTATATATGACGGTGATAGGTTAGTTACAACAGTTCAACCAACAGAGCACACAGGCAGTTCAGCATATTTATACTGGAAGGTATTTAGTTATGACGCTAATACTCAGTTGATAAGTGTTAAGAATGAGATTGTTAATTATCAACCAAGTGAAAATAATTGGAATGATTAGGAGGATATATGGGAAGATATACAATAGATGATTTCTCAAATGAAGTTACAAACGTCGTTAACCCTAATACAAATAAAATTAAGATTAGGGGAAGATACGACGCTAAGACAAAAATAAGATTAGACGATGATAAAATAACAATAAGGAACTTAAAAAGTTCCGACCTTGTTGCTAGAGAGTCAGAAAGAGATCTTATTCATAGGGTAACCGTTGATGAGAATAAAAGACCTGATTTAGTAGCCTTAACCTATTATGGTGACGCAAGACTTTACTGGGTTATCTTAGGAGCAAATGACTTAAGAGAAAAAGAAGATCTTAAGACTGATATGCTTATAAGAATACCTTCTAAAAATGCCGTCTATGGTGTTAATGGTATTATATTAAGGTAGGAGGAATATTATGGACGTAGAACTAATGAGTGGTATTACTTACAGGGACGAGACTTTTAATATTCAAGGCGGAACAAATAATAGCCGTGGTAATGAAAAGTTAAAGGAAGATCTTACATTACTCCTAACACAGGAAAAGGGAAAGTTTTACCCAGATCCAGAGTTTGGTAGCAACTTGCATAGGTTTATGTTTGAACCTATAACAGACGCACTATCAAGAGAGATAAGATACGAGATCACAGAACTTGTAGGTAAGTATTACCCACAATTAAAAATTAGAAATATTGATATATACAGTGGTGAAAATACACTACAAGTAACAATTCAATATTCATATTCTGATTCGAAGAACGCAGAAGACGAAATTAAGTTAGCACTATTTAACCAAATAGGCTCTTAAAATATATATTATTATGAGGAGGAAAGATTATGAACACAAACTTTTCTTATGACAGAATGGACTACTATGCAATACTAGAGTACTTAAAAAGTCAGGCTTCTTACTTTTCAGGAGGTGCCTGGTCTGATTTCTCAGATGGTGACTTAGGAACCGTACTTTTAAAGTTAATGGCAATGAACGCAGATACTACTAACTATCAAGTTGAAAAAGGAATATCTGAGTTATATCTAGATACTGTAAAAGAAAGAGTAAACGCTATTGCATTATGTAAGTTAGTTGGTTATGAACCAAGACACTATTTAAGTGCCTCTGTTGAAGTACAAGGCTACACAACAGATATGACTTTTAATTCTGTAATACCAGCATATACTTCAATGTCAAATACTACAGGAACAATATTCTATTACACAATAGAAGATATCCCAGTTACTACAGGAGTAAACAAATTTAGAGCCTATCAGGGAACGCTTAGATCTCTTAGTATTGGTGTTGGTGATATAACAACTGAAGGAAGATATTATCTACCAGACTATATTGTTGGTACAAATACATTTCAAATTAAACAAGCAGGTGTTGTATTACAACACGTTGAAAATGCTTTATATGGTGAGGGAGAACTTTGCTACTCAATACATATAGATCTAGATAACTCTTTATATATTCAGTTCCCTACTTATTATGAAACGATACTTGCACCAAATACGCCTATAGACGTTCGATACCTATTAACAGACGGTCCTGATGGAAGCATTGGTGCTAGTGTATTAAGTGGAAACATTAAATTAGACGACGGGGTAATTATAACTTATACAAATAATTACAGTAGTGAGGGAGGATCACTTCCAGAATCTGTTGAAGAGATTAGACGTAACGCACCTAGTTATGCAAAAACAATGAACTCTCTTGTAACCCTTAATGACTTTAGAATATTAGCCAAAGAGTATGAAGGTATTTCAGACGTTGTAGCACTAGACTATAATTTCCCAGAATCTGGGTTAACACCTCCAACGGAGGCTGGTGACGTAAACGACGCATATAAGGTAAACGTTTATATGCTTCTTAATGATAGTGATACTATTATTAAAGACGATAGTGAAATAGACGAGAGTGTTGGCGAATATATAAGTGATTCTAACTTTAATGTATCAAGTACCATTAACTTAATGTTTAATGAAGCAAACCAAACATATACAACTAAAGGAGAACACGCAAATATTGTTGGTACTCCTTCAAGTGAAATATTCCCTAACCTTTTAGAGATCATTGTTAAGTTTACTTCAACGGGTGAAATAACTGATACGATAAATATTAACTACGGATCTGATATTCACTATGAACTTAGTGGTGGAGACGCAGACGTAATAAGAATACCTAAAGATCAATTACTTGAAGAAGACCCATTAAGTATTTCATTTATCAATAACTCAGAAACAGGAAAACTAACATTCTCTGTATTCTTAGTTACTGACGCTTCAGATCCAACAAGAACAGCATATAAAAATTTAGTTCAAGACTATATGGACGACGTTAAACAAAAACGTCCTGCAGGTATTACAGTTAACTACTTTGATGTTAATTATATAAGACCACATATAGTTATGAACGTTTATATGAATAAAGAAGACTTAAGATATAATACGACTGCTGCTTTAGTTGCTAATTTCTTAGAAGAAACATATTCAAGAACTAAACGTAAGATTGGCGAAGCCGTTTATACTTCACATATTTTTAAAGAGATCCTAGATCAATTTAATTATATTAACTATCTAGAGATTACTTCAATCGAATATGCTATTAGCGGTGCAATAAGACCAAATAATACAGAGTTTGTTGAGTTATTAGCAAAGAATATAACTGTTAATGTACTACCATATGAAGGAGATTAGATCACTATGGAAACTAAGTACACAGTAAATTATTGGTATGACGATATAAATGCTGATAACCCATACCAATTTGTATTAAAAGATAGTGATACCTTTAGTGGTATAGTTGGTAGTGTTATTGAGAATGTTGATGACGTTACTTATGACTTTTACTTTAGAGCAAATGATTCCTTCCCTCTAACACTAACCCTAGATGAAAGTTCAAATGTAGTTAACATTTATTATACTAAAGCATATCGTAGATATATTTATGATATGGTTAAGGACGCCCTATCTGAAGAGATCATAACTGATGATATAAATGTATTCTTAAAACTAATTGCTGACGTTTATGGAGATCTTTACCTTTTATCAAAAAACATAGACGACGCAATTAACATTGATTATGTAGATGAAGAACACTTAAGACATTTATGTAAGTTAATTGGTTACGAATGGGTAGAAGCCTTAACAGCAGACGAACAAAGAGAATCAATTAAGTTTTATATGTACCTACGCCGTATGCGTGGTACTAAGTTTGGTCTAAAGAACCTAATAAGGATCTACGGACAAACTTCAAATACTCTATATCAAGCGTCAAGCAATGTTGGTGTTAGAATAATGGAATACCAACCAGGAAATAAATATAACTTATTCCCAGGCGATATAAGAATTGAGATCCCAGAACTATCTGGTATCTTAAGAGATAACGCAAATGACGTTAAACTTATGGGAACAAGATTAGTATTTGCCTATCGTATTGATATAGGAACAACTAATAAAGATATATACGGTCACTTGCTTGGTTATTACCCAGCAGCCGTGGTCGAAACAGCAAGAATTAAAATGTGGTTACAACCTGGAATGACTGGTTGGGACATACCACAGGACTTCTCAAAGACAGACCAATCTAGTGATAAGTTTATATATAAATATAGAGATGAATATAATGTTCATGCTAGTTCAGAGATTATTGCAAAATATTCACCACCGTTTATTGAGTTGTGGATGTTTCAAAGACCAGGAATACCGAATGTTCGTGGTCACGTAATGGACGAAGGAATAATCAGAGACGAACTAGTTTTATACAAGTAGGAGGTAATAATGAATTTTACAGAAATATTTAATGGTATGGTTGGTAGAGACTTTATCATAGCATTTAATGATAACTTTAGAACCACAAATGATACGTTCTTAAGCATACTAGCCACCCTACTATATAAAGTTAGATCAACGGACATTAAAGAGTTTAAGGTTATTGAGGGTGTAGTTTCATATACACTTGAAGATCCACCTGCTGAAGGTGAACCTGATACAAGATCTTGGACTCCTGTTGATGTAACACAATGGGGAAATATTACTGGTAATATAGCAGATCAAACTGATCTAAAGACTGCTTTAGATAGTAAAGCGGCTGCAGATACAGTTGCTGATATAGACACAATACTTTCAACATTAAATGTAGAATTTAATAGTTTAAAAGACGAATACGACGCTACAGTCGTTACAGTAAATGCTAATACAAATAGTATTGCCGATCTAACTGTAGCAAATGCTACAAAAGTAAACTCAAACGATATTAAAGCAATAAGAGTTAATAACTCTACGTTTGAGTGGACTACAGACGGCACTTCTTGGCATTCTATTGCTATAAGTGGATCTGCTGCTTGGGGTACTATCGTAGGTGATATTACGTCTCAAACAGATCTAAATACACTAATAACTAATATCAATAACAATATGTCATCACTAAGTGACAGCGTAGTTAATTTAAGTAACCTAATCACAACTAAATCTGCTGAGATCGATACTCTATCAAGCACAGTTACCGCTTTAGACACAAGACTAACAGCAGATGAAACTTCATATTCAGGTTCATTTAACACAATAAATAATAATATAACTGCATTACAAAACGCAGACACAACTATAAGTGGTAACTTATCTACACACTCAGGTAATACAAACAACCCACACCTTGTAACTAAGAGTCAAGTTGGACTTGGTAATGTAGATAATACTTCAGATGCAAATAAGCCTGTATCTGACGCACAAAGAACTTATGTTCAAGAACAAATTGCTGCTTCAATACCAGACACAAGCAGTTTTGTTGTATATAACGGTAGTGCTAGTAAATTATTTGTTGGTACAACAGATGATTATGAGGAATTAGATTCAAATCAAAAAGGAACAACATTAGCCTTTGTATTATATACAGACTGGGACGCAAGTGTTATTGCTAGTTTAAGTGTTTCTTATTCTATAGTAACTGAACTACCAGGTGGTGGTGTTGCACGTACTGACGTTGGTCACGGTGATTTAATTTTAAAAAATGTTAGTAGAGGAAGATTTAATAATAAAATATTCTCTGATACATTCACTGCACAAGGAGCGTGTACATTACTTAATATACCAGAAGGTAGATATGCTATAAATCAATTATATGTTGACGCAGTACCTATTATTAGTGGTATTGAAACTGCTGGTATTCAGTTTGTTAAAACAACTAGTCGTGTAACACTTAATGTAGAAAGCGGAAGTACTTTAAATATTCCTTCTCAGTTTTCTGATTTAACTGACGATAATTATCTAGATAATTTAATTATTTGGTTGGAGGACGGACTTGATATTGTATCAGTAGAGACTTCTGACGGAGAACGTGAATTAGTTAATGCTAATACAACATTTACAAGTACTCCACTAACTGACTATCATTATGTAGAATTAGTTGATCCAGAAACAAGTCAGGATCCTGATTATGTATCTGGTGTTGCTTTGGGAGTTAACTATGTATTTGTACTATTAGATACTACAAACCAAACTCAAGTTACTGCTACACGCTACGTAGATTATACTGCTATAGCAAGTCAACCAGTTTGTATTGATTTGGCTTCAACAACTCCAGTTAGCAATGCAGAGCCAAATAACAGTAATGAAGGAGGAAATGAATAATGCCAACAGTATTAACATTAAAATCAAAACAAAAAAGAATGATGCAGTTTTATAACAACATAATACCTCAACACAGAGATATTTATGTTGCTATAGGTTATTCTGCAATGTGGGGACCTGGTGTTGATCCAAGAGTTCCTTTAGAGACAGATACTTTAGATACATATGAAACTACGGTATATGGTTATCAAACATATAAAGAAGTACTATTTGCTAAAGTAATTCCAAATCCAACAGAAGAACAAAAAGAAACTGCAATTTATTATAAAGACGTATACTACGATACTATATCAGATTATCAACAAGCCTTAGACGAAGGTTACACAAGAATCATACTTCGATTCGTACTTGATAAAGATGAGTATCAACCAATAGCAGGAATAGCATTCAACGTTATTGGAATGTATACAGAAGTTGATCCTGGTGATATATCAGATAAATACTTTATAACCCCTGAGCAATTCGAACACGAAATTGCAGATCAAGGAACTCTAGAGTTAATTTCAACTAGAGGTGTTATAACCAGATCTAACGATCAAACAGAAGATATAATTATATTATTAGAGTTCTAATAAATAGAAATAAAGGAGGAAAATATGAAGACTTATATTCCAATAAGTGAAGACGCAGAATATAGGCAAATGTATGATTCATATATTCAAACAGTTGATAACCTAAATGATACTGATTTCTTATATGAAACAATGCTATCTAATGGACAAGTCTTTTTTGTAGAAGATGGCGTTTACGGTTTAGTTAACGGACAAGAAGCAAGAAGAAATACTAACATTACTATATCAAGATCTGCTATTGATAATTTCACAATAACAGACTTTAAAGTATTTACTCGTGCAACTAATGAACTATTAACCTTAGATATTAACTGTAACTTAGCCGCATATCGTGATAATAAGATCCATTATCTTTATATAGTATTAGATACACACGGAACTTATGAAGTATACGACGATATGTTCCAAAGTGACGAAACTAAGTTATTATTTGCGAGATTTATAATAGGATCCAACGGCGATAGCAAGCAATTCTATATGATGTTACCTTTCGCTGGAAGTGCTGATTATATTAAAGGAAATCAATTTTATCAAGTAACAGAAGGACTTAGAGTCAAAGTTATAAGTAATAACTCAAAACAGTTAACATTATCAAAAGCAAAGATCAGATTCTCTGCTATTAACTTCGACGATAAAGCAAGTCCAGACTGTATTACAATAGATTACGAAGGAGCCGCTGTTCCAATAAGATATGTAACTTGGGACTCAACAAGTCAAATACCAAGAACAAATTGGGACGCTAGTCTTGTTTATACACTAGACTACACAACTATAATGAACTATAGTACTGGTAGAACAACAAGACTTACGGCTGATAAGTTCTCAATACAAAAACTATACTATGACGTATATACAAGATGTATTGTTGCTTTATATGGTGACACAGCATATGACACAATGAATGAAGCAATATATGCTGTTGATAGTGTAATGAACTACCCACTTCCTGATGGAATTGAGTATTTAATACCTATTGCTTGTGTTATTATTCAAAACACAAGTGATCCATTCAGTGACAGTAACTTCCGTGTAATCAATCTTGATTACAACGAACAAGAAGTATTAGATAGTGATACGTTTACAAGACAACAATCTGCTGAAGCCGTTGCAATAGCAAGACAGGCTCAATCAGACGTCTCAACAGTATCAACTAACTTAAATAACCACACAGGAAATAAAAGTAATCCACACGAGGTTAGATTAAGCCAATTAAAGAAGAGTGACGGAACTGCTGGTGCAATAGACGATAGTTTCGCTGAACCTGGCTTAAGTGTTACTGCTTTAATAAACAGAACATTAAGTCAAGTAGGTCAAACATATTATTCAAAATCTGGTGGACCTATTTCTGGTAATGTTTCTATTAGTGGTTCATTATCAGTAACTGGTAACACGACTCTATCTACAGTAACAACATCTGGTAATATAACTGTTGGTGGTGATATTATACCTTCTTCAAATGTTTCAACAAGTATAGGAACCTCAAGTAAGAGACTGGACGCTATATTTGCTAGAGCAATTAACTGTAGAACAGGAAACGGTGACACTTCCAGATTTGAAGATCTTGAAACAAAAAACATACTACCAGTGTCAAGTAGTTATGCCATTGGTGCTAGTAATAACCGCTTTGGTAATATGTATACTAATTATATGAACGTATATTCAGCATTAAACTCTTATGGAAACACAAACCTAGACGGTAGTGTCCTACTTGATGGCGAGGATGGTGGAACCTGTATGATATCCATGCCAACAACATTTTATAACAGCGTAAGTATTGATAACTCCCTTGCAAGTATGTTTGGGACACCTGTTTTCTCTATACCAAACGGACAGTTAAAACTTGGAAACTATTCTTTAGTTCTCGGTGGTCAAGTTAGTAACTTACCAACAACAACTGGATATGGTATTTGGTAGGTGATTGTATATGGCAAACTCAGGTTCTGTAACTTCTAACACATTACCTAATGTAAATTTATATATGAAGTTTGAGTGGTATATCTCTAATATAGACGCAGATGCTGGTACCTGTACCCTTAACTATAAATTGTATGGTGTAAATAGTTCATCAACAAATAAATTCCAAGCAATGGGAGACATAGACGACGGTGTAAACTGGCTTAAAATAAATAATTCATATGTTTATAGGTTGGAAGAAAAGGGCTCTGGTTCTAGATCTAATCCATACGCTACCTATACAAGATTAGACCAAGATGATCCGACTAGAACACCAAGATCTGGAACAGGTAGTTTTTCAGGTAAGTATATTCTCTGTATAGGTCTACTTGTTGAGGGTACTAAGACGCTTTACTATGACGATGATGGTAACGCTTCATTTACTGTTGAAGGTATTTTCAACTGGTATTGGGGATTAAGTAATCGAAACTCAAGATCTTATATAGACGCAACTACATTTACCCTAAACAAGATCAACAGATACTCAAAGGCACAGAAGACTACAAATAGTGGATCCAGTTGGAGTAATAGTGGTGTATTTGCTTGGAAGACTACAGATAGAGGACAAACTTGGACTAAGTGTAATTTATATAAAACAACTAATAATGGATCAACCTGGACAAAGATAACGTAGGAGGAAATATATGGATAAGTTAATATTTAATGATGTTGTGCTATTTGATTTTAGTAAAATACTACAATCAAACACAATAAAAGGATTCGAGTGGGTAACTACCGATCCTGGTACAGTAGATGATAATATAGTTTATTTTATAGTAGATACAAATCTATATATAAGATTTAACTCATTAAAGTTTATAATTGGTAGTGTTCCACAACCATAATACGAAGAATACATATAAAGGCAGTATAATTTACTGCCTTTATTTTATATATTATTATGAAGAGGGAATTTGAAGGGAGAAAAGCAAATGAAAGCAGAGATTGATTTCAGTAAAGTTTTAATTATTGCTACTAATATAGGCTACCTAATTGCTGGTGTTATTATTTGCTATTTCGTTGTTAAGAAGAAATTAACTGATTACTTTAACGACATAAAGAATAGTTTAAGCGTTGGGGCTAAAGTACCTAAACAAGCAAGAACTGATATTGAAATTATAAAAAGAATGGAGCAAGTTAAGGAATTACTTGGTGCTGATAGAGTCTTAGTATATGAGTTCCATAATGGAGAACACTACGCTAATGGAAGATCAGCCCTAAAGTTCTCTTGTACTTATGAAGTTTATCGTGCTGGTGTTCAACCAGTTCAATCAAAACTTAACTCTGTACCTATCTCTTGTGTTCCTCGTTTTATAACCGCTTTATTAGATGAGGAGTTTATAAAACAAGACAATGTGGAAGAAATAAAAGATATGATGCCTGCAACATATGAACTAAGAAAGAATCTCGGTGTTACTTCATATCAAGATTTAGTGATAAAGAATAAATTAGGGGAACCCGTTGGCTTTATTGCAGTTCAATGGTGCAACGGAAGAAAGATGTGTTCAGACGATAAAGAGATCTATAGACTTGCTGCTTTTGTAGAAGAACATATTTTAGCAGAAATTAAATGAGGTGGAAATAATGAAAGCAGTTTTCAAAGACGAGAAGCGACTACTTATACGAAGAATAAACAAAGAAGATAAAGTATTATTAAATGCTTTTGTTGAAAAGTTTCAAAAGTATGAAGTAGATATAACAGACTTAATTGACGTTGATAATAATCTTGATGGTATTACATTCACAATCTCTGATAGAGTTCGTAATAAGATCCCTTATAGACCTCCATTAGAGCAAATACTTATACAAGATACTAGCACAATGTTCGATCTATGTACGGATCGTGACACGACTATAAACCTTGTTAATGGTTATACAGAGTATATAAGAGCGGTGTTAGATAGAAGCGAAGTTCACTTATACGCTAAAGAAGACGTATCACTAGAGGGAACGACGAGACAATATACTATCTATGCTATTTTAAATAAACCTGGTTGTGATCAAACAACCGTACCAATAAATATTACGGTAATCTATCGTAGAGACGTTGGTACAATGAATTACCAAGAATTGGAAAATTTACCAAAAATAAATGACGTAACTGTTATTAACGATAAGAGTTTAAGACAGTATGGTATTCAAGAAGAAATGGATAAAGTTAAGAACCGTGACATCTTGGACATCATAGACGACGTATTTAGTAATTAGGAGGATAATATGAATGATAAGAAACAATATTTAGATGACGGTGGTGTATTGTTTTATACCCAAAAACTTAAATTAGTTTTAGACGATTTGCTTGCTGAAAAAGCAGACGAAACTGAAATAACTGAAATTGAAGGTATATTAGATCAATTTGAACAAACACTAGCAACTAAAGTAGATAAGATCCAAGGTAAAGGACTATCTACAAACGACCTAACTGACGCTTTAGTCCAAGAGATTCACGAGGCTGGTAAAAAGGCTACATTAGACGGTATTCCACTAGAAGGAACTTTAACTAAAGACGAATTAGGTATTGCTTCATTACTAGACTTATCTAGTGAAGCAACAGCAAGATCAAATGCTGATAATACGATTACAAATAATTTAACGTCTTTAGGTAATGACGTTTATCGTAAAGCACAAACATATACTAAGACTGAGACTGACGACGCTATAGCATATGCTATCGGACAAGTAACTCAAATTAGATATGAAATCGTACAAGAATTACCACAAGTTGGTGAAAATGGTGTTATTTACTTAGTACAGTATGCACAAACACCACAAGGAAATGTATATCAAGAGTGGATCTGGCTTGCAACTTCTCAAAGATATGAAACTCTAGGTAGTACAAACCAAATAGATCTATCTAACTATATTACATTTGACGATATTGAAGAGATCTCTAATAGTGAGATTACAGATATATTTAATAGTGTATTTAATCCAACTCCAGTAGAAACAGTATCTATCGACTTTAATGTTAGCGATAGTATCGATTTATTCGGTAAAGTTGCTTCTGATCTACAATCAAATGTAGCAGTAGCAAGTAATGCTATTACTGGTACATTAAATTATATTGATGACTATACAGGTTTCAGTAGTGTAGTAGCAGAGCAATCTGGAAACTATTTAGTACTACACGTTGATACTGAACTTGAAGATGATATTTATGTTGAACTAGTTAATGGAACAAAAGGACCAGTTCAACTTGACGAAGATAGGTTAATCGTTTTACGTATTGCCGACAAAGATACTCAAAGTGTTAGAGTAACTGTAGGTGAAGTAGTTAAACTTTATACTCTAGATGGTCTAACTATTACACCAGCAAATGCAAATAATGAAGAACCTGGTAATAACGAAGAACCAAATAACGAATAGGCTAGTAGTCTAGTACATTACTAGCCTTTATTTAAAATAAATAAAGGAGGAAGGTTTAAATATGAATAATAAAAAAGTATTAGATTATAATGGCTTAAGTACCCTAGTATCTACAATAAAAGACCTATACCCTTTAAAAACAGATTTTAAGACGGTTAACGGTGAAAATATTTTAGGTTCTGGTGATATAGATACTGATAATACAATTATAATTACAACAGAACTTCGTTTTGATCAAGTACAAGAAAATTGGCAAAGTTCTTTTCAATTACCAATAGAGTTATTTGACGATTATTTTGATGCTTGTGATAGTGCTGGAAAAAGATTACCATTTATTTTACAAATAAAGAACTCATTCTATATGTATTGGAGTATAACATTTTATGTTGTACCATCAGTTGTTAAAGGTGATCGTGACGGTTATCAATCTCAACTTATGGCTGAGCAAGGAAGTTACTATCAAGTATATTTTACTACTTTTGATAGAAACTCTGATTATGCACCGCTTACAATACAAAGATCAAAACTTCAATATGAACTAGTTAGCGGATCTAATATTAAGACAATCAATAATCAAAGTGTTCTTGGTGATGGAAACTTAACAGTTGAAGGACAAATAGTACAAGTTGATGAATTACCTACGGCTGAACAAAGTAACTTAGGTAAGATATATCAATATACTGGAGCCGATACGGCTAATTATAAAAATGGTTATTATTATAAGTGCGTTTCAGAAGTAGTTCCAACACATTTAGTAACTGAAGATAGGACAAGCATTGCGACAAGCATTGTTTCAAATAACCATAAGTTTGAGTGGAACTTTAAACTACTTGAGTATCATGAAGGACCAAACAATTTAATGGGTGCTGGTGCAGACACAAGTCTTTACGGAAAAATACGATTATACTCAACAACAACGATTTTATTTGGTTTAGATGGTACTCGTAAGGAACACTCTGGATTTTATTTAGTAGACAATAAATCGCACAAAATATTATATAATGGCGATAACGGTGACTACGGTGTTGATGGTTATATTTTGGGTCAAAAGACCGCAACAGATGAAAATCCAATAAAATTATTTGACGGTTATGCAAGCATATCATCACCTGGTGCTGCTATTTGCGAGTTCTATGAACTTAAGATCTGGGATAAAACAAGCGGCGATTTAGCATATGATTTAGTTCCAGCATTAGACGCAAACGATACATCAGCACTATATGATAGTATAAATGAAGAATATTATTATCCTGATAAAGGAACTATAACATATGTCCCTGAAACTATAAAATATAGTTGGGAGTGCATTAGAGTAAGTGCTGATAAAGAACCACACATTGTTGATTTTAAAATGACCAATATACCATCAAATGTTAATTTAAACATTGAAGGTCATATTGACGTTCTTGAGTCAGATCTTGAATTATATAATAATGCGTGTGCTGCAGCAGGATGCTTTTTACCTTTCACAATAACAACTCATATGTCTCCTTGGAAAATCATTGTCTATCCAAACACAAATCTTTTACCAAGAGAAATACAATTTTATGGTTGTTTTATAGACAAGTTTCAAAATACAATGACCGTCTATAATTACTCCAGTATTCTTAATCCTGTTGTCGGACAACTAAATAGTTTAAGTATTGGATATGTTAAGGCTCGTTTCCTTTCAGTGAATAACACAGTATCTTATACACCTTCTGGTCAATATAATCCATCAACAAAAGGCTATACTGACTCAAAGGCAAATGAAGCAAAAACGTATGCTGATTCAATTAAGGAATGTGTTTATTTATCTTACCTTAAAGATGGTCTTACTCTTCCAACAGAGGACCGTACGTTTTTTCAAAATATAATTAAAAATGCACGTACGAAACAAGAACAAAAAGTAGTTATTCATGCTGTTGGTGTTAATGATCAGGGAAGAACAGCAAATTCCGCTACGTTCTTTGGTTATTTAGACTCTTTAGGTCAAGAGACAACATACCATATAACATTTAATATACTACTCAATACTGGAAATACTACAGAATATAAGCAAAGCGTTACTTACACAATAAGCGGTAACTGGACTTTTGGTTATTTCTATTGTACTAATGTGTATACTAATAATTTAGGTACAGATTCTTGGCTAGTTCGTAGTAGTAATTTAAAAACTATTGGTGGACAGTCCCTTACTGCTACTGGTGGTGGAAATATTGACTTCCCAGTATTTGTTTGGAGTACTTCAACAAACTATGGATATTTACAAAGCACAACAGTCGGAAAAACTTCACCAATATATCCTATTGAAGAAAGTAATACAGAGTTAAAAGATTTTATTACCAGTGCGTATAACTATGCTAAGAGTAATGGAACGCCAACAATAGTTGTATTAAATCTACAATATGAATCATTTGTTGGAACTATATCACACGATGACGCTGGTGGTGCGGGATATGTATATGTTGACTATTATGATAAAGGAATACAGATTGAACTACTACTAGATAATGATCATTTAGCAAACGGTACGGTTTACCTAAACAAATATGATCTAAGTGATCTGTTCTACACTAAGACTGAAATAGATGATATGATCTTCGAAGGAAGTGCGGAAGATTGGGATGAATTAACTGAAGAAGAAAAGGCGTCATATAATATTGCTATCGTAGAAAGAAGTGCAGTATTAACGCCTACAGATATAGCAAACTTAAATAGTATCACTGGCGTTGTTGAAAACGTAGTAAGTGATATGTCCGAAGATGAAGCCATAGCGGCAACGGACGAAATTATAGGAGGTGGTGCTTAGTATGGCAACATTAAGTGAAAATCTAACAACAATTAAATCAGCAACAGATAGAATTAGACAAGCAACCAATACTACAAGTAGTAGTATTGGTGATGTCGCTGGTGCCGTTGAGAATATGATTCCGAACGGAACCATAAATATTTCAAGCAACGGCGTATATAACGTAATGAACGCAGAATCTGCTGACGTTAATGTACCTGCACCGAGTGGATCAACATATGTAGACTATAACAGTACATTTAATGTATATGATTATGAATACGTAGAAGTAAATGTTCCACAACCAAGTGGCGGTACAGCATACATTGATACCAATGGTACAACTAATATCTGGAACTATGAGTATGTAGAAGTAAACGTAGAGACAGGTATTACCCCAACTGGTACAATGACTATTGAAAGTAACGGTAATTATGATGTAACTAATTATGCAGAGGCATTTGTTAACTTACCTTCGGGTGGTGTAAATCTTCAAGACTATTTTGATTTACAAATAACTAACGGACACGACGAAGTTTCTGGAGTAGATTTATTACTAAAGAAAATACCAAATAATGTAACTGTATCAGGAAATAATCTAGAGAGAGCCTTTATGGGCTTCCAAGGAACAGAGGTCCCTAACATAAACACAGATGGCGTAGAGAATATGAGTTATATGTTTATGAGATGTTACAACCTAATTGATATACCAGAATTAAATACTTCAAGTGTTTATTGGTGTCCTTGTATGTTTGACAAATGTTATAACGTTGTAAACATACCAAACTTAGATCTTGGACGTGCTGAAGATCTTGGTGCTTTATTTAGGAATTGTCATAATCTAGTAGACGCACCTATGGTTAATACTGATAGTATGACTTCTGCTTATGAAATGTTCTGTGAAGATTTCGCATTAGTAAATGTACCTAATTATAATACGAACAACTGTCAAAACTTTGAGCGTATGTTTATAGACTGTTATAATTTAACAGACGCACCAAACTTTAATACGGCTAACAGCCGTTCCTGTTCATATATGTTCTATCAATGTCATAACTTAGTTAATGTTCCAGAGTATGATTTAACTAATGTTGAAAATGCTGACTCAATGTTTAGTAGATGTAATAGTATTACTAGTCTACCTAACATTAACCTTAATAACGTTAATGAAATGTATTCTATGTTTGATAGTTGTGCTAATTTAGCGGAATTACCAAACTTTACTGCTTCAGATCATGTTTGGGGAATAAATGAAATGTTTATTCGATGCTCATCTCTTACTGACGCACCAAACTTTAATACAAGCAGTATATCTGAAATGAGATATGTGTTCCAAGGCTGCTCTAGTCTTACAAACGTACCAAATTATAATACAAGTGGTGTTAGTACTATGGAAGGTTTATTTAAGAACTGCGAAGTTCTTAATAGCATACCGAACTTTGATACGACTAATGTAGAAAATATGGATAGTATGTTTGAAGAATGTCGTTCTTTAGCAAATTATCCAAACTTTGACACAAGTAAAGTTTACAGTATGAATCGTATGTTCTGGGGCTGTGAGTCCCTTCCAGATACATTACCAAACTGGAACTTAAGTAACTTAAGATATGCAGAAAACATATTCGGATCAGATGTAGATGACTCACCAGTGATCAATGCAGACAGTATCTTAGGATTCTGTATCAATGCTACAAGTTATGAAAGCACAAGATCTCTTGCTTTTTTAGGACTTAATGATCTAAGATGTAACATAGATAGTATTACAAATAGTAGTTTATATAATGATTTCACTGACGCTGGTTGGACCATTGATTATGGACCAGCACAAAAAGTAGTTAAATTTACACTACAAAGTCAATATGCTACAGATATTGAAACCGATGGATATGATTATTTGATTCGTATATATGAAGACAGTCAAATGCAAAACTGGGATGAATTTTCTGAAAATGGCTATCACAGCCTAGAAATTGAAAATGACATAAACTATACTGGTACATATATGTTCAACTTCTCTAATATGCCACACTATGGTAGCGGATATGTTACAGGTGATGTCTCAAGTATAACACCACACCCAGACGTTGATAGATTGTTATATGAGATAGAGATTGATCTAGATAACGTTCAAATAAATGAATAAAAATAATTTGGAGGCAATTTATGAGTAAATCAATTTTCATACGAAATACCGAGTTGGCTACAAAAGAAGACCTGGGAGGACTTGTCTCTCAGGTCCAATCTTTACCTACTGCTGGTGCAAATGAACTCGGTAATATATACCAATATAAGGGTAGTGATACTAACCAATTTAAAAATGGTTACTTTTATAAGTGTGTTAGTAAAACTGAACCCACTAACTGCATTAGAACTAACGGCGGTGCTAAGGTTATAACTGATCTTGCTGTTGGGGAACAACAATTAGAAATAAGATTTAAACTTAGAGCCTATAAAAATTACCATAATGTTTTATTTAGTTCAGAAAGTTGGACCTCAGCAATTAGTTTAACTACGAGCCCTTATGTAGAGGTTGGTATCAGTGGGTCTGGGTATTCTGGTGATTATGGTACAAACTATGTAGACGGAAACACACATACAGCAACATTTAATCGTTTATCAGACGGATTTAATGGTGTTGATGAAACCTGTGTTGTGTGGACTACAAGTAACATAACATACCCTATTGTTCTATTTTGTGACTACAGTAACAGTGGTACTGAATTTGACGGCGATATTTATGAGTGTACTTTTTATGACAGTAACAATAACATAACCCATCACCTTATTCCTGCTTTAGGTGCTAATGACGCACCAGCCCTATATGATACAGTTGGAGACACATACTATTATGACACCAACAATACTATGGAATATGTTGCCGCAGGAACAACATACTTTTGGGTACAGTGGGGAACACAACCAAGTTATTATGCGAGAGCAAATGATTTTAACATTGATTATTCTACTGATACATATTTAAAAGATGATAATCTAATTGAAGACTTAACGTGGGCTTTAAATGAATATCTTAAGACGACAATACCACCAAACTTTTGGGTTAGACAGGGGTGCTTAGTTTCTATTTACATAGATAGCCAAGAAGAGGCTTGGGACTATAAAAGATATGGATTCACTTTTGTTGGATTTAGTGGAACTGGTAGTATGTATTATTACACTTTATATTTAACTACACACTATAACACAAGTGAAGTTTATGGTAAGGACTCAGACTATCCACCATATCGTTCATCCAAATACAACTATGATCTTGTTTATTCTTACGCACTTGATAATTATTTAAGCAAATATAATTCTATTTCTTATAATCCGTCTCAACCATATAATCCATCAACAAAGAAGTATGTAGATGACTCAATTCTTTCTGCTAGAACTCAATATACTGAAATGCCTACGGCGACAACTGCTGGACAAACGGTACAATATATTGGAACAACAGACGCAAATTATAGGAACTCAAGTTTTTATAAGGCAGTTTCTTCTTCATTACCTTCAAAAGTTATGCACGTTAACGATAATTCTTGTTATAGTCTTAACTATACATATCAAAGCACAGACTATTTAGTTATGAAGTTTATGTGTACTGTTGATTCTCCAAGTAACATAGGACCTTTAGGAAACACTGAGGGCTCTTATAACTATATGGAGATCCACTTAGACGGATCAACTTTCTATGTTGGAACAGGTTATCAAGAAACTAGTGTTGGTGGTTTATATCAACCAAATACGGTTTATGTTGTAGAAGCAAATAAAAACGCTGATATTATTATTAACGACATCATACAACACAGCGAATTAACATTTGATTCTTACGGAACATTAAAACTATTTGACTATAATGGAAACCCTGGTTTTAGAGGTGATTTCTATTATTTAAGAGTATATGATAAAACTACAGGTAACTTAAAGAAAGAATGGGTACCTGATTTAGATCAAAATGACACTCTATGTATCCACGAGACTGTAGGGGATACTTATATTTATAATGATTATACCGAATACAATACATATGACGAAGTATATGACAACCTTAGTTGGAATCTTGTAACTGAATACTTAAGACCAACAGTTGTAACTAATAATGATAGTACATATACAATAGATACATTAAAAGAACATTACTTATATAATTTGGGTGAGTTATCAAGTTTAACAATTTCAAATGTCGACACTATATACCTTGAGACTAACATTTATTTCTATAGTGGTGCAACGCCAACTGACGTAAGCATACCTGATACTTTAGTAAATCTAGGAGACTATCCAACATTTACTGCTTCAGGAAACGCTAACGAAGGAACGTTGGACGCAAGTAAATATTATATTATCTCTATATTAAATAATGTAGCAATATGGAAGGCGTATAGCGATGGCACTGTTTAGAAGTTTATTAGCACAAACAACAGGCGGAAGTAGTTCTGGTGGTGTTGGTAGGGGCTATATTAAAAGCGGTGCTGCAGCCATACTAGACGCCATAAATAATACTGGAGGTGGTCACGGATCTCCAACAAGTTCTTGGACTGATTTAAGTGGCAACAATAATGATTTTACTATAAGTAATGTTACCTGGACTAGCGAGGGGTGTGTAATAACCCCTAATTCTAGTACTTGTGTTGCTCCACAAATAACTTTTGGAAGCGGACAAACTATAGAGATCTGTTGTTCAATAGATGAAAATATCGGTGGTTCCGAAAAACCAATATTAGCAGACTTTACTGGTTCCTCTGGGGGACAAGGATATTATTGCTTCGGGTTACAAAACGCCACTTATACTAGCGGTATAGGTGTTACGCTTTGTGACGCTAACAGTAACTTCCAAGATTATAATTTAATTGAAGACAGTGATTTTGTTCAAGGTAAAGTATATACATTTACTGTGTCCCTTGATGATCAAGGAAATCTTTGTGGCTATATTGACGGAGTTAAAGTCTTCGATCAAGCAACTAATCCAACAATTATACTTCCTAGTAGCCACACCTTACAGTTTAAGGCGTTTGGTAAAGATTCTTATTGTACCTTACCAGGAACTATTCACTCAATAAGGCTATATAATAAGGCATTAACTCAAGCCGAGGTAGCACACAATAACGAAGTTGATGGAAAAAGATATAAAGATTTAATACCTGAAGAATATCAAAGATTAAGATATATTGAAAATAGTGGCGATGCGTATATTAGTACAGGAATAACAATAGACTCTATAAATACAAAAGTAGAGTATAAACTTAAGGTAAGTCAACCACAAGAATATTCAGGTCAAGACGGCTTTATCATAGGCTGGTCTAGTAACAATACTTATCAAGGTCTTAACCTATATAATGATAATGACGTTGATCAGTGGAAGAATTACGGTGACGAAGTCCACCTACACCCATTTGCTTGTGATATTGATTATGAGTTTGATTTAACCCAATATAACGGAACCATTTCTGGAACTGTTAATGGATCACCGTTAAGTAATAACGCTTCGTATGTTATAAATGATTCATGCACTCTTTATTTATTTAAGTCTTATTTTACTGGTGGTGCTTATCCTTACCGTGGTAGACTATACTACTGTAAGATCTATGTTAATGACGTTTTAACTAGAGACTTTATTCCTTGCTATAATAAGAATACTGGTGATGTTGGCTTATATGATCTAGTTACCAAACAACAATTTATTAGTAGTGGTGAAGATTTTAAATTTTACGGAATCGAATTACCAAGTACATATCAACAAGTTGAATATGTTGAGAGTTATGGTAGTGAGTATCTTGATACTGGAGTATCTTGCTCTGGTGGTATAAGGTGCTTATATAGTGTTTACCAATCTACTGGCGGATATGTTTGTGGGGCTCACAACGTAGATAGCCCTTATGGAAGATGTGGTGCTAACGCAGTAAACGGAAGTTGGGAATTAGGTTATGGAGACAATTTTAATTCGTCTGGAATCTTTGGTACTGGTGTAAGATATTTAGTTGATTACCAAACATTCTACGATAGTGCCTATTTGAAAGTTAAAGGTGGGGACTATAGTACCCTAACAACACTCGTTCAAGATAGTAACCAAACTGTTTCAACTAACAACGCATTGGTATTCGCAAATCAATATGCCTTGGCAAACAGTGAGCCTCTTACACAGGCTAAATTATACTGGTTAAGAATATTTGATCACGATAATAATATACTTGCTGATTTCGTACCTTGCTATGAAATATCTTCAAACAATATTGGACTTTATGATTTAGTTAGCAAGACATTCATCACCAATCTTGGTAGTGGGTCACTTGGCAAAGGTAAAGATATGTAATAAGGAGGAACTATGAACGAACCAAAGAAATATTTAGATGATGAGGGTTTAGAGTTTGTTGTTGAAAAAATAAAAGACAAACTCGACGAAAAAGAAAACCTAGTAACAGCAATAACCGACGAAGAAATCGAAGACTTATTCGAAGATACAGAGGGAGAATAAATAAAATAAAAGTAGGCTTAAAAGTCTACTTTTTATATATTAAATTAGGAGGTAATATAATGACCGACGTAACAAGTGAAAAATTATATGAAAAACTTGATAGAATAAATAATGTTAAAAGAAACCTTAAAGCAGCAATGACTAGCATAGGTGGTTATGAATATTTTGAAGATGATCCAAAGTTTGAAGAATACCCAGAGATCCTTCAAAGTATGCAAGACAGAATATCTGTTGTTAATAGTCTCTTAGATACTTCTATCTATGGTATAGTACCAGACACAAACTTAAGTAAAGCAGAGACTACATATAAAAAGATAACTCCATATCTTGGAGAATTACAGGACTGTAGAATTAAGTTAATTGATAACTTAAACACTATGGGTGTTATTGCTGATACAGATGAAACACTAAGAGAGTTAGTAGATAAGATCTTAGAGATAAAACAAAATACGACACCATTTAAAGAAGTAATAAACTCATATTTTCAAGAGAACTTTAGAGTAGATCTTGTTTACTTTGGTGAGTATACAGGTAATGTGTTTAATGAAGGTATTCGTGCTGTAATTGTAAATACAAGTGACACAGCACAAGAACTATTAAACCCATTTTATAGGGTTAACTTTTATGATGATAGTTTAAATGTAGAGGCTGAAGCAATATTACTAAGTGATCTTATATTACCACATACACATATTGAATCGACTATGCTATCAACTGCTTTTGGTACGTATTCTTATGGTACGATAAAACAAGTTGTTAATAAATTAAGATCTGGTGGTATAACTGTTCATGTAACTGGACTTTATTTAGAAGAAGGTGCAACCTATTATACACCACTAAGAACTGATCCAGATATATCACCTGGTTTCTATGGTTATGGGGAGTCTATTGCTTACCCTGACCACGAGCCAATTAGTCCTTCTGAATATCAATATGGAATTATTGGTGAAATACAGACTTCTGTAGTTGAAGTAACTTCAGGTATGTATGTACTGTACAGTAAGGTTCATACATTCTCAAGTCAATCAGAACTAACGAAACTTGGCTATCAGGTGTTTATGTCTTATAATGACTTGTCCTATAATCTATACGAAAATCATAGCGGGGAAAGTATTATACAAGCACCCAATGGATATTATTTACCAGCAGGAAGCACTTCTTGGTGTATAGTATATCCAACAGACTTAGATATATCTTTATGGAATAATTATAATAATGCTGGTTATGTTGTAAGATATTCTTATTATATTCCAGAACCAATGCCAACACCTTCGACTGGCTAATTTATATATCATAAGGAACTACTATTAGTTCCTTTTTTATATATTATTATGAGGAGGGTAAATATGGAAATTACATTTGAACTAATATTTATGGTTGTAACTGCTGTTGTAACTGGAATACTTGGTGCTATCAATAAAAACCGTGTATTACCTGCAAGATTTATACCTATACAAAATATTGTTATCGGTATTATTGCAGCAATAGTAGCAACATACTTCAATTTATTTGATACTATCGCAGTTGCAATACTTGTGTCTCTCGCTACTGCACTTGGTGTTGGTGGTGCTTATGACGCAACTCAAACTAAATTTAAAGACTAAGAACAGGAGGTAAAGTTTATGGGAATCTTTAAATCCATAAAGAACCTATTTAGTAAGAAAAGTAAAACTTCAGGTAAGAAAGTTGAAGTTGAAACTAAACCCGAAGTTATTATTACTAACTTAGGTAAAGGTGGTAAAGACAAAGAAACTACTAGATCCATAGATGATCTAGGTATTCAAACAACCTTCAACACAGACTCTATTGATGAATTAGTAGAGGACGGGGAGGTTGAAAATGTATCAGATTAGAACAACAAAACCTGGTGCAGGTAATAAGAATTATATAAGAAAGGCTAATGGTGGTTGGAATACTTGTATTAAAGGTAAGCCAACAGATCCAGAATGTAATGTACTCGCTAACTGTGTCGGATACGCTTCTGGGCGTTATAATGAAATCATTAACGAGGTAAGAGGTACTACAGGCTGTACATATACTAATTTAAACTGTAATGCTGAGAACTTTGTAGAAAGAGCAAAAGCAGACGGACTTAAGACTGGTAGTAAACCAAAAGTCGGAGCAATTATGTGCTGGCAAAAAGGATCCCTAGCAAGTGGTGACGGTGCTGGACACGTATGTATAGTAGAAAAAGTAAATAATGCTAAATCAGTATATACTTCAGAATCTGGTTATGGTAGTAAAGCATTCTGGAACGCAACAAGAACTAACGCTAACGGACGTTGGGGTATTGGATCTGCATATAAGTTCCGTTGCTTTATTTATTTACCAGACGACGTTCAAAAGATCGTTGACGGTGATCCAGTAATCACACCAACAGTTGAACGTGACGAAACTAAAGATCAAATTGAAGTTAAGATTGATTGCTTAAGAGTTAGAACAGGTGCTGGACTTGGAAGAACCATATTAGGTTTTGCTTCAAAAGGTTTTTATAACTATTATGAAAAAGTAACTGCTGATAAATATGATTGGTATAGAATAGCAGATAACCAATGGATCGCTTATAAAGATACTTGGGCTACTTTATACCCAGCAAAGAAACCAGAACCTACATATAAATATAGTATCGGAGATAAAGTTATTATTAACGGTCCACTATATGCTAGTTCTAATGCTGCTAAAGCAACAGGACACGTAAAGAATAAAAAGACAAAAATAACTAGACTTGCGAAAGGTGCTAAGCACCCATATAATACCACTGGAGATCTCGGCTGGATGAACGAAAGTGATATTAAACCACAATAATAGTTAAGTATTTAGATATACACCTACTTTTTGATATTTACTCTATCAGAAAAGCGTAGGTTTTATAAATAATCATAGGAGGAAATAATTATGTATGCTAAATTTTTAGATCAAGATAAGTTAGTAGTAAACTCAGCAGATGAAAATGAACAATGTATTCTTGCTGACTTTATTAAAATGGCTAATTCAGGAGAATACGAATTGGTTATCAATAAGTTATTAGATATTAACGGTGACACTTCTGGTGTTTGTATTGAGTTAGTTAAGAAATCTGAACTCTCAACTCCTTCTAATGAAGAGTAATAGAGAGTTCAGATCTCAACCCGAATCGGAGAGAATCTATAAGGTTCTCTCTTTTTATATTTATTGTCTGGGAAATATTTCCATTGACAAATATTGGCAAACAGTTTAATATACTACGCAAGGAGGAAATGTGGAAAACCTAAACAAGTTAACTTTTACAACATACAAGTATGACGATAGTGTCCTAAATGTTCCTATGGAAGAGATAAAACAGGAGTTTGATACGCACGGCTTTTCCAGGAAGTATTTATTTAATGTCTTATACGTTGCGAAACATTTAAAAGACGGAAACTACGTTGTATATCTAGGTCCACCTGAGCAGTCTAAACTACCTATCGTAAGGGCAACTATACCTTTTGAGATAATAAGGACTGATAAGATCATACCTAACTATGCTTACGATCGGGATCTCGATAAACAAGAACGATATATAGTTGACGAACGAATATATCGAATTATTAGTAAGTTAAATAAGATCTCTCACAGTAGACGTTGTTGTAATTGTTATGTACTTGTGTATGGCTATCTCGTTAATACGTATAAGGACGCAAATGCCTTAACAACTATTAAGGAAGGTATTCAAGACTTTCATATTTCAACTAAATCTGGCGGTTGTTTTAATATTACTAGTACGAAGACAACAACGTGCTTAGTAACCGATAAGTGGGGTAAGATTTGTGGTGCACTACAAAAGACTTATCCTAAAGCAAAGTTTAAGAAACTACCCAGTGATTTCTTTATTGAGTAGTTAAAGTATAAGGAGGAATGTTTATGGCAAATACTTTATGGAGTAAATTAAATAATCGAAATAAAATAAGAAAAAGTAATTATGATATATCAAAGAAAACAAACATACCAGAAGAAAAAGTTGGAGAAATTATGAGAGGCGAAAGAACCGTACCTACTACTAAAGTAGATAGTTTCGCTAAGGCTATTCAAGAAGATAACTCTGTTGAATTATCTATGGATACGTTTAACGCAAAGAAGTGGGCTTTAGAAACCGATCTTAAAGCAAAGAGACAAGAGTTTAACTACTCTAGTCAGGTTGAACTAGCACAAACATTAGGTGTAGATTCATCAACTATATGTAGACTTGAGAATAAGAACCTTAATCATATATCAGATCGTTTAATTCGTAAGATATATGACTTCTATCAAGACGAACTTAATAAGAAGGTTAATACTACTAAGAGAAAAGTAGCAATATTAACAAAGCCTTCACGTACAGGTTATCAGTTCAATAAGGAAGAACTAAAAGGTTTAGACTTCGATACTGTATATGCTTGGTATGATAACTTCGACTTAGCAGGTTACTTAAATGAAAATAAGATAACTACTAAGAAGTTCGCAAAGGTTTTAGGTTATGCTAAAGGGTCAAGAAATATGTTAGACTCTGTTATTCATCATAGAGCCGACGTTTCTAAAACTGGTAGGGCTGTATTCTTAAAGATTTATTCTTTTGTAAATGGTAATAAAGAAGTAGTTAATAATAAACCAATTTTAGAGCCCGTAGAGCCGCAAATCGAATCAGACAGTAAAATGTATGAAGTTCCTACAAAAGTGTCTCAAATCGCACCAGAAGTGCCAATAAGACCACAAGAAGAGATCTCAGTTGAAGATACAAGAATGAATGAGATAAAAAGACTAATAAAAGAAAAGGATCTACTACAAAAAGAGATTGAAAGTATCGAAAGAAAGATACTTAATCTTGTCGATATGGCATAAGGGTATATATTGGTAGGCACAATATAAAATTAGGCGAAAATTTAGGCGAAAAAAAATTTGAAAAGTAATGAGCAGCAGTGAAAAGTAATGACAAATAATGACGACTAATGAAAAATAACGACGAGCAATGAAAAGCAATGAATAGAAAACAGCACTTCCCCCTGAGATAACGCAGGGGATAATTAAGAATAAAAAATGCACAGTATTTTAAAAATTTTGTGCATTTTTTATTTGCGTGGTTTTTTGCATATAATATATGTAGAGGTGGAATATGAAGGACGTAGACGCTATTAGCCTATTAGACGGTAACTACCCAAAAGTACTAGATATAATGGGCAAGGTGTTTAAGAATAGTAAAGAGGTTAAGACTAACTATAATAAAGTAAATAAACTTACCTGGAACCTTAAGACTCAGGAAGATAAAGACAAAGTATTTAAAGGTTTTAAAGTGGTATGGGAATCAGCCCCAAAAGATTTATTCCGTGCCAGTAGTTTAGACGAACTAAACCTAAGAATAAATCAGTTCTCCAGGTATGTAGTAGAGACTAACGACGAATATGCAGATCACGGCTTTAGTTTACTAGTAACTTATTATCTTTTAATCTGTGATACATTTTTAAATGAAACTACGTATAATAATATTATGGAGGGTAAAAATGAATAGTAAAGATTTTGAGATGGTACAACAACTTAAAAAGAAAGACGAACGAGGTAATGTGTACTATACAATAGAGGATCTATATAACCTATATGATAACTATAAGGTGTGTACTTTAGTAAAGATCCTTAAGGACGGAAGTTCAATAAAGTTTTTTAAAGAAACGGAAGAAGATATAGAGACTAAAGAAACTGAAGTATCAGTATAGGTACTTTAATAAGGAGGAGAAATGGAAAACAAGTTTGTGGAAGACAAAACTTCATTTCTATCAAGTAGGCTTAATACTAATGTAAATCAATATACTGACGGAAAACTTCCAGTTAAAGAGCAGTATAGGGAGATATACATAAATAAGTTTGCACACCAACAACAATTCCTAGATGGTATTGGTGGTGATGTAGATATTATTAAGTTAACTACTAAAGAAGATTTTATCGTAGACAATAAACATATCTACGTTATTTTCGTTGGTGGTGTATCTAGTAGAAGAATAAAGGGGCTTAAGTTCCACATTACACAAAACTTTATAGCCAACTGGATGCCTTATCCAGACTATATGCGGTTCCTTGATCCAGATTCCTTTAATGGACTAACTATAAATACACTAACTGGAGAAGAAGTATATGCTTACAGTTTTAATCAAGAGTTAATGGATATCTCAGAGTTATTCTCTGATATAGAGTTCTTAATACTGGAAGGTAATACCGACTCTTATAGGCGAGGGTTTTTTGACGCTCAAATGATAGAGCATTTACTCTTAAGGTGTGGTAAAGGTCTGGTAACTATTATTCTTTATACAGCAAGTAAAACTAACTACGATAATAATAATTATGAGTCAAGACTACGACCACACCGAGATATAGTAACAGCAACACTTAAATTAACTAAGGAAGAAAAAGCCTTGGCTAAGAAAGATAAGATTGCTTATGAAAGTACTGAAACACAAGAACCTATGGATCTTAATGTAGATCCTTTAATAACTGAAAAGGAAACATTAGAATATAGAAACCAAAAGGCGGCAAACAGGATGAAAGAGATTACTGGATCTGTTGATCCTTTTATAGGAGGTAATGTATGAATCAAGATTTAACTATTGCAAATATTAGAGACATACTTATCTCAGTATCTAATTCAAATAACATTGAGATTAAAGATAAAGTACTTGAGTTATTAAAAGATTGTGCTTTTCTATCTAAGGTTGAGAAAGACATAATACAAACTTATGAGACTTTGTGTAGTGATGTTAGTGGTGTTCCAACTGTAGGAACCTTAGTTGCTAAGGATCAAGAGTATACTAATGCAAGATATATTCAAGATATATCAATCGTTGAGTACACAAAGATATTCATTAAGAATAAACAGAATATTAAAATGCACGATATGATGACTAAAGGTATGAGTGACTATATATCTGGAAAGATTAGATTTGACGACTTCGGATCTATGGTACAAGAAGCCTTAGTTATTGGTGCACCTAATAAAATGGAAGACGACATTGAAAGTAACCTGGACGATACCTTCTATGAGAAACTAACTGATAAGAAACAAACGGAAAAGGGTATAGCCTTTGGTATTCAATGTATTGATGAAGTATATAGGGGTTTATTACAAGGAGACTTACTAACTATTGCTGGTTACACAGGCTCAATGAAAACTACATTAGCCGCAAACTTAGCATATAATGCTGCTGTCTTAGGCAAGAATACATTATACTTATCGTTAGAGGTATCTAAGGAAGATTTAACATATGCTTTATTATCAAGACATTCAATGTCTAATACTAATAACGCAGTACTTAGAAGTGAGATTCAAGAGTATGCTGTTGCTAATAAGGAAGAGTTTATTAAGTTGGCTAAAAGTTATAATGAACTTAAAGGTAAGATAAGAATAATTGATGAAAAAGATATAGTAACCTATTCCACAACAGCCTTTAATGACGTTATTGAAAAGATAAATAAAGAGTTAACGGAAAAGACAGGACACGGAATAGATATTATTGTTGTGGATCACATACAACTTCTAAAGTTTAATGATAGTAAGTCGGCTATGGACAACCCATATCTTTTAATAAACTATTATACTTCTTACTTTAGAGAGAAAGCCGCAAGAGAGGGCTATGCTGTTGTACTTGTATCTCAAACTTCAAGACAAGGTTATGAGTATGCTTGTAAGCACCAAGGACAATATCTTGAAACAGGACTTGCTGAAGCAAATGAACTTGAAAGAGCAAGTACAGGTATTATTACAGTATTCGCTACAGAGAACGGAAAACAATCACACGAGATCTCTGTTCAACTACTTAAAAATAGATTCGGGGAAAAGATGGCTCAACCTCAACAAGCACCACTACTTGCTGAATATTTTATGATTGGCACGGGTGTTACTTTGGAGAGTGAAAGTGTTGGTCCAGTATTCGATACTAATATTAGTAACTTCTTTGCAAAACAAGACGAACTAGTAGATATTAACTTAGACGACATTTTGAGCGGAAATTAGACACGTTTATTATTTTGGAGGTAGAATGTTAATAAATATTAAAAAACGTCACCAGGAGGCTAAAATAACCCTTAGGACGTGTGTATCTTGTGGTTATAATATACACGCTCTTTTAGAGGAAGATATTTTAATAGAACCTGGAGAAATAAAACTAATAGATACGGGTATAGAGATGGAAGTACCAGAAGATTGGTTTATTGGAATATATAGTTCAAAGGATCTAGTACTTAGTAAAGGTCTAAGTATAGCAAATGGCGTTGAGATAGTCGATCGTGATTATGATAAAGAGATCAAACTTTTATTAAGAAATGAATCTAAAGAATCACAAATAATAACTAATGGTGAGATCATAGGAATAGCAGTATTACAAAAGTTTGAAAATGCTTATTTCGTAGAATTATAAAAAGAAGGTAACAAGTGCCTTCTTTTTTCGTATAATATAACTAGAGAGGGAAAAATGGAAAACAGGGAATTTAAAGTAAATGTAATAAATGCCTATGGAAGAAAGTATCGTATACTCTGGAATATCTTAAAGAAGGACGGAAATACACCAAAAAACTCAGGGTTAATATTCTGTCCGTTCCACGATAATTATAATACACCAGCGGCTAAATATTACTTAGATAATAATGCAGAAAATATTTGGTGTTTCTCTGAACATAGAATGTATGATCTTAGTGCTTACTATGAGAAACTATTAGGTCTTAACCTGGACACAGTATTCAGCGAGATCTGGAGTAATTTATCAGAGACAGATAAGCAGGGACTTACGGATCTATTTGGTGAGTATGATATTGAAGTAAAGCCTGAAGATCTACCTATATATGAACGATTTAAGAATCAGCAGATAAACTATAAAGAACTACTAATAGAACTAATAAATAAAGAGACTTCTCAGTAAAGTCTCTTTTTATATGTGTAAAGTCCAATAGACCTATGTAAATGGGCGTCAAATTTCGGGCGGAATCCTACAAGCATATTTCTTTCTAATTTTCAGGTCCCATAATCTTTTTTACTAGGCATTAAAAAAGAAATTTTTCGTGCTCGTTTTTTATTTTAAGTTCATCTTTTCTTTTACATTCATTTTTTATTATCATCTTTAAAAATTATTTTCTTTTTTATTATCATCTTTTTTTAATATAATAAGGTTGGACCCATTTTTTGTCAAGTATTATTTTTCGTCGCTTTACATATTTACTAGTGTAAAAAACTTTTCGTTTACTTTTTAGACGACCTGGTTTATTATAAAGATGTTTTCAAGGGGAGGATCATATGAAGGCACTATATAGGGAAAGTACCCGTTTTTTAACTAGACGAGGATTTCTAACCGTATCAGAATTAACTAACTTGGATGAAGTTGGTTTTATAAATAGAAAAGGTGAAGTAGGTTTTACTAATCAATTCACAGTAGTTAAAGAGAAAACCGAGATAAGTTTACTTGGTGGACATACTAGTTATATTTTTTGTAATAAGGATCTTTTCCCATATATAAGCACAGTATATAAGTATAAAAAGTTCTTAGAGCCAAAAGAAGAGTCTGGAAGAACTGCTGTAGTTAATGGTTTATCTTATGAATTATTATATAGCGATTTTTTAGCAACAAACTTTTTATTATTAAACTATGCAAGTTTTGATCCAACAACTAGCCTAATAACATATGAGCATATTAAAAATAATTATCATTACAACACTACATTTTATGCTGTTAGTGATAAACTTAATAAGATACGTACTGGTGAGGGATCTGGTTTTATTAGTTTTTCCTTTAATCGTGATCTTGGTCGTAATGAATTTACTTCTGATAGTTTTATATTTGATACCGATAAGTTTATCAATGTGCTTTTAAATAATATTGGTTTAACCCTACTACTATTTAAACGTTTTAGAATGTCAGGACTTATTTATACATATGATCACGTACGCTTTTGTTTAAATTGTAAAGATAAAGAGTTATCGTTAATTCTTTTATTCTTATTAACCTTAACTGGTTGTGCAGGGTCTATAAAAAGCCATAGAGATACTGATCGAAGAGGTAATAATGAGATCCATATGGTAATATCATTCTTTTGTGAAGAGAATATTAAATTAAATATTTATAGTTATAGTACTATCGAAGACGCTGTTGGTATAATGTTAGATGAAAATATTAGTGTTGGTTTAATAACTTCCACAAATTATAAAGGCTATGACTCTATTATGTATGGACCTTCATATACAAATAATTAAACGTTTTTTCAAAAACCTTCCAATTTGCATATAATATATGTAGAGGAGGGTTTTTATATGGACGAAAAAGTATATAACGATATTTTAAATATAACAACCACTTATTGTGAAACTTGTAAGAATAGGGAAAGTTGTCTTGAAGAAGAGTGCCCTATTCGAAGAATAGAATATATTTGTGAGAATCAAGATAAGCATTGCGGTACGTATCAATGCTTCCACTGTCTTTCAAATGCTGTCGGCTGGGAAAGCGACTTTGATTTTGAAGACTTTGGTCTTGAAGGAGAGGGCATAGTTCACGTTTGTCATTGCAGTAATTGTAATGCAACGATTGAATACTATGTTCCTGTAGACGAAATTGAAGAATAAACGTATAATATTATTGGAGGTAGCATATGGCTTTTGGACAAAAAGAACAATATAGTAGATGGATCCCACCACACGAGATAAGTAATGAGTATCCTAATAAGTTTAATTTCTATTTAATTAAGACCTTGGAGGAATTAGAAGAAGCCTTAAAGGGTATTACTACTGAGGTGGCTCTCGACACAGAAACAACTGGACTTGATCTAGATAAGTCTTTTATGGTTGGTTATTCTTTTTGCTATGACGGAGTCAATGCTTACTATGTACCAGTTAATCACGCAACATATTATGAAGAAGTCTTTACTGAGATAACTAAAGAAGAATATGATAAGGCTGTTGATGAGTTAAATACCCTAATGGATAATAGTGACGTTAATGCTGGTATAGAGTTAAATAATTATTCTTATAACGATAAAGTAAATAAGTATTATCATAGAACTGAGGTAGAACACCAGGACAGTTTAGGTGAAGCCTCTGTAGATCTTTTATATAATGCCATTAAAGGCAAGAACGTTTATATGTTCAATGCTCGATTCGATATTAGAGTCTTTGAAAAGTATGGTTTCTGTGAGAATAATATCTCAATGGAAGAAAGAGATCAAAAGCATATTTATAAGTATGATATGTCTCCAGCCCATTGTAATATAATTGATGTTCAAGCCTTAATATTTGATACAGACACTAATGTACCTTACCCTTCATTAAAGAAGTCAGAAGAATACTTCTTAGGTTGGAGAGGTGCTTCCTTTGCTGATACTGTTGGCGATACTGAGAATAGTAACTTTTACTATTTAAAACCAGAAGACGGTTATCAATATGCAGCCACAGACGCATTAGGAACTTACTTACTATTTAAGAGTTATTATGTACAAAGTGTTTTAGTTGAATCAATGAAGGCTAATAGGTATCGTAATGCAGGAAAGCAATGCTCTGTATTACTAGACGTTAATTTCCTATATCCATTAAAGTTAATGGAAGACGAATATACTATAATTGACGTTAATAGATTAAAGACCTATTCAGAGTACTATGAGAAAGAGATCGCTAAACTAGAACAAAAGTTATATTCAATAGTAGGATCCGAGTTTAAGCCAGATCCAAATGCTAAGAAGAAATCAAATCCTTTTGGTAGTCCAAAACAAAAGTCTGAAATGCTAAAGAAGTTAGGAATAATAACTTTAGAGTACGACGGATCTCCAGCCTATAATATGCGTGGAGAACTAAAAGCAGATAAGGAACATATAAATATAACTATTGAGAAACTAAAACTAGAAGAAGGAAACCCTAAACGAGAGTTTATGGAAGGACTTTTAAAGTATGCAAATCTTACAAAACAAAAAGGAACTTATGTAGACGCCTTTATTAAAATGGCTTTAGAGAGTACATACCCAGGTAGACTTCGTTTTGGTTATAAGAATATGGTAGTACCTTCAGGCAGACTTGCTGCAGGAGGAGATAAAAAGAATCATTATACTTCTGAAACGAATATACAAAACGTACCTAAACCAAAAATGAAAATGGTTTATTATGTAAGATATGATGATCTAATTAAAGTGGTACCAGAGTTAAAAGGTGCTTACGATAATAGTTATGAAGAATGTTATTATAAAGACGAATATACTTATAGAGTACTAGATTGGGTATTTAAAGAAACCGTATGGAACTTAGGAATACCAGAAAAGAAGATTGAAGGCTTCGAACAAAGTCTTAATATGCGTAGTACCTTCTGTGCTGATCCTGATAAATATTGGGTAAGTTGCGACTTCTCTGCACAAGAGTTAAGATTAGCAGCCCTACTTAGTGGCGAACAAGGTTGGACTAATACCTTTGCTAATGACGGAGACTTACACGAATATATGGCTAAACAAATTTGGGATCCAGCCGAATATGATAAATCTAAACGTAAGAAAGCCAAGAAAGTTAACTTCGGTATTCTTTATGGAATGACTGCACGAAACTTCTCAAACGACTTTGCAATAAGTATGGAAGAAGCACAAGATATAGTTGATAAATATAAGGCTGGTGCTAAGAAACTATTCGAGTGGGTAGAACGAGAAGAAAGACAAGCAGCCGAAGGTGGAACTGTATATACAATGTTTGGAAGACCAAGAAGACTTGGTTGGTACTTAAGACCAGAAAGAAGCCACTCAATGCAACAATTTGGTTTAAGATCTACAGCCAATACAATTATTCAAGGATCTGGTGGAGATATACTTAAAATGAGTTTCTTAAATATCTATAACCTATTCTTTAGTAACCCTGATACTAGAAACGTTAACCGTAAGTATATTAAGTTTATAAATACCGTACACGATGAAATTAACTATAATGTATCTAAAGCATATATTCACGCATTAGTACCAAAGATTTTAAGTTGTATGCGTATGTGGTTCCCAGACTGGAAGTTCCCTATGAAAGTAGGACTAGCAATCTCTGGTCGTTGGGGAACTAATATAGACTTTGAATATGACGATCGAAAGTATATAGAGATAGTACCTGGTATGGATCTAACAGATAAAAAGCGATATAAACAAATGCCAGAAGATTGGCAAGCAGCCAACGTAGCATTTGGACCTTATAGTTTTGTTGAGGATCTAGAAGGTAATTATATAGAGAACCCAAACTTCTTACACATACTTGAACCTGCTGGTGAAGAAGTTAGTGAGAAGGATTATGAAGTTAAGGAAGAGGTTGTTGAAGAGGTACAAGACTTTATGCCAGAAGAATTACTCGAAGAAGAAAAGCCTTTTGATGATCTAATGTAGGGGTGGAAATGATAGACTTAAGATTAGGAGACTGTTTAGAAGTATTAAAAGATATTCCAGATAAGTCCATAGACTTAATCGTAATGGATCCGCCCTATCAGATAAGTGCAACTAATGGTGGTGGATCAGTTAATAAAGTTAAGAAGTTAAGTGAAAGCCTAAAGGATCTTGTAGACGCAGATATAACTGAAGGTTACGATATAGAGAAGTTTAATACTGAGTTTATACGAGTAATGAAAGATATAAACATTTATATCTGGTGTAATAAAGCACAGATTCCAGACTACTTTAACTTCTATGTTAATAAGCATAAATGTAAGTTCGATATAATAACCTGGAATAAGAATAATGCTTTACCAACATATTCAAATAAATATTTAAGTGATACCGAATACCTTTTATATTTTAAGAAGGGAAAAGGACACTGCTTTCCACAGAGTTATGAAGACGCAAAGACTTACTACTTAGCACCTATAAACCATAAAGATAAGAAGAAGTGGGGACACCCGACAATAAAACCACTGGATCTAACTAAGAAGGTTATAAGGAATAGTAGTAGAGAAGGCGAGTTAGTCCTAGATCCTTTTATGGGATCAGGAACAACTGGACTTGCTTGTAAGCAATTAAATAGAAATTTCATTGGTATTGAGATCAATAAAGAGTATTATGATCTTGCTGAAAGACGTATAGAGGAGGGAATAGACTAATGCAAATGGAAGTATTTATTCATATAGGTAGGCTAGACGATTTAAGAAAAGGACTACCAGTAAACGTAAAGATTGGTTTTGCTTCACAATATGACGTTAAACTGATCCTAGATTTAAAGAAGTATGTAGTATATGTTCCTTCAAGCCAGAATGGAATGATTGTTATTAGGAAGAAAACACTACTAGATAAGTTAGGACTACGAAAACAATCAGGAACAAAAAGCAAATAAAATTGCCATAAAATGACAGATAATTATATATAATAGTGTAAGGAGATATGTTTATGGAAGATATTGATAGTTTAGAAAAAGATACTAATGTTAATTTAAACCCAGATTTAATATTTGACGATCTTAACTTAGATGAAGTTCTTAACGACGAAAGTACCTTCAATGTAATACCTGATAGTACAGTATCAGAGGCACCAATAGATCCTATGATTGAAGAAAGAAATAATCTTAAAGTAGGACTTAAGCCTGAAGATATAAAGCAACTATATAGTTACATATCTGGAGAAGGAGAGAAACCTTTATTCCTAGATAAGTTTGCTACAGATAGTGAAGGTAGATTAAAAGATATGATCTTAATAATGCAACTTATACAGTTAGCAAGACTACCAATGTTAACAGCATTACAAGCACAAGTACAAGAAAGATTATTCGCACCAGAAAACCTTTATTCAATGGACATAAGTGACTTAACAAAGGCTTCTGGTAATTTAGTTAAAGAAATTGAAACCGTATTAAAGACTTCAACTGAAGCAATACAAACTATTACTCAGTTTGGAACTTTAAATAGTGACTATCGTAAGTTAATAGACGCAATATTATTATTACCTGAGGACAAATTAAATAGAATTAAAGAAATAGTCTATACAGATTAAAAATAGTATGATATACTTTTATTGTAGTTAAGTAAAGTGCCTACACAATATAACTACGATATGATCCCAGAGGCGAAAGCCTCACCCTTCGAGTGGCTGTAAGTGGTACAGGAAAGAGTGAAGGATAGTGGCTCTTTATTGTTCAGAGGATACCCCCTTTGTTTAAATAAAGCCAGTAAATCAGAGTTAATATTCTTGCGGTATGGGTATGTATAAGGTTACTTTCCATCTTCAACCTCAACAGATCCTATACTCTTAGAAGTACTTTCCGTGGTTCGATTCCACGCCTCTCGACCCCTTATGAAAACGAAGATGGATAAAAGGTAGTTCCATTTTTCAAAATTATTGGATTCCATTCAATCGAAAATAAGTCCTTTACAGGGACTTATTTTTGTGTTATATTTTAATTACCGAGTCGTGAGAAGTATGTTAGAAAAGAAAACTCAGCGTCCGTAAAACCTAAAACACGCTGAATGTTGTCGACCTCTTTCCGACATGGGTAAGGACTTTTTTCATTTTGTTAACCTCCTTTCTATGTGATAGATATTTATAAATGCTGCATAATACCTGTCCAATTTGGTTAATATGTCAACCTTACCCCTCACAGTTCGGGTTGTTTTATTCTCATTGCTTTTGTTTTAAGGCAGTGTGATTGTGTTTAGGCTACTTTTTTATATTTTGTTTTTAGTAGCCAAATAGTTTTTTTTTCAGGTGCATACACCGATAAAAATCAGCCTCTCCTGTGGCTGATTTTTATTTTTTTAAAGATTTTTACTAATAAGTATGATATAATTGTATTGGGAGTTGCTTATGTATAAAGATCGATTATTATTTTTAGATATAGACGGAGTAGTAAATACTCTAATGATCTATGATAAAGAGCAAGAAGATAGACGAAAACTTATATATAAAGATGGATACTATTTTGAGTTAAACTTACCTGGTGACGGTAAAGTATCAAATAAACAGGCAATGCTTTGGGTATCTAAATTATGTACTGATTACAGTTTATCAATAGTTATTACAAGTACTTGGCTTATTGACGAAGACGTTGCTGATATAGCCACAGAACTTTATAACTCAGGACTATCGACTATGGTGCCAATTATCGGAGGAGTAAGTAAGAAGCAACAGGTCTCTCGTGGTTGGCAGATAGAAAGTTGGTTAGAAGATAATAAGATCGATCCAGATAAGGCAACATTTATTATATTAGATGACGACGTCGATATGGTTGGTTATTCTAAAGATCTAACTAAGTATCTAGTTAAGTGTGATAGTTATGTTGGTTTTACTCATAGTGAATATGTTAAGGCTTGTGAGTTATTAGATAAACAAATAGAAAGAGAGGACTAAAATGAGAAAGAAATTAAAATGGTATGTAATGGTTGAAGATTCAGGAAGTCATAAGTTAAATTACTTAAATGCACTTTCTTATATTGAGGAGCCGATTACAAAAAGATTAGATGAGGGAAAAGTATTCTCCAGAGAAGAGTTAAAGGATCTAGTAACGGATCTATTAAAACGTAATTTCCTATCTAAGGACGAGTTTGAATTATTAGTAAGTGGTTTACACTCAAGAGAAGAATATCTATATACAATAGATCCTTGGTATCAATTAAAACCAAATATTGACGCTATCGTTGATTATATAGTACAAACACTAGAAATAGAGTTAAGACAATAAAAGGAAATAGTCTTGTGAAGAAGGGTGGTGATGCAATGACTTGTCCTGATTATACTTTAAATAGAGAGTTCCCTCTTATGGCTGAACAGAATGAAATGATTGACTTCGCAATAAGAAGACCGTATGCCATAATATCGGGACAGACTTAGTACAGGACTTGGGAAGACATATACAGCAGTCACCCTTGCAGCCCAACTAATGTTACAGAATAAAGACGTTTATACAATAATACTTGCACCACCTAAAGCGATAATGTCTTTTGAGAAAGAACTAAGTCAGAAACTAAAGGTTTCATACTCAATCTTATCAACAGAGAAAACAGTAATGAACCCGAAGGCTAGATTCTTTGTCGTATCTTATACGAAGATCGACGAAGCCTATGGTTATTTCGTAGAGTTAAGAAAGCACTGGAAACTTCTAGGTATATGTGACGAGGCACACCAACTACAGAACTGTACCTCAGCAATATATAAGAAGTTTTTAGGAATAAGGAAGTTATTTGCACTTCTTTACTTCTTAACAGCGACTAGTTGTAAGAATAATATTGAGGGAATGTTCTGGATGATCAGCCTACTAAATCCACAACTATTTGGATCCTGGGCATTGTTTAAGCATAAGTACCTTTTAATAAATAAGAAGAAGGTAACGCAAACTACAAAGAATAGGGCTAAGATCCGAAGAACAGTTGAAGAGATTGTAGGTTATAAGAACTTAGAAGAACTACAATCAATACTTAATCAGTTAATAATAGTAAGACAAAAGGAATATAAACTTGAGTTTACTTATCATACTTGCGAACTTAATGAGTATGAAAAAGAACAATATCTTGAGGCTAGTAAAGGAAATAACTCCGAGAACGCACAAGACTTCTGGTCAGTTCGCCTAAGAGATATAACAATGGTAGTTGATAATATTGTAGAAGACGTAAGTAAGCGAGAGAAACTATCAAATAAAGAAAGATTACTTTTAAAGGTATTATTAGCCAATTTAAGGGCAAATAAGCCTACGTTGGTATATTGTGGTTACGTTGAGGTATTAGAACGCTTAAAATACCTAATAGAGTTATTTAGACAGGAATTAGGAGTATCTGACGTATTAGTAATAAAAGGTAGTGTATCAATGGCTGAAAGCATGAGAATACAAGATATGATCTCTGTAGATAAGCCTTGTTTAATAACCAGTGCTGGTGGAGAGTCAGTTAACCTTCAGAAAGCAAATAGCATTATCTTTTATGATCTACCATATGATATATCAGCAATAATGCAAGTAATAGGAAGAATCACCAGGGTAGATTCGAAGTTTGATAAACAATATATCGAGATCATAGAGGCTTTTGGAACGACAGATACATATAAGCGATTATGTATGGAAAAGAATATGAAGTTGATCGAAAGCCTATTTGGTAAAATGAATACCTTACCTTACACAACATACAATAACGAACAGAAGTTTATGAGTGTTTTAAGGAAGTCCTTATTATGGGCATTTAAGAAAGGTAGCCTAGTTACTAAAGAGGAATTAGAAGATATATTTCAAAGATTTAATGCAATGGAGTAGTTTTTCACTACTCTTTTGTTTTGTAATTATATATTAAATTAGAGCCTAGGATATTTCAACTAAGTAGTAAATGAGTAAATACGTATGTGATAAATGCTTACAAAGAGTGAGTATCTCTAGTCTTATCATTAAGAATAATAAACTGATCTGCCCTTATTGTGGACATACATTAGAGACAGATAAGTTTAAAGTTCAGGAAATTAAAGAAAAGCAGAATAGAATGAAGGAGGAAGACTCTTATGAAAATAAATCTACCGATAAATAATTTTAAATTAGAAGGTAATAAAGTTTTTATAAACGATTTGGTAGTAGAATATGATGAAATTTCGGAAGATAATAAAGAGATCTTAGAGTCACTAATATCAAAAGGTGCTTATGGTAGTGCTTTATTAACTTTGAATACATTATATAATGTAAAAAAGATCAACGAAGCAGAATACAACGCTGAAGACTATTTAAGTTATTTAGGTGCTTGTAATAATCTTATGAAGGAGTGTGTAGTTGAAGTAAAAGAGGCTCGTGATTTTAAACCACTTGTTAACCTAAATGGTTTAGAGATTATGGAGAGTACTACTAATATTGCTAGAGGTAAAGGTGATACACTATTGATAGAAGATTTTAGAGATGGTGTTCTAATAGATAAGAAAGAGGAATTACAAGAAAAGTTTTTAAGGTCAGCGAAATATGGAAGCCCTGTATGGCATTCATATAAAGTTGGTGATAGTGAATATGAGTTTAAATGTCAAACCTGGGAAACCCGTGGTGGTTGGGGACATAATGTAATACTATATAGTACAAGTAATTATGATACCTTAGCAGATGTTGACGTTAGATATTATAACCGTACCTGGGAAATGTGGGAGTTCCAAACGGCAATGGAAGACGCTTGTAGAAAAGCAATGAGCAGTTACCCAGATTTAAAAGAAGATCTTCAAAAAGTATATGATATGATACAAGGAGGAGATCGAGGAAAAGTGTCTGAAATGAGAAGAACTTCAATAAGTGAAGCAGAAGGAACTCAATGTTCAGATATAGCGGGAAAGAAAGATCAAAGTGTTGGTCGATTAAAGAAAGCAAAGAAGCCTAAGAAGTTTATTGTAAAAGAGGCACTAGACGTGCCAAGAAACCACGGCTTTAGGGGCTTTATGAAAAACGAAAGTGGTTTATATACTAGAGGTAATTATGTTTTAATAAAAGAAGGAAAGACTATAAAAGCCATAAATAAGAAGTCTTTGGAAAACGTAATTACATTAAATAAATAAAAGGAGGAAATTATGGCAAAAGGAAAGAAAAATGCTGAACCTGTAGTAGCAGACGAAGCAAGAAAAATCAAGACTGGGGAAACAACCGATTTAGGTTTTATTAGAGCGTTAAAAGAAAAAGGTGTAAACGCTCGTGCTATGTTCCCAGCAGAAACACTAAGAGATCAATTAGACGGACTTAGTGAAGAAACTAAAGTTTCATTTGAAAGTACTAATGAAACTATATTAGCAACAGTTAACGAAGAAGCACCAGCACCTGTTGTTGACTTATCAATCGACTTCGATGTTAGTGATGACATTGATTTATTTGGTAAAGTTGCTTCAGACTTACAAACTGGCGTTGCTGTAGAAGGAGACGACATTACTGGTACATTGAGATATGTATCTGATTACACAGGATTTAGTAGCAAAGTTGCTGAACAATCTGGTAATTATTTAGTACTTCATGTTGATACTGAATCAGAAGATGACGTATATGTTGAAGTAGTTAACGGAACTAAAGGACCTGTTAAATTAGACGAAGACAGACTTATTGTTCTTCGTATCGCTGATAAAGATACTCAAGGAGTTAAAGTTACAACTGGAGATCTAGTTAAGATCTATGGTCTATCTGAATTAACAGTTGAACCTGAACCTGTAGAAGAAGTAACTGTTACATTTACAGTTGATGGTCTAGAGGCTGGAGATAGTGCTTATGGAGCAATCGGAAATGAAGCAATTTCAAGTTTCCCAGCAGAAATAACTAGAGAAAAAGATACAGTTGAAACATTAGAAGTAACTTGTGAAGGTTATGAAACTGTAATTCAAGATGTTACATTCGACGCAGACAAGACTGTTAATGTTACACTAGAAAAAGAACCTGAAACATTTGATATAATCTTCAGAACATTTGATCTTGATGGTACTGTTGCATTAGGCTTTGGTAATGAAGGAGCAGAATTAAACCCTGAACGTTGGGAATTAGTTGAAGATTCAGAAGATACATATGAACTTAAAGATAGTTCAAGTGCTACAATCGTTCTAGATGGTGATGTTACTGTAACTGACTTTACTTACAATACGACAGATAACTGCTTTAAGTTCCCTAATGAACAATTCTATCCATTAGCACAAAAATATGGTGTAGACCTAGCAGGATGTCCTGTTGCTATTGAAGCAGTTGCTGGTTTGTTAGTAGTTGACGACGCAACTTCAAATGCAGTAGACATTGACGAGATCTTCCAAACTGAACATCTACCAAACTGGGTTGTTGACGTAGAAGAAGAACCTGGAGAATAATTTTTACATAATCGCTAAGTATTTCGTATAATATATGTAGAGATACTTAGTATAGTAAAGATAATTAAGCATACTAGTATTTCTAGTGTGCTTTTATTTTGGAGGAATAATGAAGAGTATTAACCGAAGTATGAAGAATAAGAATGACGAAAGATTCACGCCACCAATATTAGTAAAGCCTATATTAAAGTATTTAAAGCCAAACTCAACGATATGGTGTCCTTTTGATAAAGAAGATAGCGAGTTTGTAATACTCTTAAAAGAGGCTGGACATAAAGTCATATATTCTCATATTGATCTAGGTAAAGACTTCTTCGAGTATGATCCTGATGATCCATATGACTATGTCATTTCAAACCCGCCCTTTAGTCGTAAGTTAGACGTATTAGATCGACTATATAAATTGGGTAAGCCATTTGCTATGCTAATGAATATAGAGTGTTTAAACTACCAGGTGGTTGGAGAGTTCTTTTTAGATAAAGATCTTCAGTTACTAATATTTGATAAGAAGGTATCATTCGACGGTAATACAGCCAGTTTTAATACAAGTTATTTCTGCAAAGATATTCTGCCGAAGCAGTTAATATTCGAACACTTAGAGAATAATAATACTGGTAGTAACTTTGTTGGATCCAGAATGAATAGAGGTGCTGATAATGTATAAGTTAGTTGTTAAAGACGTAATCACCCTAGAAGTATTTGAGTATGAAATAAATGATATAAAAGAAATGAGAGATATATTAAAGCCCTTTGAGAATAAGAATATCTGGGTAGAGTTACACAGAATTGAAAAAGGTTTAAAAAGAGTAAAGGAGAATAAATGACAAACGAAGTAAAAGAAATATTAGATAACCCTAAAGCGTTAATGTTAAGTTATGGAAGTTATATATCAATAGGTGACTTTGTTAAATTAAAAGATTGCATAACTAATTTACAAGAAGAAAATGAAGAATTAAAAGTTGAAAATGAAAAATTAACTCAACTGTGGTTAAATAGCCAAGAAAAAAGAAGAAAAGCAGTCGAATATTTAAACCAACCTAATAGAGATAACTTTGATTATAGTAAAGCAGAATTATTAGATATGTTAGAGTAATAAAAGGAGAGTAAATGAAAAAAGATGATGTTATGGCAATAATAGTAGCAAGTATGGTAGTTATTACGTTGTTTATATTTATATTAACAATAATAGGGGTATTTGGTTATGAATAATGGAAAGTTTATAATACATAACTCTACAAAACATTATAACGACTATGAAGTGTTTGAGTTTATATTAGAGTGTTTAGAAAAAGGACTAATAAGTAATAATAACACCGAATATTGTTACTGCGTTGTTAGACAATGTGAAAGATGGGACTTAGTATTTGTAAGTAATAAAACTAAAACAGGTTATAGGTTTGACGTTTATGAGAGCAGTAAAGAAAAGAACAAAGGGGATGAATAGGATATGATATATGTGGGTTATCAGGGTATAGGTAAATCAAGTATATCAGGTAAGAATAACTGCATTGATTTAGAAAGTGGTAATTTTTGGGTAGATAATAACCGTGTAGATGATTGGTATAAGATCTATGTAAATATCGCTGAACATTTATCTAATCAGGGCTATAAAGTATTTATGAGTTCCCATAAAGTTATTAGAGAAGAATTAACTAATCGTGGAATAGAGTTTACCGTAATATACCCTAGTTTGAAATTAAAAGAACAGTGGATAAATAGATTACAAGAAAGATTCGATAGGACAAAAAGTACAAAAGACTTTAAAGCATTAAAGAATGCGGAGGAAATGTACGAAGAAAATATAAAAGATTTAGCAAGCGAAAGAAATACAATAATCATTACTGATACTAATTATGATCTAAATGATTTAATTAAAAGTAAAGGAGAATAAGTATGAAAGATACACTACAAGATTTATTTATGGATACTTATAGACAAACAGTTGAAGATAATAAAGAAGATTTTATAAAAAGTTATAATACTATTGTAAAATTATGCACTTATTTAGTAGCAAAAAATGTTTTGACACAAGATGAAGTATCAAAGATACTAGATTTTAATGTGGAAATGACAGATATAAATAAATTATTTGATTTAGAAAGTAAGGGTGAGTAAGTATGGATATAAAAAGAAGTGACGAAAAACTAATAAAAGATATTGAAGAGTGGAATAAGCAAGAAAAATGCACTGTTGGCGACGGTAGAACTGAACTAGAAAAATACCAGGAAGAGCAAATTAAACAGTTAACTGAAAGAGTAACAAAATTGGAAATAGAAAATAATTTAATGAGAGAGTTATTATCAAGACCTGTTACTTATACTTATGGTGTTAGGTAGGAGAATATGTATGGACTTATCTAATGCAAAGTATAAAATAAATGAAAAGGTTAAATATTTTGATTTAATTGGTGTTGTAGTTGACGCTGAATTACACGAAGATTTTGGAATACTATATCTTGTTAGATATGAAGACGGTAGCGAATTATGGGCATTTGAAGATAGTTTAAGCAAAGGAGAGTAAATATGAAAAAATTATATGAATTACCTGAAAACCAAAATATTAAATTATACTTTGATGACGAGGTAGATAATAAAAAAGATATAGTTGTAATATTTGGACATTTAGACGGTCTGTATAGTTATTGTTGGTTAGAAGAAGATAAAACCAAATTAGTACATATAAAAGCGACTACCCTATTTAAAAAGTATAAAGATGGATATAAATATGTTGAAAGCAAGGAGGACACTAATGAAGAATATAAAGAACATAACTAGAGACGAGTTCGATAAGATATTTTTAAATAAGAAAGTATCTGTAGTACTGTTTGACGGTGAGTATATGAAAGGAACCTTATATTCAACAAATGATTTTGCTAAGTTAGTAAATTACTATGAACCAAAGAATTACTATTTTGTAGCGAATAATATAAGAGAGAATACAGTTAGGTTTAGGAAGTCTCATATAAGAAGAATTAGGTTTTCAGGAGATCAAAATGAAGAGTGAACTATATAATGAAGATTGCTTGGACGTATTGGATCATTTTATAAAGGAAGGTAGGAAGGTTGATTGCATAATAACTTCACCTCCATATAATATGAATCTTAGAGTTATGAAAGGTAAGTACGTATCAAGAACCAGATACAAAAGATATAGGGAAGAGTTCTCGACTAAGTATGATAACTTCTCTGATGATCTATCAATGGAAGAGTATTATGTTTTCCTTTGTGACTTTATGGAAAGAGCCCTAAAGGTTACTGACCTGGTATTCTTAAACTCACAGTTATTAACTGGTAATAAGGTAGCACTACTTAGGTTCTTAGGAACATTTGCAGATGACATAAAAGATATTATTATCTGGAATAAGTGTAATGCCCAACCTGCTATGAAAGAAGGAGTATTAAATAGTCAATACGAGTTTATAATCGTATTCGATAATAATAAGCCTTATAATAGAATGTTTGATAAGTATAACTTTAAAAGAGGTACTGAGACTAACCTTTGGGATATAAAAAGAGAAAGAAACCCATATATAAAAGCCTCTTTCCCAGAAGCATTAGTAAAAAGATTATTATTAGACTTTACTAATGAAGGCGATACCGTAATGGATCCGTTTATGGGATCTGGTACTGCTGGATTAGTATGTGAAAGATTTAACCGTAACTTTATTGGTGTAGAACTAGATAAGCATTACTTTGATATTGCTAAGAGTCGTTTAGGTCAGTAGTTTTATATATTATATTAGAGGACGTGATAATATGAAGATCGTTGAAGAGATAGTAGATAATAAAGCATTTTATGAAAAGTTTGAGAGTGCCCTACAGACTTTAATAGATCGATATGGTGATTACTTCGACAGTAATAAAAAAGACCGTGTGTTTATCTTAAATAACTTCTCAAGAGATCTTGAGAGAATATCAAACCTATTAAACAACTACGGTTATACATATACACCAACGACAATGCCAGACGTATCAGAAGATACATTTGAAGTTATAGTTGGTAGATACCTAGACGGTTTTCAAAAGTTCATTGATAGTGGGGACGGAAACATTGAAACTATCAATGTAGATATAAAGAATCTTTTAGTACTTACAGATAAACATAAAACAGTTTCAGAACACTTTATATAGTGTTCTTTTTATTTTATCGTATAATAATAGTATGAGAGAAGAAATGATTAAAAAACTCAAAGGAATAAAAGATAAGTCTCCCGTACTATTAGTAGAGAAGGCAGCCTTAATATTCAAGGAAGGTTATAGTAAAGAGATTTATCATATTGAGAGTCAGGAAGAACTAAAGAATCTTGTTGAGAGTTTTACTAACACTCCATACTCAGGACTATTAGTAATTGAAGATATATCTTGTGTGTGGGATATGTCTGTGCTTTTAAAGTTCTTAGAAGAAGCAACCTTCCCAATTATCTTATTAGCCTTTAAAGATACAAGTAGTTTAAGTAGTACAGTACTATCTAGAATTAAGACTTATATAAAATACCCATATGATAAAGTAATTAGTAATCTAACTAATGCAAGAGACGCATTAGATATTTGGCGTGTGGAGCAAGATAAGTCGGATCAGGATCGCTTCTATGCACAAGAGAGCCCTGAGTTATACTATTTAAGAATTAAATCGACCAGGTATAAATGTAATACCAAGATAGTTGAGTTACTAGCCAAGGAGTAATATGAAGATAAGTAGACGAGAAGTAAAATGCGACCAAGAACTTTTAAAGTTTATGTTTCCGAACTACGAACTAATAGATGATAATCTAATACCACAGTTTCCAACCAAACCCGCTATCTTTATAGGAACTGCTGGTAAGAGAGACATATTTACAAAAACATATAACCAAACGGACTTAGATTACATAGTAGTATCAAATACCTCCAACATTGATTTAACGGATCGAAGACAGTTAGTACAGGTAGCCTTTGAGAAATGGAATAGGTTCGTACCCCAATACCTAGTAGGATCTGGTAAGGAAAAGAAGAAGGGTAAAGGAATAGATTTGGGCTTCATTGATGATCTAGAGCAAGACACATTTATCTGGGCATTTAAGCATTACTGGGTAACTGGTAAGTGGTTAATAAAAGAACTACCAGATGAAAATACTTTCCTAGAGTTAATAACAATGATAAACCAATCTAAGATAGACTTTATCAAAAGATTCTTTGAAGTAGTTAACGATACAAGACCATATCGAATAGAGAGTAGTGTAATGACCTTCCTACAAAGAGCGAAGTATAAAAACTACCGTGGAGTATCTAGTAAAGCCTATAGATCTGCGATTAAAATGTACGAGGGAAAATACGTAGATAGATCCTTAGAGGCATTAAACAATTCATTAGATAGTAATATTGATAACTATACGCTAAGGTTACTATACTTACTAATCAATATATTAGATAGTAATCGGTCAAAATAATACCAAAATTTGTCAAGATTTTATTTATTATTATAGGTAGATAAAATAAGGAGGAATATTTATGGTTTTATTTAGAGTTAAGTCTTCAACTGATATAAAGAAATTAGGCGGAGCAATATTTACAAATATAAAGAATTGTGGCGAAATTGAGTTATCTTGCCTAGGAGCAGGTAGTTTAAATCAAGCCGTAAAGAGTGTAATTATAGCGAAGTCTTTTGCTGCACCTGTTGGTATTAACCTGGTAATTGATCCTAGTTTTGCAATAACCGAAGTAGAGGATCAAGAAAAAACACTAATTAAGTTAATTGTAAAAAAGATATAAGGAGTAATAATGAGATTGATAGAGAAAACTTTCACTAGTGATTTATATAATAGTTTATCTGAAGGATCATTTGGTGATGAAGTTGGTTTTGATGAGTTTGCAAGTATCGACGAAATGGAAGATCTTTTTGCAAATAAAGTTTGTGAAATAATTGGAGTCGATAAATCTAATGCAGACTACTTTAAGTTTAATAGATTCGAGTTACACAGAGGAACAAGTTGGACAGACAGTAGTCCTTGGATGTTAATAGACGCAGAACTACCAAACGGAGTAATCTTTGATTTAGTTACTAATAAGAAAGAAGATTACCCTACTTGTGCTGCTTTAGATAGAGGAAACCTATTAAATCCATATAGTTGTGGTTTAGAAATAGGAAGACTTGCTGGAGATCGTTCTTATAAAGACGTTAACTTCTATGCAACAATAGATATTAACTATTCTTGGTATAGTGATCACACAGAAGAAGACGCAAAGAAAATGGAAGAACAAGTTAATAAAGAAACTAGTAAGTTAGAGTACAATGTAAGTAATTTAATTAAGAACTCTTATGATGACTTACTAAATATACTATTAGAGAATGAATATCAAGACGAAGAACTTGAAGAGAACTTAAAAGAAGCAACCGACGAAGAACTAGAAAAGTTAAAAGTTGAATTAAGAAGCAGAGCCGAAGACCTATCAGTTGACGGAGAGATTGCTGGTTTAAGTGAAGATGATATAAATGCTCTAGCAAATAGTATTAAACAAAAAGGTTTCTTCATTTCAAATAATATCTTTACTGACGATAGCGACGAATACGAATGGGAACAAATAAATATGTTCTTAGATAACGAAATTAGAGACTATGCTAAAGAAAGACTAAATAGTTCATTAAAAGAAAGTGAAGGACACCAAATCACTTATGAAGAATTAGAAGATATGGTTGCTGGTGAAGGAAAGAACTCAGACGCACAAGTTATATTTGACGACCTGGGTTATAAACTAAGAACTAATGAATTATTAGATTTGATTAACAGTAAGAAGTTAACAAATAAGGACGATATAATAGACTTCATTGTAAATAGCGAAGAAGTTGATAAATTAAGACAAGAAGATCTTAGTGAATCTAAGAAGCCTGAAAAGAAAGATGAAAAGAGAGTTATAATGCAACAAGGTAATGTAACCTGCTTTAAAGAAAACGACAATAAGTTCTTAGTATTTGAAAATGAAAAAGATAATGAAAAAGAGTATAAGGATCAAGACAGTGCAATGAATGACTTTATGCAAAGAGTTGGCGTTGATCCTGAGGGGGAACTAAAAGAAAGTGTAACGACCTATAATCTGTTTGGAGATATAGTTGTATTAGATACAGATAATAAGAAAATGATAATTAACGATAAAGAGTTCACCTTTGATAAAATGAACGAATATGTTAAGTTATCTCGTGGAGCAAATAGAATACACAAACCAATGGCTCTATTGCTTTACACAGATTATAAAAATGGTAAAATAAATAAGTGGAAAGATAACATAGTAAAATAGCATATAATATATTTAAGGAGAAATGTTTATGGAAGGCGACACAGAACAAGCAAAAGAAATTAACTCAATGGCTACTGTAAGAGCAATGGTTCAAAGAGATAATGATAGGAAAGAAGAAATATTAAAAGGAAGAGGAGTGCCAATACTAGCAGCACACGATTTAGAAGATACGAAGAAGATGACTGATACCTATAAGGCAGCAGTTGAAAAGAATAGTATAGCCCTAGACTTTATAATGGACGTTAAGAACGACATATTAAAGATTAAGTTATTAAAGGCTAGACTAGATAAGACTACTGCTTTATACCATAGTCAGGTACAACAAATAGATGATTTTATAAAGATACTAAATGATATACTTAGTATTATAAAAGACGAAGTTGAGAAGATGGATCGTATTGTTAGATTTTATGAAAGAAATTATAGTACATATAGTTACTAAGGAGGAGGAAATATGAGTAAGTCAATTACTAATTCAATACTTGAAAGTGTTTCAAGTAAAAGACTTATTGAAATGCCTGAGGACGGAGATAGTCCAAGTGGCTTATTAGGACAAGTAATCGACACAATGATCGGTCTTGGTTGGAATTACATAGGAGATATTGACTATGCAAATGACGAAGGCGGTTGTGAGTTCGAAAACTGGAGTCCTGCAGGTGAAGATTTAATTATTGACGCTTGCTACGGTAAAAAAGATCTATCTGACGATGAGAAAGGTAAAAACTTAATCGAAGACATAGTAAGTTACTGTGAGAACTTTGATACTGATGAACACGTAGAAATGTGGTTAAGTGCTAGAGATAGCGTTAGAGGAGTACCACAAAGTGCTAGAGCATTAGTTGATGACGCAGACGATATTAACGAAATGTATCAAGAAATAGTAAAAGCCTTAAAAAAGATCGATCATCCAATGAATGAAAGTTATTTATATAACTGGAGAGATGATATTGAAGACATTGAGGCTACAGAAGAAAACGACGATATATGGTGGGCTGTAGCAGAGCATATGTGCGAAACAGGAAATAACGAAGGTTATGGTTCTGATCCTGGTGAAGTAATGAGTAACATTATTAACCTATTTAAAATACCTAAGAGAAGTAGATTATATAAATACTTACTTAAATGGTATGGATCAGAAGAAAAACTAATGGATAACGTTAGAGACGTATATGAAACTAACGACGCTATTTATTTCACTACTGGTGCTGGTTATTCAATCTTCGACGCTGACTTACTTGGTGGTAATGCCGACGGACAAACTGAAAGAGAATTTGAAAAGTTTGTAGATAAAGAAGAAGGACTAACTGAATCTTTAGACGAATCAGCAAAAGCCCCTAAGGCTAATTTAGAAAATGACTCTAGTAATCCTGTTTGGATCACTGGTACAGTTACAGTTGGTGGTAAAAAATATACTGTAAATGCTAAAACATATTTAGAAGGATCTGAGTTTGGAATAGACGAAGGACCTGTATCTAAATTATGGGTCGCTGACGCAAAAGGAAATACTATCATAAATTATGATAGAGGCTGGGACGTAGAACCAACTGAAGAAAACGATAAAGTTTTTGAAGAAGTTATGAAAGCCGTAACAGACTTTAGAAGTAAAAACCCATATAAGGTTGAAGAGAGCGTTACTGTAGATGAGGGAGTTAAATCATTTGAAGATTGGAAAGGATCTCCAGACTATTGGGTAAGAGTAAATAATAACTTTGGTGTTGATAGTGAAACAGATCTTGAGACACACGAAGTAACTGACGAAGATCTTAAAGGACTTTATGATGAATATGTTAGTGCTGAAAAAGAAGGTAAAGCATATACACAAAAGGACTTAGAAGATTTAACTGAAGGTGCTTTAGAACCAGAGTTCTCTGGAAGGAAATCATTCTATGGTAAAGCACACGTTACAGACGGCGATGATGGTAGTAAAGTATTAAGAAGTTATGATACTGATATTATGAAAATAGATAGTGACGGAAATATTACTATGTTATGTAATACTGACGCACTAACTCAAACAACGCTAAGACATATAAGAGAGTTCTTATTACAAAATAATATGGAACCATTAACTAAAAGACAATTATTTGATTTAATAAATAAAGGTAATATGAATGAAAGTGCTAAGATACTAACAGAAGCACCTGAAGATATATCTGAAGAAGAGGAAGAATATGAATTAGTGTCTGACGTACCTGCTGCTGAAAACGGAGAAACAGCCGAAGAAATGACTGACGCTGAGTATGAAGAAGAAGCAGAAGATGACGCAAAAGATACGTTCAAAGATGACGTAGAAGAGCCTTGGTATGCTACTACTCCAGAACTAGACGAATTAAGAGACATACTACCAGATCTTGATTATAGATTATTCTTAATAAATACTGATATGATCTGTGTTGGTAGATTAAACGGACCTGATGTTGAGTTCTTAACTTCAAATAACGATATAATTCAAGGAGAAGCAGAAGTATCAGAAGAAAACGATACTGCTGAAGAAGTAGAAGAAAGAGCAGAAGAAAACGGTGAAGACAGTTTTGAATATATGTTCATTAAAGCACCTGAGACATTCGAAGACTTCTTAAAGCAAGTTAATGTTGTTTACTTATCACCAGAAATGAGTGAAGAAGATAAAGAACAATATGCTGGTAATGAAGTAAGCCACGAAAGTTTAATGAGTTATTTAATGAATGAACTACCAGAATCTGCTAAAAAAGACGTAGAAGAAAAAGAAGAAGAGCCTCAAGAAGAAGAGGAAGTAAAAGAAGAACCAAAAGAAGATACAACTAAAGTAGAAATAGAAATTCCAGAAGAACCAAAAGAAGAGGAGGAAAAAGAGTAATGAGACTAATTAACAAAAGTTTAACTGAAAGTTTATACTCAAGTCTTAAAGAAAGTGATTCAATGTTTGAAGATATGGTGTGGAACCGTATCAGTGAGTACGCAGACCCCGAGGAATACTTTTTAGATAAACTAACTGACGAAGACGTTTCTGCTATTGCAAAAGATCTTAGAGATATTTGGGATAGTGGACACTTTGAACAATCTGATTTAGACGAAGTTATGGAAAAGTACGCTTTCAAGAAATATGGTGATTCAAAAGAAGGTATAACTGAAGGCGTAGAAGAACAAGAATATGTTTTAAAGTATTGGGAATCTGAAGCCGATAGAGATGAAGGTTTCTCAGAAACTGAATATATTACTGCTGCTACACCAGAAGAAGCAATGGCTAAAGCAAAAGAAATGTATTACGATAACAGTTGGGCTTCTTGTGAACTAGGTAAACCTGGTGATGAAGAAGTAGAGTTCCCTATGTATGGTTTATATAGCGACGTAAAAGCACAAGAAGTTCGTTATGATGAAAACGGTGTACCTATGAATGAAAACGTAACCGTAACAGCAGGATCAACTTATGTTACAGTTGACGATATGGGAGTTACTGTTGATGATAACGGAACAAGCATAACTGTAGACGGTGGTGCTTCAGTTAATATTGAAAATACTGAAATAGTTCCAGAAGAACCAGTTGAAGCAGAAGAAACTACACCTGAAGAAGTATTAGACGGTGTAGAGGGCGTTGAAAACCCTGAAGAAGTTCCAGCAGAAGGCGAAGAAGGAACTGAAGACGTTATTGAACCTAGTGAAGAACTTCTTGAACCAGAAGAAGAACTAGAAGAATCTGTTGAAGAAGGAGCAAAGAAAGTTACTTCTGAAGATCTAAATAGTGAGGGTGTTAACTTTAAGTTTAAAAACGGAGATAAAGATTATTTATTAACAAGTTTCTGGTCTAGTAATGAAGTAGAACCAGAAGATATTGAACCTGGAGAAAACATTGAAGATTATGGTGCAATAAACTTTAATATATATGATAGTGAAGGAAATGAAGTTGACGGTGGACTATTGATCACTAAAGAAGACGAGTTCGATCCAGCACAACTTTGTAAAGATATGGCGGGACTTTGTGGTTTCCCTGAAACTATTGAAGTTGAACAAATGCCTAATGGATACTTTGCAGACGTATTTGGAATTGAAGAAGGCTTAAAAGAAAATGCTGGAGATCCAAACACAACTGTAGAAGTATATAAGAACCCCGAACACGACTATCTAATTAAAGACGTAACTGAATTAGATAATGTTGATACTGGGGACGTAAGAAGTATTGATATGTATGCAATACTAAACTCACTAGACGAAAGCCTAACTGAAAGATACGGAACTTCATTCTGGGGAAATGTAAGTACATTCCTAACTAGATGTGGTTCTCATAAAAAGACTAATGAAAACTATGCTAGTGCTATCTTAGATATTGCACTTCCTAAAACAGATAAGTTAGAAGAGTTTAATACTGTTGTATCATTAGAAGTATATGGTAATGGTGCATTAAAAGAGTGTGTTATTACTGACGCAAGAAACCATAAGAGAATTGAACGTTTCTGTGGTAAGACTAGAAACGTACCTGCTTTCCTAGAAAGAGTAATGGTAGACCTATTATATAACCGTGATCGTTTAGGACTTACTAACTATAGTTCATTAGAAGAAGACACAAAAACTCTTAATGAAGAAGTAGCAGATGAAGCATACGAAATTGCTGAATACATAAACGATAGATGTAATAAAGATACATTACAAGATACTGGCGAAGGCGAAAAAGTTTTAAAAAGAGATGACTTCGACGAATTATTCGCTATGGCTTGTAGAGAAGTATTTAATCTTAAAGACGAAGATATGGACTCATTCTGGTCTGGAGATATGCTAGCAGATAAGTTTAAGAATAATATGTATAGTGGTGCTAGTGACGTATTTGAACTAGAAAGTACTGTAAGAGGAATCTTAGGACAAGACGGTTTTGAAACTATATTTGAAACTGACGAGGATAGAAACGTAGACGAAGGCGACCTAGTAGTTATTAGTGACGTTGAAATAAAAGAAGACGTAAAAGTATTAGTTAATGAACCATATGACGATAAAGGAATGAATTTCGCAGACGGTAGAGCCATTGAAAAGGATATTAAGCGTCAACAAAACCACCTAAAACAACATAAGTCTTTAGGTAAAGTTACTAAAAAGAAATTCGACGTTGGTGAAGAACCAGATCAAAAGAATACAGCAGGAGAAAAAGTAGAAGATATAACTGACACTGTTAAAGTAGAAGGAGATAAGAAAAAGAAATCTCCCAGTAAAAAGAAAAAAGTAGAAGAAAGCGTTAACGAAGACGCAGATCGAATCGTACTTAACCCTGTAGAGAACTTTGATTTCACTGATCCTTATGGATCATACTACTCTGATGATAATGGCAACCTATATAAATCAGTTAGTGATAATGAACTTTATATCTGCACTAAAGCAGGAGAACCATTAAAAGACGTAGACGCTTCTAAGTATATCTTAGGAGATAAAGCCTTAAACGAAAAGAAAGGCATTAAAGAGTCTGTATCTGAATATGATCTAGAAAGAGTAGAAAAGGCTTATGACGCAGACTGGAAATCAGAATGTACACCTTCTTTCAATTACTATTGTAAAGAATGTGGTCACTGGTATATAGAGTCTGATACTATAACTTGCGGTGCATTATTAGACGTTATAAAAGATCTAGAAGAAAATGACGAGGCTGATCCTATGAGTCATGATCTACCTTCTTATTGCGATAACTGCGGATCTGCAGACGTAAGAATTACTAGCATTGATGAAATAGACGGTTTAGACGAATTAGAAGACTTAGAAGAAGCCGCTGGCTTACTAGACGAAACTCCAGAAAAGAGTGACGTTAAAGAAGATAGCGAAGATCTTGTTGACGTAGACGATGAACTAGAAGAAGGTGCTACTGAAGTAGCAATCTTCCATAGAAAACCAGCAAGCGTAGACGCTATGAAACAAGCAGAAGCAAATGGAATAACAGTTAACAAATCTAATTATAAAATAATTGGAACTAAAGAATTAACTGGCGACGAGTTCGATAACTTTGCTAACCATTTATCTTCAGAAAGTTTCCCCTGGCTAAAAGATATGTATAATGTTAAAGATAGTAATTCAGGAACATTTAATTGCATAGAAGTTGTTAATAAAGACGACAAGAGTATGACACTACTTGTTGATCCAAATGGATATGATTATGCTAGATATGTTGCTATGAAGACTGATTTAGCAGAAACACCTGAAGAAACTACTTCAGAAGAGCCTATTGAAGAACCAACTGAAGAACCAGTTGAATAATATCAATTTAGACCCCATTTAAACCAATTCTGAGCGATATTTAACTTAGATACGATAAATAAGTCGATTTAGTTATAATAACGCTTAGCGTTGGTTTTTTAGTGCAAATATTTAATGTATACATTTTTAGTAAAATATCATATAATATATGTAGGAAGGGAGATATATTGAAATGTTAGAAGAAATGTTAGAAGAACCAATCATCAACACTCCAGTAGACACACTATATACTAATGCAGATGTAGACGTAGTCGTAACAAAGAGTACGCCTGATAAGTCAAATGCAATGGAGTTACTTGGTGAATATGAAGCACTAGAAGATAAGAGAACAATATTAGAAGGAGAACTAGTTAAATTACAACAAGAACTAGACCTATTATTCGACGAAGTAAGAGCAAATAATATGTCTTTAATAAATAAGATAAACGATATATGTAATTCACTAGAAGAAACCGACAAACAACAAGAGAAGATTAAAGATGATTTATTACCAATACAAAAAGACTTATATGAAGCCGATAATGATAATAAGACTTTAGTATATAATAAGATCCAGTCAACATTCGTTGCTGCTACAGAAAAGAATCAATTTGATCTAAAGAAGTTCAAAGAAGAAAACGCAGAGTTCTGGACTAATAATAATGCTGTATTAGCACCCTATGCAAAAATCACACCTGTATCTGAATATTTAAAGATTACAGTTAAGAATAATAAATAGGAGAAAATATTGAAAGATTACAAGTTATGTTACATTGATGATATAGATGAGTGGTGTAGGTATAAACTGTACTTCACAGACAACTATGAATATCAATGGGGAGACGATTGGGATGATCGTCCAGCCAACTGTAATGCTGAGCCACCCTATGAAGACGATACCCACCACATAGTCTCTATGTATATAGAGTTTAACTGGATGGTTTCTGATATAGTATTTGGTGGTAAAAACTATTCAGTTGAGGATATGAATAAATCTGGGGTACCTTGGTTAATCTTTAAAGATAGAGATTATGTTGATTATAAGTTAATGGGTGGAGACACACTAATAGATGTTTTAACTAAGTTAGAAACATCTGGTGTTACAGAATACTGGCTTGATAAAAAGATAACTGTTATGACCCACGAAACAGCAAAAGAAATCTTAAGTAAGGAGGACTAATATGCAAATATTGAGTGATAGTAATCCACTTGAAGTATACGAGAAAGCAAGTGCCATTGCCTATAGAGCAGTAGCACACACACTTGGACCAGGAGGAACAAACACTGCTGTAGTAAATAAGAATGGTAGCCAAGATATAATAAACGACGGCTACTATATTCTATCGAAGTTAACTTCACTAGATCCAGCAGAGGCTGAAGCACTAGAGACAGTTAAGTTAGCGTCATTTGAAACAAACCGAAAGGCTGGTGACGGGTGTCAGCCTTTAGATAGTCGCATACTAACTCCTGGGGGCTGGAAGAGGTTTGGAGATATAAGAGTAGGAGATAAAGTTTGTGGTACTAATAATACAATACAAACAGTTATAGGAGTATTTCCTCAAGGTAAACTACATAAGTATAATGTATACTTTGATGACGGTAGTGTTGTTACTTGTAGTGGAGGTCATACCTGGTCTGTTTTTGATAGTTCTAAAAGAGGAAGAGGAAGAAACCTTTTGCTTGATGAAATGGTTGAGATGGGACTTACCCGAAAAGCAGGATCGGGTTTTTGCTACCGATTCTATACACCAAAAACCTCAGTTGAGTTTAATGATAGCGACTTGTTTATAAGTCCGTTTATCTTAGGCGTGTTATTAGGAGATGGGTATCTTGGAGAAGATAGTAGTTATATAGAGTTTACCTTAGGCTATAAAAAGATACCTACTATAATAGATAGATTTAGAAATGAACTACCTGAAGGATTTACCCTACAGGAATATGATTACCCTAAGAGAAATAGTGTTAGATATAGAATTAAGGGAAGTTATGAAGGAAGAAGTTTTAAAGACTATATTAAGGACCTAGGTTTACTTGGTAAGCATAGTGAGGATAAATTTATTCCAGATATTTACCTATATAACTCCTATGAAAAAAGAAAGTCCTTACTAGAGGGATTACTGGCAACAGACGGACACATAAATAAGAAAGGCTTATTTGAGTATACGTCTATAAGTAAGAGTTTAATCGAGGACGTAAGAGAGTTAGCCTTATCCCTAGGACTGCCTGTTAAACTTAGGGTAAGAACTAATAGAGAAGATTCATATGGTAAGAAGCCAGTATATATATTAACCCAGAGAAAAGGCTATAAATATGGGGATAAGATTATTAAGATCGAAGATACTGGGGAAGATATAGAAATGATGTGTATAAAGGTATCTAATGAGAATGAGTTATATATAACTGAGAATTATAAGATAACCCACAATACCACATCAACAACAATACTAACTTATAAATTATTAGAGGGTGCGAGAAAGTACTTAGAAGATAATAAGATAACAAAGGTTAAGTTAAGAGACATAATTGAAGAAGCAAGAGACTGTTATATAGACTTACTTCACCAAGGACACTCAAAAGAGATCGAAGATAAGGACTACGAGTCAATAGCAAAAGTTTCACTAGGTGGAACTAAGTATGCTTCTATAATTGCTGAAGCCTATCGTTTCTTACCTGGAGGACTAAGACCTTCAGTAGTAAGAAGTGATATAGCAGATGTTATATTAGAAAAGAAAGACGGAGTAGTATTAGATAAAGTTGAGTTAATAGTTCCTGCAGATACTTTTGATAAAGGTCCAAAGGAATGTAATGACGTAGACGTATATCTTATATATGATAAGTTAGATCGTTGGAACTCTATAGCACCAGTTATAGAGCAAATAATAAGATTAAAAAGAAGAGCGATCTTATTCTATAATGAATTATCAATGGATATACTACAGAATATTCAATATCAAATAGTAAAAGGCTATGCTGATATAATACCAGTAAGAATGGGTGGTCTTGGAGTACAAACCAGATCCACAATGAATCAACTAGCATTATACACAGGAGCCACACTAATAGACGGTGTAGAAGTAAGATTACCTAAAGCATTAAATCAAGTTGTTATAGGTAAGTTAGATTATATATTACTTTCACCAGACGCAATAATACTTAATAATAAAGACTTTGATAAGTTAGACGATATTCAATTACCAACTAGAAGTTGTATTATAAGAGTTGGTGGTATAAATACTTCAGCAATGGAAGAGAATTATAGACGTATTGAAGACGCAGTAAACTCTTTAGGAAATGCTATTGAAAGTGGAATATCAGTTGGAGCAGGTATTACATACCAAAGACTATCAATGTCTGATTTAGATATACCTCTAT
>JAEEGL016591030.1_pt1 | contig 82302 bp, 86 predicted proteins | sample 9134231 | NCBI WGS metagenome assembly JAEEGL01 (sample SAMN16246548, study PRJNA631951) | gut metagenome | biome: gut microbiome; feature: rumen; material: fiber-attached | host: Bos | place: Iran: Karaj | collected 2018-10 | reverse complement strand
TAAAACAAAACCCCGCTCTTTTGAACGGGGTTTGTGGTTGTCATTAGGTAGTCACGAGTGAAGCAAGCATATCATTCATGGCATCATTATTTCTGTCAGAATAATAGAATGCCGGATCGAGTTTGCCATAGTACCATTTGTAGATGGTGCGTTTGAGTGGCGTATCGAGATATGTTGCAATATCACCGTGGCTATCGTCAATGTCGATAATTTCGGTTAAAATCTTTTCAAATAAATCTAAAATTTGAGGATTTTTCCGATTATTGTCGAGAATTTCGCTGGCAAGAAAAGTGGTATTTTTCCACCGTAATGCATCCGGGGATGTGGGATCATACCAGGTGGTTGTTGTACCAGTGAGTAAATCCGTTGTAATCAATGGTTTAGAAGAGAAGCCCATCAGGATATCAGTTCTGTGGTATTCTCTTGGTGTCCAATCACGTCCCATGTGGGTACCTCCTTTTGATGTTATCGGATTTACACCCGGTTGTGTTTTTGTAGTCGCAAATTTTGTGGTAAATTTCGGTTTTTTTACCACAAATTTTTCGGTATGGTATGTGCATCTTGCATTTTGTATGCTCGTCTTTTATACTTTTTATGGGAGAAAGATTTGGTGCGAGATTGGAGGTAATTATGATGAAGGAACGACAGAATGATCGTATTTTTATGCCAATCCAAGGACAAGAAAATCCGATTGATATCCATCGTATTGTTTTAATTTCGGATGGATTTGTGATGGAGTCTATGGGAGATCCAAGTGTTACGGAACGTTATCCGGTGAAGAAAGTCGAAACAGGTCAATCAGCACGTGAATTTGCTGAAAGTGCGTCGCAGTTGGATCAGAGGTTGGCGTTGGTTTCAACTGCGAAGCACGGTGGGGATTTCATTAATGCAGAATATATTGATGACGTTCATTCCAATTTGGTTACGTTGAATGTCGATCCGAAATCTATGAGTCCGGATGTAATGACCACTTATACTGGTACAGAAATGAGCCAACAAATTGAGCAAGCCGTTGTGGGTGATAAAGGATCGTTGAAGAATCGTGGGCGTCAGTTACCGGATATTTCGGGTATTGAGAGTGCAGATGTACCGTCTATTGAATTGTCCATGGAATAAAATATTTGTAAAAAGAAATCCGATCCCACTTTATGTGTGAGACCGGATTTTTGTTGTTATGCGACAGCGGTCGCAACGGGGGTGCGGTTATATATTTGTTTGGTAATGATGACGGCTCGGAGAATGGTTCCTGTGGCAAGACCTTCATTCTGAATGTGGTAGAGAATGAGGTCAGCGGGGATTCCGGTAAAATTCGAAGCGATTACGGCGGCTTTGGTATAGTTCAAGATGTTGGTGTTCATGATGGTGCCTCCTTATATCGTATTTTCCGAATTTTTGAATCGGAATGTATTATTACACCCGAGAACGTCTGTATAGACGTTCTTTTTGGGTGGATGAATGATGGACAAAAAGATACTACAGTGGTAGAAGTTTTTGTTTTAATATATGGAAAAGTATTGATATATGAATTATTTTTTGATACGATATGGATAGAACCTGAAGGTGATAGGTGAAAAATATGGGTCGTGAAAATATATCGTTACAAATTGATGTAAAGAAGCAATATGTGAATGAGTTCATTCGAGAGTGGAATCAGTTTTTAACTGAAAACAATGAATCACTCGATGAGGACAATTTATTGGAAGAAGAGTTCTTTGAACCAAATGGAATTGATCCGGAAACCGTTTCCTATGAGGGCGATGAAATCGCCAACTTGTTTGACTGGCCAAATGATACCGGTTTGATGGATTTTTGTAAGGCTGTGGCGACAAAATATCCGGATATAGAATTTAATATCGAGTATGAATTAAGTTGGGATAATTGTGCTGATACTTTGATTGAAGGTTATTCTGTAACGAATCATAAATTGAGATACGATATTATGAGTGGCGAATATTTCTGTGGCGAAGATAATTATGAGGAGCGTGAAGAAGAATTAGAGGAATTAAAGGAAGATGCTCCAGGTTTAGTAGTAGAATTGATTGATGAAGCCTATTATATTGTGTCTTCGCATACTTATGGTGAAGAGTCTGTTTAATGAGAGGGAGTGTTGTAACAATGGCGATTCGGTCGTTTTATCCAATGAATATGGTGGTAAAAGGCACTGCAATGAATATTCAAACTTTGTTGAATGATGGGCGGTGGCCGGAATATTCTTTGGATCCTGCGTCAACGTATCATCCAGAAGATGTGCCGGATGATGATAATGTTGTTGAGGCAAAGGTCATTTTTGAGATGTATAATTGTGTTTATATGACGAATGCCAATATGCCTGGAATTGGTCAGAAGGATGTAAAGTTCCTGATGATGGGTAGTGGCGGAGACGAGTGTAGAGGAGACGGCACTTATGCAATTTTCAAAAACTTTGGAGAAGAGAAGCCGTCTGTTGTGTTTCATTTTGAAAAGTATAGTAATCCGCATATGGAGGAGTTTGAAGGACAAGAAGAGGTTATTGAAAGTGTTTGGAATTCTTTCTTGGATCATGAATGGAGTTATTCGTATTTAGATTATTCCTGTGGTGAAAACGTGCCCTATGCATTTAAGGGTAAGAAGGCAAAAGAATTGATTGAAAAGTGGTATTTGGATTAAAGAAGGGAATTTGGGAGCATGCAACTTGAGAAACAGTTGGAACAGCTTGTAAAGGCAAAAGCAAAGGAAATTCGGAAACGAACCGCTATTGAGGGTTGGTATGAGGATGAGTCTTTGTTTCCGAAATGTGAGTACGCTGATGTAGTCGATTTAGCGAAGAAAGCGTATGAGTTAGGAAAGACCTCTACGATTGAATAAGAGATTGTATTGGTGTAGAAGTGTATTAGTGTAAGAACAGGAGGTAAACCCATGGAGCCGAAGATGGACCGGGTGAGAGGTTCTCTCATCTGATCCAATATGTAGGCGGGAGGTTTACCGACGAAAAAACTGATAAAAAATAAGTCACACCGTTTTTGCGGTGTGACATTATTATTCAATCGTTTGTTTTAAAAAGAAATTCCGGTAAAGCAGGTTACTGCTTTTCCGGAATGTAGTCTTTAATATTGAAGCCGGTAGGCTCGATCATATAGTCTTCAACTTCGGACGTGGGCTGAAAGACCATATGTTCCATGTTGATGGTCTGGATGAGCCAGCGGGTCATTTTGTTGGTGACAGGATTGAGGCGATTTTCCTTCACGACGTGAAGGTACTTACGTTCGCCAGGACTGCACCATTCGTGTGCGTAACGCACGATCATGCCTTCTTTAATCATGAGAGGATACCTCCTTTTATTTTCTGCTATTGCACCCGCATTTTGTAAAAATGTTGAAAAGAAAACCAACCTTGAGACAAGGTTGGCGGTTTCGGGTTATCCGAACAGTTCATAATCCGTCGTGTTCGCGAAATTTAACGTGAGCGATTGCGGAGTAATCTGGTGTTCGAACGCTTCGACGATGCGTTTGATGACGCTACCAGGCTTGAGCAGAGTCTTAAGGATGGTACGAGCATCAGTTTCGTCTTTGGCTTTCAGGAAGCCACGACGTGCTTCACCGTCATAAGTCCATGATACGAAAAACAGCATTGTTTTGGCTCCTTTCTATTACCAAATACCGCCTGTGCGAGTGAGGCGAGCGGCTTTGTCAAGTTTGAGCAGTTCGCGAGCGATCTGCTCTTCGGTCATCGGACGGTCAATGATGCGGACTTGTCTGCCATTGCGGTAGATGACCCAGTTTTTGCCGGTATTGCCCTGACGAGCCCAATGGTATTCTGTCTCGTCATAGGGATGGATACTGCTAACGGCAATGGTGTTTGTTCGTGAGTCAATGCGGGAATGGAACCGCTGACGATCAACAATAATATCCATTGAGCTTGGTCTCCTTTGTTTTTTTTTATGTTAAATCTGAAGAATCAGATGGATTTTCATCATAATTGCACCCGAGTGTTTGTAAAACACTATTTTAAAGTTTATTTTCGGTTGTGCAATAATAAAAAAATGAAACCTCCGTAAGAGGTTCAGTCGTTCATTCATTGTTGCGATAATCCTTTCGTGTTTTATTCAATTATACTCCCGAAAGAATTTTAAAAGCCGAACAAAAAAGAACCTCAATTGAGGTTCTTTGAAGAATGCTTGCATCTTTTTATTCGACTGACTTGCTGTCGATTTGTTGTTCGGCTGTTTCTTCGGGAGTGGAATTGAAATTTCTTCTCCTTTGAGAAGAGAAACAGTGTTGTTTTTGAATAAGAAAAAAGAGGGAACTCCCTCGGATTGGGAGTTCCCGTATATTTAGTTGTGAAAAGAAGGGAAATCGGAGATTAGGCCTGTTCGGCTTCAGCCGCGGGCTCCGTCTCAACGGCCTTCTTGCCGAAGGTGCCGTTGTACAGCTGACGGGCCACGATGACCGCGTTCAGCACCTTACCGGTGGGCTTGGCGCCCTTGCGGAAACCGGCACGGATTTCTTCGACCGGGACCTTGGTGATCTTCGCGGCAGTAGCGGTAGCGCTGAAATAATTCTTCATTGTTTTATCCTCCTCAGGATATATTTTTTATTTTAGAGTCTCTTGTTGAGAACTCATAAATACCCTCGAAGTATCCGCAGGATGCTTTTTAGCACGAAGTGCATTGGTTTGTTTTGTTAACATTGTGTGTTAATTTTTGTTGTAAAATATTGATTTTTGTATTGAAAAACTGCTTGTTTTTGTGTATAATTTACATGATTGAGGCGGAATTGACAGAGATTTTCTCTGGCAATTGATTTGATTGTTTTTCCGAAGGTTTTTGAGAAATGGGGGAATGAAAATGAGCCAATTTCCAGATTGTAGAGCTGATGGTCCTTATAATGAAAAAAATCTAAAAGGAAGTAAAGCAGATACATTAGTTGGTTTTGATTTAGCGGTAGAAGAGATTTCTTCTTTATTCGATAATTTGGATGTGTATCCTGACGCTGAGATGATTCTGGATCCTGATATTGCCGTTGTCAATAAAGATAAGGTAGCAATTTTACGCCAAGCCGTGTTGGATTGGATGGAAATGCAACGGAATGAAATGATTGTTTCATTCATTGATAGTCAAGATGTTGCAGGAGAGTGATAGAATGTTGAATCCTTTGTCTGTCCAGTATGGACAGGTTGTGAGCGGAAAGGATATTAATGATTGGTGCAATGATCAGATTGCAAACAATGGGTCACATATTAGGGACGCACGAAGATTGAGTGCGAAAAATTATCGAGATGACGTGATGTATCGGCTTGTATGGAAAGTTGAAACTGCCGGTTGCCCGATGAGTCATACAATTTTGTTTGAACGGGCAGACCGTGATGATAAACTGATGAAAGAGGTGGCAGTTGCAAATGGGTAAAACAGTTCAGGAATTACAAGAAATCTTGGCCGAAAAAATGAAAGAAGTAGATGCTATTCAATTGGAAATTGAACATGCAAAAACTTTGGAACAAGTGCGAGAAAAATTAGATTTGATGCTGGAATTTGTCTTGTCAGATGATAAGCTGTGTAAACAGATATCATTGTTAGAGACTGAAGATTGCGATGATATTGGACGTAAATGGACAAAATCCCTTGGAACTCTGTTAAAGAAGGCTTTGGAGGGTGATGTCCATGAGGCTCCTGCTGCAGTGGCAGTGACGGAAGGTTCACCGAATGTGGTTGAAGACACATCTGCACCTGTAACACGGGAAAGAAAGCCACGAAAGCCAAGAGCAAAGAAGGAATCAGTAAATGTCGAGCCAAAGGTAGAGGAGACAAATTTGGTTGAAGAACCAGTGTCGAAGCCGGTTTCTGTAGATGAAGTAACGGCTACTGCTGAAGAGGTTGTAACCGATGGGTCTGTTACGGCTACGGAATCGAAAGAAACATCCGTGCCGGTGATACCGGATGTGAAGCCTGTGAGGGAGAGGAAACCATCGGGTTCAAAGATGTTTAATCCGGCACGGATGATGGCGGAGATGAAGGCATCAAATAAGAAAAAATAAGAGAGTTTGTGGTGTGTGTGGGAGGAAAATGGAATAAACCGCCAAAGAATATTTGTAAATATTGTGGCGGTAAATTAGTGATTGAATATATTGGAACTTATGGTGTGGTATATGAATTGACTCGGACTGGCAAACCATATAAGGATCGTGATCGAAAGATTATGTATCCGATGACAAAGACAGAATTTATGATTTATTGCCAGGATTGTAAGAAAGAACCTGATGATTTTGAATGGATTGCAAAATTGATAGGAGATTGACTATGAGTGAAAAATATCCAGTAACTGTGGAACCAATGATGTTTGATCGAGATAGAGTAGTCCGGGCGATTCGGATGTTTTTGGATGAGTGGAATTTGCAGGCTGCGTGTCGCCCTGCAGATAAAATTTCACTTCCGGATGTTCGGGACGAATTGAAATATGCCATCTTTTATTTGAATAATGATGGTGCAATTCGTGAACAGCTCGGGATTAAGCCAAAGTTTGAGCTGAACGGTGAGCAGATTAAACTGATTGTGGATGTGCCCGTAAAGAAGACCATTGTTAGGAAACGGATTTGTCAAAATTGCGTTTCTTGGTCTGTAGAAAATGGCGTGTGTATCAATCCTGTCAGTCCACATGCTTATGATGAAACTGGTGAATGCGATACGTGTAATTTGTTTGAAAATGTAGATTGTTTCGATTGCAATAAAGATTGTAAATCTTGTAGTATTCAAGTAGAGGAACGTCATGATTAAGTGCAGTAATGGTTGTACTCCCTGTTGTGATTTTTGCATTCATGCATATCACGAATATTTTGAGGATCCTGTTGAAGGATATCTCAATGGATTTATCAGGGGTGGACCCATAGGGTGCATTATCCATTATGATGAAAAGCATCAAGAAATTGCTAAACAATGTGGTTCTTGTGATGATTTTTATTGTTTCAGACAATATGCACGGGATATGAAAGCAAATGTGGAATCTTAAAGAACCTTATTTGGTGACATATGGACAAATGGGAGAAAAAAGTATATAATATAACTGATTTTCCAGTATTTTTTTGTATCTGGATGTGAGGAGGTGAAATGCAATGGAAAAGAGTTTTGGTAAGGCTTTTTGGCAAAGAGTGGTATCTCTGTGCGTTGCATTCACCTTGATGTTTTCTGGTCTGTCTGTGTTTGCAGATAGTGCCGGAGAAGTAATGCTGATTTGTAAGCAAATCGAGCATAGCCACACGAATAGTTGCTATCAGCAAACTTTAATATGTAATTTGGAAGAAGCGGAATCTAAACGTGCATTTACAGAACATTTTGAGGTTCATAAACATAACGCTTCGTGTTATGATGCATCAGGTACGTTAGTGTGTGGTTATATTGAGAACCAATATTATCACACACATAATGAATATTGTACAAATGAAGCCGGTGAGTTGGTGTGTGGATTGGCTTCGAAGAAGCCACATGAACACACGGACGAATGTTATGCCGTTGAAAACAAGCTAACCTGCGAGGAGGAAGAGACCGAAGGTCACTCGCATAGTTCGGCGTGTTATGAAGAAACTTCAGAATTGATTTGTCAACTAGAAGAAACAGATGGTCATCAGCATGATGCCAACTGTTATGTAACAGATGCTGTATTGAAGTGTGAGATTCCGGAAGAAGCCGGTCATAGTCATACTTCAGAATGTTATCAACATGAAAAGACGTTAGCATGCGGGTTAGATGAATCGGAAGATCATCAGCACACTGAAGAGTGTTATCAAAGTACAGATGTTTTAGTGTGCAAATTAGAGGAAAAACCAGGGCATTCTCATACAGAGGCGTGTTATGAAAATGTACCACGATTAGTATGTGAAAAAGCGGAATGTGCGGAGCATCATCATACAGAGGAATGCTATAACATTACGCGGAATTTAATTTGCACACAAGAAGAAAAGCCTGCACATCATCATACGGATGAATGTTATGCAGAAAAGAAGACGCTGGTTTGTGAAAAACCAACGACGAAGCATAAACATACAAAAGAGTGTTTTGACTCCCAGGGTCATGCAATTTGCGGTCAGCTGGAAATTCCTACTTTTGTTTGCTCTGAAAATAGCTGGACAGTTGAAGAGGGGCATCATCATACTGATGCTTGTTACGAAACGACACTGGTGTGTGATATTCCGGAGCATGTTCATAGCGAGGAATGTTATACTCAAGTGAGTTCCAGCGAAGAGGTAAATCCAACGGATGAAACGGATGGAACTCATACAGATGTTTCAGAGCCTGTTCAAATTACACTTCCTGATGGAGCGGGGGATGAGAACGCAGAGGCGAGTGATGTTGCAGCCCCCGAAAGCGAAAATGCGGAAGATATTTCAGAAGATGACGCTGGAGAAGTCAATGAAATCAACGGTTCTGGAGAGCCGAATTTGCCTGCAGCAGATGATTCTTCAATCGAAGATTTTTCAGTAGATAATCCAGCAACGCCGACAGATTTAGCGCCAATTGATGATGGTTCAGAGAATGAACCAGCACCTGTAATCGAGGATCCTGCTACACCTGTTGCCACGACCGACGATGAAGAGGAAGTGCAGGAACCAATTGTGGTTCCTGAGAATGAACCTGAACAAGTGCCGGATGTTGGCGGAGATGAAGACGCAGCAAATCCGGAGAATGAAACGGCTGTTGATTTATCAGGTGACGATCAACAGGTGGTACCCCCTGTTGTCGCAACAGACGGCGAAGAAAATGAAGGTTCTGAAAATCAGGATCAAGATTTGAATCAAGATGGAGCTGAAAATCAGGAGGGTCAAGAAGAAGAGAGCGAGCAAGAAGAAGACGCGGAAAGTGTCACATTGCGAGCATGGATTACTGCAGTGTTCGGAGAAAATGTGGTTACGTTGTATGCGAATGCTGAACCGGAATTGACCGGCATTTCGACTTGGCAAATTTGGAACGTAGAAGAAGGAGCATGGGAAAAGTGCTGGTACGGTGATGATATGGATGTCAGTGTGACCAGTGCAGGTGTCGATGCTTTGTATCGTTTTGTCATGCGGGATAAAACAGTTTCTGAAGAATATCATTTGGTGATTGAGCCGACGGAAATGAAAGAAGAGCCTTCTGTTGAAGATGATGAAACAGAAGAGGATCCAATTGAAGCGGCTGGGGATGATGAAGAAGAAACTGAAACAGAACCAATTGATGATGATGGACAGGAAGAAAATTCAGAAGAGAGTTCTGAAGATGTTGTTGAAGAAGAGGATGGAGAAAAAAAGGACCCGGATGAAGTAATGGAAGACGGGGCTGAAGAAGAATCCGAAGAAGAGGAGAAACAAGAAGAACCAGTTGAGGTGACTCTTGTTTCAGATAAAGATGCCCCCTGCGTTGTAACGGTGAAGTTCATGTCGGATGCCGGTATTCCGGAGGATACCGTTGTGGCCGTAAAGGACCACAATGAGGCCGTAGCCGCAAAAGTAGCCGCAAAACGCGGAACGATCGTTCCTTCGTTGGTGTCTGCGAAAACAAAAGATGAACTTCCCGAGCTTGTGGTGTTTGATGAAGAATTTGATATTTCCTTGGTGTCCCCTGAAGGCAAAGAAGTTGAACCAATCCAGGGAACAGTTGTTTCCGTGCAGGTACAATTTTCAAATTTGCCGAAGAGCGGAGCAATTGAAGTTTGGCATGAAACAAAAGATGGGGACGTGTTGCTCAGCAGCCAGACTGTTGGAGATGTCGTGGAGTTTGAGACTGATGGATTCTCAAGATTCAAATTTAGATCCGTGGCAAAACAGCTGGAGACTTGGTCTTCCGATCACCTTGAATTTACTCTTTGGGGCACACTGGAAAAGACTTCTGGGGCTGACTCGATTGATGTAGAGAATGACATAGAAGGGTTAAAGGTGTTAGAAGCATTTTCATTTGTAGAGGATTCAGATTTATGGCTGTCTTTGCAGAGAACATCGGAGCTGGATTTGGATAAAAGGCAACATATTGACATTTATACAGTAAATGATGGGATAATAAGCAATATTTTGCGTGATAACTTATCTTTAGACGAAGTGATTCGTTTCAATGTAGCTGAACTTCCAGTTTTTGCTCTGGTTCAAGACTCTGGTTTGAGGCGAGTAGAGCAAGAATTTGGCAACATCCATCTCACCGGAATGATGCCAATCAATGCGGAGACTATGGTGAATGATGTGACGGAATCATACTCTACGGAGGACTTTGCAGATGCTGATCGCATCTACGAAGAAGAATTCACGATGGATCCGCCTGATGTAGTGGCTGTGTATGATATTCAAATCATGGAGAATGATGAAGAATATCAGCCGGAAGAAGGAAGCCCAATTGACATCGTGTATTATGATGAAAACATTACTGAAGAATCTTTGATTCAGGTATGGCATATTCACGATGATGGAACGAAAGAACAAGTAGAAGATGTTGTCATTGAGAATGGGTCTGTGAGTTTTGTGGCTACAGGCTTTAGTGCTTATGCGATTGTTGAGTGCCCGCCTTCTATTCCGATCTCTTATTATCAGTTGGATAGTCTGGATGTTATGAGATTGCAGAATGGTGTGTATATTGGACATTGGGATGATTATTGGCTCACAAGTGCAATAGAAGAAAATGTCGGTGGCACAAGGGGTCGTATGGGCATTTTCAAGACTAAACCAGCTTCTGCAGATCCACTCATGAAGGGTGCGGCGGTATACTACTTTGTTCCGGTGGATATAGACAATAATCTGTTTAAGATTTATTGCTATGATTCCTATGGCAATATTCGGTATGTGAACTGGCATTCTGGATCAGATGCCGTCAATAAGAGTTTGTTCTTGACGGATGCCGCAGGGGCTACAACCTTCGAAGTGCTGTCATTTGACGGTACGACAGAAGGTGCCTACAAGATTCACGCGGTAGGCAGTGCATATTATTGGAATATGCGTGGTGGCGCCAGTGGGAATTCGTTTGCTGCGTTCAACAATTCTTCAGATGTGAACGCTAAATTGAAGTTTGTCTATCAGACAGATGTGACATCCGATCCCTATAATTTTGGGAATGACGGTTACGGCATTTTGTCTTGGGGTGGAAGTGTCACAGGTAAGGCTATGATGTCCGATGCATTAAACGCTGATGCGTTGGATGCGAAGGTCTTGACCGTGCTGACGGAAAAGGATCATCACGAAGACAAACTGTTTGTACCAGACCAGAGTGATATCACGATGTGGACATTGCACTGGGTTGGTGGAATTGAATACAGGATAAGCACCGAAGTGAATGGTGAAACGAAGTATCTGCAGGTCACCGAAACAGGTGTTCGGTTGGTGGATGAACTGGAGTCTTCCAGGCTGTCCGTCTATGTGGGTAGTGGAACACATGCGGGACAGTTTTATATGAAAGCGAACGGTATCCCTGTGACTTACGGTGATACGTCAACGGGATTTAGCGTTGGCGGAAATGCTGGTTCTGAATGGTTATATTTGGTACGTGAGTCCGAATTAACCGCGGATTATTATATGACTTATTCAGCACGAAAAGTCAGTGTTTCAGATAGTGCTGTTACCAATGGTTCTCGAATCATTGTATATGCACGTATTTGGAATTATGAGACAGAACGGTATGAATTTTATGCTGTGGACCATGATGGAACACTGGTGCGTTGTTTCGAAGACGGTGACTCTATACAGTGGATAGGCAACAGAATTAATACGCTGTTGTGGAACTTTGTAGAGTATTACTGGGAGGGAACATCTGATCCGAATTTCTATTATGAATTATATAATCAGTATTCGGAGAAATTTGTTGCTCCAAAGCATAATAATACAAATGTGTTATCTTCTGGAACAGTTGGTATTAACTTGAATGGTCGCCAGCGTGGACAGTATTATTCCTCTATTTTGGCTTGGGACGAAAGTGCACAAGTTTATGCTGGTTTAAAGCTGGAAGATGATGGCGAAGGTCATATTCGAGTGGTTTCAGGCAGTAAGGATGAGGCGACAGACTTCTACTTTGCTATCATGCAGGATTTGCCTGTAGATGATGAGCCAACAACTGTTCCTACCGTGGATCATACGCAGTATGGTATCACGATGAAGATGAAGAATTTTGCAACGCGGTCTGAAATGAGTGACTTCTTGGGAAGCAACGCAGGTGGTATTGGTACTACGTTGCATCAAGGGCTATTGTCCACCAATTTGGTGGGAAATTATCCGACGACGGCTGGAGGGTCTCTTGGAAGCCTCTTTGCTGGAGCACAAGAAGTGAATCATTTGTTTATTCAAAGTACCTATAGTGGAACAGGGTACTATGAATTTGATAGTTCGCAGAACTTTGCATCTTTGAATGGGGCAAATGGTGGAAACTTCACAGTGTATAAGGAAATTGGTACCTATGATTCTTCTGGTGAAAGAAGTACACTGAAGCATGGACAGTTCTTCCCCTACAATACCATTAAGCCTGGCGTGTTTGCGGTACTGAATGGTAGGAATCTTTATGATGTATTAGGAAATGAACTGTCAGACAGCTATCCGCGTAAAAATGAGGCGTTGTATCTGATTCAGCCGAAACAGGGTGAGTCTACCGTGGACTGCTACTTCGGTGTGGAAATCGAAGCGAGCTTTGTGCAGACGCCGAGTGGCTATGATGCGTGGGGACACGATATCATTTATGAGTTCACTGGGGACGATGATTTCTGGCTTTATGTTGATGGCGAATTGGTGATTGACCTTGGTGGTATCCACAGTGCCGTGCCGGGATCCGTAAATTATCATACAGGTAGAGTAGTTGTGAACGGTGTTCAAACTACGTTGCGTGATGTATTTTATAACAATTATGTCGGTCGTGGTCACAGTGCCAGCGATGCACAAGCTTATGTGGATGATCTGTTTATGGAGAAAACAGATAGTAACGGTCATACTTATTATACGTTTAAGGATTATACGACACATACGATGCGGATTTTCTACATGGAACGTGGTGCCGGTGCTTCGAACCTGCATATGCGGTTCAACTTGGCGTCAGTCAAAGATGGTCATGTAGAATTAAGTAAAGAGTTGAATGGTGTTGATGAAACGGAATCTATGATGGCAGACTTTGCTTATCAGATTTGGTACATGCTTCCGGGTGATGATATGAGTACGGAGCATCAGGTCGAGCGTCTGTTAGTACCAAGCAATGAGGACGGCATCTCTGTGACGTACAAAGGGTCTGATAAAGAAGTGCCATATGAGGCTTCGTTTGAGCTGCAAGGCGAGGACGATCAAGGAACACCGTATATTTTGACATACGATCATGTGTTCTTGTTGAAGCCTGGAGATGTAGTGGATATCGACCTTCCTGATGACACAATTGCTTATCGCATTGTGGAGTGTGGTATTAATACCAATGTGTATTCTTCTGTCACCGTGAATGAAGGAGACGAAGACGTAACAGAAACTTCCAGTGCATCTTATCCTGCAAACCGGAAGGATTATGGAATTGGATATGCTGAAGCCAGACGGAGAGCACGTGTGGTGTACACAAACACTGTGAATCCGGAGGCTTTGAGAACCTTGTCCATTCGCAAGGTATTGCTGGATGAGCAAGGTGAAAGCGAAGTGCACAATGATGCAGAGACATTCTCGTTCCGTTTGTATTTGGATTCCGAATACAATTCGGAATTGAATTTGGCGAGCATGTATGGTTATCATGTTCGTGATGAGAATGGCAATTATTGTTATTGGAACACGGACACGCAGCGGTTCACTTCTCTGGGGGCGGGGAAGAACAGCTATGCTGATCTGACTCCGGAAGAGAAGCGGGCATCTACAATTTTAACATCAATTTACGGTACAATTGGTAACATTCCTTCTTTCTACACCGTAGAAATTAGAGAGTTACTGGTCGGAACGAAGTTCAAGGTGGAAGAACGCAATGATAGTATTCCAAAGGGATATTCCCGGCAGAAATACGTATATTATGCGGACGACGAGGATACCGCTGGTGTCGATAGTCTTACACCTGTGGTGGATTTGATTGAGACGAACCTGGATCCGGTAGTGGAAATCTATAATTTGAAAGGTTTCGGAATCAATGTCGAAAAGACTTGGTCTGATACAAATTATGTGACTGAACGAGCTCCGACTTACTTTGGATTGTATTGTGTGACAGATGGTACGCCCGAGTTAGCATCGGACGTGGTGGTTTATCCTGTACTCGAATTAGTTCAAAATGAGACTAATTTGTACTGGTATATCGAACATCTGCGGCAGAATGCGACTTTCTCGCAGTATGTCGTGTATGAGGTTATGTTGGAGGATCCGCAGGTAGACTCCGAAGGTCATGTGACCGGATATACTTCGATTACTCCAATTATGCAGGATGGCACATTGACAATTAATGGTCGTCTGATCGGTGATACCCAGATGACGCCGTGTGAATATACGGTTCATTATAGTGATGCGATCATTTCGCAGAACAATGTCAATGTGAAGGAATATGATGTTTCAAATATCAGATCCGGCATTCTGCTGGTAAAAGAAGACATGGAAGGTGTTCGTCTTCCGGGTGCTGAATTCAGATTGTCATCCGAAGATGGTGCTTTTGATGCTACTTATACTTCAGATACCAATGGTGTGATTACAACCGCGTTTTTGAGAGAGAATGTGGAATACACACTGGAAGAATTGGTATCGCCTCGCATTCATAGCGGATACTTTGGTCTGCAGGATGCGATGAAGATTAAGGTTGTAAATGGACAGGTTGTAGTATTGGAGGGTGATGCGAGATATTATAGTATTTCGAATGATGGTAAGACAATGGTAATCAAAAATAGGTTCTATTATTTCAGAGCTGTAAAGATTGACAGTGAAACAGAACAACCATTGGCTGGGGCACATTTTAAGCTCCATAAAGAAGTGACGGTTGGTGGATATACCGGCTATGATTTTACACCAATGGCAGGTTATGAAGATTTAGTAACGGGTTCAGATGGTGTAATTCCAGGTTTGGATAATACATTGCCGGTTGGAAATTATGAATTGCGTGAGATATCGGCGCCGACAGGATATGATGATTTGAGTTCGAATATCCGGTTCTCAATCAGTCCGTTAGGGGTTATATCCCTTGGAAATAGACATCCTGAGGATGTGACGATGACGGCTACGATTCAAGCTGATACGAGCGTTGAATATCTGTTGACGATACCGAATCATCTGTATAGTCCGGTTGTGAACTTAACGATCACGAAGACCGTTGAGGGCAACATGGCTGACTTGTCGAAGGAGTTTACGTTTACTTTGACAAGTGTGGAGGATGAGGAGACCGGTGCGTCTTATGATTATCAGAAAGATGGTTCGGTCGGTAGTTTGTCAACAGGAGATACCTTTACTTTGAAGCATGGTGAGAGTATTATCATCACCGTACCAAAGGATAAAGAAATTATTATCACAGAATCGCTAAATGGCTATAAAATGTCATGGAAAATTGCTGATATTTGTGATATAATTACTAATGTAGTCACAGTAACGTTGGATGAAGATACGACGGTAGAGGTGACGAACACATTGAATGCCGTTGCACCGACGGGTGCAGGTAGAAATATCACATGGACGATTGTCTTGCTGATATTTGGTATATTGATAGCAACAGTGCTCAAACGCACGAAGGAGGAAAAGGTATGAAAAAGATTGGTTTGTTAGTGGTAGTATTCGCATTGGTTCTTTCTCTGTGCGGTTCTGCATTTGCCTTGGACACAAAGCAGGAAGGACAAGGAACTTCTGGAACCGCAATTACGACCATCACGATTCCGAAGGATGTGGTGTTGTTTAACACGACTGCCCAGGCTATCTATGAGCCTAATATTACGTTTACGTATACTTTGGAGACTCAAGATCCTGGTGCAAACACTATTATCACAGATAAGAATGCCATTACTGGAACGGTGAAACAGGGCGTGGCAGGTATGGTGACCATTCAGGGAGCCAATGGTTCCGGTGTAACTGGAACTGCAGGTACTGCTGCAAGTCTGGTGTTTGGTGATGATTCTTCTGCTGGAAGTCAGACGAATCTACATGATGCAACGGTGACTACGAGTAGTAAAGTTGCAACGCGGAATATTACGGTTCGCTTTGACCCGACGGTTTTGCAGGTAACAACTGGTGAAGGATCCAATGCTGTGACGGCATATCCTGCGAATGCCGCTGGTATTTATCGGTATAAGATTACCGATACAACTGCTGCTTCTGCATTAACTGCGGCTGGTATTGAGCGTGACGAGGATTACGATGAAATTCGTTATCTCGACGTTTATGTGGAATGGGCGGATACTGCTCATACCACCATGCGTGTTTATGGTTGGGTTTTGTATAAGACCACCAATGGTGAGGATGATGCAATCGGAACTACCAGTCTGATTTATAATGGAACAACTGGGTGTGTTGGAATTAAGGTAACTGGTTATAATATTGAGTCTGAAATGTTGGAAGGCGTTTCAACTTCTGATGAGTATCATACTTATAACCTGACGGTGACGAAGACAACGACAGGTTCGATGGCGGACTTGAACAATGAGTTCCCAGTGGCTGTCAGTTTTGCAAATGCGAATGCCAAAAATGTGGAATTTTATTCCACAGGTGATTTTGCAAATACTGCGTTGGCACTGAGTGCCAGCGGTGCGTATTCTGTGAATAGTGATTTCGCTGGTCAGCCATCTGTGAAGAACGGTGATACTTTCACATTTATCGGTCTGCCTGCTGAAACAACTTATCAGGTTGGTGAAAAGAATAACACTGCCGACACTTATAAAGTGACGATCCTGGATGATACGATTGGTAGCTATCTGGTTGGTTCTGCCACAGATGGAACAAGTGTTGCTGCTGGTAGCAATACTGGTATGACAACGGCTACTGCCGTGGGAAATCTGAATGGTTACGATTATGAGTCTGAAGATGTTCAGATTACGAATAAGCTGGAATCCATTTCCCCGACTGGCTATATTGCACGGTTTGCTCCTTATGCTGTCATTTTAATTGGCGGTATTGCAATGCTGATCATTGCACAGAAGAGTAAGAAAGCAAAGGTTGCAGTAGTAAAACAATAATAGCGGAGGGTAAATACTTTGGCTACGGAAGAAAAGGTTGTTCCAACTGAAGTTTCGAACGTAGACAGCGACCTTCGAGAGCGCAAGGTGCGTGCTTTGCGCTCTTTTTTACTCCGTTTAGTCGCGTTTACGCTGATTTTATATGTCTTATTTGGACACATTGTTGGGCTGACAATTATGCCGAATAATGACATGAGGCCCAGAATTGACGCCGGTGATTTGTTGCTTTATTATCGGATCGAAGACTCGATTAAAAGCAATGATGTAGTGGTGTTCGACAAGACTTTCGAAGAGGATTCCTCGACAGGAAGGTTTGTCGGAAGAGTGGTTGGTTGTCCTGGAGATATTGTAGAAATTTCAGATGCTGAAGGACTAAAGATAAACGGCAATGTGATGGTGGAAACCGATATTTATGCCGTTACGAGACCTTATGTGGATAGTGAAGTCACTTATCCATTGCAATTAAAAGAAGGCGAGTATTTTATCTTGGCCGACAGTCGTCACGGAGGAATGGATAGCCGTGAATTCGGTGTCGTATCTCGGACCGAAATCAAAGGCGTGGTGATTACGCTACTGCGGCGAAATCGAATTTGAGGTGACAAATGGTGAAACGCGATCCGACAAAGGATAATTTGGCACATCCGGTGCCAAAATCCGGTGCCACGAAAAGCACAGTCAATGGAGTATTGACCGCTCTCAAAGTTGGGAACGGTCTGATTGCCGTGCTTTCTGGATTGCTTGCAGCCGTGATGATTCTTTATTCATCTTATGTTTTGTATGATACGTTTGTAACGGATTATCAAGCATATTCCTCTTCGTGGGATTTGCTGAAGTATAAGCCTGAAGTGTCGGAGGCGGAGCCTTCTCAAGGGAAGGATTTACTTTCGAACGTGAATAAAGATTATCGAGCTTGGCTGACGGTTTACGATACAACCATTGATTATCCTGTGATGCAAGGCAGGGATGATTTGTATTATGCGTCGCATGATGTTTATGGAAATGCGTCGTTTACTGGGGCGATCTATCTCGCTGCAGATAATACCTGGAATTTCTCGGATTCATATAATTTGATCTATGGTCATCATATGGATAACGGGGCGATGTTTGGAGCCTTGGATGCTTTTGTGGATTTGGACTATTTTAAGAGTCATCAAGAAGCAGTTTTGGTGTCAGAATCAGGGGTCTATGATATTGAATTTTTTGCCGTTGTAAGTACCGATGCCTATGAAAGCCAAATTTATTCTGTTGGGAACCGTGCCAAAGAAGTGATTGCGTTCTTGTCGGGCTCCCGGGAATTTGATGCTGGAATAGGAACAACAGTATTAGTATACGATGAAGCAGTGGCAAAAGGTGCAAAGAAAGTCATTGCCTTATCAACCTGTGCGGATGCAGATACCAATGGACGGTTAGTCGTCTTTGGTCGGATGATAAGGCGTGGCGTAGAAGAAGAGGAAGAAGAGCCAGAGGAAGTAAAGCTGACTATTCATTATCTCTGCGGTGATGAAGAAATCTTCCCGCCTTTTGTGGAGATATATGCACCGGGAGATCAGTATCGTGTTATTTCGCCTCAATATCCCGGATATACGGTTGATATTGAGATTGTCCAAGGGACGATTACTGAAGATACGATTATCTATGTGCATTATGTGCCACAGATACATAAGCTTGTGATTGATTATGTATATTTGGACGGAACAGAAGCATCGCCAACTTATCGTCAAGAAATGCAGACAGGCGATGTGTATGATATCGAAAGTCCTGTGATTGAAGGCTACAAGGCAACGCATTTACGAATTACGGGACAAAATCCTGGCAGGGACGAGCATTATACGGTTGTGTATATACCGATTGGCGGGCCTGATCCGGAGGATTTGATGAAACCGAAACCAGGACATCTTGGACCAACATGTATCCAAATGGGTATATGTTTCGAGTAAAAGGTCAAAGCGAGGGGGAGCCTTCATCGAGTGAGATGAAGCGGGTTCCCTGGGTTTGATGGTTAGAATGGGAGGCTGAACGAGTTGAAGAAAGTAATCGCGTTGATCATAGTAATCATGATGGTGCTTTTTATAGGCATATCAACGGCTGAGAACAATTCTGAAACCTATTTGCGGGTTGGCAATCCAACACCGATGCGTGGACGTTTCTTCACGCTCATTTGGGGAGGGACAACCAGTGATTTAGACGTTCAGCATTTAATCCATGGATATTCGTTGGCGAAGTATGATATTGCCGAGACACGGTATCGTTTTGATACGAGTGTCGTTCAGGACGCGATGAAATGGGAAGATGAAGATGGAGATTGGGTGTACCAAATCATTTTATATGATGATCTGAAGTATTCAGATGGGACGCCCATTACGGTACGAGATTATGCATTCTCTATGCTGTTCACGATGGATCCGGTGTTAGCGGAGACAGGTGGAACACCTATAAATTACACATGGATAAAAGGTGCAGAAGAGTATCTGAATGGAGAGGTCAAATATCTCTCCGGAATTCAGATCGTGAATGATTGGATTATTCGAGTGTCCGTAAAAAAGGAGGCTTTGCCGTATTTTTACGAATTAAGTAGATTCTGTATTAATCCATATCCGATTCACGTTCTCGCACCTGGAATTTCGGTGCAGGATGATGGTGAGGGATGTTATCTCTCCAAGTCGCTTACTGCGGATTTGATTCAGCAGACTGTTTTGGATGCTGAAACGGGATACCTGAATCATCCGTCTGTCACTTCATGTGCATATTTATTGACAAAATATGAGGATAATGTCGCTAAATTTGAACGTAATCCATATTACAAAGGAAACGAGCAGGGATATATTCCGCAGATTGATGCTTTGGAATATGGTTGGACAGATTGTGGCGATATGGTGGTCGATTTCGACCACGATAAGCCCTATCTGCTGAATAAAGCAACGAGGAAAGAAGCAATTGATGCCGGTTTAGCTTTAGCTGATACGGGCGTCGTTGCGACGGAGTATCCACGTACCGGCTTGACGATGTTGTGGTTCAAAGAAGAAAGCCCCAAGGTACAAGACTTGGCCGTTCGGCAAGCAATTGCTTATTGCTTTGATAGGCGTCAGTTCACGAGAGCCTATGCCGGAACCTATGGCAAAAAAGTCGATGGCTTTTATGGCATAGGGCAATGGATGTACCTTGTTGCGAGTCGAAAAATGAATGCTCCGGTGAATCCGGAGCTGTCACCAGAAGAAAAGGAGCAAGAAGAGACTTATTATCAGGCTCATGATTTAGGACCTTTGGTGCAATATGGGAAAGACCTTCGAAAAGCACAAGACGCCCTGGATAAGGGTGGCTGGGTGAAGAATGAACAGGGTCTTTGTATGAAAGACGGTGTGGTTCTGAACTTGATGATGGGTATTCCCGAATCAGAGCCTGTGGAGGAATATTTAGAGACTTATTTGGTATCTGCTTTACGGGAACTCGGCATCGAAGTGACTTTTAAGAAGCTGACGATGGAAGAGATACAGATGGAATATGAGGGCAAGACTTGCGAGACCGATATTCTGTATCTCGGTGAAGATTTCAATGCTCTTCTGAATATTGAAACTTTGGCGCCTCTTTTTGAGGTGGATGAGAGCGTGGAAGTAAACTCCAATCTCACGTTAGTGAAGAATGAAGTTTACGCAACAGCATTGGAAATGGTGACCCGGGATCCGGAGGATATTAAGGGTTTCTACACGCTCTGGCTTTGTTTGCAACAACGGATCACGGAGGGGTTGCCGTTGTTGCCGGTTTACTCGAACTACTATTATGATTTTTATGCGAACACGCTGAAAAATTATGATATTACTGACTTTATCACTTGGGGAGAAGCGATTGTTGAAGCATATTTAATCAAATAAAGTATTGCTTTTTGTTGAAAAATGTAGTATAATTTGTGTACAGAAATAAAGGAGAGATGACTTTATGGAAGTACCGATTGATAGACCTGCTTGCGGTGGCTGTGAGTATCTGGATGAAAATCTGAGATGCGAGCGATTGATGGCAGGTCTTTCTTGTTGCTATGCAAAGAAAGAAAAGGAGGACTATCAAACGTGAGTTCTACTGGTTATGCACCGTCTTGGCGAACCTGGATTCTTCAGGCGATTGAGGATTACGAAAAGGCCGGAGAGAAGAAGAAGGTTGCAGATGGTAAGAAAGCACTTAGCGATTTGGATTGGGCTATGCAGAAGAAGGAAGATTTGGAAAATTCCTTGTTCGAACGTGGTGTAGATTAAGAAGGAGGATACAATAATATGAGCAAAGCGTTGCGGTGCGATAAGTGTAAACAGTGTTTCGTACCAACGGAAATGGGCGGAATGATGGTGAAATTTCGGAATCCAATTGTGTATACTGCAGAAAGTGCTGACAATTCCAAGATGACCGCGAAGGTATCGTATGGATGGCCTGAGCTGGGGCCTGATGGGATGATCGATTTGTGCCCTAAGTGTTCTAATGGCTTTTTGCAGTATATGGGAATCAAAGTTGTTTGTCCAGATTGTGCAAACAAGTTGGAAGGATCAAATGCGTCTGAACCCAATGAGGGTTAAAGATAATAATAGGACGATTGAAAGGAGACCTGTATTATGAAGAAACTTGTTGCTCTGATGATGGTGGTAACTATGCTTACCGGAGTGTTTGCGTTTGCAAATGCTGAGACGGAACCCGTTGAAATCGAATTTTTCCAGGCAACCTACAGCCATGCGGAGGTTGTGGAAAAGATCGTCAACGACTTTAATGCACTGAATAATGGTGTGCGTGTGAATCTGATTTGTTTGCCCGACGATACTTCGTATACGGTGTTGGCAAACCGGATCCAGAATCGGGATGTTCCTGACATCTTCGATTATGAAATCAGCCAGGAATTGTATGACATGGTTGATATGGGCTTGCTGGCGGATTTGGCAGATAAGCCTTATGCAAAGTACATTAAGCCGTCTGCACTGGAACAGTGCGAGTATAACGGCGGTGTGTACTTGCTTCCGATCACCGTGAGCTTTATGGGCGTGTTCTATAACAAGGATATGTTTGCAGAACATGGTTGGGAAGTACCAACAACAGAGGCTGAATTCTGGGAATTGTGTGAACAGATTCAGGCTGCTGGCATCACGCCAATTGCTGCCGGTGATAAAACAGGTTCTAACATTGCCCATTGGGTACAGAATTTGATTGGTATTTATTGCCCTCATTATGTGAAGAACTTCCAGAAAGTTTTGCAGGGTGAGATGACGATTGCTGAAATGCCGGGGATGGACGAAGTAGCAAATATTGTTGTACAGCGGACAAGGTTTGCACAGGAAGATCCTCTTGGCTATGGCACAGATGAACAGATTACATTGTTTGCAAATCAGGAAGCCGCTATGTATCCGAATGGATCCTGGAGAATGGCTCGCTTGAATGCGAAAGAGCCTGCGTTTGAGTACGGCGTGTTCCCATTCCCAGCAAAGAAAGCTAATGAGACGGCGTTTATGTCGGATATCGGCTTCCCGCTGTGTGTATCTGCAGCTTTGACGGAAGAAAAGGCTGCTGCTGTGGATGTGTTCATGGATTATATGTACAGTGAAGGTGCGAAGTATTTCATTGAGACAAATAATCTGCCTTCTGCAATCAAGGGAATTGAACCCGATACTCATGCTTATGAAAGCCTGTTGAGATACTTTGATGAAGGCCGTGTATTCTCCATGCCGAGTACCTGCAGATGGGACGCTGCGTATGCGGATTATACGTCTGCGTTGCAGGAACTCGTAATGACGGGAGATGTCGGCGTTTTCTTCGATGAATTCACCAATGCGTTGGTGGATGCTGGAATGCCCACGTTCTATCGTCCTTGATCGTGCTATTGAGTCGGATGGTGTTCGTGCCATCCGACCTTTTTTCTTGAGGAGAAAAGATGAGTAAGTACAAAACCGGCGTATTGATTATATTTTTTGCCATTCTCATTGCATTTACGATATTCGTGTATCTGCCTGTGATTGATGGCTTGTCCATCTCATTCACAGATTGGAATGGCTTGTCTTTTGACAGGAATTATGTCGGTTTTGATAACTACGTTAATCTGGTTCGAGATAGGCGATTTGGGGAGACCATGTTGATTACGCTGCGTTATACTGTAACGATCGTAATCGGAACAATCGGTTTTGGTTATTTTGTTTCGTTGTTGCTGTTGCAAATGAAGAAGCAAAATGTGTATTTGAGTGTATTATTTTTCCCCCATTTGTTGATGTCGGTTGTGGGTTGTATTTTGTGGGAGCAAATCTATAACGGGTTTCTCCCGTCCATTGGAAAATCGTTAGGGTTGTCTTTGATTCGCAGGAACTTATTAGCACAGAAGGATACGGCTATTTTTGCAGTTGCAATTGCCGACTTATGGCGGTTAGTGCCGTATGCGATCTTACTCATATTTACATCGTTAAGAGCAGTGTCATTAGATTTGATTGATACTGCTGAGATGGAGGGTGCAAATAAGTTTCAGATTTTGTGGCATGTTCAATTACCACAAACGTTGTCTACGTTGGGAATCATATTGACGACTGCAGTGACCCATGGGTTGACTGCCATTGATACGATTTTAATCATGACGGGTGGTGGCCCTGCAAGAGCCACAGAAACCCTATATTTCGTCGTATATAAGAATTCGTTTATGCGTCAGAAATTTGGTTATGGATTGGCTCAAGGCGTGATCTTGGCGTTATTGTCTGTATTAATCTTTGTGTTGATTGACATGACGTTGAATAGAAAGCGGATGGATGGAGTAGAGATTGTATGAGAAAACGACATGTGATAGCCCGGGGTTTGCTATGGCTTTTCGTTTTCATCACGGTGGCACCGTTGATGCTGTGTTTAATCAACGCATTTAAGACCGATGCGGAGATTATTAAAAGCTATCTTTCTCTGCCGACATCCGCAAATTTGGTGAATTTTAAGCAAATTATTGAGGAGGAACATTATTTCCTGTATTTTTGGAATTCGGTGAAATTAACCATTGTGATTGTGTTAATTTCGTTTATCGTGATTCCATTCATGAGCTTTGTCATTGTGGACAATTGGGAAAAGCGGTTCTATCGCATCTTATATATGTCCCTGTGTGCAAGTATGTTTATTCCGCGGAATTTGATTCTCTTTCCGCTGATTAAACGATTCTATTCATGGAATTTAATGAACGAATTGGGCGTGATAACGTATTATACGTTTATGCTGATGCCGGAAACGGTATTTCTGCTAACGCCACTATTTCGGAAATTTGGTCAATCACAAAAAGAGGCAGCTATGCTGGATGGTTGTAGTTACCTTCAGTATTACTTCTTTGTGTTTGTGCCGATATGTTTGCCTTTTCAATTGGCAATCACATCGCTTAACTGTATTTCCATTTGGAATAGTTTCTTTATGCCACTTATGATACTTAATAAGGATCCGTCAACGTGGACGGTACCGATTTTTGTGTATAATTTTCTGGATGAAAATAATTCACGGAAAAATGTGGCATTTGCAACGTGCTTGTTGTCATTGTTGCCAATGCTGTTGGTATATTTGAAGTTTCATAAGTCCATTCTGCGTGCAATGGGCGGAATGCGTGAGTAATGAACTTGTTTATGACATGTGATATAAATAAGTTGGAGAAAGTTTATTAGGAGGTTCAAGATGTTTCCGAATATGTATGAAATTTTGAAGCCGTGTAAGTGCGGTTCAGCAGAAGTAGACATTATGGAGTTCACGAAAGAGAACTTGCCCTTTAGGGCAATGTTATCCGGAATGTCTGCAGGGAAGTATGCTAGGCTTCGAATCAATGGTCATACCATGATGTCCGAAACACCTATGGAGCATCGGACAAATCGTGAGTTTGTCTGGGATGCACATGGTGATGTGTTGGTAGGCGGTCTTGGTTTAGGAATGATTCTTCTGGCCGTGCAGGACAAAGACGAAGTGAAGTCCATCACGGTCATTGAGAAGAATCCGGATGTAGTCGAGGCGGTTTATCCTCAATTGCCCCTGAACGCAAAGGTGACTTTGATTCAGGATGATGTATTTACGTGGAAACCGGATCGAAAATACGATTGCGTTTACATGGATATTTGGAGCTATGTGAACGAGGATATTTATGAAGAGATGAAGACATTGAAACGGAAGTATGGGCACTTCTTGAAGTCGAAAGAAGAGAGCCCTGATCGGTTCAATCGTTGCTGGGCAGAATGGTATGCAAAAACTGGCAGAGAATTGCTGTAACGAAGAGGAGGACAATGATATGACAAATCAGCTATTGATTGGTATTCTGATGATTTCATCTTTGACGTTTTTGACCATTGGTATTGGAATGGTGCGTGCAAAAGAAACAAAAGAGTCTTGTTTCAAAAAGGCAAAGGCGACCATTACGGCACGAGGGACTGGAGGATATGAGTGCATATCTCCTGTGGTGCAATTTATGGATGGCACACGAGAGGTGACATCCAGGATGATTTATGAGATTTCAGATAAGCCGGAATATAAGGAAGGTGCTGAACTGGATGTGTTATATTGTCCGAAGCGTGTATTGGGAGGCATTTATACTCAATCAGTGATTTTGGATGATGATGGGGTGTCCTTGAAGAGACTTCGTCGGTTGTATTTTATAGGTGGTAGTATATTTATCGTAGTTGGGATTGCGTTTGCTGTAGTAACTGTGGTACTTGGAAAAGCTTGGCTTTAATATGAAAAAAAATGAGAACACTCATTTCTGAATGTTCTCATAGAGCTTGGCGAGTCCTTCACGGGTGTAGCCAGCGAAGTAGCCGGTTTTGCCGGGCATCTGGCCGTTGCGAGCTGCGACCTGTTTGCCGTTTACGAAAACGTCCTGGTTCAGGTCGAAGATCAGGCGGTACATCATTTCTAGCGTAGAAGCGGTGATGGTACCAGTTCCGTGTTCGGAGCGAATTTCAGCGGTGTACATTCTGATGTACCTCCTTGTTTATTTATTCGTTATAACACCCGGTCCGTAGGACATTTTTTTATTAGAGATGGTAATCTAACGGGGTGTTGGTAGGTCTTGCATTATTTTTGTTTTATGATTAAATTATAAATAGACAAAATGTTTTGTCGAGTATGACTGGAGGATGTGATAGATTTATGGCTTCAAAGAAGTTATTTGCATTTAATGCGGGAACTATGCCAAAGGAGGATGCGCTGGGTCTTCAGAATAGTGAATCTGCGGATGATTTTGTTTTTGATGATGCATTGGATGATGTGGGTGATGATGGTTTTTATGAATTTGAGGATTATGAAGTACCGATGGGATATGAAACGGTTCCATCGAATACGTTGGGATTAACGTTGGGTATTGGACATGATAATCCAGACCATCAGGCACATTTAGCAGAAGCGTTGCCAATGATTGAAGAGCGGTTTGCCCCAGAGGATCGTCGTCAAGTTTCGGAAGATGTTGAGCAGATTGGCGATTGGTATAAGTGCAATCGTGATAGCGGACGTCCAATTTATGTGAAACAGGAATGGTTAGAAAACGCTGGTTACGCCGGTGAAGGCGTTAGTGATGAAGAGATGGTAGAGCATCTGCGTGGAAGCATTCGTGGATATGAAGCATTGAAAGATTACGAATTTGAAGATGTTCAGAACGGTTTATCAGAGAATCGTCATTTGGCTACGGCGAAAGATTTTTATATGTATGATTGTATGTATCAGTATGATCCGGATCATGGCTTGCCAGATGCTGGTATGGATAATGTTCATAAGAATTTGAACATTTTTGCCCAGAACGGATTACAGAATGTGGATGAACTTTCGCCTAATGCAAGATTAGCATTGGAGGGTCGTGGAAAAGAGAATGCCGAAGCGTTAAATGATTCGGTATTCCATATGACTGATTATGATAAGATTGTATTTAGTGATGGTCATGTTCCGATACCAGACTTTAGACCAGAACAGGGAGAGCCTTTAGGGATAAAGAAGGATGCAGTGACTCCGCAGGAACAAATTGAGAGTCCTGCAGATGATAAGAGTGGTTCAGTTGAAAATAAACATGAAGACCGTGTACAACAGGCGAATAACCTGTTAGATCGGATTGGGCTGAATGTTGGAAAGTCAGCACAGAAGGGCGGACTTGAATTTTAATGAAAATTTGTAGTGTAAATGTATTTGGTGGATTGCACAGTTTTCATGAATATGTTATAATGTACTCATAAATGAGGGGTTTTTTGAATCCTGAATAAACATAGGAGGACTTTCATTATGAGGACAGTTTGGACAAAACGGATTGCAATAGGATTATGTATTGCAATGGTGTTTTGCTGGACTGCGGGTTTGGCGGAAAACGAGGAATTGTTGAAGCCGAACCAGATGGTTTCTTATACGAAAGGTTCTCCGTGGATTAAAGCTATCACAAAAGAATGCGAAGGTTTGACGAATCAGAGAGAGATTTATGATCGGGTGATAGATTATTATCTTGATAACTTTCAATATGATTTTGTGAAATGGGCATCCGTTGGAAGCGGCACCAGCCCTGATTTGGAGGACTGTTGGACTCGGAAGGCTGGTGTGGATTTGGATCTTGGATCCATGGTATGCTCTATGTTGCGAAGCCAGGGCATACCCGCTCAATTGATGGTTCAATTGGTTGATGGCATTGAAGCCCCGGTTTGGGTCGTGGCGTACATCGATGATGAAGTTGTTGTTTTTAATCCAGCCACGGCGGTAAATGCCGCCGAGGTTATGGAGATGACATTAGACGATCTCACAGCATCAGATCACGCTTTGTTTTGAGTTGTTTTGAGTTGTTATTGATTGCCCGAAGAAAGTAGGGACAGCCTATATGGCTGCCCCTATATTTTTTTGAATAAAAAAAATAAGAACTCCCGTGGGAGTTCTCAGCGTAGGACGCTACGGATTAGGCCTGTTCAGCCTCGGTGGCCGGAGCAGTCTCGGTCGCCTTCTTATGGAAGGTGCCATTATAGATCTGCTTGGCAACGATGACGGCGTTCAGGACGCGGCCTTCGGGCTTGGCACCCTTGCGGAATCCGGCACGGATTTCCTCAACGGGAACCTTGGTGATTTTCGCAGCAGTCGCAGTAGCGGAGAAGTAGTTTTTCATGTTTTTATCCTCCTCAGGATATTTTTTTATTTGAGTCTCTTTGAGAACTCATAAATACCCTCGAAGCATCCGCAGGATGCTTTTAAATCAGGTTGTTTTGTTGAAAAATATACGTTTTTTGTTTACAAAGCGTGAAATGATGTAGATTTTTATTGAATTATGTAGTATAATTTATGTGAGGAGAGGATGCTGGTTTAATTGTTATTGAACTAGAGCAAAGCGATTGAGATGGACGCTAATGATGAGACAAAAAAGGGCTTCGATGTGGATTTCACCATATATGGTGAATTGGCAAGCCTGATGGATTGCCAACATGAAGAAATAAAAAACACAAGGAGTTAAACTATGAAGACAGGAAGTACTGCAATCGTAACAACACCGAGTGGTTCTCCAGCGGGGTTGTATCAGGGTTCTATTGTGACCAGTCCGCTTTTGAACCAATTGCCAATTAACAGCGAAGTGGTGATATTGGCTGATGATGGTTTGTGGGCACAAGTGAAGTCAAATAGTGGTGTCGGTTATGTGATGACTGTGTTTTTGAGTCCAATGGATACGGAAGTTTCAAGCACGGAATCATATGACTTCGAATATTATAAAGAAGACGATAGTGTGCAAGAATGGGAGAAAGAAAAGAAAGCTCTAAAGGAGCGTGTGGCTTTTCTTGAGCGAAGAGTGAAGGAATTAGAGGGAAAATTAGGAAAGGTGTCGTGAGGATTCAGAGGGGGAAATGGTGATGGGTCAATGGGTAAGATTTATTCCGGGAAATCCGAAAACATACCCGGAACTGCCTCATTCTGATTGGTCATTTACATCAATACCGATTATTGGTGCAATCCAAACAGATGAGGGGAACAAACGTGTATTGCCATTGTGGTATACGCGGAAGTTGGATAAGTCGGGTCAAAGACGAGAATATTTCCGAGATGAACATGATACTGAATATGATAGGCAAATAACGTATTGGCGTTATTATCCAGCTTATCCGGAAGGAGATCAAGTATTATATGACAATCAATCAGATGATTGAAAATTTGCAGTGGATTGTTGAAAGCAATCCTGTGGCTTTCGGCCATCCTGCGTCAGAGGAAGATATTCGAGATGAAGAAGATCTTGCCGGTTTTTATGTGCAAGAGATTATAAAGTCATTGAAACAAATGCAGTCTCAAGATGAATTTGTTAAGACAGAAGACCAATTGCCGACGTTCCGGCATGAAGATTGGGATTATGATAGTGTCGGTGTGATTGGGGTTCTGAAAAGTGAGTCCGGAACACGTTATGTGAAACCCGTTTATTATGAGCGGACGAAGATTCGTGGTAAACGAGTTGAGCGTTGGAAAGATTGGTATGGGCGACTATTGCAAGGTTATGAAGTTACCCATTGGCGGAAGTTCCCAGCACCGCCTGTTGAAGAATCAGAGGAAGGATAAAAAAGATGGATCCGTTCGAGATTTTGAAGCAATTTGGCGAGTATATTCATTATGATCCAGATCAGCATAAGTTTAATATGCTGTCAAATGAGTATACTTTGCATAAAGCGGGCGAAACGATCACAACAATTTGTGACCGGTTCGATAGTTCTGGACGCATGGCAGTTCTTTATGCGAAAAAAGTATATCTCAAAACAATTGCAGATACTCGCCTGAAGTTGGTTGATGTGTTGCAGAATCGTCAGGGGCTGGAAGACGAGTTCAAAATGTATGATGTCTTTGTTAGCGAAGATGTGACAAAGATTGAAAGTGATTATATCGAAGCACTGCATCAAACTGTGTTGCGTATTACTGGGAAGCAAGAAATCGGTGAACGGGATTTAGAGCAGGAGAAGAAGGTCGTTTATGATTCTTTGGATGCTGTATTAGAGTCCCTTGGTAGTTGTTATAAAGATGTATATGTGAATAGTCATCAGCCAGTTGGAGTTGTCGCAAATATTAGTACGAAGATTTTGCTGTTCAATCATATGGCGGATTGCGTCTTGATGTTAGAAAATAAAGCTCCTGATGGTGCTTATTTATGTTACATCAATAATAATGGGACAGCAGACGGTTATTTTGCGATTGTGATCAAGAGCAATGGGAATTTGTTTTCTGTGAATGACCGAGTAAGCGAACGCTATATCGGTCAACATTCAAATTCCAGGAACGGACGATGGTCAGAAGGTCACAAAGATTTCTTCCCATATGAAGCAATCATGACCTTTGATGATTATGACTATAAGGGATATGCAACGAAGTATAATATTGATGAGAGTAAATTGAGTCTTGCGGATTTGGATCCGTCAGTTTATGTGCCCATTATTTTAGCAATTCTTTGTGTGATTAATGACCAAGTGGGTAAGGTGCTGGACGATAAATATCAGGTTTATATGAACACGCTGATGCGGAACAATCTGGAGCGTGATGAGAACAGCACGGCTTTGATTCAAATTGATCACACTGGGCTGATTGAAAAGACAACTCAATTACTGGATATTCACTTTGATCCAGTTAAGATGATGGATGGAAGTTATAATGACGAATTTAAGATTCATACCTCCGGTCATGGTCAGCAATTGGTGAACTATTGGGGCGGTGGGTATGTCATAAAGACTCGTCCTCTCTCCGTTACAGCCAGAACGGCTTTATCCAGCGGAGAAGATGACGAGACGGTTCATGCTGAATTTGTTGGCAGTTTAGAGAAAATGCGAGAACAAGCATATTATGAAGCCAGGCGTGATTTGGCTGATTATGTGCGTGATCAATATCAGAAAGAACTGGATGCATTTGGCGGTTTAGAAGCCGTTGAGAAATGGTTCTGCGATGCAATGCGTCAGAATATGCCGAACATGTTACCGCTACTTGCTCGGCTATATAGTGAGTCGAAGATGAGTACCGATTATCGGGTTCTGAAGTATCGAGAAGATGACCCGAAGTGGATTCGTCATATTCGATTGATTACAGACCGCCCATATGCACAAGAACAATGGATATACGGTAAGCCACATAAGATTGTTACCTGGAGTGGTAGTGAATACATTGATTATTATCAGGATTTATTGACAGATAATAAGGCTTATATTTGGTTCTCTTTTGAGAGCTATAATTGGTCTGATATTGAAGCATTTACGGGTCAGCAGGTTTGTGGTCCGCTGCGTGGATGGCGTAGTGAATATCGGCAAGATATTGGCGATGCGTTCTCTTGTGGAAATCCATTATTGGATATTGTAGACGCTGTGGACTTTGTAAAACCGCTGACGAAGGATAAGAGTGGCTATCGGATTAAGTTCGATTATTATGCAGCGTTCTCGAAACGCGGAATGAATCGGTTGTTGAAAGAAAATGGATTTAAGATGCAGGAATAAAAGTGTTGCGAAGAAGAATTGTTTATTATATAATAGTTCTGACAGAGCGACCGGATTTATCCGGAGCCAGAGAGTATCCGCCAAACTATTGGTGAGGGCTCTCTTTTTTGTTTGCGTTATGTAGGTTTTAGTTATAAAATTATAGTAACAGAAGGTAGTAAGAAATCGATCGTTTGAGGAGAGATTTGTTATGAAAAGGGCAAAATGTGATTATTGTCGTGCTGGAGGAAAGGACTTTTGCAATCGAGAGGTTTTTGTCCGTAAAGGTAATGATTCGTGTGAGTATTTCCGTTTTGATTGGAAAAGATGTGTGTTTCGGTTTTTCAGACGGAAAAATCGGGTTGAGTGATTAAGATGAATGGGGTGTTAAATCATGAGTCAGGAGATGGAGAAAAATTCAGGGGTAGAATTTGAAGATGCCATTTTTATTCGTAATGTGGATTCGGCGTGTGTGAGAGCATATAGAGGATCGTCTTCGTATTTTGTGGATATTTCTGTTGATAAAGAAATGTCAGCAAATGAAATGGCAACAATTTCAGTGCCCAAATGGCGTGTGAATTTATCTGATGGTGGTTATGATTTAATGTTTTCTAAAGATGATGTGCTTGATGCGGAAATCGTAGGTACGGAGGTTGGACAACCGGATTGTATTGCAATTTATGCAACTGATTTGAAGCAAGCACATGAAGAGCATATTGCTGGAAAGCGGGCAAATCGGCGTTTGCCGGATTTGCCATCTGAAATGGAAGACAGTGCAGAAATGCAGATGGAATAAAAAGTACTGGAATCGCAAGAGTGAGCAGAAGGTATAGTCGATGTTTGCAGTAGGTGAGCGTTGTTTTGCCGAGGAGGCGAGATCGTTGTTCAGCTAATGGAAACGAGTTGTTTGAAGAGCTTTTGGTCTATCGAACGATTTAAAGTAAATACTCACATAACCATCGGTTTGTGTGTATGCTTACTCGCAAATGGGAGGGGGAGCTTGTGCGAGTAGCACAACGGGTTCCCTGCCAGGTGCGGGTATTTTTATTCTTTGATAAATCAGCAAAATTTTGGTAGAATAGGAGTGTAGTTTTAGCGTTGGAGGTCAGTGCTATGAAGCATCTTTTGATGATTGTTGCAATGATAGTTTTGTTGTTAGGTTTGTTTACTGTATCCGCCTCAGCTATCGGTGGAACATTTGATGGTATTAGTTGGGATTTAACTGATGGGGTTTTGACTCTTGGACGGGATGGTGAGATACAGACGTTGGTTTCACGAACATATCGTGATTCAACCTCGTACGCATGGCCGTGGAAAAATAATAAGTCCGAGATTACGTCAGTAGTGTGTAAAGGCACATTGATTATGCGGGGATCAGTAGCTCAACTATTTTCCGGATTATCATCTTGTGAACATTTTGATTTATCGGGTTTGGATATGAGCGGTGTTACCAGTGTGAACTATTTATTTAATCATTGTTATAAACTTACCGATCAAGATTTGTCACAGTGTATGACTTGGGATTTATCAAATGTGACGTCAATGAACTTTATGTTTGATAATTGTGATAGTTTAGTATTTGTTGATTTATCAGGATGGGATATATCTGGTATAACAACTTATGAGTTTTGTGGAAATTTTCAGAACTGTGATAATCTTCAAGAAGTTACGATGAGTAATATGACTATTAATGCTACACAAACGTGGTGTATGTTTGAAAATTGTCCGAAATTAAAAACTGTTGATCTACATGGGTGGTATGTACCGAATATGGGCTATTTAACCCGCATGTTTAAGAATTGTTCGTCTTTGATATCTGTTGATTTATCAGGATGGAACACTCCTGTGTTAAAGTCGCTTGAAGATATGTTTATGGATTGCACATCGCTTGTATCTATTGATTTATCGGATTTAGATATGGGTTCCGTTATTAATACATCTCGAATGTTTAGAGGATGTACAAAATTGGAATCATTCGGTGGATCTGAATGGGATCTTTCGAGTATTAAAAATATGAGTCAGATGTTTTATGAGTGTACAAGTTTGAAATCATTAGATTTATCTCATTGGCTTGTAGCTGATGCAGAAGATGTGAGTTCTCTGTTTAATGGGTGTAGTGGCTTGGAATATTTGGATATTTCTGGGTTTGATACAAGAAATGCGAATACTGTTAATTCCATGGTTTATAGGTGTAAGAATTTGTCTGAAATTGTCATAGGTGAGAAATTTTCATTTTATGGCAATGGAAGTGTAGCAAATGAAAGTATGTTTTTTGAAGAGCCACCGTCTGAAAAAGATGGTGTGTTATATACGGGAAAATGGATTCGTGATGATTTGACGTATGGTCCTTATACGCGTCTTGAGTTGATGCGTAATTATACGGCTTCTATGGCTGGTAAATGGGTTTGGGAAGAACTTATTCCTATGTATACTATTAATTTTGTATCGAATGATCCATTGTCTGTTGGCTCGGTAGCTTCAGTGATGCCAAAGGTATTGGAGGACTATGTTCTTCCTAATAATACCATTAAACTTTTTGCTTATGTGTTTGATCATTGGGAAGATGGGAATGGAAACGTATATGCCAATCGTGGTGTTGTTCCTGCCAATACATATGAGCATGGTGATGTTGTAAATCTTACAGCTGTGTTTGTGCCTGCAGATACAAGTGTTCAAATGCAAGATGGTGAGTTTACATTCTCTATTAAGGGTGACGAGAAGGCACTCTTTGAGAATGTTCCAGCTGGAACAAGTTATTCCATTTTTGAGGAGAATCTTCCGGAGGACTGGGTGTTGGTACAACAATCTGATTCTACAGGTATTATTTACCCATTAACAGAGGCACAGGCTTTGTTCCTTAATAAGTATCAACCGGATATGGCAACTATACAGTTTACTGGGCGAAAGCTCATGGATGGTTTGCCAGCCAAAGCCGGAAGTTTTGCTTTCGAACTTTGGGAAGGCAATGTGTTGCTTCAAACGAAGCCTGTGGTAAATGGTGGTTTCGTACAGTTTGATATTCTTGAGTATGATAAGTTTGATGAAGGTGTTCATACTTATGTGATTAAAGAAGTGATTGAAACGGATGCAACGTTATTGTATGACGGCCATGAGGAAACGATTACTGTTGAGGTGACAACCGATGATTCAGCTGAGGATGGCGTTGTGCGTGTACACGCTGAAGTGACACATTCTGAAGGTACGTATCCGGATATTGTATTCCAAAACTGGACGAAACCTGGAGAACTGACTTTGAAGAAGCTAGTGGATGACTTGCTTGCTGGTCATGAAAACGATGAGTTCAGGTTTAGGATTACGTTTAAGCAGGAGAATGGCTTGCCATTAACTGATGAAATGACGTATACGATTACACCATAATGTAGTTAAGGCGTGATTGAGAAAAAAACTCTCCAAAGCATAATGCTTGGAGAGTTTTATGTTGTGAGGAATTATTCCTCACCGTCGGGGAAATCAGGACCCGAATAAGCAGGGTTGATGCTTTCGATGGTATATTCGTCCACATCGGGTGTGCTGGTGGGGTCGATGTAGGAAGCGTTGGGAACAAGCTTATATTCGCCGTCAGAGATGGCAAGAAGCATGTTTTCAATCCGGCGCCGGATATTGCCTTTCCGGAGGAAATGGCGATCGGCTTCATGACGGATAGCTTCGGTTCCGAGGAAGGTGAGAATCTTGTTGACACGGCTTGTGGCAACAGGTAGGTCGTCAAGCTGCATGTGTTTGGTCCATACTGCATGGAAAGCAGCCATGAATTCTTCATTGGTGGCTTTCGGCTGGAGATACCAGTCGATTTTCCGCAGGGTTTCCAGATACCATTCCAGGGATTCATGACCCCGCTGGAAGTCATTGGAATATTCTGCAGTATAAAGCTCAACCATCAAAGATGTGGCTTTGATGCGTTTGAGTGCTCGATTCAGGCTCTTGTTCGGTACGCAGTAACCGTATTTGAGCAGAAGATCATGGATGTCAGCGATAATCGGATTCGGGTTGTTTCCGTTGAGCTGTGCATAGAATTTTTCTGCAGGAGAAAGTTTGGCTTTGTTGTCATTCTGATGAATGAACAGTTCAATTTCACGCTGCTGTGTCAGATCTGTGTAGAGCACTGCATCAATTTCTGTGCAGTTCATTTGCAATGCAACGTTGGTTCGATGGCTTCCTTCGAATACGAAGAGGTAGCCGTCACGATAACTGACACGGATTGGTTCATACATATCCCAATCCCAAACAGCGGGTGAAAGTCCGGCGTTGTGGTCAAGGCGGTCTTTTGTCTGGTAGTCTGTATCGACTGCAATCAGTCGCGGGTCGATGACGACCAGATATTTGTGGTCAGAATGGGGGCAGGGAATTCCAGCCTTTATAGCGGCATTGACGTGAGCGGCGATGGTCTTTTTACTGGGCTTGGTGCTGTCATCTTTGGGTGCAAGGAACTGGATAGCCATGGTTGTTTTCCTTTCTATTTTTCTTTTTAGTTGGGTTGAATCTAGGATTCGAAGTTCTCTCGTGGTGTTGTTGTAGGAATAATATGTGTAGAAATAGTTTTGCGTTATATAGGTTGTTTGTAGGTGATATAAAAATGTGACATCCCGGTTTTCGGGATGTCTTTTTGAGGTTAGGCGGGGACAAGGACGGATTTGACTTTCCACTGCCATGCTGGGGAAAGTCCGGCGATAGCATTGATTTCATCCGCCGTGGTTTGAGCTTCGTGGCGAGTGGCAAATCGTCTGCATCCTTGAAAACTGCCGAGGACAAGGACAAAGATTTCTTTCATGGTGGAGATACCTCCTATGCGGTTGTTTGTGTGTACTCTCGGGTAAGGTTTGTGTATTGTGTAGATTTAGATGATCAGTGGATTTGAATACGATATTTATATTTGACAAATGGAAAATTTGGGGTAATCTTTAAGTAAGGGAATATGGTTCTTGGGAACCACAAAGGGGGCGTTTGTAATGAATGTGAAAGACGTTAAGGATATTCAAGGTGTCTTGGATTATGCTGATTTCTTGAAGGGTGACTTGATGAACGAGGATCGGCAACATATGGACGGTGCTTCGTTTAAGACAGCCGATGGGCAGACCCAAATTGATATATCGGCATCCATTTATGAGCCAGGATATGAGTATTTTGATACTACGGTCAATATTCGTGAAAATGGTCATGAGGTTTTCAAGCAGGATGCGTCTAATGTTGGTCCGTATCATAATGAGTCTTATACTCAAAGCCAGTTCCGCACTTTGGACGAAGCCAAAGAGTATTTGAAAGACAAGTTTGCTGATGTTGAGTTTGCACCAACGAAGGATCAGCCGGTGCCGAAGGTCTTTAATGAGTTTCCGATTAAGTGGGACGATCCGGCGTATGCTGCTTCTTTGAATCCCCCGACTCGGCTCGTGTTTGAAGACCAGGGTGCTGTGCAGGCAAAGGATGGTGAAACCTTCCATAAGGTCGCATTTGCTTATGCATGTGACCGCAAGACCTTTGGTCGGGATGAGTCCTTGGCGAATCCATATTTGGTGAATCGTAAAGAGGGCAAGGAGATTAGTCATGCAGTATTATTGCCCGATAGTATGTATAATGGTCTGATGGGGATGACCAATCATGAGGGGACAGAGCGGAGCCGTTGGACGGGGGTTATTCAAGCAGATGTGGTGCCAATGAAAGACGGTAGCTTGACCCCAAACTTGACGGATGAAGCAATTCGCAATAAGCGTGTAAAGACGCCGGTAAAGGCTTTTGATGAGGCAGAACATAATTCATTTGTGAAGCAGTCACTTCAAGAAGTGTATAAGAATCAAAAGCCGAAAGAGAAGAATGAGAAGCAGGATGCTGTGGATATTGTGAAACCGGGAGATTTGACGAAAGAACAACCTGCTCCGGTGAAACCGAGTCCTGTCAAATTGACGAAAGAGGAAGAGCAATATAAGGTAGTATCTGATGTGGCGGTGAAGCCTGCTCCGGAACCGGAAGCAAAGGTGGCTGCAAAACCATTGGTATTGCAACGGCAACACGCACCAACTCGGTTACTGTATGAAGATCAAGGAACGGTACAGTCGAAGAGTGGTGAGACGTTTCATAAGGTGACGTTCGCATTGGCGTGTGATCAGAAGCAGCCGGGTATTGATCGACCAGTTGCCAATCCGTATTTGGTGAACCGTGGAAAAGATGATCCCCAGGGATCCCATTCCGTGTTGCTCTCCGAGGAGCGTTATCAGCGGTTGCAGCAGGCAACCAATGATATTGGGATGGAGAATAGCCGTTGGGCAGGTGTGTTCGAAGCTCCGTTGGTGCGGTCACAGTCCAAGCAACATCTTGTTCCAGATTTATCCCAAGGAGCAGAGGATAGTGGGCGTCTGCGTGTTCCTTCTGAACCATTTGATGAAGCAAAGCATGATAGTTTTGTAAAGCAGTCTCTGGTGCAGATGACAAAGTATGGACCGGCTTCTCCGGGATCTCGGATTCATGGTGAACCACAATCTGGTCGTCGGTTGCCTGATGTGGGCCCTGATGTTTCAGTGGCTGATGAACTGGTTTTGGATAAGTGATGGAGGTTTGACTATGGTGAAATCTGTCAAATTTGTTTGTCCTGAATGTGGTAAGTCTTGGGAGGAACAACAAGACTCTTCAAGTCTTTGGTTTGGCTATGTCAAGACACGCACTTTGTGCGATGAGTGTGCAACACAAAGCGTTGCAAAAGTAGCACGTAATTTGCAACAACAGGGTGCTCCTATTCGGAGTAAAGTCTATTAGGAGGGGGAGCTTGTGCGAATAGCACAACGGGTTCCCTGCTAATAAAAATAACCAACTTGTTCATTTTTTTTGAACGGGTTGGTTTTTTGTTGCATTATGAAAAGTTCAGTTATATACTGAATTTAGTGGAGATACCACATGATATGAAGGGAGTTGTTTGATAATGGCGTGGAATGATATGAGTATGATGCAGGTAATGCATTATCCAGGAGGTCCTATGGCATATGCACAAGAGCAGATTGATAAAGGTGCTCTGCATGTAGTTGCGTATGCACATCCGTCAGAGGAAACGTTGGCACACTATAAGGAATATCGTGGTGAAGATTATCAACCATTAGAGGGTCGGCGTGAAATGGTGCAGATGGGACAAGCGGGTGAAGGCTGGGTTGGAAGTTTTAAGGCTGGCGATATGCTCGATATCACGGATCCACAAAATCCGAAAGGTGTCACTTGGAAAGAATTCCATGATGTGTATAAAGTCTCACAAGAAATGGGGAAGGATGTTCGGACTCCGGAAGCAAAACCTGGATTTGAACCAATTGTTGACACGCGGGTTTATGCTGATGATGTTTTGCAACATGGTGGTTTGCGAGTGGTACCCAATTTACCCGGGTATTTTGATATGGTTCAGACAGATCGAAATGTGTCTTTCTTGGATGTAAAGGGCGAACAGCATGATGTGGAGAAGGGCGGATTTATTGGTTTTCCACTGATGGGTCCGAGTACCTATAGTCCTGAATCGTTTACTTATGATCAGATGATGAACGAGATTGGTATTGTGAAATCATCTGGTAAAGATATTATGAAGTCGGAACCACAGATGGAAGGTCGTATTCGTGGCGAACAGCAGCTCGCAGGTCGTCAGTTACCGGATATTTCTGATATTAAAGGACCTGGGGCAGATGCTGAATTTTGGTTTGATCGGTAATATCGGAGGGGGAGCCTTCATCGAGTGAGATGAAGCGGGTTCCCTGCGGTATGGTATGAAAGGGGTCTGTGGTGATATGGCACAGCAATTATATAATGAAAAAGGTGAATTGACGATTAGTGCTCATGTGCGAGAGTATTTGGAGCACAAAAATGAATATCTGCAGACAGCAGATCATTTGGCACTTCGTGGATTCATTCAAAGTGAGCAAGCTCCAGGATTGTTTTACAATGATGATCCAACGAAGGAATCCAAGGTGAAGACGATTGATATGTCTGCATTACGTGCAGATATTCCGATAGCGTCTACAGCTGAAATGTTTAAGGGAAATAAACATTTGGAGCAGATTGTTGGGATTGAGACTTTAGGGGTAATGCCCAAAGATGCTCGGGATGTTACCGATATGCATGAAATGTTTGCTGGGTGTGCTTCATTGAAATCCTTGGATTTAGGACAATGGCATATGTCCAGCAATAATCAGGTTAAATCCATGGAACGGATGTTTTCAGGATGTGAATCCCTGGAATCCATTACGTTTGACCGTCGGGATCCTTATGGAGATAAAGAGACGAACTGGCGTGGCTCTTCGAACATGGAAGGTATGTTCGAGAATTGTAAGTCTTTAAAGGATCTTGATGTGAGTAGTTTTACGGAAATGAAGCGTCCTAATAGAGAAACCGTATGCGATTTCGCAGCAGGTTGTAGTCAGTTGGAGCAAATTCATTTGCCTGTGATTTGGTGGTCAAGTGCACATGGCGGTGGTCAGATTAATCGTGAGTTGATGTTCCACGGCGATGATTCTTTACGTGCTATTCGTGGTGGCACGACTGCATTGCAAGAAGAGCAACAGCACGCATATGCTGCGATTCTGCGTCGGGAAGGCGAATCTTATGAGCAGGCTCAAAAGATTGCATTTTCTGCATATATGTTTGAAGTTGATCAGATTATTCCTGCTCGGGGTGCAGAAGTTTTGCAATATATTGATGAGCGGGCAAAAGCAAAAGAGTCTGCTAAAGAGAATAATGGCCGGATTTATGGAGAGTCTGGACAGAGCCGTGGAGCGATGGCAGAAGCACAGTTTGGTCATATTGGTGGAGAATCAGCGTCTATGGAAGACGAAGTTGGAAAGTGATTTTAATGAATCGGAGGGGGAGCATGCACGATTGAGTGCATCGGGTTCCCTGCGAGAATAGCCACGCATTGCGTGGCTTTTTTGTTTGATAAAAAAAAAGAACTCAAACCGACGTCTCGGTTCTTGTTCTTACCCGTACATATTTCGTTTCCGATTTCACGAGCTCGTATATCGGGCGTACTGGACTCTCTTGCGGTCTTGTTTTAAAGAACAACTTCAAGGCGAAGCAGCTTACAGTCGTCACTCAATATCCGACGATCAGGGTTACGCATTTACACCCGAAAGAATTAATATTCTATTTCTTGGTAATGTGATTAAGATAAGCGGAGTTAATTGTTCTGCTTTCTTAATTGCTTGAAAATTGTTTCAAAATCCGTTAAGTTAAGGATCAGCATAGAAGAAATCCCGTTCCGATTGGAGCGGGATTAGATTTTATGTGGAGCTTATGTTTCTTCCAGCTTTCCGTCCGCACAGAACCAATCGCCGGTGTGCGATCCGTGTCCTTTTTGGCAAAGGTATCCGGTTGGAAGTGGAGCGGGACAATCGAAGTCGTCTCCATAGATGCATTTTTCGCATCGGACAGGTTGAGATGACGGTTGGAGCGGACAATGTTCGTCTCGTTTATTGTTGAGCCAACCGCTTTCATTTGCGATTCGGCAACCCATGTTTTGACGGATCCAGCACGAGGCACAATCGGTTGGCATTTCGATGTTAATTTGAACCATACTTCTGTTCCTTAACTGGATTTCCTCATAGTTATACCAGTGGCCGTCCTCAAGGAAAACGAAACAGTTGACAAAATTGGATTCCTCCTCTGTCACAAACTTGACTTTTACTATAGTCATGACCTGAAGGGTCTTTGTGACAGTAACTTTATCTCCAGCATGGAGTCGAATAGCATTTTTGTATGTCATAGTAGTTGAGCTCCTTTTAGGATGCTTTGTAGATCCATTGTCCAACGCGGACAACATCGCAGGAGTATCCCCAGAATTGTTTTCGCATACCCCTTATGCTACCAGATACATGGATGCAAGGGGTATTGTCTTTGTTTATTCTGCGTCCTTTGGCGAGAATATATGCTTTTTCGGACGGATAGTATCGTCCTGTGGTTTTTTGGCTCATGGTATGATGCCCCTTTCAGCGTAGCCAGACACCGTATCCGGCGTCGCCTCCGAGTTCTTTAATTCGTTTTTTCCCAAATTCGTGGGCTTTGTCTGATCCTACGATCCGATGGGTTTCAATGATTTCTCCATTTTTGGAGATGTTGACATCATATGTTAGTTTGGTCGGATCTATTCTCGGATCTATGTCCAGTTTTTTCATATTATGTGCTTTGTGGCAATCTGTTTGTGATATCATGGTTTTGTTCCCTTCGTTGAGCAGATTTTGGGATCTGCCTGGCTTCAAAACGCCATTTTCTGGCGTCGTTTCCAATGAGCTTGAAAAGTTTCTTTTCAGCAAGATATGGGGATGGTTCCTGTATGCCGAACTGGAATTCTTTTCGGATAGTATTGAATATTCCCCATAGATTGGTTCCGTCACCGTGGTAATACGTTTTAGCTTTCATGTGGTTTTGTAAAGTCCTCTATTTCTCAATCGACTGTGACTTCAGTATTTGCTTTATACTTGAATAAGTCGGGTTTTGGGTAATCCATTTCGGCAGACTCTTCGTCTGTGTGTGCGTCATATTCGTGGCGACATCCGAGGCATTTAGTCCGGATTCTGTCACCGGGAATGTAGTTTTCACATTGTGCACATTCATAGACTTGACCATGGATGGACCAGATGTTGTTCTGCATATTGTTTCTCCTTTATTGGTCACTCGGTATTTCTTCTTTGTATGCAAATTCCGGTCTGTTGATCGGCTCTGCATCAGGAAATTCGTACTGTGGAAGATAATCAATGTATTCCATTGCGGTTTCAATTCCGAGAATGAAGTGTATATTTCCATTCTTATGGTCACAATGGTCGATCCGGATTGGGAACGACTGAATATCTTCAAGTTTTACATATCTTGCCATACGTATTCTCCTTTGTTAATGGTTGCTTTAAATCTTCATGCATTTGTCAGTTATTTCTTTAATCCAGTATTCCATCAAGGAATGGGCATTTTTCAGATTCTCTTTTTCATCTTTATTGTCTGTTCTTTCCATTCGTGATTTGAATTGTTCAGACATTGCCTTCATCCCATCAACGATGAGGAATAATTGATATTTCATTTTTTTATAACGACTGAACATTCTTTCTTACATCTCCTCATCAGTGGTTGCTTTTAGTGTTACCATTTCCAGCCGTGAGCATCGAGAAAACTGTCTGCTCTGTGGTATTTTTCGATGATGTCATTCTGCTTTATCAGCAGATTTTTAATATCGCTTATGAGCGAGTCTGGAAAATGATGACATGGAGTGCCATCGACTCCGCAGACCAGTCCGCATTTTTCGACTTCATCTATTCCGTTAAGAACCATTTCTAATTCTGTCATTTTGGCAACCTTCCTTTGTCATTGATTGATCATTTTTCATCGGAACGGGTATCCAGAACTTCTTCCATTAAATGAATTTGATCAATTCCTTCGCCAAGTTTATATAGGTCACATTCTTCATATGTCGATGCACGATAGCAAACATATGATTCATTCACACTACATACTCCTTGATAGTATGGACATGTGTGTTGATTGGCAACTGGCTCCTTTTCATAACTTGCACAGTTTTTACACCAATCATTATTGAAATCGGGACAATCTTCCCATGGACAAGAACGTCCATTTTCAATTTCTTTGCATTTCATACGGTTTCTCCTTTTATAGGTCGTCGTTTGGTGTATTTTTTGTAAATAGCGTTCGGGCAGTTACACTCCCGGACGTGGGGTATATTTTTAAGATAAGTAATTGTTTTTATGTATTTTGTGTAGGTTCAGTGGAAAGTATTTGAATTGGATATAAAAAATCTGACTCCATTTTGATTGGGCCAGATTTTTGTTTCTCTTTTCTTTTTCGCCATTTTGGCTATTCATGCACGGATAAGTAGTAACCGCTTTGGAACCTCAGTTGATACGTCATGAAAGCATCTCAACGTCCTCGGTGTTTGTATTATAGTATATCGAGGACATATGGTCAAGATCCGGTATAATCCTTGATGATTTCATTCAGTTCATCCTCAGGGATGGATTTGAGGAGTTCGAGAATCTGCGAGACGCGTGTGCATTCTTCGTCAATCAAAGCTGGTGAATAGCAGAGTTTATAGACGATTTTGTAATCTGAGGTTACAGCATCTTTGGTAGATGCCAGTTGAAACAAAATGTCATCGGCGACTGGGTTATGAACCTTTAACAGCGATGGAAGATCAAATACAGCTTCTGAAAGGATGATTCCGCCTTTTTCTGTTTTGCAGTAATAAAGGACGAAACTGAAGGTGGCTTGGAAGTTTTCGTCGCCCCATTGGGCAATCACATGAGCTGCTTCTTCGGCATTGCGATGACCGGCGTCTATGGTATCATGATCGATGCCATAGGTTGAGCAATGGATGTCTTCGAGATGGTATATGGTCCGAATGCTTGCAAAGACATCATGCAGCGAAATGTAGCGGTAAGATTGACCGCAATAGGAAGTGATAGCATTTTTAATGGTGAGTACACGGTTCAAAACCTCAAGGCTAATTTTGGTCTTGAGTGTTGCGTCCGCAAGTTTGCTTTGTCGAACAGAAGTGAGGTCGAACAGTTCATCTCCAGCGATGTGATACTCTTTGGAGTAATCTTCGTTAGCTGCCTGTACGGCGGGAATTTCGCCGTCATGACAGGCTGCGTAGAGCTGGTTGAAAGATACCCGACCATCAGACGCGTCTGCAATTTTTTGCAGCGTGCTCTTGGAAGGGTTTTGATCAGGATTATTGAGCAAACGGTTTAGATGGAATTTAGAGATTCCAGCTTTATCAGCAAACTCATTTTGTTTTTGCTGTCCCATAGCAATTTTAACGAGGTTTTGAAACATCAGACTCCCCCCTTTTGCTCGTCTTCATGGATGAACTTGGGTCCACCCCAGAAAGGAACTTTTGTTCCGTGTTCGTCCAGGAGACGGTTATATTCGTTCCAAGCAGGGACTTTATCTCCCGCGAGAGTAAGCATTGCCACATAAGCATCGTTTTGTGCTGCATACATGACCCCACCAACAGTGCGTTCCTTGGTATCAAGGATCGCCCACCATTCATCTGGGTCATAGTAGACAGTATAGCAATTCTTCTCGCTGGCATTCATGAGTGCTTCAGCTTCTTCATCTGTGGTGCAAGTGCCAAGGAGTTTGCTCGTGTTCTTTTCTTCGTCTTCTTCATAGACGTCAATCACTTCTGTTCCAGAACCAACACGATTGAGATGATAACCGAGAGTTGCGTCAGAGTCTTTGAGAATCTCAGCAATCTCTTCGACAGCTTTTCGACAGGGTCCATAGAGGTAAGCAAGATGATCGTTTTCAGCTAAACATTTGGTTGTCACAAGGTTTAGCAAAGCATCGGATCCGGCATTGACGGTCGATGCTAATTTTCTGAGCTCATGAAATCGCCGTTTAAGGATGTTTTTCCGTTCTAAGTTTGCGGAATCTATGGGTTTGGGTGAAGTCATGAATGATGCCCCCTTTTAATGAAGTTGCGATTTTATATCGCTAACGCAATTATAAAACAATAAATTGTGTGTGTCAATAGCAATTTTAGCAATTTTTGAAAATATTTCTGAACCGTCAAAAGAGCAGAGGAACGAGTAGTTTACGGAGTTCCTTTGGTACGTCGAGAGGTTCAGGATCAGGAGGGGGAGTTTGCGTTGTGAAACGCAACGGGTTCCCTGCTGATGAAAATCCGTAAAAGTTGTGGTTTTACGGAGAATTATGAAAAAGACCGGAGATAAGTGCTCCGGTCGAATATCGTTAAGATTGACTTGGTGCGACGTGGATGTACTTGTGATGAATGAGAGTATACATTCGATTATGTACATCGTGATTGAGAATGCACATGGTGTGATCATCGAGCACATCATGTTGTTGGCAGGCTTTGAGCACTTCGCCTTGAAGAAGGAATTCGGCGGGTTTTCCGTTATAAGGAACATCCAATAAAATTGGGGGATCCCAATTATGATATTGGATTACATAGAATGCGAAGGTTCGCCAGACTTCTCGTTTGTCGAGATTCGGGTCAACTCTGCGATATTGACACTGATAGTAAATTTCTTTTCGCAGTTTTGGAACCCATTCTTTGAGTTCAGCAGAAATACTATCAGTGACATTTTTGTAAAATGTCATGTCACAGGTAATGGATATTCCTGCATGTGAGTTTTCAACAGTGTCAGTATCTCTCCAGCAGAGTCGCGTTAAAACATAGGCTAACATTCGGTTGAGTTCATCTTTGGTGAATTGTTTCATAGTTTACTCCTTTATGCATTTCGATGTGTTACAAATACGGTTTGGTATTTGGAGCGATCAGCATCGGGCTGTGTAGCAATTTCCATGAGTTTTTCATTGCCGATGCGGTGATGAAATTCGTTCAGGGTGAGTAGGTCAAATGCTACGTCGGAGATAATAACCCCACCTTGTGTGGTTTCGCAGTAAAAGGCGACGAACCCGAGGAAATAGTCCGTATCATGAAGGGTAAATTTGATAGTGATGTTTGCAGTTTGTTCTGCACCTGCGTGTCCATTGCCGTGGAAGTTTTTTTGGTCTTCCACGATGCAATGAAGTTGTTCATTAATGCCATAAAGTGATTTGATGACCCAGATGATGTCATCTAAATTATTGTGTCGTGTGGCTTTACCACTAAGATCCAGCATACCTTCTTTAAAGCTATAGATAATCTTTTCGGCAGGTGATTGATAACCAATGGAGTTGCTGGTTTGGACAGCACTCAATGGGTATTCGCAAGCATCAATCAGTTGGGCGAATTCGATTCGACCTTCAGATGCGTCGGCGATTCGTTTAAGCGTTGTCAAAGAAGGTTTATATTTTTCTGGATGTCGGAGCATTCGATTCAGATGTTCAGGCGTGATTTTAGCCTGTTCTGCAAAAGTTGCTTGTGTCCGGGTTGGACCTATGGCTGTTTGCAGAAGATTGAGGAAGCGTTGCTCTTTCATGATTTAGTTCACTCCCTTACTGTCCAGCAGTTCTTCCCAGGCATACCAATGCGGCAGTTTTTCTTTGCCGAGAATGCCGATGAGGAATGCTGCTGCACGTTCTTTATAGGGATAAATCATATTAGTGGGATTATTGCCGTTAGGATCCACAATAGCCCACATTTCTTCTGGGTCATAAGGTTCAATTTCATCGCCTTCTTCGGCGATCGCTTGTGCTTCTTCAAGCGTCGGAAATTCACCTTTATCTTCTGCCCAAATGGTTCCCTTTGGATATTCGTTACCTTCTTGGTTTTCGTCCATTTGTCCATTCCATTTGAATACACTGAACTCTTGTTTGCCACTCTTAATGTAATTAAGCTTGTATCCGAATGTTTCTTCTGTATGGTTCAGAAGATTATCGATCTCTGTGGCAACTTGATCAAAGAGTTCGAGGTTGTTTCTGGCTATGGCAGGAATGGTTGCCATAAGCAGTTGATGGGGAAGATCAGGGAAGTTTTTATAATGAGTATAGCGTTGCAATTCAGCAATGCGTTGTTCCGCTTGTGGAACATTATAAGGCTTTGGTTGAAGCAGAATGTCTTTCACGGCATTAGCTGCAACAACATAAGCCGCGTCTTGAATGGTGCGGGTTTCTTTGCTCCGGAAATTTTTGATTTGATCATGGAGTACCATGTGAGCAAAAATTCTGGATTCTTCGTCTAAATCTGTCTGTTGCTTTGCAGTCAGACAAGATTTAGCCCATTCAAGCGTTTCATCGACTTTCTTTTGTTGAGCATCAATAAAGATGGGCTTTTCGTTGAATTTTTTGCAGATTTTTTGATAACAGTCCCAGGCCGCAAGAAAACGAATGGCGTAGCCTATAAGCGAATCTTTTGGTCCGCGATTGTGCATTCGTTGCATGAAATGATATTCTTCACGGAAAGTTTGTGCTTGCTGAATCAGCGTGTGGAGCGTTACGTTACGGAAAACTTTGGAAGGAATATCATTCAATGTAGTATGATTTTCTTGCATAATTTCATTGGCCTGTTGAAGTGCTTCTGCACATTCGCGTTTGCGTTGTGCGTGGAAACGTTCAACTTCTGCTTTGGCATCAATATCGTCGCCAAAAAGTGCTTTTAGTACGGTTTCGAGTTTGATTGTGTCTGCCATGACCATCTCTCCTTTATAGCATAATTAGGGTACAGTTTGTCCCTGTGCTATAAGGATTTTAACATATAAATATCAAGATGTCAATATATCAAGAATAAAAATATTTTTGCGAAATGTAATACAAAATGTATTACAAAGTGAGTTATATTGAGTTTTTTGATATTTATTAACTTTGTGTTAACAATATTGAGTTTTGTTGAAAAAACCAGTAAAATAAAAATAAGTAAATCATGCGAGGTGAACATTGATGGAACCGATGGATGATGAAGTCAGACGCTTAAAGCCACCACATGAGGTATTATGTGATCAACTGTGTCTTTGTGCGACAACGATATCAATCTGTGCGTTGATTTCGTTGGTAGTGGCACTTTATCGCCAGGAAATGACGTCCGTTCTTTGTTGGAAGACAATAACGAGCTTTGGATTTTGCACCGTAGGTTGGCTGCGGTATGGTCGCAGTGAGAAAAAAGACATAGATGTCTTTTTTCTGGTTGCACTATGCTTCTCTTTATTGGGTGATGTCTTTTTGGCACTGGAAGGGGATACGTTTTTCTTACCAGGTGTGGGAGCATTTGCGATAACACATGTGTTATATTTGGTTGCGTTCTTGAAAATCAACGGATTCAAAATGAAGCGACTGAATATTGCAGGAGCCATTTTGGTGTTCGTTGGGCTCATACCGGTTCTGTTTTTTGCAGGACTAAATTATGGCGAGATGTTTCCTGCCATTATAGGGTATTCTGTGATTATCTCGTTGATGACAGGGAATTCATTATCTGTCATTAAGGCATCAAAATATGAAAAGGTGGGTCAATGGTTAATCATTGGATCATTACTTTTCGTCATATCAGATGTTGTGCTTGTGTGCTACTTGTTTGCACCACAACAGGTGATTGGACGTCAGGCACTGAATTGGGCACTTTATTATGTAGCTCAATTCATGTTTGCTTATAGTATTGCAGGTACGGAAGATTTTTAAATCGGAACAGTATTGTGAGGATTGTGCCGGTTGTGCGTGATATTAGAAACGAGGAGGAAGGAATAATGGAAAAGACAGGAATGACATTTACTCGGAAGGGACTTTATGACATGCTTTCGCAGACGACAATTCGTCAGGTTGCGACTGATTGGCATTTGGACTTGCGATCTCTGATTGATGCAATCAAGGCAAATGATATTCCGTGTGGGTCTGAAGCATCCTGGATTGCAACGATGCGTGGAACGAAAGTGCAACGGAGGTTTTTAGAAGGCAATCCGGATGAAGCAGTGTATGTTCCATATTCGATGGATGTTTATCCTCGTGGACAAACATTGGCGACGATTTTTGGTGTGGAAGATAAGCTGGATCAGTTTGAACATACCGGCATTATGGGTATTGGACTGAATAAGCGTTCATTACGGTGTCTGGAAGAAGCCGGTATAGAAACGGTTTCAGAGCTTTTGAATAATACAATTGATGGGTTGTTCCAAGTGAATAATGTAGGAATGACATCTGTGGAGAATATCGTAGTAACTTGTGAAGCTTATTGTAGAAATCATGGATAAGTGGGTCGGAAAGTAATTTGGATTTTATTGATTTTTGTTGAAAAAAAGAGTATAATGTAGATGAAATAAAGCACGGAATGGAGGAGTGCGTGTATGAATAAACCTTTAAAGAATGGTGTGCCATTGAATTGCAAGATTGATAAGAAGACCGCTGATCAGTTGGATGAGTTTATTAAGCAGACGAAGTTGTCAAAAACTGCTACTGTTGAGCGGGCTTTGAAAGCATATTTCGAGAATTACCAGAAGACGGGTAAGATTTGAGAGGAATCAACATGGATAGAAAAACAGAAACCGTTGTTTGTATTCTGTTTGTATTAATGTTTGCCATATTGATGGGCTTTTGTATTGCGACACAACCAAGGTTGGTCAGCAAGATTGCCATTCATGAGCCTGCAGAAGTAGGCAAAGAATTGGATCCGGCAATTTCTCGTTTGACGGCAACATCTGTCAAAATGACGTTGGTTCATGTTGATTATCAGCAAAACACAGCAGAATTAAGATTTTCGATTCGGAATAATACTGATAAACCGATTACGCTGGTTTCAGATTATATTTCATGCTTTTCGGACAAAGCATTGGTTCATGGTCGAACCAGTGAAGATAATCGTTATGTCACTGTAGAAGCACATGGTACTGAAGTTTGGTATGTTTTCGTGGATGGTGTGACTGATGATATGGATGTTTATTATATGGATATTCCGAACGAATTAGTATTTGGTCCATGGAAAGCGATACGAGGTGTTGAGACATAATTTTCATGGATGTGGGTGTAAAGTATGACACATGATATTTGGAATCCGTGGCATGGCTGTCATAAATGTTCTGCAGGATGTGCGAACTGTTATATGTATGCTTTGGACGCACAACGAGGCGTAGAGTCTTCGTCGAATGAGGTGCGTTTAACCAAAGCGTTGAAATATCCCTTGTCTAAGACAAGGGATGGTTCATATAAGCTAAAGCCTGGCGAGCGGGTTCGTACAAATATGACGAGTGATACATTCATCGAGGAAGCGGATGAATGGAGAGACCAAATGTGGGATATTATCAGACAACGTCCCGATTTAATCTTTTGGCTGTTGACAAAACGACCGGAAAGAATTGAAGGTCATTTGCCGGAAGATTGGGGCGATGGCTGGGAGAATGTAATGTTAAATATCACATGTGAAAATCAGGAAGCCGCAGATAAGCGGATTCCGATTTTGTTGAGCACAAAAGCAAAACATAAAGGAATTGTCGCAGCCCCGTTGCTTGAAAGTATTGATCTGACCGAAGCCTTGGCGTCAGGTCAGATGGAAGAAGTGTCTGTGGGCGGAGAGAATTACGATAATCCACGTCCATGTCGTCTGGAGTGGGTTCAAAGAATCGCATTTGATTGCCGGAAATATCGAGTGAATTTTCACTGGTATGAAACGGGGACAAATTTCTGGGTTGGAAACAAGAATTATTGGATTTCAACGAAGAGTGGGCAAACGAAGGTTGCCTATGTTTATGGTTTTAACCAGCGATATTTTGAACCGGAGTATAAATTGTATTCAACGGAAGACGGTCATTTATTGACTCCGCAGGAGAAACGGATTAAGCGATATAATTTGAACCGATGTTTATTGTGTTCAAATCAGGAACTTTGTAATGGATGTGAAGAATGTGGTCATTGTGGACCTCCCAGAATGGTCAGCCGAGAAGAATTTTTGAATGCACAGGCTGCCTTGTCAGCATCATATTTGAGACAGTTTGTGTTATGATTTTCGGTTGCGTTGTGGGCAGAATTTATTATAATGAAATTAGGTAGAATGCTGAATTCTGCACGAAGAGGGGGTTCACAATATGAGTCAGAATGAAATGAAGAATCAAGCAAATGTATCCGAGGGTGTGGATTATGATTTATATTCTTCATCTAATGAGTTACATGCAGGTTTAGATGATTTATATAAGGCTATTGCTCGTATTCAAAATGCTGTGGATGATGCTGAAGGTCATCCGATGGCAGATAAAATTAGTAAAGGGCTAGAAGGATTGCAACATAGCGATCAGTATTTGCAACAATTGGATGAGAATTTGAAGGGCTATTTGATTAGCTCTGAAAATGCATTATATCATAATCCAGGTTGGGATCCGAATGACAAGCCTGAAGATTATTTGAAAAAATGTGATGAGAGTTTGCACGAATATGTCGGAAACTGTGAAGATGCTTTGCAGCGAAATAAGTCATCCGAAAGTAAGGTAGAACGTGCAAATGCTACGAAGAGTCGTGGTGCAGAAGCAGATGCCTTATTTGGGCATATTGGTTCTGAACCGTCCAGTGATTTGGAATTAAATCGTTGAGAAAGGATTTAGTGTAATATGGCAAAGCTTCGCGTTCAACAGAGTGCCGATGGCACAATGATTGCGGATGTTTCCGTCAATGAATATCTGGAACATAAAAGAGAATATTTACATGAATCCGATTATCTGAAGGTATCCGGACAGGTGAAGTCTGAAGATTTGGCGGGTTTATTTCAGTATAAAGATAGATTGTCAAAGTCACGGGTAAAAGTGTTGGATATTACTGGGTTGGTAGCTGATGAACCGGCTTTATCAGTGGCTGGGATGTTTAAGAATAATAGAAATTTAGAAGAGATTCGTGGATTAGGTTCGTTAGTTCGTGCTGTAGAGAATTCTAAAGACATGCAAGAAATGTTTGCAGGTTGTGAATCATTGAAGGCATTGGATTTGTCAATGTGGTCTCCGAAAAAAGTGGATACGATGGAGAGTATGTTTGAAGGCTGTTCATCGTTAAATTCGGTCAATTTTAATCGAATTGATGAAGACGGCCGCTTAACAAGCGGTTGGCACGGCGCCAAAAATATGGCGAAAATGTTTAAGAAATGTACGTCTTTGGATAAGTTGCAAGTTGGTGGTTTTGATTTGATGAGGAATGCATCGGTGAATGACGTAGCTGACTTTGCATCTGGTTGCGATAAGCTGGCAGAAGTGAAACTGCCTGCGATGACTCGTGGTGCGATGGGCAGGCGAATGATTAGCAGAGAGGATATGTTTTATGGATGTTCTTCGCTTACTTGTTTAAGCGGTGGAACAGAAAAGATGCAGGAAGATCAAAGCACTTTTTATCAGGGATATTTGCGAAATAATATGGGGTATAGTTACGAGCAAGCGTTGTTGTGGGCGGATGCTTTGAAAACCTCGGAACTATCGGTGTTGAGAGTAGCTCGAATGGAAGATTCGTTGCAGAATAGTTTGCAACAAGAAAAAGAGAAACAAACGAGGCTTCGGAAATTCGCCCATGGTGGGCGTGGAGAAGAAGCCGAGCAATTATTCGGTCATATCGGACAATCGAATAATGGGGCTGATTTTCAATTAGAAGAATAGATTGTGTTATGATACAACCTATGCTATGGTGATAATACCGAGAAAGCAGTGGAGGTGTTATTATATGGAGAACAATGTATTTGCTCCGTTAAAAAGCGGATTTGAGGTATCTGTGAATCCTTTGACAAATTTGGATCTTACCCAAGATATGGTTACGTCTGCCAAGGATTGGCCAGTATTGGCACCAACGGAAGCAGATAGGTTTACTGCATTGGAACGCAATGGTCGTGCATTAGCTGATTTGGGTGTGTTCCCACAGGTTAATGATAATAGTTTGGATATGTATCTCGGTATGAAAAATTCAATGGATGCTCGTTTGCATGAATCTATTGAAGGAAAATTTGTAAGTAAAATGTGGGATTCTCCTGTGTCTGAACAAGCTAATGTTCGTCAAGAGATGAAAGATTACTATACGCAGGCATTGCACGGTATGGAGCATTATAGCGAAGGTGCGTTATTGCAAATCGAATCAAAGTATATGGGTGATGATTTGGTAGCGGCAAAGAATGGTTTGGCATATATGAACTGTGCTACCAGTGCATCCATTATTGAGTCTGCGAGATATATGGATGCAACTTATCATTTTATGGATGAGAAGGATTGGGCTGAATTTGATAAGTTGAATATTTATGGGGTGGATCATTTGTCGGAGCATAAACGTGGCGAGATTTTGAATCCATCGAATGCACCGGAGGTTGGGCATGAATATGGAGAGAAATTGGAAGAGATGAAATCTCTTGGGTCGTTGGCGTTTAGGGAAGATGTCCATTTTCGGAATATTGATCGTACTGATGACATTGATTTTTCGATGGATCAGTGGGCTTTTGCAGAGGATGTTGCCAAATGGGAGAAGGAACATCCTGGTCAGCCGATAGAAGACTTTAACCGCGTTACTGTGGAGCCACAGCAGGATGCACCCAGAAATGATGTTAAAAACCATATTGCTCCAGATGGTTTGAGTAAACGAGAAGATCGTGTTAAACAGGCAGAAAGCATGTTTGGCGATATTTTATCGACACCAAGTGGTGCAGATAAAGGAATGGATTTTGGGAAGTAAGATAAGATATTATATGTTGCGGTCACTTTTTATTAAAGTGACCGTCATTTATGTTTGTATTTTATTGAATTATGTGTATGATGTAAGTGAGAGATTTCATGAAGGTGGTGTTTTTTGATGGCAGATAAGCAACATTTAAGCATCGAAGCATTAGATAATGTGGATTTGGTAATCATGTGTGGTTCACGTAATTCACGGTGTACTAAAGAGTATTTTTTAACAGCTGATGAAATCCCACTTTTAGACGATGAGCTATTATCGTTGATGTGTTTTTCATCGTATGCAATGGCTAAAAGTTGTGAGGAAAGCCCTGCAACGTCATCAGAATTCGGTACGGCAGAAGATTTTGCTAATTATCATCAATTAATTAATGATGAATGTATTCGTAGAAATATAGATGTGACGGAAATTGAACAAAACTTTGACGAATGGCAAGGAAAAGCATGTGCTTTTATCGAGGTTAATGAGGGCAAAGATGGAATACGTTATAATCCTGGAACTAAATTATTGCATCATCAGTATGAACCACAATTTTGTTTGAGTGAATCTGATTTTTTCACCGATAAGGAGTTAGCTTGGTTGGATGATGATGCATTAAGTTCTGTTTTGATTGGTGCTTCTGCACGCAAAGATAAGCTTGATGAGTGGAGTCAGTTAGATATTGAGGGCGGAAACCCATATGATCCGGCTGTGGTTTCAGCTTATTATGATCGTGTACGAACGGTATGTGAAGACCGTGGCTTGGACATTGATGTGATTGAACAAGGTCGAGATGCAGCCATTCAAGAGGTTCATGATGCATTTGTACCGGACGTTGCTCAAGCTAAATTGCAATCAATGATGGAAAATCCTATGGAGTTTCCGAAAGAAGATTTTCTTTTGAATGCGGAAGAATTGCATTCTTTGGATAATGCAACGTTATGTCAACAATTTGCTTTTGCTCGGTTCTGTGCTAAAGAAAAGCATGAGTATAGTCATGATCATCGGATTTTACCTAAAGAGGGTGAGGCATCGCAAGATGTTCCGGAAGGTGAAACCGTAGTACAAGGAATTTATGGTGCATATTATGATGCAGTGTATGCCGAATGTGAATCACGTGGATATGATATGAAAGTATTGGAACAGGCTGCAGATGAAAATATTACAAAAGCACAACAAGCGAGTATTGCGTCTGTGCTTGACATGCCTGGATATTTGAATATTCATATGCTCGCTGCAATGAATGATACAGATGAGCAAATGTTGTATTATTATTTGACATTGTCAGATGCAGAGAAAGAAATGACTCCATGTTTTAAGACTGTGTTGAAAGATGACACGTCTGGTATACATTCTGGTTATCGTTGGGATGGTGCGGATAGTGGTGCCACACCGTTGCAAAAAGATGCCCTTACAGTTGAGCAATCGACATTCTTTGGTATACCTGTGGCAAAGCAAGAGTTGGATGCTCTTACAGAGCGTTTGCCCGACTGGGGTCCGTTGTCTCGTGTGACGGAAACGAAAGAGTATTCTGCAGATTTAATGGCACAATGGTATACAGGCACTGAATATGAAGTATCTATTTATAAATACGAAGATAGTTCCGGACGAACAATGATGGCATGTCGTTCACCATATTTGGGTGATTTCGAGTATGATCCAAGAGAGTATGCTGTTGGATATAAATTGTCACCTGAAACGAATAGTGTCATTCCTGTGCTTCAGTATGTTGGTGATCTTGAAGCCGATTGGCAACATGGTCATCAAAGTCCTTTGAGTATGGTTATTGATGATGGGAATTGGGGTGATGCTCTTCCTAAATTCGGTTCTAATATGTTAGGGCTTGTAAATAATATTGATTTTATGGGGATAATTCCTGATACAGATGAAGTTGGCGGAAGCACTAAATCACAGCAGGTGCGTATTCCGTATGGTGTGAAAAATTTGGATTATACGTTTATGAATAATAATCAACTTCAGTTGATTCCGGCTATTCCAGAAACGGTAAATAGTATGCATTGTACATTTATGAATTGTACATCATTGCATGAAGGTTCTGAACAATTCCTGTATGATGATAGGTGGCATATTCCAGATAGTGTAGAAGATTTATCTTATACATTCGCCGGATGCACGGATTTAGGAAGTAAGCAAATTGGTGATATGCCTTATAATTTAATGACTGTAGATGGCATGTTCTATGATTGTCCGAAGATTTTAGATCCTCCGGTATGGGAGAATCATGGATTGAGCATGAATGCGTTGTTTGGTAAGACCGTGGAGGCAAATTGGTCAGATTGTAAGTTTTTACGTGAACAATTTTTCTTGCCGGTTAATGAGAATACTAACAACAAGATGAAACAAAATTATGAGAAGGAATTGCAAGAACATCGAGAATTTATTGCAAAATTCGATGATCCGGAATTTTATGAGGCGAATCTTCCGACAGAAGAGGAGAAGCAGAAGTTTAAGGATGCAAATGCTCGTCAAGCTGCAGATCGGACAATTAAGGTATTAAATGCTGAAAATACAGTGCGGGATATTAATACTGTTTCATATAATGCACCAGATGGTGACGGATTCAAAGGATTCTTGCAAAGAGCAATGATTGATGTGGGAACATTTGCCGCTTTGAAGGGCATCACCGGCGGGATTACCGGATCGAAAGTTGCAGGTTGGGCAGCCGGTCTTGGAGGAACGGCACTGTTACGGATTACGAATATTTTGCCTCGGTCGATTGAGCCTGTATTGCAATTGATTAAAAATATTCTTCCAAAGGATGCCCAAGCGGGTATGGATAAGGTAATTGATTGGTTCCATTTGTCTGGTGAAGAAGAAGAGAAGGCTGCTAAACGCGATCAGATGAGTCGTTATAAGGATCTTGCATTGCGAGATTCAATGCGGAACTCTGTGTGGAGTGCAGACATTTTTTACGACGATGCTGAAGTATTCGATGCAATGCGTGTGAATGGAAAGGCCGTAGCAGAATATGGCGTTTTGCAGTATTGTGGTGAAGAGGGCCGTGAGACCGTTGGTTCTGTGAAGGAGACATTGAATGAGTCTTTGTCACAAGCCGAACGGGTCTTTGATAAGAAGATGACCGGTATGGTTGCCGGTACAAATGGTGATAACGTGGATTGGAAATTAGAAATGAAGCGTTATTATATGCAAATGTTCCGTGGGTTGGAAGGATATAGTGCTGGTGCCACAGAGGGTATTATGAGCACGTATTCTACGGAAGAGAAAACGACCGGCGAAAAGGTTAAAGATAAGGCTAAGAGCTTATTTGGAAAAGGCGAGAATGCTGAAGAAACGCAGATGCGTATGTCCAATGCTCAAACCGGTTTGGCTTATGTGAATTGTGAATATGCTCAAACTGTCATGGAATCTATGATGAAGATGAATGATAAGTATCAATTCATGGAGATGGAAGATTGGATGGAACTTGGTTCTATGAGTATCTACGGTGTAGATACGAGCAGTTTAATGTATTATGAGCCTGGTCAGACGTTGACACCATCTTATATTGGATATGATGGACCGGCAGATATTAATGCTTTGCGTACTGCAGGGATGCAACAGAATTCATTATATGATACACAACAGCCTGTAACGGAAGTACCATCTACTCAACCAACCGGTGAGGTTAAAGATAATACGTCCACAAAGACTACAAGTCCGAAGAAAACGACACATGATGAACGTGTAAAACAGGCAGAAGCGTTGTCAAACGGTATTGGGTCAGATGATGAGTTACAGAATGAGGCTATGGGCGTTTCTGTAAAATAATGAGTTGTATTATTGAAAATAGCATGGTATGCTATGAATAACAAATGACAGATTGGAGGAATTTGTATGTCAGAGTTGAGGAATGATGTTAATAAAGTGGTGCCGCCGGAACCTGTGGCACCTGATAGTTCTGCGATGGCTCCGCTGGAACGTCCACGAGAGGCTGTCCCAGGAACGGCTTCTCCTGAAGGTGGAATCGTTGGACGTACTCCTGCAGATTTGCAATGGCAGGCGGATCATGAGGCAGATGGATATGCTGATGTTCGTGGAGTACAGGATGTTAATCAGAGTAATTTGTCTGCATTTATTGGAGCCAGTTTAAGTCCAGCATTGTCATTTAATATGGCAACTGGACCTGAAGCAGAAGATGTTCATGATACGACTGCTGATCTCGCTGGAGAATTTGCGGATGTGAATGTATTTACTGCCGCTGGAAATAACCCAGAGTTGGCACGGACAGAAGCAAAGCGGATGACTGCTGAAGCGTTGTCTCGGAATAGTATCATTTTTGATACGCAAGCAAGTCTGGGCGAAGCCAGTCCGGACGATATGCGGTATTATTATATGACAATGCTTCATGCCGGTGAAGGTTATAGTGCCGGTGCTTTAGATACGATTGAGTCTACGGACGAGTTTACACATAGCGAGCAGTTTAAACAGCGTAACGATGTAGCTGTTGCTGCGGATTGGGCTGATAAAGCCAGAGCGGGTGTCGCCGAAATTAACTGTGGTTATACTTCTGCAGTGATGGATTCGTTGCATGAGATGGACAGTAAGTATCATTTCATGCAGACGGAGGATTGGATGGAAGTCAGTCAGATGGAAATCTATGGCGTGGATACTTCGAGTTTGGTTTATTATCAACCCGGTCAGGATTTACAGCCTGTGAATGAAAATGCTTATGGTAATGCATTGGAAATGTCTTCTGAAGAATTGGATGCGTTATCTGAAAAGCCTGATGCTTCTGTGGAATGGAATAAGTTGCATCCTGAAGCTGAGATTGTGAAAAAAGATCAAGTATTGCAGGATACTTATAATGAGGCAAAGCCGTCCAGTAAGGTTCTGTTGAGAGATCCTGGGCAGGCACAGCCAACAGAAGAAGCGAATGTAAATTCTCCGATTGCCAAGGTGGTTGCACCAGTGACTGACGGTTTGTCAGCACTTTGGAATAAAGCTAATCAGCTGGTTCGTGAAGGTGCGGAAAATCTGAAGGACGGAGCCAAGAATTTGGTGCAGGATGCTAAGAACGGTGCTGAAACGATGTTGAATCGTATTGTACCGAAGACGCAGGAAATGGAAAATAGCACTCATGAGCAGCGTGTGAAGCAAGCTGAAGAGTTGTCCAGTGGAGTGACGTCCGAAGAAGCGGATGATAAGTTCTTTGGTAAGTAATCTTCTGTTAAATGAGTATACTTTTTTCAATAGGCACTTCGATAGAAGTGCCTTTTTTATACTTGTGTTTTGTTGAAAATAATGTATGATATAAGTAAGTAATGAAGGGCGGTGAGATAGATGGCGGAGACATTGTATCGTGGATCACATAAATATGGATATTCTGAAGATTATAACGAAGCTCTTGACCAATATATTTGGTGGGAGATGGTTCGGGATGGAAAAGCTGAAGATTTATGTTTCCAAAGCGGTGCTTATGCTTTTGCCGGTGACACGGTTCAGGATTGCATGGACGAGATGGTATGGAATATCGGTCAATTAGCAAGACGTCCTGTAGAATGGGAACATGCCATGGATCGTGGATATGGAGAAGCCGAGTGCCCAGATGAATTTTGGGATGAACGACAGGCTTTGTCTGATAAAGCCTATAATGATACCGTTGCTCAATTTTATATTGATGTGGAACGGCGTAAGGAAGAGTTACGGACCATGACGTTGGACGATAGCATTAGTCCGACTTCGGCTGCATATGATATTTTACATGTAACCGGAGGATTACAGAACGAGGGTTATGTGGCTACGCACGATCTTGAAGATGTTGAAATCAGGTCTTCGACTCCATATGCCACTATTTTAGATGAATATATTTGGGCAGGAATGGTAGCGGATGGTCGTGGGGAGTATCCAGGTTGGGCAGTTGCTCATCCGGGTGAATCGATTGAAGATTATCAAGCGTCTGTGAAAGAAAAGGCGATTGGTCGTCTTTATCGGTCAGATCTTGGTGCTCCATCGGAGGAAGCCCATGCTGCGTTAGATGCACAGTTTATGCGGGATGTGGAAGTTCGAAAGGCATATTTAGCTACTTTAGATAGCCCTGAATCTCTTCATGGTCCGGCATTTGATATTGTGGGTGCGATGACTGATGAAGACCGTGTAGCATTTCATAATAATGATTTGATAGAGCGTGGCTGTCGGTTGGGCGAAGTCACGTGGAAAGCACATGATACTGTAGAACAGAAGTATAGTAGTTATTGGCAACGGGAGCACGGTGGTACCGTTGTGGAGGGAGCACCTCGTGGTTTAATTCATTTAGAAGATTATGAAATGTTGGATGCTGACGAATTAATGGTTGCAGATGATAATCTGTTGATTCAGCATTACGCGTTTTTAATGGTATCCAAAGGTAATATTGATGAGGAATATGCGATTGATTATCGGGAAGCCCATTTGGGCGGTTATCGTGAGAGATATGATGCATATGCGTCATCAATTGAAGGTGAAATGGCATCTCGTGGCATTCCGCCTGAAGAGTTAGAAGTTGCTGCGTCAAAATATTGTATTGATTTGTTACGTGGTGGCTCATTGGCGGATGTAGCCAAAGAGTATAATCCTATGGATTATACGATTCGTTGTCGTGCATCGGAGGTTTTATTGACGGCTACGAATGCCGAAGATGTGTCTTTTTATGAAGCAGATCCGGAGTTATGTAAACAAATTAAGGTTGGTGCGATGGAGGATATCGAAACCGCTCGTATCATAATGCACGGTGAAGATTGGACAGGTCTTTCCCCTCATGCTGTACGTGCACAGATGAAGATGAAAAACATGATGGAGAATCCTATGGATTTTCCAAAAGAAGATTGCTTGTTAACTGCCCCTGAATTGGCAACGTTGAGTGATGATGCTTTGATTGAGCAGTTTACGTTAGCAAAATATTGTAGAGAGGAAAACGTGCAATATACGCATGATCATGCGGCAAAATTGCAAGCGTTGCGTGAAGGTAAAGATTCTGGTACAGAAGTCTTTGGTGCCAGCGGTTGGTATTTGGAAAAAATGGAATCCCAGGGGGATATTGATTTGAACCCTGATACATATGATGCATATTATGAGGCAGTATATGCGGAATGTGAATCTCGTGGATTCGATATGACAGAATTGGAAGCTGATAGTGAATTTTATATTTCTGAAGCTCGGAAGTCGAGTTTGTCATCATTGTATGGCGTTGGTATCAATATTCATTTATTGGCAACAATGAATGATACAAATGAACAGGCTTTATATTATTATATGTCGTTGTCACCGCAAGAGCGTGAGATGACACCACGGTTTAAGTCGGTGATTGAGACGCCTGTACATGGGATCTTTGATGGTCCTCGGTTTGATGGAGCATCATTGAGTACACCACCGGCATATGAGCATGCATTTGATATTTATCATGTGGAAGCGTATGTAGATGGACAACGTGTTGACCAGAATGATGCATTGGATGGTAAGTATTCTGATGTGGAATGGAAAGCAACACAATATCCGTGTGATCATATGATGACAATGAATGCTGGAACTGATTATGAGGTAGAGACATTTAGATATCAAGATAGTGCTGGTAAATCTTGGATGTACTGTTTTTCTCCATATCTTGGGAATTTTGCATATGATCCGACCGAATGGGCAATTGGTTATAAAGAAATTCCCGATGCGGATCCAGAAGCTTCTGGGGATGCCACAAAGATTCCGGTGTTGAAGTATATTGGCAATGCCGAAGCCGATTGGCAACATTGTGATTTAAGTCCTGCAGGAATGACTGGAAAATATAGTGCTCAAGATGTTCATGATGCATATTGGAATAATGCCGCATTACTGGGCGACCAAATCACTGGTTTGATTGGTTGGCATCCATTTGATTTGGATGAAGGTCGTACCGGAATGGAACAGGTTCATATTCCGCTTGGTGTAAAGAACCTGGATTATACGTTTGAGGGTAATGATCAATTACAGTTGATTCCGGGCATTCCAGATACGGTGACCAGTATGCATTGTACATTCAAGGATTGTACAGCTTTGTGGGACGGCTCTTGGCAATTCATGGATTATGATAATAATAGTTGGGAATTGCCTGAAGGGTTAGTGGATGCGTCTTATACGTTTGCAGGTTGTACTGCATTAAAGAGTGAATCGTTGGGTAAATTCCCCACAGAATTGCGTACCATTGAAGGTATGTTTAATAACTGTCCGTTGATTTTGGAAAAGCCTGTATGGCATGATTGGACGTTTGATGTGCAAGCATGGACAACAGATACGAATGAAGCGGATTGGTCTGAATCTCCTTATTTGAGAACGGAGTTCTCAAAGCCAATTGATTCAAATACGAGCAATACGATGAAGTTCAATTATGAACGGGAAGAGAAGGAACGTATTGCGTTTCAGGCTGAATTCAAAAAGACATTGAAGGATCAGCCAGTGGAAGTTCAACAGGCTTGGGAAGACGCCAATGCCGCAGAAGTTGCAGTGCGTACGAAAAAGGTTCTGAATGGTGAGATGACGGTACGCCCTATCGATGAGATGGGTTATAACGCACCGGAAGAGAATAAGTTCATGGCGTTCTTACAACGTGCTGTAATTGATGTTGGGTCCTTTGCCTTATTGAAAGGTGTTACAAAGGGAATAACCGGTTCGAAGATTGCAGGTTGGATTGCTGGTCTTGGCGGAACGGCATTATTGCGGTTTACGAATATTCTTCCAAAATCTATTGAACCTGCTTTGCAGTGGGTAAAGAAGCTGTTACCAGAAAGTGCTCAAGAGGGAATGGATAAGTTTATCAGTATTATTCATATTCCGGGTGATAAAGAGACCGCAGAAGCTAAACGTGAGCAGATGAGTCGTTATAAGGATGTCGCTTTAGGCGATTCCATTGGACGGTCTGCATGGAGTGCTGGGGTGTTTGATGACCCAGGTGTGATGCGGGATGCTTTGAAGGTAAATGGTAATGCGATTGCACGTTATGGCGTGGCTCAATATTGTGGTGAAGAAGGGCGTGAATCTACCGGATCTGTGAGGACAATGTTGGGTGAATCTTTGACACAAGCAGAAACCGTCTTTAGTGAAAAGATGGATGCTGGAGACGATCATTACGATTGGCCGGAAACGATGCGTGGTTATTATTGGCAGATGTTGTATGGTCTGGAAGGTTATAGCGAAGGTATGCAATCAGGTATTGATTCAACATATGGGGCTGGAGCTCCATGTGCAACAGGTCAGTTTGGTAAGAGTAAGAATGGTGAAGAAAACCAGGCTCGTATGGCAAATGCACAAAATGGTGCGGCTTATATCAATTGTGATTATGCCAGTGCAGTGATGGAATCTTTGGTAAAGATGGATGCGAAGTACCATTTTATGCGTGAAGAGGATTGGTTGCGAATTGGACAGTTGCATATTTATGGTGTGGATACGGGTAGTTTGTATATGTATCAACCGGGTCAACGGTTAGAGCCTACATTTGGATATGATATGTGGAGTGTTGAATCTGATGATTATGGTTATACTGATTATGCGCCGGTGAGTACACCGGTTCCGGCAGTACCTTCAGAACCTACTCCTGAAGAAACCAAACAGGTCACTACGGAGAAGACGGCGGATACGCCGGAAGTTGCTACAGAACCGACTGCAGGGAAAGCCTCGAAGCCTGAATCTACAGAAAGTAAGCGTGCAGATCGTGTCAAACAAGCTGAAGCGATCTCTGACGGTATCGAAGGAGCAGGGGACGAACCTGTAACGTATGAAGTAAACAAGTAATATGAGACATGATGAGGTCACTCAAAAAGGAGTGACCTCATTTTATTTTGCTTGATAAATGAATAGTTTTTTGCTATAATGATGGCAAATGTGATGGTTTACGGAGGCATAGCATGAATCAGACACCGGAAAATCAGCAAAATGATATGGAAGAATTTAGTCGAAAAGAAAAACGAGCGTTAGTGATTTTTTGTATTCTATTTCTTATTACGATTGGTATATGGGGGATTTTACAAACGCTATTGCCGGAAGAAACGAAACAGAGTGTAGTGAATTGGGTTCAGTCAACTCGTTTGAAACCTTAAAGTGAGTTTTATCTTGTATTATAATCATTTTTGATTATGATATAAGTGAGAGAACATCGAAAGGGGGTCTCGTTATGGCTGATACCATGAAAGGCTATCGCTTGGATGAAGCCCAGGAGGGTCCAAGTGCAGTTGCTGTATATGATTGGGACGATACTCATTTTGATTATGCCGAGATGGCACGACAATATTCGAATGGTAATGTCACGTTGACTGCTGAAGAAGTAGAAGCGGAAATGCATATGACGGCGTTGGAGCGGGAAACGTCTACGATGCCGGGTGTGAAGACTAATCTGTGTAACGTAGAAAGCCATGGGATTAACGAGTGTAGCGATCCAAATTGGAGATATTTAACGAGTAATCAGTCTTGTTATGTTTTTGGTGAAGGAACAAAAGTTGAAATGCGTTATTCGTATGGAGACGGAAAATGCAGGGTTGAAAGTGAGTATTTGGGTAATTTTACCTTTGATACGAGCGAGTTTGAGCTTCGTTATAAGACTTTGCAGGAACGGGATGGGTCTTATTCTTATTTGCCATATTTAGCATATATTGGCAATGAAGTTGGGAGCGGAACGTTTTCATGGGGTGCTCCAAATCCGCCTGTTGGATTAAAGGTAATGGATTATATGTATGCCGGTCGAACTGATCTTATTAAAATCAAAGGTTTAGAGCGACCAAAGCATGCTCTGTTGGTAAATACGGATGGCAATGATGGCATGCGCAGTGCACATTGTGCATATGCGGGTTGTTCTAATTTGGAGTATATTATGATTTGGGATGGTGACGAATATGAAATTTGTCAATATATTCCAGATAGTATGGAAGATACGTCCGGTATGTTTATGAATTGTGGAAAATTACAGAATATGAATTTTCTTGAGTCTCCGGATAATTTGAGATCTGCAAATGCTATGTTCGCTAATTGTACGAATATTACTGAAACAAACTATTTTGGTATTTTTAGCATGAATAGTTTGTTGATGCCATATGGATATCATGAAGGAACAAATATTTTTGGTGCAACTGTATCGGATGGCTCGCCATATTTAACAACCGAAGGTGCTCAGGATATGTTTTATGGTGTGACTGATGTAGAACCTAATTCATCGGGCGAATTGCATGATCGTGTAGATGATCATGTCATTGAACAACAGCAGTATTTGGTTGCTGATGAAGATAATCCCTTCTTGGAAGAACATCCTGAAACGGCTGCGAAAGTTGATCAAGAGGAATTGAGTGCAGTTCGTCGGTTCTCGCGATATAAGAGAGAACAGGCAGTAGCTAATGGTGATGTGAAGACGAATATGGAAATCCGCACAGATGGCGGATTGACTGGAAATGTCATTTGGAATTCTAAAACGCAGAAATATGAATTGGATGAGACCGGCTATGTGATGGGCGATCAAAAGAAGGGCGGTAATGACCTTTGGAATTTGATTGCCAGCGGTGGTGCCGGATTGATCACGTATGGTTTAAGTGGATTATTTACGAAGAGTAAGTTGGTACGTTGGGGATTGGGTATTGGTGCTGGAATTCTTTCATATAAGTCCGGTATTCTTCGCAACTCTTTGTCGCCTTTGTTAAAGGGGATTGAAAAGATTTTACCAGAAGGTCCGGCAAAAGATCTTGTGCATAAATGGGTAGATGATACTGATATTACTTCTCATGTGGAGGAACAGAGATCCGCTTTGCAGTCTGAAGCGATTGCTGCAGACCAGGTTGGTCGGATTTCTGATGTATCAGGAACCGCATTGCGTAGTGCAAGTGTGCAGACCGATGGAATCGAGCTGTATATGAACAACAATGGTGCGATGATGGGCGCACAGATGTGTGGAAATGGTCGTGGTGCTTGTGTGTTTTCAGAAGCTGCCAAGATGGGCGAAAATTGTGAAGAATTCACTTCGACCAAAGAGGCTTCTGAAGCAACAATGAGTGCGATGGAGCAGTCTTGGCAGGCACGCTTGGATGCAGGCGAGGATCCGGAAGCGGTATATGGCGATATGGCGGGCTATTATCAGCGGATTTTCAGTGGTATGGCGGCCTATAATGAGGGTGCCAATAATGCGATGAATCGTGACTTTGCAACGGATAGTACCATGTTGGCGTTAGGTCAGGCTGGATTGGAGATGACAAACCGTGCGACAATGGAGCCGGTGTTGGATTCGATGTATCGCATGAATGAGAAATATCATATCTTCACTCCAGAAGATATGGCACAATTGGATACATATCCAATCAGTGGTATCGGTAAAGTGTCAGAATATACCCCTGGGTGTTTGGAAATTTATCGGACGGATACGATGAGTAACGTATCATTGGCACAAGATTTGGATATGTATGGTGTAGAAGATACAGATTGGTCTACGACGGAATCGGAAACTCCGGAAACGACGATAGAACAACAGCCGGATTCGACTCCGGTATCTCCAACGCAGAAACCAGTTTTAGTTCAGTCGCCAGCGGAACAGCAAGCTGAACAGGGCGTTCAGCAGGGAGAAGCACCAACAACGACGGAGGAACAGCCGAACACGTCTGGACGGGTTCGGGATTTACCGGATATTTCTGGGATTCTGGTTCCAAGGAAACAAAACGTTAGTCAGTTTGGTGCTTGATGTTCAATAAAAATGCGCACCTTGGCATTTTGCCAGTGCGCTATTTTTATTCGGCTTCGACGAAACGCATGTCCCACTTGTGGAACACGGTGTCGAGGTCAACTTGGTCTTCGAGGTGACCCAGAGCAGTTTCCCATGCTTGGACGTTTTCAGGCGTTCTGCCGTAGCCGTAGAATCTGAAGAGATGAACCTGTTTGACGAGGTCGATGTCGGTCTGAAATTTATTAGTGCGATATTTATGAGTGCGAGGCATGGTTATGCTCCTTTCAGAATGTTTATCATATGAACACCCGTGTTTGTTCAAACGTGTTTGTTGTGTTGTATTTTACATATATATATTGTATAATATGTATGATAGGATTGGGTTCAATCAGAAAGGTCGGTTGTTATATGTTGAAATGGCTAATCGTGGCTGACTCCAGTTGCGATGTGCGTGATATGGATACGGGCTCGTCAGAGATCGGATTCGAAACAGTTCCATTTCTAATGCGATTAAATCAGACAGATTATGTGGATGATTTAAATTTGAAAACCGATGAAGTCGTTGAATTGATGGAACAAAGTGACAATACTTGTACTGCTTGTCCTTCGCCTGAATTGTGGGCTGATGTTTTTAATAAAGCAGAGAACGTGATTGCAGTGACAATCTCTGGGAGATTGTCTGGCAGTTACGATAGTGCAATGATTGCTCGATCTTTAGTGCTGGAGGAACATCCAGAAAAACGTATCACGGTGGTAGATTCTAAATCTACTGGCCCGAAATTGGCGTTTATGTTGCAGGCAATTTTGTGTCAGATTCAAGCCAAACAATCGTTCGATTTTATTTGTAATTTCTGTTGTGGTTTGGTGGAGTCTGTGAAGACTTTATTTGCTTTATCAAATTTTCATAATTTGGTTCAAAAGGGACGCATGAAAAAGGTGGTTGGATTCGTAGCCAATCAGCTTGGAATCCGAATTGTTGGGGAAGCCAGCAAGGAGGGTGAAATTCATGTGTTAGAGTTGATTCGTGGTGAAAGGCGGGCTTTGCGTGCGATTTTAGATAATATGGAGAAAGCCGGATTTGATGGGATTTCGGCAATTATTTCGCATTGTTTCAATGAGCAGGCCGCTTTGCAGTTACGTGATATGATTGTTTCAAAATGGCAAAATGCTGTGGTTCAAATTTTGCCGACACGGGGTTTAGATAGTTATTATGCAGAGAAATGCGGTTTAATCGTAGGTTATCAGATTGCTTAAAATATGTGCAAAATTGTGACCACACCCATTGGGTGTGGTCTTTTGCATTTGCATTTTGTTATAGGATTTTATTGCATCCGTTACAGGGTGCATTCAAAATTGCATGCACTTGCCGAGTGCAATCGAAATCGTATGCACTTTTGGAAAATAGCAACAAAAAAATGTTGCTATTGGCGATAGCAATAAAAAACTGTTGCTATTTTGGATAGCATGAAAATTTGCATATTATAAGAAAAAAAGCAACCAAAAATGGTTGCTTTTTAGAATAGCAACTGAAAATGGTTGCTTTTTTGAGTTTACTCATGTGCAAAGAGGTGTGTAACAAATTGTTCAGCAACATGAGTAATGGTCTGATTGGCAATGGCTTCGTATGGTGCGAATTTTGTCATATCAGCGTGCTGGATTTTATCCTGCACAATTTGTTCGTGCATGGAGCATTGTTCTTCCCATGCCGGGTTATTGGGGTCGGCTTTTGCTTCCCTTGCTAAGCGGAGTCGATCCGAATCGAGAGTGAGGATGGTAGACATGGGCATGTTTGAATCCATGTCAAAGTAGTTATCGATCATGCATTCCATTCGGATGATGTGAGATAACCGTTTTCCTGGAGTCATGTGTCGTTTTGTGAGCTGGTGTGCCAGACCACCAATCGCAACCATCATGTGATGCGTGTTGCATCGAAGAGTGATGGGGGAGATGGAAGCGAGATAGGGTGCGAATGCTGGTTCAATAATATGGTATCGACTGGCGAAGCATTCGACGCTGTTTGGACTGGTTTTGCGAAGCAGGTTCAGAGCCCAGCGGATATCTTTGATATCGATGTGACCATATTCGTCTTCGTGAGTGGTGCTGATCGGAGTTGCGAGTGTGGCAATATCAGCGATGGATGGCATAACGAAGGTGAAGGTATCGTAGTCACTGCGTGCTGTGGCTAAACCGTAGTTTTGACTTCCGACAAGAACGGTCATGACCGGAACATATTTTTGCCGAACGTGTTCATGATGGATATGAAGAACTTTATGGATTTGTTCTTCATCGTTGCAATATGCGGTCATAGTTTTATTCTCCTTTTTTATCTTTTGTTTCACTCGATAGGGCAGTTTCACCGTTACGGTGAAACATAGGTTTTGAGTGAAATTTTCACTGGAAAGAAATGCACCACATGGTGGGAAATTTAGATTTCTGTAAGGATGGCATGGTTACGGTCGTAATCAAAATCCAAAGCAGAATAAGCCGTGTCACCTTTAATAAGGTGCATACGCAGATGCCGTGTTTTGGCACGCATGGCGGCGTCCACAATGGCCTGCTGTTTACGGAGCGGAGTGGCATGAAGATCACCTTCTTCATCACGGGTTCCGTAAAATTCTTTGCAGGATAATTCACGAAGTTGTATGCCTGCAACGGTAGTCGCATAGGCGTCGAGTGATTGTGGGAATGCAAAGATATTCAGCGTCATGTGGCGTTGGAATAGGTTGCGTATATCGCAACAAAGGAAAACGGAGACGTTTGGATGTTTCGATTGCCATTCGGCAATCGCAAGGAGGGCTTGTTCTTGAGTCGCTGGATTTTCGCCATCCGTAATGCCATTAATGGCATTGATAATAATCACCGGCGTATTGGTGCATTTGGCACTATATTCATTTAGGAGTTTAATGAGCTGTGTGATGGTCAGAGTTTTGTTTGGATGCAAAGGGATGATGTGTTTCCCGTCTGATAAATCCTGCACCGTTTCTTTCAGGATTTTTGATTTAGAAGCCTTTCCTTCTAATACATCAGCGGGAGTTATATCAGTATGTTTATCTGATTGTTGAATGCGTCTGCTGACGATTTTTGCACCAATTTCTTTCGTATTCTCTGTGAGAGAAACGAACATGACGGGTGTGTTGGGAGCGATGTTTTCATCAGCGAATTGCAAAAGGAAGTCAGTCATTCCAATGTCTGGATGTCCTCCGATTACATGGAGACCAGGAATGATTGGATATAATTGGTTCAGTTTTTGAAATGAAACATTTGTGGATTGACGCATGAGAATTGTTCTCCTTTGTGTATTCAGTTTTGTTTTTCTCCCGTAATCTTGTATGGATTTAGGGAGTTGTAAGTTTCTTCGTTTGTTAGTATAATATAAATGAACCTCATAAATCAAGTGTTTTTTCAACTTTTTATAAATTTCATATGGAGGAAGGGATTAGATGTGGCATCATGGGCAGATGAAATGTCGGAGCAGTATTTGAAACAGGTGAAGCAATCAAGGGAATCGCAGAGGAAATTAGCGGAGCAGTTTCAAAAAGAGAAGAAGCAACGGGAAGAACAAGTGGTGGAGCAAGCGGTGGCACTAAAGGTGAAAACTTTAGTAGATTTCGTGAAGGCATGTCAAGTGTTGCGAATACCGGGAGATGAAGCGACGATTTATGATTACGTTGTGATGAAGATGCAAAAAGGAGAAATTTAAATGAAATTCGGCAAGTTTGATAATTTGCCGAATTTTTTGCAATTTTATGGTAAAACGTATATATTTTTGTTGATTTTATATGAAAATATTGCTATAATGTCTGTGGTGCTTGGTTCTGACATGAATCAGCAAAAATTAATGAAAGCGGAGGTAAATCTTTTATGGAACATAATAGTGTTTTGGAATACTGGCGGAATCGTGGGCATCGGTTGCCCGATCTGAAAGCGTGTCCTTTGTGCGGTTCTGAATCCGCACTGTCTGATGATAGCGAGTTGGTACATCAGACAAATCCCGAGGCTGATGCGGGTGCATTCTTCTGCAGTTGCCCGTCTTGCGGTCTGACGGATGGCAGTTATCGTACACCTGAACAGGCAGTTGAACACTGGAATCGTCGGATGAGCGACCGTCGGCACGGTTATTGGATGCCTCGTCTGCGGACTGACCCGACTCGTTGTCGTTGTAGCATCTGCCATGTGGTGAGTTGGGCAGTGGCTTCTGGTGAAGATGATGGTCGTGTATGCCGTCACTGCGGTGCTGTGATGGACGTGCCGGATCCTTACATGGTCACAGATGCTTATCTGATTACCGAGGAAGACTTCCAGGAGAATCCAGAAGTTGACCGTTGTGGTAATCTGCCTGCTTATCAGGAATTTAAGGTTCCGTTTGGCGAGCAGGATGCCGGTCGCTGGGTTGTGGTGGATGCCACTACTGTTCAGTATGGACGTGAAGATGTTCGTTATTGGAATGAACGTCCGACCGATGATCAGCGTGCTGATGTTCCGTGGGGAGATGCTTAATAGCATCCCCCTTTGGACATAAATTTGAATCGTAAGTTGGAGGGATAATGTAATGAAGAAGTTGCTGGCGGTATTTCTGTGCTTGGTGTTCATGGTTAGCGTAGCGTGTGCTGAAGAATCGACGATTGAAGATGCTTTGAATGATCTGGAAGAAGTTTTTGATGAATATGTCGAAGACTATGAAGAGTATGAGGATGAAGAATCCGAACCTGCTCCGGATCCTGATTTCTTCTCTGGAACATGGTTGACCGGTAGGTATGCGGTTGAAATCGATTGGGAAGAAATCGGCTATCGTATTCTGGTCTCATTGGCAAACACTGAATCTGAATTCACTGAATGGGAGTACAGTGGTTTCTACCATGAGGAAGAAAAGACAATTGTAACGATGCCATTTGGTATGAAGAACGAAGTTGTCTACAACGAAGATGGTGTTGCAGAGTCTTGGACAACTGTCTATGAAGATGGCAGTGCTATTTTCGGACTTGATGAGGACGGTCGTTTGATTTGGACTGATGAGAAGGAAAATGCTGGAGAAGGACTCACTTTTGTGAAAGTGAACGGCTTTGACAGTGTTGCATTGAGTGCCCTTGGTAAGGTGCTGGCTGAAGGCATCAATGAAGGTTTGACTGAAGAAGAACGTGCAGATTTGTATCAAGAGTTTATTGATTATATCAATAACGAAGTTGATAGTAAAATCACGTTTGAGTCGATTTTGAAGGAGCTGGAAGATGCGGAAGTGAATCCAGAGACAATTAATGAACTGCAGGAACTGAAAGATTGTTTTGATAATCTGCAGAAAGTTGATGAAAAATCAAACGGCTAAATAGTATGTGTTATAAGACCTGCTGACCTGTGGTCAGCAGGTTTTTTAGTGTTGCATTATTTTGGTTGTGTCATATACTGAATGTAGATGCATATGGTTTCATGTGTTTGATACTTACGGAAGGAAGTGTGTAATGATGGCTGAAGAGTGGAAAGACGCTTCGGAGCGGGATGAATTTTTTAATGAAATCGGTTTACCCGGTGGCGGAGAGACATATGGTGATGCGTGGGGCGTATTAAGAGCTGCGATAGGTGATCCAAATTATTCTCAAGCGGATGCACAGAGGGCGCGTGAATTTGTTGAAGGTACGTCTCCGTTTCGGAATGGTTCATCTATTTATGTAAAAGATGGTGACTTTGTGGATCGTCTTGGACTTGATGAATGGACATATGGCAGTCCGGCGGGGGTAGTTGCTGCTATTAATGGTTCGCCTTATTTTACAACGGAATACGTTGAGCAAGCCCGTGAAGGTTTGGGTTTGCCGGAAGAGATGTGGAATAAAGAGTGGATGAATAGTCATTATCCGAATGCGGAGATGGCTGAAAGTCAGCAACAGTCTGTTATTGATGGTGCGTATCATAATGGGGTTCCAGCACCTGCTTTTGGATTATCAAGTGATAAGAACCGTGTTCAATATGATATTGAGGAGAAGGAATCTTGGATGCGACGTAGTCCATATGCTTTTCCTACGTCTTCTCAATTGTTTAATGAAGATGAATTGCACTTTTGCACGGATGAGCAATTGTTTGGGCAGATTGCATTGGCAAAGTTTGCGACACAGAAGCAGGGCGAATATTTGGATGTGGCGTCTGATTTGACGTTGATGCCATTGGTTGAAAGCGAGCAAACCACGGAGGATCTGCAGAGGCAGACGTTTAATAAACAGGTGGTTCGTGTGCCTGAAGAGTCCAATGATTATCCGCAGTTTCAATTGTATGACGCTATGTTGACGCAACACCAGGGATATTCTGATTATTATGAGCGCACGATCGCCGAAGGAGAAAAGCGCGGTTATACAAAGGATATGATGGATCAATATGCGGATGAGTATATTGATAAGGCTTTGGATGCAAATTTTGCCTCTTTGTCTATGTCAAATCTGGAGGGAAAAGGACACTCAGTAGCCGCTGCAAAGATTAGAGGAATGAGTATTACTGAAAGTCCAGAGGAAACCGAACGGCTTGGAAAGTTCGGTAACGGCATTGGGCATTTTGATATGAAAGATCTTCATGGACCTAATTTTGATATGCCTTCTCCTGCAGATTATGTGGCTGAGAAATCGAAGGATAAATCAGTGGAGAAAGATGATAAGGTACCGGTTGCGGTAGAGGCACCTATCGTGGAGGGCATTGGGGGTCAAAAGTTTGACCCAGAGAAAGGGAAGCCTTTGCCGACATCTGAACATGACATTCCCACGGTAACTGAGCCAGTCGCTGAAAATCAGTCTGGACGTAAGGAGAGGGCATTGCCTGATATTTCTAATATCAAGTCCTCTAAAACAAGGTCTTTGGGCATGGAGTTTTGAGCATTAATTTACAAAAAAGGCGCATCCCGTTATTTCGGGATGCGTTTTTTATAGTTTATCGCGTAATGATTTATTTGAAAAATGAGGGTAAATTTGTTAAAATGAGCAGTGAAGAGTAATGTGCGGGTGGTTCATGTGAACAATCCGGGTGATTTGGGGGAGTTACGATGTTAAAACGAATGAGTTGGATACTGGCAGTAGTGGCGGTATTAATGATTTTGTTTGGTTTAAGCAGTGCACAGGCTGCGGAGAGCGGTGTGTATGACGGTGTGTCTTGGACGATTACGGATAATGATGAGTTAATCATTGGAACAGCCGGTCAGACAGAAACACTGACAAGTCGTACTTCGCGTGACTATGGCTCTTGGCCGTGGAATGATAAAGATGTGTATAAGGTGCGTGTTGTCGGTACAGTTATGGCACAAGGGTCAGTATCGTATATGTTTACTTTCCCTTATCATCTTTCAGAGGTTGATGTATCCGGTCTTAACACATCTGGCGTTACAGATATGTCTTATATGTTTTATTATACCCAATGGTATGGTACATTAAATCTGTCTGGATTTGACACGAGTCATGTTACAAACATGTCTTATATGTTTTATGGCTCTTCTTTTGATACAATTATTTTTGATAATTGGAATACATCCAATGTGACAAACATGGAACGCATGTTTGAAGGCACTTTGTCTATGGGCGATTTGGATTTGTCGGCATTTGATACATCTCGGGTAACAAACATGGAATATATGTTTAGTTCATCAGGTGTGGATAATTTAGATATTTCCGGTTTTACTGTAGGACAAGCTGATATCAGTTATATGTTTTATAGGTGTCGTGGATTAAAGTCTGTGACATGGCCTGATGTGTTTGATGTATCTAGTACACCGTATTTATATTCTTTTTTTGAAGAATGTACGTCTTTGGAAAGTATTAATTTATCGTCTTGGGATACTTCAGAGTTATTTTCAACTTATAACATGTTTTCCACATGTACGAAATTAAAGTCCATTACATTTGGCGAAAATTGGGATATGTCGGGTGTGTCGGATTTTTCAAATATGTTTGCCGGTTGTAGTGTTTTGGAATCTGTGGATGTGAGTGATTGGACAATATCTAATCTTGTTTTGTCAATGAATAATGTTTTTTATAATTGTAGCAGTTTGACGGACTTGGATTTATCTGGTTGGGACGTAAGTCATGTGCAGTCTTGTAGTGGTATGTTTGCCGGTTGTACAAAGTTAGCGTCGTTGAATATATCCGGTTGGCGTCTTGATGCGATGCAGAACATAAGTGGTTTATTTTATAATTGTTCATCTTTGACATCTTTGGATTTATCGAGTTGGGACGCATCTAACATTGGAAGTATGTATTCAGTGTTTGATGGTTGTTCCAATCTTGCTCAAGTGGAGCTTGGCACATCAAATCCATTTGTTGGGACGAATGGAGCGATAGCTTATTTGCCCGCAACGGTGTCAAGTGTTTCTTTCAATTATACAGGGGAATGGATGCGTGAGGATGGAGCTTATGGTCCATATTCGCCGGAAGAATTAGCTAATAATTATGATGGTAGCACCATGGCCGGTACCTGGGTTTTAGAGAAAGATGTTTCGAGTGGTTATGTTGTATATGATGATACGACGAAAACAGCATATTTTGTTGTAACGGATCCACAGGATGTATATCCGGGTGGGTCTACACGAACGGTCGTGAGCATCAGTGGGGAAAGTTATACGGGCGTGGTATATCCGGTTCCATCAAATGGAGCGAAGACATGGGATGCAATTGGTTCGTCCGTGGAACATGTAATCGTTGTTGATGCTATGAAGCCTCGGACGATGACAGGATGGTTTGCTGGTTTTTCAGCTTGTACCGATTTTGATATCGGTATGCTGGATATGTCTGAAGTGACGAATATGGATGGTTTGTTTAGCGGTTGTACTTCATTAACAGAGTTGGTATGGCCAGAATCGGATACATCTCAAGTGACAAGTATGATAGCAATGTTTGGTAGTTGTGAAAATTTAGTAACGTTGGATGTATCAGAGTTGGATACAGATAGTGTTACAATTATGCGTGCGATGTTTTCCGGTTGTGAATCGTTGTCTGGATTGGATTTATCTGCGTGGAATGTTTCTAATCTGGAAAATACAAACTATATGTTTAGTGGATGTAAAGTTGTAGATACAATTGATACAAGTGGATGGGATACGAGTAGTTTGAATGATATATCATATATGTTTAGTAATGCGACTGTGGGTCAGGTAGATTTGTCGCATTGGGATGTATCCCATGTAACAACTATGGAGCGTTTGTGTATTAGTGCTGAAATTGGCACATTGAATTTATCAAATTGGGATGTTTCAAATGTTCCATATGCAACTGGTTTGATGCATAGTTTTTTGGGGCATTTGATTATGCCCGATATGCATTGGAGCAATATTACAAGTACTTCTGATATGTTTTATTCGGTTCGACCTGGATCTGTGTTAGATATTCCAAGATGGTCATTTGGAAAAGCGACGTCTGGGTATTATATGTTTGCATATGGTAATGCAGAGATTCATGCACCCGATTGGAATTTGGACGGTTTTACATCAATGGAGAGCATGTTTAGAATGCAGAGCGGTTCTGCACACTCTTGTGATGTATCTGGTTGGCATTCAACAACAGTGTCTACGGCAGTTCAGATGTTTAATTATACGAGTGGCATAGATGTGTTGGATGTATCTAATTGGAATATGCCCGCTTTGACAAATATTAATGAAATGTTTGGATATGCTTCTGGTTTTAAAACCATTGTTGGTTTAGAAACTTGGGATGTGTCGAAAATTCAAAACATGGCATATCTATTCGAATATGATTCGAATTTGGAAAATATCGATGTATCAACTTGGAATCCAATTCAGGCGACTTCTTTCAGGTATATGTTTGCCAGTTGTCCGAAGCTCACATCTTTGGATTTATCAAATTGGGATACGCCTAATGTTACAACTACTGATTCTATGTTTAATTATTGTTCAAATTTGGAATTTCTTGATATTTCTGGATTTGATATGTCACATGTAACTTCAATGGGTGGCATGTTTAGTGGACTGTATAAACTGAATACTATTGTGTTAGGCGGTAAGAGTCCATGGGCGACGGATCCGTCACATACTCCGGGGAGTTATGAGGAATTGCCGACGTTATCTCAATCTCAAATTCCAGAGGGTTATTCTGGAAAATGGATTCGTGAAGATAAATTATATGGACCATATACACCATCTGAATTGAGGGATGAATATACGGGTGCAATGGCTGGTACTTGGGTGTGGCAAGAAGGTGGCGACGTTTTTAGGGTGATTTTTGAAGCACCCGATGGTGCCGTTGGCTCAATGCCGATGATTACAGTGCATTCTGGCAATATATATTATAAATTGCCAGCTAACAAATTTAGAATGCCTGGTGCGACGTTTGCTCGTTGGCGTGATAATACAACCGGTTCTACATATTCTGATGAAGGCAGCCTTTGGTGCGGTACGTATAATGGCGGTGAAACAATTATATTGACCGCTGTATTTGATGGTTACGGTGGCGGATTTGTGGATATGCAGGATGGGGCATTTGAATTTAAGCTGAAAGCTGATGAGATGGCTGTTTTTGACGGTTTACCGGCTGATATGACATATCAGGTGTATGAGGAAACACCATCTGGTTGGGAATTGATTTCAAGTGACGGAACCACGGGTGTGATTATTGCTGATCAAGCACAATATGCTGGTTTTACAAATGAATTTTTTGCGGGTAAGTGTTCTTTGATTCTGTCTGGCGAAAAGTTCTTGGATGAGAACCGTGCATCAGATGGATTATTCCAGTTTGAATTACTTGATGGGGATGGTAACGTTGTTTCTACAGCTGTTACTGGATCCGGAGGTAATATTGTGTTTGACGCACTTCAGTTTACTGATGCTGATGTCGGACATGATATTTATTACACTGTCCGCGAAGTCTTGCCGAATGATGATGTCGTACGGCAAGGAATCAGTAGTAATGCTTTTACATATGATACGCATGAGGAGAGAATTCGCGTGGTGGTATCATATGGTCTGCGTGGAGAGGGTATTTTTACTTCTCATAGTGATAATTTTTATGATGATGGTAAGAGAATGGTTTCAACAGTTTCTACAGACGAACCGGTTATAGATTATTATCATTCTTTGAATATGGACGATGATAAGGTTCGAGATATGGAAACTGAAGGCACAAACAGTAATCCCAAAGGCGATTACGTAAGTAATCGACCTTATGCGTCTATTGTTAGGATTCCAAATGCAATGAGTTTGCATGTTAAAGTGGAATACACGAATCCGCGTGGTAATGATGGATTGTTTGTGATGTGGAATGGAGACCATAACGAAGTACGCACTGGCGTATGGTCAGAAGAAATTTCTCCAGATACAGCAGATTATGTGTTTGCTGGAGAGAATACATCAGAGATATTGGTATCTGAATTTGATGTGACAGGAGATTCTTTAAGTGTTTGGTATGTGAGCGAAGCTCTGTCTGTGGATGATCCAAATTATACGGATACGTCGAATTTTGGATATCACATTACTGTTACAGCTTCTGACTTTTTGTCGAATGTTCGATCTGATGGGTCGTTGACCAGTGATTATTCATCAGATAAGGATTTGTATGATGTGGTAACTGTGCCAGGTGCGGAATCGTTGCAGGTGAACATTTCTTATAGTAATCCTCGTGGCGTATTTGGTGTATGGGCTGGAAATCATTCCGAAGATTTCAATGCGGATACGGCAGTTGTATATCACGCAACAGATGTTTCGTTAGAAGGGCAGTTGTTAACAGAATCTGTCGAGATTGCGGGTGATACATTAACGGTCTTGTATCACAGTACAGCTTTGCCATTTAATGATTCTGCTTATAACGAATATTCAAATTATGGCTATTTCATGGAAATCACACCTATCAATGTATCTGGTACGGCAGATGGGTTTGTAAAATATGCCAGTACTCCGAATGTTGATGGCAATGGAACACAAACGGGCACATATGAGCGGGGTCGTGATTATGTGCAGGTAGTAACTATTCCGGGTGCTACCAGTTTGGATATCGATTTGGATTTTGATATGGACTATAATGATGGTATTCGGATATTTAGTGGATCTCATCCAACATATTCGTATAGTATGAGTACATATCCTGCCCCGAAAGAGCAGGTGGAGTTAATTAGAAATACATCTGATCCGGATCACAAGATTTTATCTTGTGCAGGTGACACTGTTACAATCGTGTTCCATGCACACAGCGAGGTCGTTGAAGATAAGGATTATTATGGTTATCGTGCGGTTATAAAACCGCGTGGATCCTTGTTTGCGTTGAAAGCGGAAGCGTTTTATGACGATGACGGAGCAACATTTTTTAATGAATCCAGTTCTGGATATTTGCAGTTGACGAAGGCAAATGCTGAAAATGGTGTCTTATCTGGAAACCCTTCGTTCGTGTTTGAATTATCGTTCTATGATGAGCATAACGAAGCTTATGACCCGCAGACAGAAGTCTTTTATTCGGATGATATGCCGATATTCCCGGTTAATCAGTTAACGGTGGAGCATATTAGTGTAAAACAAAACGGAGAGCAGACAGTTCTTTATACGGAGACGTATCCGCAATTACGTGAAGGCGATTCGTATACGGTTACGGCAAAATCGTTTAGCGATTGTGTATATTCTTATAATGATTATACGAATGGTTCTGAAACTGCGATTCCGGTTACTATTGGTGCAGATTCGTTGCATGTAGCACTGTATTATGAACGCAATCCATATTTGTTGGTTGTACGTCATATGTTATATGATGAGGATGATAATTTTATCGGTTATGCATCTGAAGAAGAACGGTATAATCTTTATGAGGGCGACGATATTACGTTGAGTCCACATCAATATGAAGATTATACCTATTATGCAAATAATTATGAACTGATAGGTAATGCTGATTTGCGTGGACAGATGCCTGGTGAGAATTTTACAATTCTCTTGAAGTATAAGCAGAAAGCTCAATTGCGATTGGAACATCGTCCAGAGTTGGAAACCAGATCTTATCGGATTGAGTTGAATGAGGACTTTAGTGGTTTGCGGACGGCGACTTATGGAGATATCGACTTTGTGGACGGTGTTGGTCAAGTAACGATAGCACCTGGTGAATATAAAGACTTGTGGCTTTATAGTGGTGCTGGGTTGACTATTTATCCGGTTGACCATGATGTAATTGACTATGCTGTTAGTGGCTATTTTGGATATCTTGGTTATGACCATGGATCATTCTATTATGTAAATAGAGAATCCTTGTCCAGAACATTAGCATATAATTATCGTTACGTATTCGGTGCAAGTGCTCCGTATTCAGTGCGGTTCACATATTATTTCCGTTATTCATTTGGTGGTAGTGGTTATATGGCCGGATATCGCACTTCCGTGTATATTTATGACGGTGAAATCCTTGGTACGAGAAATTCTCCGACAGAAACGTATAGTGGTATGACATATTATTACGGTGGTCAGGATGTTGATCCTGCGACTGTTGTGACTGGTCCGTTGACCGTTATTCAGAATTATTATCCGGAGAGACGTATTACGGTGAATCATATTCAAGTTGCCACAGACGGTATAGAAACGATTGTGGATACAGAAGTGATTCGTCTGGGTGCAAGAACAGCGTTCTCTATTGACTTGAAGTCGTATGATGGATATGTATATGATAATGCGGTCTGTGTGGGTGAGACAAGTGTTCCGTTAGAAGGTACTGGTCCAATTACTGGCACATTAGGTGCGGATAGTATAACCGTTGAAATTCGTTACGTCGCTGAATAAATTTTATACCACAGGTATATTTACAAATGTAGATAAATCCGTTATAATAGGGATGAAATTAAGGGCAAACGCCCAAAGCGAAAGGAGTGGAACTCAAATGCGTAATATGACAGTTAAGTTATATAAACATGAGTTTTTGTGCAGCCTTGAAGAAAAGCTGTACTTCGCTTTGTATTGCCCTGAAAAGTGCGTGAAAGAGACCTGATAGGTAGAAACTCATGATATCCAGGCCGCTTGTCCGTAACAGGGCAAGCGGTCTTTTTCATTGATGAAAGGAGAGTTGGATGTTATGAGTTCGATACCAGTCATAGACATGGTGGCAACTGGGCAAAATATTGCCGATATGCGTCGTCGGGCAGGGATTTCCGTACACGCACTGCAACAGATTTTCGGATTCTCTACTCCGCAAGCCATTTACAAATGGCAACATGGGACGGCTATGCCGACCCTGGATAATCTGCTTATACTGTCTGTGGTATTCGGTACCTCGATGGATCAGATTATCATTCGGCAAACAGATGAGGTCTGCGTTGCCGGATAATCAGCCGGAGAGAGGTCGTTGAGACTTCTCACGGCTAAATATAGCCCCATCTTCTAATCGGTGAGGATATTGCCCCTTCAAGGCGATGATACGGGTTCGAGTCCCGTTGGGGTTACCAAATTTGGCTCCTTCGTATAGTTGGTTGAGTATGTCGCCCTCTCAAGGCGGAGACACGAGTTCAAATCTCGTAGGGGCTACCAGGTTCCGTGGTCGAGTGGTTAGGCGATGGTCTGCAAAACCATGAAACGCCGGTTCGAATCCGGCCGGAACCTCGTGGGCGAGTGATGGAACTGGAATACTTACCTGTTTCAAGTACAGGGTTTTGCGGGTTCAAATCCCGCCTCGCCTACCAATATGCACGGATGGATGGAATTGGTATACACGCTGGTCTCAAAAACCAGTGCTCGTAAGAGCTTGCGGGTTCGAGTCCCGCTCCGTGTACCATATGTGCCTATGGTGGAACTGGGGAGACACGCCAGACTAAGGATCTGGTGTCCGAGAGGATGTGCAGGTTCAAATCCTGTTAGGCACACTTTATGCGCAGGTGGATGGAATTGGGTAGACACGGCGGACCTAAACTCCGCTGCCGAGGAGGCGTGCAGGTTCGAGTCCTGTCCTGTGCACATTTTATCGCTTGATGATTAGCCATTATTTTGGTACAATGGGTGAGGATGAACGTTGTTCATCACGAAAGTGATAAATGGGGTTATATCGTATGGACGAACCGATGGTTTGGAAGTCAAATTGCTTTATGGAGTCTTTGAAAGCGAAGCTCAAAGGCGGGAAAAATGTGGTTATGTTGTGGATTGATCGCAAGCATAACAAGATTATTTCTTATTTTCCACATTTTTTGTGGTATGACCGTCGGACCAATTTGGTTTATGATTTCTATCGGACGGAGCAGCTCAAACACATCTGGAATGTGATTCGATGGCAAGGTCATTTGCGAGAAATTCCGATGGAAAAGTTCGAGCGGAAGTGCAAAGAGGTTTTGCAAGATGATCAGAACCTGAAACGCATTGAAAAATGTCGTGCAAGGTGATGGGAATTTATACTACAGGTTTATTTACATAGTAAATACTTGGGAGTATAATAATCTTGATCCTAATAAGTAGGACAGCGAAAGGGGGTAAGTACGATGATTCAGAATGTAGTTGTGAAACATTTCGTATTTAAGCGTGGCTATAGATTTGAGTCATGCTCTAGTTTTCGTTGCCCTGTTAGGATAAGTAGTGAGTGACCTGAATAGGTCCAAAAGAAGCTGCTTGCCAGGTGGGCGAGCAGCTTTTTATTATGTACCAGTGGTGCAATTGGCAGCACACCGGACTTTTAATCCGGGAGTTGAGGGTTCAAGTCCCTTCTGGTACACCATGTGCGCCTTTAGCTCAAATGGATAGAGCATCTGACTTCTAATCAGAGTGGTGTGAGTTCGAGTCTCATGAGGCGTACTTTATGGGAGGATAGACCGTAAGTGGTAGCGGGGCAGACTGTAAATCTGCTGGGAAACCTCGGGTGGTTCGACTCCATCTCCTCCCACCATTATACGCCTTTAGCTCAACGGAATAGAGCGTCTGACTACGGATCAGAAGGCTGTAGGTTCGAATCCTATAAGGCGTGCTTATGCATCTGTGGCTCAGTTGGTAGAGTAGCTGACTCTTAATCAGTGGGTCGTGGGTTCGAGTCCCACCAGGTGCACCAGTTTGCATCCTTAGCTCAATGGAGATGATGTTTTCCATTTGTATCGGTTCCAAGAGCCAATTAGTCCCATTTTCAACAGGCTTTATGCCTGTTTTTTTGTTGCTTGCAGAAGAAAAAAGGGCAGAGTTTCCGTCGATTAGTCCCATTTAATAGGGTAAAATTCGAATTTCCATTTGAATTGTCCCATTTAAGATGTGTTTTCTATTACATCAGTCCCATTTAAAAACATGATTTTCCAT
>JAEEGL016170427.1_pt1 | contig 82361 bp, 74 predicted proteins | sample 9134231 | NCBI WGS metagenome assembly JAEEGL01 (sample SAMN16246548, study PRJNA631951) | gut metagenome | biome: gut microbiome; feature: rumen; material: fiber-attached | host: Bos | place: Iran: Karaj | collected 2018-10 | reverse complement strand
CTTTAAATGTTCGACAATAGGTTTAACGGAGACACAACAGGTCACGAACCTGCTTCATATTGCTCTGATCTACAATTGTTGTACCCACCAAGTTACGCTTCTGCTTCTTGGTCTTCTTGGTCAGAATGTGACTGTGGTAAGCGTGACGTCTCTTTACCTTACCTGTTCCGGTGAATGAGAATCTCTTCTTTGCGCCGGAGTTTGTCTTTACTTTTGGCATTGTTTTATAAATTTAAATTGTTATTATTAACTGACAGCAACGCATATACCGGGCGCGCCATCTTCTTTTTTCTTTAGTCTTTTGCTTCCTGCAACTTCTTCAGAGCGTCAGCAGAAATCTTCGCATTAGCAAACAGTCCGCTATTCTGACTGTCTTGCAAACGCTCCGAAATCGGACGAGATTCAGCCTCCTCAGTCTCCTGTTCCCTCTGCAACTTAGCAGCCTCTTTCGCCTCTGCCTCGGCGGCCTCACGGTCACGAGCCTGCTGACTCTTCTTCTGAGCTCCTGCTTTTTTGGGGGCCAGATAGAGAAACATTTTCTTTCCCTCAAGTGATGGCATCGACTCAACCTTTCCACACTCCTCCAAATCGTTAGCAAAACGAAGGAGCAACACCTCTCCCTGCTCTTTAAACAGGATTGAGCGTCCACGAAAGAACACATAGGCTCTCACCTTATTGCCCTCCTCCAGAAACTCCTTGGCATGCTTGAGTTTGAACTGATAGTCATGCTCATCTGTCTGAGGTCCAAAGCGGATCTCCTTTACCTCAACCTTCACCTGCTTCGCCTTCATTTCTTTTTGGCGTTTTTTCTGTTGGTAGAGGAATTTGGAATAGTCGATGAGACGACATACTGGCGGATTGGCATTTGGCGAAATCTCCACAAGATCAACGCCTTGCTCACGGGCCATGTTCAATGCATCACGAGTAGAAACGACAGACGAGCCATCATCTCCTACGATGCGAACTTCACGTACTCGAATCTGTTCATTGACACGGTACTGGTTCTTTAATTTGTCATTCTTCATCCACTATTTTTTAAAATCGGCTGCAAAATTACGATAAATAAATGAAGAAATGAAATAATGAAGAAATGAAACAATCTCAAAACCCTGATATTTATGTTTATTTAACATATGGTTCCTCGATTTACATCTCACATATTCATTATCTCACAACTTCATTCTATCAATGTTATCAAAAATCTTTCGTCATTTCTGCAACACGAGTATTCACCTCATCGATAAACTCTTGGATGGTCTTAACACTTTGTTCTCCACCTCCTTGAGGACGAACGGCGACAGTACCGTCTTGCTGTTCCTTCTCACCTACGATTACCATATATGGGATACGCTTGAGCTCATTATCGCGGATTTTACGACCTAGTTTCTCATTACGCAGATCAATTGTAGCACGTACTCCACCCATATCAAACCTCTTAGCGACCTCCTGAGCATAGTCATTATACTTCTCAGACAGAGGAAGAATTGCGACCTGATCGGGGGTAAGCCATAAGGGGAAGTGTCCACTGGTATGTTCAATGAGCACAGCGCAGAAGCGTTCCATCGAACCAAATGGCGCGCGATGAATCATCACAGGAGTCTTCTTCTGGTTATCCTCATCCGTATATTCGAGGTTAAAACGCTTCGGCAAATTATAGTCCACTTGAATAGTGCCCAACTGCCAACGACGGCCGATTGCATCCTTAATCATGAAGTCGAGTTTAGGACCATAGAAGGCGGCCTCACCGTATTCCACCTTTGCAGGTAATCCCTTCTCCTCACACGCCTCAACAATGGCCTTCTCCGCCAGAGCCCAATCCTCGTCTGTTCCCACGTACTTCTCATGGTCGTTAGGGTCACGAAGCGAAATCTGCGCTTCAAAGTTAAAACCAAATGCCGTCAGCACAATTCCGATAATATCCATCACATTCAGGAATTCCTGTTTCACTTGGTCTGGACGACAGAAAAGATGGGCGTCGTCTTGTGTAAACGAACGCACACGAGTCAAACCGTGAAGCTCACCACTCTGCTCATAGCGATAGACTGTTCCGAACTCTGCGATACGCAATGGCAGATCACGGTATGAACGAGGTTTCCAAGCAAAGATCTCACAGTGGTGAGGACAATTCATCGGCTTAAGCATGTACTCCTCATCTTCTTCTGGGGTATGGATTGGCTGGAAAGAATCCTTGCCATAGTGAGCATAGTGACCAGATGTCACATAAAGATTCTTTGAACCGATATGTGGTGTTATCACCTCCTGATAACCAAAACGCTTTTGAACCTTACGCAGGTGATCCTGCAAGCGCAGGCGAAGTTCCGTACCTTTCGGAAGCCAAATGGGTAAGCCCTTTCCAACCTTATCAGAGAACATAAAGAGCTCCATCTCCTTACCAATCTTACGGTGATCACGTTTCTTTGCTTCCTCAAGCATCACCAGATACTCGTCAAGCATCTTCTTCTTTGGGAAAGAAACACCATACAGACGCTGCATCTGCTCACGAGTTGCATCACCACGCCAGAAAGCGCCTGCAACAGATGTCAGTTTTACAGCTTTAATCTCACCTGTGTCAACAAGATGTGGACCACGACAGAGATCAGTAAAATTACCCTGCGTATAAGTTGTGATCGAGCCGTCTTCTAGGTCCTGCTCAATGTGCTCGCACTTATAAGTCTGTCCATCAGCAGAAAACTCCTTCAAAGCATCGGCTTTCGACACCTCACGACGAACCACCGGCTCTTTTTTCGCCGCCAGCTCTTTCATCTTTGCCTCAATCTTGGGAAAATCACTCTCCTTGATGCTCTCACCGTCCTTCAACAGCACATCATAGAAGAAGCCATTCTCGACAGCGGGTCCAAAACCGAACTGGATACCTGGATACAACTCCTGTAAGGCTTCAGCCAACAAATGCGCAGATGTATGCCAGAATGTGTGCTTACCCTGCTCGTCTTCCCATTTGTAGAGTTCTATCGTCGCATCCTCTTGAATAGGACGGTTTAGCTCTACAGTCTCACCATTCACACCACAGGCCAATACGCTGCGTGCAAGAGCCGGCGAGATACTCTCTGCAATTTGATAACCAGTCACGCCCTGTTCATACGAGCGAACAGATCCGTCTGGGAATGTAATGTTGATCATATCTACAATATATGTTTGAATTTAAAAGTGCCTGCAAAGGTACATACTTTCTCTGAAACGACCAAATATCCAGTCCAAAAAACAAACATGGGTTATAGTTGATATCATTTAGACATCCAACTTATTCACATTTTTACTTATCGCGATACTTCTTTATAACACTATAAGCAGTATAAAGCCCCAACTCACCGGCCTTACTAAGATCCTCAACACCTTCGGCAATCTTCTTAACATACACTCGTGCCAATCCTCTATTATAATAGGCCTCTGCAAGATGATCCTCCAATTCCAATGCACGAGTATAATCATCGATGGCACGATGATAATCGCCACGTAAGGCATATAGATTGCCTCTGTTATAATACAGAAAAGCATTTTCAGGAGTCAACAGAATAGCATCTGAGAGATCACCGAGCACGTTGGCCGATTGGAGATCGGTATTTGTCCCCTGGGAGGCATTGAACTCATTGATCTTTGCCTGACAGACTGCACGTTGCCAGTATGCCAACGACGAAGTAGAGTCAATCTGAAGACATATACTCAAATCATCGATTGCATTATCAAAGTTCTGAATGGTGCAATAAGCTACCGCACGGAGGAGCAGAAGCGGTCCAATCATGGCAGTAGTTTTTGTATCAGCGATAACTGTACTAAGGGAGTCTATATAAACAAAGGTCTGTTTCATACGCTCCTCACTGAGATTTGTCTGGTCGCACGTCACATAGATAGTACGCGAATGTGACTGTCCATTAAACGCTTCGACGGTACTCTCATAGACTGTCTCAGATTTTACATCGTTCTGCGGACGTATAAATGACAAGCCGAACATCGGCTGCCAAGCGAGATCTGCTTTATGATTTTGTACACGACCACGATAGTCGCTCTTGTATTCATGCTCAACTTCCTGTTCATCAGCAACGACTAACTGGTTATATTTTTCCAGATCCTCATCACTACGTTTGCGCATCTGTTTCTTTGACAGACGAGGTTGTTTTCCATAACGTTTATCCATCTGCGCCTTTAGAATCCTGAACTCATCAAGCTCTGCTTGTTTCGTATTACCAAGATGACGATAACAGGAGGCACGATGCTGAAGACCAAACCAGAAATTGGGATATTCCTCAATGACCTTCGAGTAGTCCCGAATAGCGGCACGGAAATTTCCCGTCTGTTCCAACAGAAGCGCACGATTAAAAAGAGCCATCAGGTTATCAGGCTCAAGTTTTAGTACAAAGTCAAAATCCTCTATACCACGATTATCATCACCGACTTGCGCACGAAGGAGTCCACGATTATAGTGACCAAGGAAATTATTAGGATCAAGATCGAGAGCAGTATCATAGTCGGCCATCGCTCCACGAAGATTGTTCTGGTTATATCGTGCCATAGCACGATTGATATAATTTCCTGAATGCTTGGGCATTAGATGAATACTTTTATTAAGAAACTCCTCGCCCTCTTTCCATTTCTGTCTGGCAAGACTGATGACAGCTCTTTCAGCCCAGATACCACCATCGTAAGGGTCAAGTTCCAGGCTCTTGTCCAAAGAGCGGATGGCCTTCGTCGTGTCTTTCAAGAGCAGAAACACTTCTGCCTGCATCGAATAAGCTCGGGCATATTTCGACCAATGAGTGGTCATCGTATCAATCTGGGTCAACGCACGGTCATACTCTTTATTCTGAATCAAACAAAGAACACGGTTATGCCAAAGGGTCTGATTCTCTGGGTCATAGCGCAACGCACGATCATAGTCAGTTACAGCCTCGGCATATTTCTTCTGATTAATACGACAGAGTCCTCGAAGTTCCCAAGCACTGACCACATAGGGATTACGTTCTATAGCTTCTGTACAATCGCTCTCTGCCCCACGGAAATCATCAAGATAGTACTTGGCAACCCCTCGGAAAAACCACGGTTCATAGAGCCAAGGCTTCTGACTGATAGCCTGATTAAAATATTGGATAGAAAGCACATAATCCTCATAATAAAGAGCCGATCGTCCTATCATAACAAGCCGATCGGTATTAAACTGGGCAAGAGAATATGAAGGAAACAGGAGAAACGACAAGAAAAGAAAAGAATACAGAGAGCATAAGAATCTTCTAAACATCCATCTGAAGCAGAAGAATTTGTTACGGTCTCCTGCCACATGACAGCCGTATTCTATGTTTTTTTCTTTGCTCACCGCCTCACTGGTTTCGTCTTGTATCCACAGCGATAACGTCCCTGAATAAGGGCCCGAAGTTTGCTTTGTATCAGTTGTTTACGAAGGGGAGAAATATGATCTACGAACATCTTCCCATCAAGATGGTCAAACTCATGTTGCATCACACGAGCCAGATAACCATCAATCCACTCATCATGATGTTGAAAGTCCTCATCATCCCATTCAACGTGAATACGTGTAGGACGCGTTACCTTCTCGTGGATAGCAGGTAGTGAGAGACATCCCTCCTCCATGCTATCAGTATTCTCCTCATCATATTCAATGATATGTGGGTTGATAAACACCTTACGAAAATCCTTATACTCTGGCAGATCCTCAGAAATCACATCAAGATCGATCACCGATAAACGGATAGCCTTTCCTATCTGCGGAGCTGCCAATCCTATTCCCTCCGATTCTGCCAGCGTCTCCCACATATCAGCAATTAACTCTTTCAACTGAGGATAGTCCGGAGTGATATCTTCAGCCACCTTGCGAAGTACAGGCTGACCGTAAATATATATAGGTAAAATCATAAATATGCGGCTATAAACCTTAAAATAAAAAAAGAAAAAAACAAACGATACTATTGTCGACTACGAAGATAATCCTCCAGGATAATGGTAGCTGATATCTCATCAACAAGAGATTTATCCCGACGGGCTTTCTTTTTGAGACCTCCATCAAGCATTGCCTGATGGGCGAGAACAGAGGTAAAACGCTCATCATAATACTCAATAGGAACCTCAGGAACTGCTTTACGCCAACGGTTGACGAACTGTTCTACACGCGCCATATTTTCACTGGGCTGGCCATTGGGCTGCCGAGGTTCACCAATAACAATACGTTCCACCTGTTCCCTGAGCATATAGGCTTTCAGCCACTCAAACAACTCCGATGTAGAAACAGTCGCCAATCCTCCGGCAATAATCTGCAGAGGATCGGTGACTGCTAATCCGGTACGTTTCCGACCGTAATCGATAGCTAATATTCGCGCCAATGTCTATTGGGCGTTATAAAGCAACCATGCATCGGGATATGTAGAACGGAGCTGGTCGCGGCTTGCGACTGCATCACCTTTACTTGCATAGGTGGTTGCCACCACACGATACATGTTACGATCATTATTCTTCACAATCTGAGCGTTATAACCAGCATCCTTGAGGCGCTGTTGGAGTCCTTCTGCATTTGAAAGCAATCCGAAAGAGCCTACAACCACACTATATGCGCTCAAGCCCTGGCCGCTTACAAGAGAGACGCTTTCCTGGCGTACGGACACGTTATCGAGGTTATCTACAACACGAGTTTCCGTAGCGGGCTTAGCCTCCACTGGAGCAACGACAGCCTCACCTGTCTGAGGAGCGATCTGCTGAGTTGCAGTGTCATACTGTTTTGCCTTCTCATATGCCTTCTTATAGGCACTCTCACTAGACTTACAACTTGTAAAAGCCATTGCTGCGCATAAACCTACGCACAAAAGGGTGTACTTCTTCATTGTTTTTGTATTTAATAAATGGTGATTAAGTTCTATATTTGCTGCGAAATTACAAAATATCAAGCAAACGCATGCGAAAAAGGCACATAAAGTTTGTTAAATCAAGGAAATCCCAACTTTTTTACAAAATTTTTGAGTGTTTTTTGCATTACATATGGAATTCTTTTGTATATTTGCATATAGAAATCATGTTTGACGATTAAAAAAGAGAAGATTATGAAAAGTTTAGGTTACCTTGGCGCATTCCTTGGTGGTGCTATTGCCGGCGCTGCTTTGGGCATCTTGGTCGCGCCTGAAAAAGGCCAGGACACACGTGTAAAAATTACTGATGCAGTAGAAGATTTCCTGAAGAAGCATAACATCAAACTCAGCCGTAAGGAAGTAGGTGACTTGATTGACGATATTCAAGACGCTGCAGAAGAAGAATAAAGCCAGATAAAGCCAGATGCTCTCCAGCGATAAGAATGTTGAGTCGATAGCCCAACTGATTGAAGTGCTGAAACATTACCTCGGACTTCAAACCGAATATGTGAAGCTCGATGTGATTGACAAGGTGGTTCGTCTATTGACGGTTGCCGCTTTAGCGATTGTATTCTTTTTAATCATCGTGGCTGTTTTGATGTCCTTTTCTTTTGCCTTGGTTTCCTGGATATCGACATCCATCGGCATGGCGAAGGCTTTCCTTATCGTGGGAGGACTGCATCTGCTACTCTTGATACTCTTTCTGGTCTTCCGTAAATCATGGATAGAGAAACCGCTAGTGCGATTCCTCGCAGGACTTCTACTTAGTAAATAGGTATATACATTGATATATTCACATTTATGCTCCCTGTCAAAAAAACATCCGTCAACTACCGTACTCTCGATGAGATCCGCCTACGTAAGGAGGAAATCGCCGAGGAGTTAGAGCGTGACAACACCCAATTCACGACTTTATGGAATCGGACGTTCATCAAACGCGAGGGTAATACCAAAGGGGAATATGTTGCAGGACTGATTACTAATAGCATTACAGCCATTGACGCGTTCCTGTTGATTCGGAAACTAATGAAAGGTTATGGAGGACTTTTCAGGAGGAAGAAACACTAATTATGAAATGGGGCTCTTTGCCCCAAATAGACTAAATTTACCATCTACATTCACATCCACGCTCTGCACCTCATGATTTGGCATCATAGAGGTGCATTGTTGCTGTCACATGACTAAAGTCACGTTTCTGCCAAAAAGGAATCACAACCACTCTGACAATGAAGAGCATTTCCAAGCACATACGATTGGGCACTCTTAGCAACAGCCAAAAGGCCTATTGTCAGACACTGTAATAACATATTCTTTCAAAATAAAAAAGGGTCACCGCTGTGACCCAAAACCTTGTTAACCTTAAATCTAATACTATGAAAAACACGTTGCAAAGATACAAAGTCTTTCTGCATTTTGCAAGTATTTCACCAGGAAAATCGTCAAAATTAAGACTCCTTAACACAAATAACAGTCTTTAGACAAGTTCTCCGCTATATAAGGATCTCCTCACCATCATATGCCAGTTCAATCCCTTGTGGTAACAAGCGATTCACGTCCTTATGGAGTCCGATGTCGTGACATACATGAATCAGAAGCGTTCGTTTCGCCCCTACCCTCCTGGCAAAGGAAACCGCGTCATCCACCAACTGATGAGAATGATGCGGCTTCACAAAACGGAGAGCATTGACTACAAGAACCTCTGTTCCTTCCAGATACTTCATCTCCGTTTCATTAATGGACTTCATGTCTGTGATATAGGTCAATGCCCCTATCTTATAACCCAATATGGGGAGTTCACCATGCATCACTTCAATCGGCATAATTTCAAAATCACCAATCGATAAAGGTTGGTGAGCATGAATCTCATGAAGTCCAATAGCCGGAACACCAGGATAGCGATTCTCTGCAAAACAATACGGCAGCATCTCCAGCATAGCCTTCCGTGCGATAGGATCTGCATAGACATCTATTGCACCAAACTGGCAATAAGGGCGGATGTCGTCCATACCCCCCATATGATCGTAATGAGAATGCGTAATCAGTATACCATCGATCCGACGGAACGGCTGAGACAATATCTGTTGACGAAAATCCGGCCCACAATCAATCAATAGCCTTGTTTGCTCCGTCTCAACAAGAACCGAGCAACGAGTCCGTTTATCATGAGGATCCTTACTCTGACAAACCTCACATTGGCAACCAATCACCGGCACGCCGCACGAAGTCCCCGTTCCAAGGAATGTCAGTTTCATTAGATTATCTTATATAATATTTACTTCTGGATGAATATCGACACCAAATCTCTCCTTAACATCTTGTCGAATTGCATCTGAGAGTGCCACGATCTCTGCGCCTGTAGCTCCACCGCGATTCACAAGCACCAACGCCTGACGATCATGAACGCCAGCCCGTCCTAACGATTTACCTTTCCATCCACACTGATCTATCATCCAGCCTGCAGGGATTTTTTCGTGCTCATCGTCCACACGATAATGAGGCATCCCCTCATACAGGGCGGCCAAGCGTTCATATTGCTCTCTGGAGACTACGGGGTTCATAAAGAAGCTACCAGCATTACCCTCAATCTTCGGATCTGGCAGTTTAGCGTTTCTGATTTCAACAATCGTATCACGCAGTTGTCGGGCAGAGGGAGACGTAATACCCTTCCGTTGTAGTTCTTGACGGATATTTCCATAATCCAGATGAGGCTGAAAGGTTCTCGACAAGCCATAGCTCACACGAGTGATGAGGAACTTATTCTTCCAATCATGCTTGAAGCGACTCTGACGATAGCCATATTCACATACGTCATGATCAAATATGCAAGTTTTTCCGGTTTCTATCTCTATCGCCCATACACAAAGGATAAGATCCTTCGCCTCAACACCGTATGCGCCAATATTCTGCACTGCCGACGCACCGACGTCACCAGGAATCAGAGAGAGATTTTCCATACCGTAATAACCGGCCTCAATACTTGTAGCCACCATATCGTCCCAGACTTCACCGCTCCCACAAACCATCCGGTCGCCAGTCTCGAAAGTATAGCCTTTAATACCCGAACGGACAACGATACCATCGAAATCGCGAGTAAGAAGCAAGTTACTGCCTTCTCCAATAATTAAAAAGGGTAGAGTTGACTCACGCAGCATCTCAGCCACTTCCATCGCTTCATGGTCATTCTCAAACTCCACGAACCGACGACACTTGACATCAATACCGAATGTGTTATGTGTCTTCAGACTATAATCATCCCTAACTATCACGTCGTCATTTTCATTAACTGCCACTTTCCATGGTTCTTCCGAAAACGAAGTTCCATTTCCAAACCATTAGCAATACCCCTTAACAGAAAGATCTTTGAGCTACCTTCTGCTTCTGGTCTGCCATATATGATATTATAAAGTATTTTAGAAGGTAATTGCGGTGCGAAAGCCTCCCATGTATCTGGCGTAATAACACCTTCCATCATCTGGAAATCATCATCCGGATCAGGTCCGACAAATTGGACTGTCGAGTTCAGGCTCTGCACCTGAAAAACACTATCAGTCACAAAGCGGTTATAGAACGTAAGGAATGAAGCATTAACATTTTCTTCCAGCGAAGTTGTCTTGACCTCCTTAAGCATCCATGCACCTTTAATACGCTGAAACATATAATCCTTCACCTGTCCCTTCTTCAACAAGATCTTCTCCACGATAGCTTCACTGACTGCGGTATCTTTCATCAGCCTCATCTGCCGGTCATCATTGAAAAGCAATGTGTAGTATCCCTGGCGCATAAAGAAGTGCTCCATCTGCCACTGTGCTTTTTCCATCTTTTCTGTTTTTTCTCCTTCCGTCATCCGAAGAGGAAAAATGATACGCTCCCTTTGCAGCTTCTTGTTGGCTACGAAATTGAAAATAAAGTCGTCAAACATCACATCGGCGGCTCTCGGCATCGGCGTCTCAGTTATCAACAACTCCATCGTGTCACTTACCGCTTGATCCGTGGTATCAGCGACAGAGTCTTCAGGCACCTCCTCAGCCTGCTTCGCCTTGTTTCCCGTACACGAGAACATGAGCAGCAAGCCTGCGATAATCGCAAAAAAACACCTTTTCATTATCTTGTCTACCTAATCAAATCACCTAATTCTCGCAAATTTCGGCAAAGGTACGAAATAATTCTTAAATCTTAATCCATAATTCTCTTTTTTTTCGTACCTTTGCACGCAAAATTGCAATTTTTACATTCATATGATACTTGACAAGATTGATGAACTTCTGAAAGAAGTACAGGAATTGAGCGCAAAAAACGCAGAGGAAGTCGAACAGCTCCGATTGAGATATCTCAGTAAAAAGGGAGAGATTACCGCACTGATGAATGATTTCCGCAATGTGGCAGCCGACCAGAAAAAGACAGTCGGAATGAAAATCAATGAATTGAAGACGCTGGCCACTGAGCGCATCAACCAATTGCGTGAGGCATGTGAGGAACAAGAAGGTAGTGACGAGACTATTGATCTGACACGCACACCCTACCCCATACAACTCGGCACGCGTCATCCACTGACCATCGTTACAAACGAGATCATCGACATCTTCTCACGAATGGGATTCGTCTTGGCCGACGGTCCTGAGGTTGAAGATGACAATCACGTGTTCACAAAGATGAACTTTGCTGCCGACCATCCCGCTCGTGATATGCAAGACACTTTCTTCGTGAGCCAGCACCCCAACGATGTTACCAAGAATATCCTGCTGCGTTCACACACCTCCAGTGTGCAAGCCCGAGTGATGGAGAATATGCATACAGAAGACGGGAAGCTCACGGCCCCCATCCGCGTCATCTGTCCGGGACGTGTCTATCGTAACGAAGCCATCACCGCACGTGCTCATTGTTTCTTCCATCAGGTAGAAGGTCTCTACATCGACAAGAACGTATCGTTCACTGATCTCAAGCAGGTGCTGCTGTCATTTGCCAAGGAGATGTTCGGTGCCGACACGAAGATTCGTCTTCGTCCAAGCTATTTCCCCTTCACAGAGCCCTCTGCAGAGATGGATATCTCATGCTTCATCTGTGGTGGCGAAGGTTGCGGCTTCTGCAAACACACAGGCTGGGTTGAGATTCTTGGCTGCGGTATGGTCGACCCGAACGTGCTGGAACTCTGCGGTATCGACTCTAAGATTTACAGCGGTTATGCCTTCGGCATGGGTGTTGAGCGCATCACGAACCTGAAGTATCGTGTATCAGACCTTCGTATGTTCTCAGAGAACGACACCCGTTTCCTTGAGGAATTTGAATCAGCCAACTAAGCAAATAAAGATAATAAGTGCATCGGCTCAAACGTTATGATGTTTGAGCCGATTTCTTTTTGCCTATACAGTCATTTTATCCTAACCAGTCAAAAAATCCGAAAGAAAACTTGCGAGTGTCAAAATTTTACCATATATTTGCGATGGGTTTTACAGCATATACCAATATAACCCCTGTATCCAAATAATTAAAAACTATGAACTTCCTTGAAGAGAAAATCCTGAGAGACGGAACCATCAAGCCCGGGAATATTCTAAAGATTGACAGTTTCCTAAACCATCAGATTGACATCGACATCATGCGACAGATGGCTTATGAATTGAAACGTCGTTTCAGAGATGTGACCGTCAACAAAGTGCTCACCATCGAAGCCAGTGGCATCGCCATTGCGACCATGCTCGGCGATCTGTACGACGTACCCGTTGTCTTTGCGAAGAAAAGTGAAACGGCCAACAGCACAGACGACAAATACATGTCACAGGCCTACTCTTTCACTCACAAGAAGATGAACAGTGTGTTTGTATCCAAGCCTTATCTTCATGCTACAGACCATGTTCTCATCGTAGATGACTTCCTCGCCGACGGACAGGCCGTACATGCCCTCATAGATTTAGTTCACCAGGCAGGAGGAGAAGTCGCTGGCATAGGCATTGCTGTTGAGAAGGGACAGCAAAAGGGAGGACAACAGTTACGTGAGGAAGGCTTTCGTCTGGAGTCCATAGCCATCATTGAGGAGATGGACTGGCAGACGCAGGCTATCCGCTTCCGTGATCAGCCGAGACATGAGCTAGGAGATACAAGAATCAAGCATCTATAATTCATAACTATCCATCATGACAAGCAAAAGTAATCTTTATCAGTTGGATGGTCGTGTACCCATGGTACAAGCCATTCCTTTTGGGCTCCAGCATGTGCTGGCCATGTTCGTAAGCAACATTACCCCTATTATCATCCTGGCCAATGTGGTGGGTATTGACTCTGCCATCAGTGCGACGCTCATCCAGAACTGTATGATTATTGCTGGTATCGGTACACTGATACAACTTTATCCTTTGTGGCGTATCGGTTCACGACTGCCTATCGTGATGGGTATCAGTTTCACTTTCCTTTCACTGGCAATCTTCATCGGCACGAGTCAAGGCATGGGAGTACTGATTGGAGCCGTCATCATTGGTGGTATTGTTGAAGGAGTCTTGGGGCTCTTGGCTAAGTTCTGGATTCGTATTATATCCCCCGTTGTCGCTGCAGCAGTTGTTACGGCCATCGGTTTTTCATTATTACCTATCGGTGCCAATTCGTTTGCCGGAGGACAAGGTGCCGCTGACTTTGGTTCTGTACAAAACTGGATGGTAGGTACATTCACGCTACTTGTGTGTCTGGGATTTCAAGTATTTGCAAAAGGTTTCCTTCGCTCACTGTCTGTTCTAATCGGTCTGATTGCCGGATATATCGTGGCAGCATGCATGGGTATGGTCAATTTATCTGGCCTGCAAGACATCGGCATCGTTTCACTACCCCAACTGCTACCCTTCAAACCAGAGTTCGAGTTGGGAGCCATTCTCTCGATCATCGCCATATACCTGGTATCTGCTACGGAAACCATTGGCGACACGAGCGCGCTCTGTTCCGGAGCTATCCACCGTGCCCCCACCGATAGAGAGTTAGGGGCAAGTGTCTCTTGCGACGGATTCGTCAGCAGTGTTGCCGGGCTGTTCGGTTGTACCCCCATCACCTCCTTCAGTCAGAATGTAGGACTTGCCGCCATGTCGGGTGTCGTGAACCGCTTCGCCATTGCCACCGGAGCGTGCATTATGATCCTCGGAGGTATCTTCCCCATCGTCGGAACCGTGCTTACCGCTATTCCCCAGGCTGTGCTCGGTGGTTGCACAATCATGATGTTCGGCTCTATCATGTATGCCGGTTTCGGCATGTTGGCAAAATGTGGGTTCAACAACCGTAATATGGTTATCGTTGCCCTGTCGCTCAGCGTAGGACTGGGATTCACGCAGGCCTCAGAGATGTTCTCTATTTTCCCACAGATCGTCAGGACAGTATTTGCAGAGAATTGTGTGGCAGTGGTCTTCATCCTTGCGGTCGTTCTGAACCTGTTACTTCCCAAAGAGGAAGTCAACAGTCAATCTGAATAGTTAAATCTGCTATAATATATGAAAAAATCCAGAAGACATGTCTTCTGGATTTTTCTATTTACCTTCATCCCTTACTTTTCCTTTGCTGTGACAACCGTGACGATATAAGCACTGAGCAACACAAGGATACCTGCTACAGGTTTATCCCATGTCAGGATATCCTGTCCAAGTATAATAGCGACAAAGGAAGCGATGACAGGCTGCAGGTTGGTATAGATAGATACCGTCGTGGCCTGCAGATACTTCATCGCATAGGGTATGAGGAAATAACCGAGAGCCGTGGCACACAGTACGATAAAGGCCATCTCAAGCACACCGTACCAATCCCACGCTGGCGTATACAGTGCATTCTGTGACAATTCTGGCAGAGCGATAGGCACCGTCACGATAGCAGAGATCAGAAACACATATTTCATCTGTGTTACCGGAGAATACTTCGAAGCCACATTACGAGTGATAATCAAGTATACAGCCCATGTAAGTACACTAAGGATAGCCAGGATGATACCAAGCAGATCATTCTTCCCTGATCCCATGGACTGACTCATCAGAACCATCAAGACGGCACCACCGATACCCAGCAACACACCGACGAACTTCATCGATGTGATTCTTTCACCGATGGTCAAAGCAGCACAGAGCATCACAGCCACAGGAGTGAGCGTGGCAATCAACGAGAAATACACAGGACTCGTATAGTCAAGTGCCCATGCCGTTAAGGTCTGGGAGATGACAAACCCCAACAGGCCTCCAATGAGAATCGTGACAAGATCCTTCCGCTCCACCTTTTCTTTCGGAAGGAATGCTGCGATTAGCCAGAACACCAGACAAGCACCGAGACTCCGGGAAGCCATATACCCCATAGGCGTTACCCAGTCGTTAAGCAGCAGTTTGGTTACAGGGACACCAAGTCCGAAAATCGTATTAGCAAGGAAGATAGCACCGTGCGCCTGCACTCGGTTCTGTCGAGAAAGATTCTTTTTCATCATTTATCACGTTTTATTTGTTGACGAATTTCCTGGTATCGACGGAGGCGTTCCTTAACAGACATCCTGGCATACTTGCGCCACTCCGTCGCCCCGTCTTTGCACTGAGCAAGATAATGAAGGTCGTTCATCCTACCATAAGCCTCCATCTCAAAAGGGTTGAGAAGATAGGCAGCGTTTCTTAGCTGACGACGAACAGCCAATCCACTGAAACAGAAAAGGAAGAACCAATACCATATATATAATAGGTAGAAACGGAGCCAAGAGTCACCTGTAGCCTGTGCCTGGCGCAGATGGATCATCTCATGATTCTTCATAGGATCATGAGAGTTATTGAAACGATCAGCTTCCTTCTGGGAAGGCGTCAGAATCGTACCAAAGAATGTCAATCCCTCATAGCCCTTACGAAGCCAGAATCGATTGACGACAGCAGGCATATCACCGACCCTACTTGGTCGAACTGCGCGCCACATGATAGGTATAATCTGCAATATCGGTATCATAACGCCGACAAAGATACGAATAAGCGAGAGAAAAAACAAAAGTTTTTTGATTTTTCCGAGCATCGTATCCTCTTAAGACTCGCATGGATACATAACAGAGAGACGTCGTTCGCAATACCAAAACAAGTTGTTTTGGTATCATAAGTCCGGGGTTTTCACATCATAGAGATAATCTCTACGACAGTAAAACAACTTGTTTTACTGTAAGAGAAGTCTGCGGCACTCTTCAAAGAAACGTCACGTCACCTAACAAACAGGTATCTAACAAGTTAAGCGAAGGCATGACTCTATACAAAAGAGCGCATTCAGAATGAGAAAGACCTATATCTCCTATACGACGGCGTAAAAGCCGTCTGACAGAAACGGACGAAGTTCAGAGATTTAAGGAGGAAACAAATTTCTTCAATCATTTCTTTTTTCATTCTATTTTCATTATCTTTGCAGAAAAATCACAGACGATGGACGAGAAAGCGCGCATAGAACAACTGCGGCAGGAACTGCATGAGCATAACTACAGATATTATGTACTGAACCAGCCCACGATAGGCGATCAGGAGTTCGACTTCCTCATGCACGAACTGCAGGATCTAGAGGCTAAGCACCCCGAGATGGCCGATGCCAACTCTCCCACTCAACGAGTGGGCAGTGATCTGAATGCGGAGTTTCGTCAGGTACCCCACAGATACCCGATGCTCTCATTGGCAAACACCTATAACGAGCAGGATGTTGCTGAATGGTATGAGAGTGTCAGCAGAGGACTGGCAGGAGAGCCATTCGAGGTATGCTGTGAGATGAAATACGATGGTCTAAGCATCTCCCTCACTTATGTAGATGGCCGACTGACACAGGCCGTCACCCGTGGCGACGGTGTACAAGGCGACGATGTGACAGCCAACGTAAAGACCATTCGTGCCATTCCCCTGGTCCTTCCCGGTACTGGTTACCCCCATGAGTTTGAGATTCGTGGTGAGATCCTGATGCCTTGGGCCGTTTTTGAGCGACTGAACAAAGAGCGCGAGGCGGCCGAAGAGCCTTTATTCGCCAACCCTCGTAATGCCGCCAGCGGCACCCTGAAGAGTCAGAAGTCCAGTCTGGTAGCCAGTCGTCAGCTCGACGCATACCTCTACTACCTCTTAGGCGAAGAACTCCCAGCCGAAGGTCACTATGAGAATCTCGAGGCTGCCCGCCGTTGGGGATTCAAGATCTCCGAGGGAATGAAGAAGGTACAAACTCTACAGGAGATATACGATTTCATCAACCACTGGGACTCAGCACGAAAGGATCTGCCTGTGGCTACTGACGGTATCGTACTGAAAGTGAACTCTCTGCGCCAGCAACGCGCACTCGGTTTCACGGCAAAGAGTCCTCGTTGGGCCATTGCCTATAAGTTCAAGGCAGAGCGTGCATGTACCAGGTTGAACGAGGTCACCTATCAGGTGGGACGCACAGGAGCTATCACCCCCGTGGCCAACATGGAGCCAGTACAACTGGCAGGAACAACCGTGAAACGAGCGACCCTGAACAACGAGGACTTCATCCGTTCTTTCGACCTGCATATAGGCGACTACGTATATGTAGAAAAAGGTGGTGAGATTATTCCGAAGATCGTAGGTGTCGACATCGACCAACGTCCGATCATCGCCCAACCGATCCAGTTCATCAAACGCTGTCCTGAGTGCGGAACTCCCTTAGTACGCTATGAGGGAGAGGCAGCCTGGTACTGTCCCAACGACACCGGTTGTCCTCCTCAGATCAAAGGACGTATCGAGCATTTTATTGCCCGAAAGGCGATGAACATCGACTCGCTGGGACCAGAGACCATTGACGACTACTACCGTCAAGGGCTGATCAGAAACGTGGCAGACCTCTACGATATCGAAATTCAGCAAATCAATGGCGACGGCAGTCGTACGAAGTCAGCCCAGAAGATCGTTCATGGCATTGCCGCTTCTAAAGACGTGCCCTTCGAGCGGGTTGTATTTGCTCTTGGTATCCGTTTCGTCGGAGAAACCTCTGCCCGTCTGTTAGCTCGTCATTTCAAGAACATCGACGCACTGATGGAAGCCGGTCTGGAAGAATTACAAGAGGTGGAAGGCATCGGTGAGGTGATGGCAAAGAGTATAATCACCTATTTCCACGACGAGAAGAACCGCGAGATTATCGAGCGGTTGCGCAATTACGGTCTGCAAATGGAGATCTCAGCGCTCAATGCCCAGCTCTCAACAAGACTTGAAGGACAGAGCATCGTGATCAGCGGTGTCTTTACCCACCACAGTCGTGATGAATACAAGATGATCATAGAGCAAAATGGAGGAAAGAATGTGGGAAGCATCAGCAGCAAGACCTCGTTTATCCTTGCCGGAGAGAACATGGGTCCCTCAAAACTCCAGAAGGCAGAGAAACTGGGAATCAAGATTATGAGCGAGGACGAGTTCCTTGAATTAATATCATAAACGCTCTTCTCCGACCTCTCAGTCGTCCCAGTAGCTAATCACACGTGTCTGTTCCACCTTAGCCATCTGGGCACGTTGTCCTTTCTCCCAATAGGTCAGACTTAATGTGTTCCGTGTCCAATTATCATTATCATCCCGTTCCGTGATGGTGTTCTTCATGTTGATGGACAGCACACACTCATTGTTCTTGTCAAACACCTTCTGACTCTGTGAAGAGATCTCGTTACGACTGTTATACTGATACTCATTCACAGACCTGATACCTGATGCGGTATTGACAAGCGTACGCTTCACCAGGCAACCATCAGCATCATATTCATATGAGAGTTGACTTTTGTCACCACTTTTCTCAATCATAGCCGCCTTCACCAGATAACCGGCTTTGTTGTATATCCGGTCTACGATGTCGTCAGATGCCAACATGCCCGTCTCACTGAAATGTTCTATTCCGCTCTCTGCAACTGGGTTCTCAGTAATCACCTCCTGTACCATGCCCTTCAATCCCATATTGGCAGCATCCTTGAAGTAAGGTGAAGAGTTCAGATAGAAATAGCGAATGGAGTGAGCACCGTTCTCGTCAAAGGAAGTCGACTGTTGGATATACCCATAGTCATTCAACAGATAGAGAGAGCCATCACCCTTTGCCTTGAAATCCCCCCATTCACGTTGCAGTTTTCCGAGAAGGTATTTCTGATTACGCTCATATAACTCCCTGACTCGATACGGTCCACAAGTGACGAATACCGACGATAACAATCTCGTCTTCTCATCAACATTCACCATCACGTTCGACTTGATGCCGTAGAAATCACCCATCAGATAATATGCATCAGGTTCTGGATTATCGACTGTGGTCTGCCTGAAGCCTGCAGCCTCCAAAGCCGGAAGGAACACCGAGTCGGGCCCTTCCAGGGGAACACCCATCATAGAGATACACTTAGCATCGGTAAGTGCCTGCCCCCAGACACTTACCGACGCCAATAGTAATCCTATCAATGAGACTATTCTCCTATACATCATCACTATTTAGAAATTGACGCCGATATTGGCAAAGAAACAGCCCGTATGAGAGGTGTCGAAATAGTCATGACTGATATTGGCCAATCCGATGTCATAACCCAGTTCTGCATACAAGTGATCATACTGAACACCACATCCCAGTCGCAGACCTGCGTCCATCCGCTTGAATCCCTCGTCATCGAATGAGCTATAAGCCTTTCGCACACCGAAGTCTTTAATCTTTCCGCTTACACCGACACCCATATAACCACCGAAGAAAGGCTGGATACTAAAGTCACGGTCAACTGCATAGGCATACTTCATCACTAGAGGAATCTCCAGATAGTTCAGGCCATAAGTGAACTTGGCATGTTCATATCTACCTTCGCCACCCTTTTCCATATACGAGAGACCAGTCTCTAAGAACAAGGGAGATGCCGGAGCCAACTGGAAACCAATGGTCATCCCCACCCCAAGTCCTGTCTGTCCGCTTCCGCCATCTAAGAAAGGATCATCAGAATTCACCGTTGCCACATTCACGCCCAAGCGAAGACCATAATAGATCTCTGAGTATGAACGATGGTAATTGGAATGTCCATGACGGGTATAACGAGAACTTCTGTAATACTGTGCTGCCATAGGCATGGCAAGCAGAACTGCTAGCACCAACATAACAGTTCTTCGTCCTACAAATCTGTGTTGTTCAAATCTTTTCATACACTCCTTCATTTAAATATGGTTATCGGGTGCAAAATTAGAATGTTTCCTATCACTTACAAAGGGAAATTCCCTAATCAAGCATAGTAAAATCCCTAAACCTCGATGCAAAAGTAAAGAGAAAATACGAGAAACCGTGCGAAGCAGAGATAAAATATCTTAATTCTTCTTTCATAATTCTTATTTTTTTTGTATCTTTGCGCTCTACGAGCGCGAACATTGAAACATTAAACACATGAAAAAAGGACTTGTACTCGAAGGCGGCGCCATGCGAGGACTCTTTACCAGCGGCATCATCGACGTGATGATGGAAGCAGGCATCGAGCCCGATGGTCTGATTGGTGTGTCGGCGGGAGCAGCCTTTGGCTGCAATTACAAGTCACGACAGCCAGGACGAGCCATCCGCTACAACACGCGGTTTGCCCGAGACAAGCGCTACTGCAGTTGGCAGTCATGGTGGAAGACCGGTGATCTCTATAATGCAGAGTTCGGTTATCATATCATACCGACCCAGTTCGATATCTTTGACAACAAAGCCTTTGAAGAGAACCCGATGGAGTTCTATGCTGTTTGCACAGATGTGACAACAGGAAAGGCCATCTACAAACGACTGACCGAAAGCACACCTCTTACCTATGACTGGATTCGTGCTTCCGCGTCCATGCCACTTGCTTCAAAAGTGGTCGAACTGGAAGGAATGAAAGTCCTTGACGGAGGTGTGGCAGATTCCATACCCTTGGCATATTTCGAGCAAATCGGTTACGACCGCAACGTCGTTATCTTAACGCAACCCGAAGGATATATTAAAGAACATAATCGTCTGATGCCACTCATGCGGATAGCCCTCAGAAACTATCCCAACCTGATTAAGGCGCTGGATCAACGGCATATCATGTATAATCAACAGCTTGAGTATGTGCGCCAAGCTGAACTAGATAAACGCTGTCTGGTAATACGTCCCGACCAGAAGCTGCCCATCGGACACATCTCTCACAACCCCAACGAGATGCGTCATATCTATGAGATGGGAAGAGAAATGGGAGAAAGAGAACTTCATAAAATCAAAGCATTCTATCAATGAGAATAGACATTATTACTGTACTGCCAGAGATGATTGAGGGTTTTGTCCATGAATCTATTCTGGCTAGAGCCGAGAAGAAAGGACTGGCGGAAATCCACCTGCACAACCTTCGCGACTATACACTTGACAAATGGCGTCGTGTCGACGACTACCCTTATGGTGGCACAGCCGGCATGGTGATGCAATGCGAGCCTATTGACCGCTGTATCTCCGCTCTGAAGGCCGAGCGCGACTATGATGAGGTCATCTTCACCTCACCTGACGGTGAGCGCTTCGATCAACATATTGCCAACGAGCTCTCGATGAAAGGTAATCTGATTATCCTGGCTGGGCACTATAAAGGTATCGACCAACGGGTGCGCGACCATCTGATCACGCGTGAGATCAGTATTGGCGACTTTGTACTGACAGGCGGTGAACTTGTAGCTGCGATGATTGCCGATGCTGTCGTACGAGTGGTTCCTGGGGTTATCGGCGATGAGCAGTCTGCCCTCTCCGACTGTTTCCAAGATGATATCCTGGCCGCTCCCATCTACACCCGTCCTGCCGACTATAAAGGTTGGAAGGTACCCGACATCCTACTCAGTGGCAACGAGGCTAAGATCCGCGAATGGGAATTCAACCAGGCTATGGAGCGTACCCGTCGTCTCCGTCCGGATCTGTTGAAGGAATAAACTTCAACAGAATCTCCCTTTCTCGCACATATCGTTTTTATCAATATCGTTATCATCTGATATCTATGATGCTATTAACTTATTATCTACATAAACTATCAAACAGATCCTATACTATAAGGCTCACAAGGCAGGCACTCATGGGGTTAGTTCTTCTAATCACGGCCTGCAAGGGAGAGCCATATCCGCAATCTTTGCGGTCTGCCGACGCATTAGCTAACGAGAATCCAGATAGTGCGGTGATCGTATTAAAACAAATGGATGGAGATATGGCCCAAGCCCCGGAAACCGTCCAGCGTTATTACCAACTCCTGCGCATCAAGGCCGACGACAAGACTGACCAGATGAATGTGTCCACCGACTCCATCCAGGAACTGGTTCGTTATTTTGAACAGGAAGGTGACAGGTCCCTATTACCAACTGCATATTATTATGCCGGACGTGTATATAGCGACAACAACGATGCTCCTGTTTCTCTTTCCTATTTTCAGAAAGCGCTCGACGCGATGGAAGGTCACGACGACCTCGCCCTGAAATCTGTCATCTACAGTCAGATGGGCTATCTGTATCTATTTCAGTCACTATTCGACGAGGCCGAGAAAAGTTTCCGGACCTCCTATGACATCGGTGTTTTGAGAAACGACACCACATGCATGATTTGGGGATTAAGAGACCTTGGCACCATTCGTCAATGGAAGGAGGATCACAAAGAATGTATCAAATATCTGAGAAAAGCCTACAAATTAGCTAAAGAAAGCGGTGACATCAAGGCAGAAACGAGGATTTCCAGAGACCTGACATATACATATAGCTACCTGAAAGAATATGGGCAGGCTAAGTTCTATATACAAGAGCCTATCAAGAATATTCACCTACTTGATAGTAGTAGTGTTTATGAGACCATGGCAAACATCTATTACAATAGTCATGAGATAGATTCATTTCTGGTTTGCGCAAAGCAGTTGGAAAAAGTCGGCGATGTCTATGCCAAAGAATATGCTTATAATAAACTGACCGACGTTTATCTAAAACGAGGGGATATCTATAAGGCAAGGGAGTATTATGACAAATTTATCCTGTATAACGACTCCACAACAAGGATCACCAAATCAAACGAGCTCCAGAAAGTACATTTCTTGTACGACCTTCAGAAAAAAGAGGCCAAAAACAACAAATTGAAAAAAGACAAACAGATACGGGATATTCTGATTGTGGGCTTGTTTTTCCTGTTCCTGTCCGTTGGATTGTTTATACACAACTATTTCTATCATAAACAGAAAAAAAACCAAGAGCGCATCGCGCAACTACAGATGATCCAGCGAGATATCAAACAGAAAAGCGAGGCAACCATTATCGAGAATAACAGGAAAATCGCAGAACTGGAAAAGCAGATGTCAACCTTGCATGAGGGACAGCAGCAGGCCCTTGAGAAATTGGAGGCATATAAGAAACGGTATCAGGCCATGAATGCCATCGCCCAGGCAGAGAAAGACCGCAAAGAGTGGACAAAGGATATCGTTAAGTCTTCCGCCATATATCATACTGTATTAATGAGACTGCAGACGGATATGCCGTTAAACAATACAGAATGGCAGCAGATTGAAACCGTCATCAATGAGAACTATCCTGATTTCAAGGAGCGTCTGTATGCCATATACAACTTCTCTTCATACGAATACCACCTTTGTCTGCTCACCAAGATGGGATTCAGTCCCTACCAGATTGCCACTCTGACCGCACACACTAGGAGTTCCGTTACTCACACACGCAAACGACTCTATAGTAAAAGCTACAAAGAGCCAGGGACAGGAGAGCAATGGGATGATTTCATCAATTCGCTTTAAGACAGGATGCATGAATTCTATCATTTTCATTTCTATTTGTAACCCCTAGCCCCAACTCGGCAATTTGTCAACTCATTGTCAACTCAAAAAATTGGATGTTTCATAATTATATCATATTTTTGCGCCATCAACTTATATCAATTATGAAAAGATATTTAGCTATCAGTCAGACAAAATCACAATGGATCAGCATTCTCATCGCCTTTGTAGTGCTTCTTGGAGTAAGAATCTACTACATCAGCCAGAAAGAGAGTATGCATGCAGACGAGGCTCTTAGTATTTGCATCAGTAACAGAAACGAATACGGTTTCTGGAGTAAGAACTACGAGCTTAACCATGAATACACGGCAAAAGAGCTGAAAGACATGTCTCTTTGGGATGACGCAAGCGTAAGAGATGCCCTGAGCGATGTTTACCACATGCACCAGGTGAACAGAGATGCGCCGCATTCCAATTTCTACTATTCACTTTTCAGATTATGGTTTACTGGTGTCAAGACAAGCAATCTCACTTATATCTATTGGCGAGGGTGTCTTTTAAACGTTCTGTTTTTCGTCATATCGTTCTTCTTTATGACATTGCTCCTTCGGCGTTTTACGGAGAATCCCATCATTTTGGGACTATGTCTTCTGATTGCATTCATAAATCCTCCGAGTCTCTCGCTCACTGTATTTATGCGTCCGTATGAGTTGCAGCAAACCTTCTTGATCATTCTTGCACTATTTGTTACCTGGTGTTTCCAGACTAAAGAGGCTGGGAAAAGCATTGTAACAAAGAAGACCTTTGCGGTTGGCACTATCGTCCTCGCCTTGACCATGCTTGCAGCCTATATCAACATGATACTGATTGGGTTTTATGGATTATTCATTATCTTCTATTGCATTAGAAAGAAAGACTATCGTCTGCTCAAGTTCTTCGTGATCATGTTTATCGCGGCATTGATCGTCGCCAAGCTTTTGTACTTTGACTTCGGAAATCTGGGGTATCGAGAGCAAGATGCCACAGCCAATCTTCAAGTCTCAGTTATTCTGGAAAACATCGTTGCCATAAAAGAGGCCCTGTTAAAACTCGTCTTTACTAATGTATACTTCGGATTGTTCTGCCAGATAACTGTCATCGCAACCATCTGTACTGTTTTTGTGAAAGAGGCGAAAGCCCACTGCTCTCTCATATTACCTGTTATTGCGGCTATCAACCTGATCGCATTCTTTGTAATCATGTACATGGTTCCCGTTGATATGAAATTTTTGCGGTACGTCGCTCCACTATTCCCATTATTTTCACTCTGTTTCATAAACATGGGGATATGGGGAATCCATAAATTAGCATTCCCCGCCCTTGCGGCCTTGCTACTAATATTATCACTGATCCAGTTCAATGGGAAAAGGTCAATTGTAGAGCATTTGGACGATGCATATATCTCTATTCTTTTCAAAGATTTAAAGAAGAATTCCGACGTTCCCATTTTCGTTAGAGGAGAATTGACATGGAAGCATGCATATCTCATTCCATTCTTAAATGATGAGTCGACGGTTATCTTTATTTCCAATTTTTCTGAGATTACGGGGAAGTACGCAGAAAAAATACCATGCATCTATGTTAATGAAATAGAAGGTGATTTCGATAATCCAGATGAAGAGTATTTCAAGTACAATGCTGAAGAACTATCTATTGAACCATTAACTCCTGTTCATTATCACAATGTATATATGGTCCACAAGGCACAAGCATCCAATTAGCGGAAAACATCGGTGGCTATCAGTATAATACAAGGTTCTTCCGCTTGTGGTAGCGGTGGTTGGAGTTCGTCGTGGAGCGGCTCTTGCGCGGTTTCTGCATCAGTCCGTGCTGACGCAGCAGGTTCATAAACTTGTCGCGCCCGGGCATCCATCCCGTATTGAACATCACGCAGAGCATGAGCCAGAGTTTCACGCCGCCGATGCCTGAATCATTCTCACGAATCTCGCATACTGCATCAAGAATACGGATCTCGCGGGCCAGATGCTCCGCCTCGTCCGTCTTCTTCATGTAAAAGGCCTGCCTGCTTGGCCCCCAGTTTTTTCTGATATCAATGCCGTTCTTTTCGGCAACGTCTATCAGCGTGTTCAGAGCCAGGTCCTGTAACTCGAGCTCGAGGATGCGGGCTTCGAGTGACAGTACCTCAGGAGATTTCTCCTCTTTCTTTTTACGTGCCATTTCTTCAAGCGGTTTGGTATCAGCATGCAAAGATACGATCTTTTTTGATTTCCTGTACCTATTGACCCAAACGGATATCTTCTTAGGGTCAACATTGTAAAACTTACCCAACTCTTCGTAGCTGTTGTCGCCACTCAAATACACTAAGACAATCTCCTCTCTCTTCTCCATGGGAGTCATTTGATACTTTCTCATACATTTAACACATTTATTAAGTTTCTAAATGTGTCAACCTATATCAGTATAAGGTATAGTGCATTTCTCATGGTTTTCTTTTCTATTTGTAACATATCTTTTTCTATTTGTAGCATAAAAGCCCACTTCCGCAATTTGTCAACTCATTGTCAACTCTAAAACTTGGATAGTATTATGGTGCATCGTATATTTGCCTTATCAAAAACTATAAAATTAAAAACTTATGAAACGATTCATTACTATTGCCTTAACTGCGTTCTTTGCGCTTAGTTCATTTGCCAGCCCATTACTCCCTGAAGAGGACGAAGGATCCACAAATATTGGAGGAGTACATGACAAGCCCCATAAGGTTTTAGGTGTAGGTGCTAATGCTGGTACGAAGGTCAATGTTTACGTCTCAGGAAACACCCTTCTAGTTATTTCATCAACTCCGTTGGAGCGTGCCTGGATTCTCATCGTTTATGGTGGAAGCGGTACCATGCCATATAGGAAAATGGTATATCTGCCAACAGGATTCAGCATCATCACACTGCCACAATATGTTGCAGACACCATGCAATTTGGCCAATTATCCTATAGCAATGGAAGTGTTTCCTTCTGATGTAGATTCTCTATATATAATAAGGTGAAATATCTGAAGCAAATCTTGTTTTTCGCATTTGGAGCGATTTTCATTTTTTCTGCAGTATCAAAAGCGATCAACATCCCATCATTCTCACAGAGCATCAATTCCTATTTGGGTCTGTTGGGAATGGATGGGTTGTATGGTCATACCCGCTTATTAGCCATCTCCTGCTGTGCCTTTGAATTCCTGATGGGTATATGTGCGTTTATCAAGCCATGCCAACGGTTCATGGCCTGGGTATTCCCTGCCGTCATGGCATTCTTTGTATATATCACTTATATCAATTACACGGATCTTTACGGCGGTATAGAGTCATGTGGATGTTTTGGCGAACTGATTCATTTCACCCCTGCCAGCTCTTTCTATAAGAATATCGTCTTATTGGGACTGTCATTAATCCTCCTTGCCATTCATCTTTGGCAGGCATATAAACGCCACCAATCATGATATGAGAATGAGTAGTAGATCTAGCAGTATCATTAAATGGCTAGGAGGAATACTTCTGGTTTCCTTTTTAGCGTGTACCGCATGGCTAGCAACTCGAGTGATGCTGGTCGACCAGTTTATCATACCCACAGAATCCATGCAGCCTGCACTGTTGCCTGGCGACAGGGTGTTGGTAGACAAGACTATCATGGGGGCACGTATCTATTCTGATTTCAACTTCAAACCAAAAGGAGGAGAACTCAAATGTTGGCGCACTCGGGGAACCCGGACTATCCAACTGAACGATATCGTGGTCTTCAACTTCCCCGAGCACAACAGGCATGTCAGTTTCATTATCAATGAAGTCTACTGCAAAAGATGCATGGCACTGCCAGGTGATAGTCTTAGCATTGTCGATGGGCATTATGTAAACAACAATTATAACGGAGAACTTGGCAACAAGCAGGCTCAGGACCATTTAGCCACCATACCGGACAGCACGCTTGAATACGTATTACACACAATACCGTATGACGAGAAGATTCCATGGACTATCCGCCAATTTGGTCCGCTATATATTCCCCGTAGTGGCGATATCATTAGAATAACTCCTCATGAGGCATGTCTTTATCGGATGGTGCTCGAATGGGAAACAGGAAAGAAGATTGACTTTAGCTGGGAGGAAAATAAAGTATGGGCTAATGGAAAAGAACTAAAGTATCATCAATTCCTGCATAATTATTATTTCATGGCGGGAGACAATGTCGGAGATTCTAATGACTCTCGCTACTGGGGATTAGTGCCTGAGGAATATATCGTGGGGGTAGTGAAATATATATCCTATTCTGTAGATCCTGAGACGGGCAAGCATCGAAAAGGTCGCACATTAGAAAGAGTTTAAAATCATGAAATATAAGATACTGGCCATCTTGTGCATTGGCATCCTGCTGTGGTTCGTCATACAACCAGTTGAACAAAACTGGTGCGAGACGGACTTTCTCCTTATCAAGGCCATCTGTATAGTTTCTGCCGTTGCCCTTCTGATGCTCTATCTGCAGAAAAGGCAATTCACAATTACAACAATTGACACCGTTGTACTCCTTTGGTTCGGATATGTCATGATACGAGCAGGCGTGGATACCACCTACCCTTGCGCATCGTTCTGCCTACGAACGATGCAGATGCTTGCCCTCTATATCGGATTACGCCTGATACTCTCTTCTGCAAATATCTCGGAGAAGATCATTGTCTGGGGTATCTTATTTTGTGCTTTCTATGAAGTGATTATTGGCGGCATTCAATTAGTAAACGGGACCAGCAGGCATAATTTCTACACATTAAGCGGTACCTTCCAAAACCCAGGCCCATATTCAGCTATCCTCAGCATGGGACTGGTGATGTCATGTCAGGCGAAGAAGCCTTACTGGATTCCATTGATCTTTGCCATTCTTCTGCCTGCGACATGGAGTCGTGCGGCATTACTCTCGGCAGCCATCTGTCTTGCCATCATCTATTGGGAACAGTGGAAACGATGGCGGTGGTGGGTTGCTGCGGGTGCTCTCTGCGTAGCGGCAGTATTCTATTTCATCAAGCAAGGCTCTGCCGATGGGCGTTCTATTGTCTATCTGGTTTCCATTCTAAATATCTCCCATTCACCTATATGGGGTACAGGCATCGGAAGTTTCTTTCATCAATATGCGGAAGGACTTGCCCTGTTCTGCCAGCAACATCCCACATTCAACGCAGAGAGTACGGATGTGTTAATGTCCGCATTCAACGAATTGCTATACATTGGAGTAGAACAAGGACTCATCGGCCTGGCCTTCGCTATAGCATTGATCATCTTGCTATTCCTCCAATTGAAGGAAAAAGGGAAGGCACTGGGAATAGGTCTACTCTGTCTATTGATTTTCTCCATGTTCTCATACCCACTTGAGCAACTGCCCTATCAGATTCTCTTCGTCGTGATAGCAGCCTACGGTGCCACAAACAGAAAGAATACTGAGACTGCGCCAGTACGGAACAGGTTTTCCAGAAGATATCTCGTACCTTTTGGCGCATTTTGTTGCATCCTTCTATTGTCCAGTTTTGCCAATCATCATATTGTGAAAAGAAAAAATGCAGAAAGTGAATATCGGATAATGGCAGGAATTACGCACTCTGGGTTTATTGATGATTATTATGAAATTCTTCCATTGCTCCGAGGCAACCAATACTTCCTGTTCGATTTCGGAAAAACATTATCGGAAGATGGGAGATACACCGATAGTAATGCCATCTTACGCTTAGGAACACTTATCAGCAATGACCCGATGTTTTACGTTATCCGAGGTAACAACTACACTCAAATGGAACTTTATGATGATGCCGAACGAGCCTACCAAAAGGCTTTCGACATCATGCCAAATCGTCTTTATCCGCTCTATCGGCTTATGCTCTTATACGAAAAGAAAGGGGATATAACAAAAGAAAAGGAGATGGCTCATCGGGTCATATCCTTCAAAGAGAAAGTTGTTTCGCCAGCAACAAAAGAGATGAAAGATAAAGCTAACACCATTCTCAGAGAAATATAAATAATGTATAAGATATGAATAGAAAACCATCAAAACTCATCATCTTACCCGCATGCTTATTAATGCTGGGTCTATTATCATGCAACAGTCGTAAAGAGAAGATCAACAAGCAACTCAATGAGTTGTATGCCAGCGTTATAGATATTCCTTCATCTGATATGGATACGCTGGTTATCGATTCTGCATATCTATCGTCAAAGCCCAAATATCAATTCCTGGCATATGTGGATAGCTCGCAATGCACACCATGCTATGCGGGGCACCATCAGGAATGGGGGACTGTATTAGCAAGAGCCTGGAAACTAGAACCGTCTATTACTTTGACGATTATTGTGGAAAGTGACAGTATCTCAGAAGAAGTAAAGAATAGATTTTTTGCGGCTGATTTCAACAGATCCATCTTCATTGATAGAAAGGGGATGTTCCGTAAGAAGAATCCTTCTTTCCCAGAATCGAACATCATGCACGTCATGTTATTAGATCAAGATAATCATATTGTGTTAGTCGGGGATCCTGTTCGCAATGACGATATCGAACAACTGCTTCACAATATGCTTGAAAAGAATAAAAAATGAGATTAGGGAGTTTTATCATAGTTATGTATATTGGGTGGATCGGCTGTTCTGCCCAGCAACTGACACTTTCCTCAGCTATTCAGATAGCACAGGAGAACTCCTATGATGCCATGGTGGCTCGCCTCAGTTTCATGAGCCAGTACTGGAGTTATAGATCCTTCCGGGCAGAGTTGATGCCTGCAGTAAACCTGTCGGGAGGTCTGCTCCAGTTCGATCGATCGATGGTGGAAGCCAGGAACTCCGACGATGGACGGATATCTTTTGTAGAGAACAACTCCATGGGTAACAGCGTATCGCTGTCGGTTGACCAGAACATTGTACCGTTGGGAGGTAAACTGTCCGTACAATCGTATCTCTACCGGTTGGACCAGTTCAGCTATGACTCCAAGATATATAACTCTCAACCCATACGACTAAGCTATACCCAGCCCCTAAGGGCATATAACAGCCTGAAATGGCAAAAGAAAACTGAACCATTAAAATACGAGAATGCCAAGCGAACATATCTGGAGAATATGGAAGGGGTGGCCATCGAAGCGGTGCGTTTGTTCTTCGAGGTACTGGCAGCCCAGTCCACTTATCAGCAGAGCGTCAGCACGTTGAAAGACAGACAATATCTGTTTGAAATTGCCAAAAAGCGACTGGATCTAGGTACTATCACAAAGAGCGAGCTATTACAACTGGAGTTGTCTCTGCTCAATGCACAAGTGGATGCCAATAACAACGAACTGACATTGAGAAGTCAGAAATTCCAGCTGTTCTCATACCTGAGACTTTTCGACTATGAGAAAATAGACTTACTCCCTCCCCACTCTATCCCCGATATAAACGTTAACGTGGATGATATTCTAAGAAAAGCACTTGCCAACTCTACCCACCCCCTCCAGCAGAAGATAAAAAGGTTGGAATCGGAAATGGTATTGGCACAGGCAAAGGCCAACAAGGGTATACAGGTACAGCTGAGCAGTCAGATTGGTTTTAACCAGACTACCAATCACTTCAAAGGGGCTTATCAAAACCTGAAAGATAATGAGATTATCGGGCTGACCGTATCTCTCCCCATCTTCGATTGGGGAGTCAGCAAAGGCAGAGTAAAGATGGCAGAAGCTGATCTGGAAGTCACTAAGACACAACTTGAGCAAGCTCATGAAACCTATATGCAAGATATCAGAACCAACGTGCTTCAGTTCAACATACAGTCAAGCCAATGCCAGAATGCACTGAGAGCACAGGATATTGCCGATGAGCGCTACAACATCACCAAACAGCGGTTTGAAGCAGGAACCGTCACCGTAACCGACCTGAATACAGCTCAACAGGAATCAGAGAGTGCAAAAGCACAGTACATTCGTCAGCTTCATACATTCTGGACGAATTATTATAATCTACGGAAAGCAACCCTCTACGACTGGGTCAGTCATCGTGATTTAAGTGCAGACTTTGATTCCATTATCGACAACAAATAGTAAAAAATAATCAACGAGATATGAATAGATTTACAACATATATCCTTGCATTCACATGTCTCACACTTGCTGCTTGCGGAGGCAAGAAAGAAGAGTCATCTGCAGAGATGGAGAAGCGTCAACAGGCTATGAATGAAACATATGTAGACACCATGATACTCCGTACGTCAACTTTCGACAAGCAGATAGTCTGCAATGGACGGTTGAGGGCCAAAGCCAAGAGTGAGTTGAGTTTTACATCTCAGGGTGTAACTATGAATATCTATGTAAAAGAAGGAATGCACGTAGCCAAAGGCGCACTCATCGCATCTCTAGACAAACGGGAAAGAGTGCGAGAAATCGAAAAAGCGGAGAAAGAACTGGAACGTGCCAAGGTGGAATTGACTGATAAACTGATTGGCTTAGGCTATGACGCCTCATTGAAGGGTGTCCCAGAGGATGTTATGAAGCGAGCCGAGGTAACATCAGGCTATTTCACAGCCAAATATCAATTGCAATCTGCCAAAACGGCTCTCACTGAATGCAACCTCTATGCCCCCTTCAGTGGGCGGATTGCCGACTTAGAAGCCAGATTGTACCAACACAATGATAAAATCTGTACATTGATCGATGATTCTCAGTTTGAGGTGGAATTCAAGATACTGGAGGCAGAACTGGGAGTCATCCGGAAGGGGCAGCACATCAAGGTTTCTCCATTTGTCTCTGACAGTTTGACTATCGAAGGTATTATTACCGAGATTAACCCACTTGTCGACGACAAAGGCCTTGTGAAGGTCATGGCAAGACTGACTAACAAAGACAACACGTTGATTGACGGCATGAATGTACGGGTTATCGTGGAAGAACAACTTCGAAACATGTTTGTTGTCCCAAAGGATGCTGTTGTGGAGCGTGATGGCTATCATGTTGTCTTTATCTACAAAGAAGGGCAGGCCGTTTGGACATATGTGGATGTGCCTTATTCCAACATCAATTCATATGCCATTACGGGATGCCAACGGAAAGAAACCGAGATCCATGCAGGTGATATTATCATTATCTCTGGTAATCTCAATTTGGCAGATGGAACTGAAGTGAAACTTAACAACAACTAGAGAGAAGGGCATATGCCCGTATTATTAACACTTTAAACAATTTATTTATGAAGAAAAAAGTAATTATGCTGTCATGCATTGCAGCTGTTGCCATCGCAACATTCGTTGGCACAAAGGCTTTCCAGTCAAATGCATACGAGAATGGTTTACTGAACCAGAATGTAGAGGCATTAAGCCAGGGTGATGTACGACCAACCGTCTACCTTCCATGTGCAATAGCTAGCAGTACATGCTATGCTAATTTCGTAAGTGGAAGTGGTTCTGGCACGATGGCGGTAAGTGGCCATAGAAACATCTAATTAGTACAATCAATCAGGAGACGTAGATTTTATACATCTAGTTAGAATCTAAGTGTGTGACTTCTACGTCTCTATTAAAAGAATCAATATGCAAATCAAATTATATTCAATACTGTTATTGGGATTGGCTGTCTGTTCGTGTACAAATAGTCATAACAGGGATAACGAGATCGAACTTCAGGGAACTCGTGTCAAGGTTGATTCTGCCTATTATGGATCATACCCCATACTTTTATGTGATAGTCTATTATTCTCAAGTTCCAATTCAACAACGGAAAAATGCGTTATTAGCACACTCACCAATGGCTATTTGACAGGCTCACAGAAAGTCTTTAACGTTGGAAATGGGAATGACGAGTTTCACAATATCGCTATTGCTAAAGGAAAGAATTCTTCGCTATACATATTGGACTACCCCATGTATGGGAATAACCTGTTGTCAATAACACATATAACAAATACGAATAGTATTGATTCTATCAAAGACTCTGAGAAGTGGGAAAAGCATCCCGTAACAGCTCTTCCTCCTTTTAGATGTGTTTGTCAAACGTTTGTATCTTTATCCGATTCTACAATCTTAGTGCTAGGTGCGCCATATAATGCCATTGGGCATATCATGTCTGTGGTTGATTACAAGAACCAAACTCTAACGCCATTGGACTATTGGCCGTCTGACGGCGTTCAGGGGGACAGCCTTGCTAAACACTCTATCTATACGAACAATTGTCAAATTTTCGAAAATCGTAATAATCGCTTTCTTTATATGTGTGGAGAAGAAAGATTCGCATTTATTTTCACCATAGAAGGGAAAGCCATAAAAATATTGAAGGAACTGTATTCTGTTTTCCCCGACTACAAGTGTAAAGATGATGGGAATTATCGAATTAACAGTAGAAGTGGCAATGGGTTAGCAATAGATGTTACCCTCAAAAATATATATGTTTTTCTATATAAAGAGAAACTTGAGAATAATGCATTTCATCGTTCCGGAAATACCATTGAGGTTTACGATTGGAATGGAACATTGGAAAAGACCTTGATACTTGACAAATCTGGTGATTTTATAAAAGTCTCTGATGACAACAATACTCTGTATCTATTCGACAATGATCTGGAATCAGGAGAAGAGGCAATTTGGATGTACAGTCTAAACAACGATAAATAGAACAAGGGCGTATGCCTTGTATATTATTAACACTTTAAACAATTTATTTATGAAGAAAAAAGTAATTATGCTGTCATGCATTGCAGCTGTTGCCATCGCAACGTTCGTTGGCAAGAAGACTTTCGAGTCAAATGCATACGGGAGTAACGGTCTGTTGATTCAGAATGTAGAAGCATTGGCACAGAATGATGCAGGTGACGCAGGTGATCAAAGCGGTAGTGGCTATACCCATCCTAATGCATATCCTTATGAAATGGTATGCGAGGTACGACTTAATTGGCATAAAAAATGTGGCCAACATTATATCACATGCCAAGGAAGTGGATATGGTTGTAATCAGACACATTGCCCGACCCACAATTCTTATTAATGTTATTTGCATAGGGAAGGAATTTCCTTCCCTATTTATAGATTTAAATACGATAACGCGTGAACAATATGAAAAAATATCTTTCTTTTACTATAGTAATATGCTTTGTAATAGTTGGATGCAAGACAAATACTTACCAAGATGATAAAGAATATGAATGCATTGATACCCTCTCTCTACAAGAGCCAGTGGATTCCTTATGCTCTCAATATGTTAAAAACATAATATATTTGAGATTGAAGGAGAGTAACAAACACATTATATCCGAAGTCGCAAAAGTCGAGATAAACAAAGATAAATTCTTTTTCTTTAATAGATTATCACACAAAATAAACGTATATAGTCATTCTGGCCAATTCCTATATGAGATTAATCATCGTGGCAAAGGGAATAATGAATACATGGAAATCGCGAATTATTCCGTGGATGATCAGTATGTATATATCATTGATAACATTAAGAATCAGATAGTAATATACTCCGCATTAAATGGAGATTACAAAGAAAAACGCCCTATCCCTTTTATCGCATGGGATATGGAATGTTTATCTGATAATAAGTTTCTATTTACCTTTCTTCCCAATAACCCTGACGGAGGGGTCATCATGAAACAACCAAAGGGATCTGTGTGGAGGACTGATTCTACTTTTGCGATAATACAACAAGAGTATTTCCCATATTCTGATGATTATTATGAAATGGTTGGTAAGAATTACTATTTCACAAAAAATGGCAAAGATGTTATCTTTCATTCGTACCAGAAGAATGCCATATTCCTATTTAATGAAAAAACTGATGATCCACGATATATAGATGTCGTTCTACCGAAACCAGTTCCGACTAGAGAATACGTTTCGTTTAACGATGTCCAAAAGCAAGAATACACATACTTATCTACAACACCATTTATTACTGAAAATTACATCGTATTTGAAATGGGGAAAGGTGCATATTCAGAAACATATCTCATGGATAGAAAAGAGAAGCGTGTTGTAACATCTCCTGAAGAGAATTCGTATAATGCTGTACTTGCGCCATCTGCGATTTTAGATAACAAATTTGTGACATATCTTTCAGACTACGACCTATATGAAGAACTTATCTCATATGGCTTCCAGAAAGCAGACCCTGAAACAGAGGCCCTTCTCAAGGAAGGAGGTGCCTGTTTAATTGTATACTCGATGAAGTAATTATACATTTCAAATCTTATTCACAATATGAAACAAAAAAACTATTATTGCTGTCATGCATTGCAGTTATCGCCATCGCAACATTCGTTGGCACAATAACTTTCGAGTCAAATACATACAAGAATAACGGTCTATTAATCCAAAATGTGGAAGCATTAACAGAGGGAGACGCAGACCAAGGTGACCAAGGCAGTAGCATCTATACATGTCCTAATGCTTATTCCTATGCTAGAGTTTGTGGCTATCGCATCAGCTATAACAGGATCTGTCACGAAACGGTTATAGATTGCTTAGGAGGAGGATACGGCTGTAACCCTAGAAGATGCCCATATCATGGGTAAAATTCATCCACAAAGAGTCAATGATGGCTCGTATATTATTATCTATTTAAACTATTTATTATTATGAAGAAGAAAGTAATTACGCTGTCATGCATTGCAGCTGTTGCCATCGCAACATTCGTTGGCACAAAGGCTTTCCAGTCAAATGCATACGAGAATGGTTTACTGAACCAGAATGTAGAGGCATTAAGTCAGGGTGATGGAGATGGTGACGGTAGTTATTTTGCTTGCCCAACATGCTATCCATATTTCATGACTTGTAATGTACAGATTTCCAGAAGAAAGACATGCCTAGTTGATATTATATGGTGTGAAGGAGGTGGAGAAGGTTGTAACCCCAAGAAATGTCCGACGCATAACGCAGGCTGATTAGGAATGATTATCTTGCCCAAAATACAGAAATCGATTGTAAAATTAAAAGAAAAGGGCATATGCCTTGCATACTATTAGCATTTTAAAATTTTATTTATGAAAAAGAAAGTAATTACGCTGTCATGCATCGCAGCGGTTGCCATCGCGACGTTCGTTAGCACAAAGACTCTTCAGTCAAATGCATACGAGAATGGTCTGCTGACTCAGAATGTTGAGGCCTTGTCTAATTCAGAGGCCCAAAAAGTCGATTGTGCTGTTATCTATGCATATAAGCATGGAAGTATAACCAGATATTGCAAAACTTGTGCGTATGTTGGTGAAGCAGCCGCCAAGGGCAAAAGTAAATGCAAACCATGGTTCTCTTTTTGAGACTACCCTATCAAGAAAAGACCATTTCGCTGGTAGCATGAATAGATAGATGTCCCATATCTATTAAAAACATACGAAAGGGCATATGCCCATATTATTAACTCTTTAAACAATTTATTTATGAAGAAGAAAGTAATCACGCTGTCATGCATCGCAGCTGTTGCCATCGCAATGTTCGTTGGCGCAAAGACTCTCGAGTCAAATGCATACAAGAATGGTCTGCTGACTCAGAATGTTGAGGCTCTTTCCAAATCAGAAGGGGGCGGACTCGATTGTTACAAACATAGTATTTATAAACACGGAAGCCAAATATTATACTGTGATCAATGTAGGCTTCTTAAGAACTCTACTGGCAGTGGCAAAGGCAAATGCTAACCGAAATTATCAGGGCTGTTTCTATGAGACAGCCCTACAAATAAGGATTATATGAAAAAAGGGGTATTCTATATAATAGCATTAGTTTGTTTTGTTTCTTGTCATAACAAAGTTGATAGTGACAAAGAATACATGGGATTCAGGGAGGTGAAAAAAATATACTCGTTTCCTGAAATTCAAACACTGCGTGCAAATGATATGACTTCTGTCAACACGCCAGATTATTTCATCGAGGATTTCGTCGTATACGACTCGCTCCTATTCATCGACACAGATCAGGATTACGGTATACTTGATGTTCTTTCCATAGACTCCATGAAGTCGTTGGGACGGTTTCTTAACAAAGGAAAAGCCATCGGAGAATTCGTGCAGGGCATCGATCTGACACTACACATGACATTTGAGACTGCAAACGATTCTATTTTTGCCAATGTATACGACCCAATCTTAGGTCGTGCCTATACAGTAAACATCACCCAATCCATTACGGACAAGAAGGTCTGCACAAAAGAGCTGAAGTTTAGCCAAGCCCTTCCGCGTTATGCATTCTGGGCAAAAACCATAGGTGACACTTTAATATATATTCGTGAAATTGATAAAATGGAGACTCACCAAAACCGCTCCATTATCACGCGAACCGGTGTTCAATCCAAACCATTCATTAATAAAATGAATGAATTTGAAGTGCCGATGAATGAGGATTTCAATATTATGTCTACGCTGATTGCTATGGCACCATCCAACGACTATGTCGTCGAGTCATTGCTCGGAATGAATTATATTAATATCTATTCATTGCAGAAAGACAACAGATATACCATATGCATAGGCAAAAAGCAGGATAAGTTGAGTGACATTCTAGAAACCCCACAATCTGACCGTATGTATATGTTCGCTGATCTGAGAACTTATAGCTTTGGCTTCGCTGTCTTGAAATTCAACATTACCGAAGGTCATTACATTGATGGTAAGCCATACTATCCCTCCATCTTACTGTTTGACTGGTCCGGCAATCCCATCGGCGAAATCAAATCGGAGATTCAGTTTAATCATTTCGATTATGACGAACACCAGAAGATGTTATACATATTAGACTCAAATAGTAAATTGCTGAAATGCAAAATTGATATAAACTAAAATGCGTTATTGATTCCATGCTGAGTAAAATCATCCATCGACCTATTGCTGTAACCATGTGCCTCATCGCTATTGTGGTGATGGGGTGCTTGGCACTACGCTTCATCCCTGTATCGCTGATGCCTGACATTGATGTGCCGCAGATAACGGTACAGGCTAATATCCCCGGCCATTCCGCCAAAGAGATAGAACAGAAAGTGATCTCGCCACTACGAGGTCAGTTAATGCAGGTGGCAGGAGTGAAGGATATACGCAGTGAGGCGAGGATGGATGCTGGGCATGTGGTGATGACCTTTGAACCAGGAAGTAATATTGACCTTCTCTTCATTGAGGTTAATGAAAAGATCGACCGTTCGATGAATACCATGCCCAAAGACATGGAACGCCCCAAAGTGATTAAGGCCAGTGCGATGGATATTCCTGCCTTTTATCTCGACATTTGGCTTAAACGAACAGATGACAACTCTCCCCGAGCAGATGAATATGCAGAGACGGCTGGATTGGCATTTGCCCAGTTTGGACGTTTCGCAAAAGGGGTGGTAAGTAAGCGTATCGAACAGCTACCACAGACAGCGATGGTCGACATCAGCGGCACCGTCGGGACAGAGATTGAGTGTATCCCAGACTATGAGCAGTTGCGATCCATAGGCCTGAGCACACAAGATATCGAGAATGCCATCCAAAAGAATAACATCACACTAGAGGCTCTAAGTGTGGTAGATGGTATCTTTCGATATAACATTCATTTCGACTCCCAATTGCTGACAAAAGAAGATGTAGAAAACATCTATATCAACCATGAAGGGCGATTGTTGCAACTGAAAGATCTATGCAGCATCAAAGAACATGTAGCTCAACAAAACGGAAAGGTAAGACACAACAAAGACAATGCCATCACACTCGCCATCATCAAGCAGAATGATGCTCAAATGGCAGATCTGCAGGAGAGTATGGAGACCTTACTCTCCGAGATGAGAAAAGAGTATCCAGATATTCAGTTTGAGCTTACCAGAGACCAGACACACCTGCTGACCTATACCATCAAGAACCTGAAGACAAATCTGTATGTGGGTGTACTGCTGGCCTGTCTGATCCTATTCTTGTTTATGCGTCAATGGCGATTGTCACTACTCATCGTACTGACCATTCCTCTCTCATTGATACTGACCCTGCTCAGTTTCTACATAATAGGCATCTCCATGAATATCATTTCATTGTCTGGATTGATATTAGGAGTAGGAATGATCGTAGACAACTCCATCATTGTAATCGACAATATTATGCGAAGATGGAGAGAGGGAGAAAGACTGCAAACGGCCATTGTAAACGGTGTACACGAGGTTTTCACTCCGATGCTGAGTTCTGTTCTAACAACCTGCTCGGTGTTCTTACCTTTGATTTTTCTCAGTGGTATTGCAGGAACGCTATTCTATGACCAGGCCATGGGCGTAACCATCGCCCTGTTCGCGTCATTAGGTGTCGCCTCGTTGGTAATCCCTGTCTATTTCCATTTCCTGTTCCGGAAGCATCATCATGCACCAACAGAAGAGAGCAAGAGGCAGATCAACCTCTTTCGTCCATATAAGAATACCGTGGGATGGGTATTCCGCCATGCGAGAACATGTCTCACAGGACTCGTTTGTCTTATTCCATTGACCATATTATTCTTCTGGCAAATAGAAAAAGAACGGATGCCAAAGGTCGATCATGATGACACACTGATGACTATTGACTGGAATATAGGAATATCGGCTGATGAGAATGACCGACGGATCATGGAACTGATGAATGATCTTGAGAAAGAAACCGTGACCTCAACATCGATGATAGGAGCACAAGACTTCCTACTTTCTCATACTAAGGATATCACGGCCTCTGAGGCTGTCGTATACTTCAAGACACCGTCTAAAAAGAAACTGGAAAAGGCAAAGGAAAGGATCGTTGAACTATTGAAAGAACGTTACCCAACAGCCTCGGTAGAATTTAATGAGTCTGGTAACCTGTATAACTTGATTTTTTCTACAAATGAATCGGACTTAGAGATACACCTACAGGATCAGGACGGTCGAAGGCCGGACATTGCTACCGCACGAAGATTTACAGATACCTTGCGTACTCATTTTTCTGACATCGCGATCATGCCTGTACTCACTGAGACAAACATTCAGTACGTGGCAGACATGGAACAGATGGCCATCTATAAGGTAAGCTATGAACAACTCTACAGCAGACTTAAGGAACTTATCAGCAGAAATGAGATATTCAATATCAATGACGGGGCACAGAGTATCCCTGTTATCGTGGGAACAGACAATAGGGAAAGCGACCGCATACTGAATAGCTGCGTCAGAAACAACGAGGGGGTCGACATTCCGATTGTATACTTAGTAAAAGAGACTAGAGGCGAGGACTACAAGCGATTACAGGCAGGAAACAGTGGAGAATACTATAGCATCAATCTGAATGCCAGTGACAAAAAGGTTGAGCAGGTTATGAGATATGTAGACGATTATGTTCATCAGCCAAAGACAGAATTATCAGCCTCATTCGCAGGCGGGTATTTCTCAAGTAGACAAATGATCAGAGAGCTCGCTTTAGTCTTAAGCGTAGCATTGGCTTTACTCTATTTCATTCTATCAGCTCAATTCGAAAGTTTTATCCAGCCGTTCATTATCTTAACAGAAATGGTTATTGACGTATTCTTCGTTATTGCTGTGCTATGGATATTTGGAGAATCGGTGAATGTGATGTCTATGATTGGACTTGTGGTTATGAGTGGTATCATCATCAATGACTCTATCTTGAAAATAGACAGTATCAACCGACTACGACGAGGTGGCACTCCCCTACTCCGCGCTATCATGGCTGCCGGGCATAACCGTCTGAAGCCAATTGTTATGACGTCACTCACAACAATACTAGCCATTCTGCCATTCCTCCAAAGGGGTGACATGGGATCTGCCCTGCAATACCCTTTGTCGTTGACGCTTATCGTTGGTATGGCTATTGGAACGATGGTCAGTCTGTTCCTAATTCCATTATTCTATTACCTGATATATCGTAAGCGAGCATGAAAGTATCCAACTTCACCCTTCTATTGGTACTTGCCATTTTCATGGTGGTTGGTGCTGCACTGCTTCCAAAGATAGATGTGGCAGATAATCCACGTCCACGACAGGGTAAGACACTGACTGTAGAGTTCTACTGGCAAAGAGCCTCAGCTAAGGTTATCGAGCAAAACGTCACCTCTAGAATTGAGGGATTGATATCCGCTGTCAAGGGTGTTGAAAGCGTCTCTTCTGAATCGTATTTCGGATCAGGAAAGGTTGTCGTTGAACTCAAAAAAGAGGCAGATGTCTCATCCACAAAATTTGAAATATCCTCATTGCTAAAGCAGATACACAAACGATTACCGGAAGATGTCTCTTATCCTGTTTTGACAGGAGGTGAAGTGGTAAACGAAAAAGAACGAAGTGAGACGACACAGCTCTTGTTGACCTACCAGATAAACTCCAGTCTAAGTGATGAACAACTGAAAGAGTATATTGAACGGAAAGTTGAACCAGTCGTTAAGCAATTGGAAGACGTGAGACGAGTGGAAGTGACTGGAGGAGTTAGTAAGGTTATAGAGATCACATATAACCCATTTACCCTTGCCAATTATGGACTTACTGCATACGATATAGAAAAAGGTATCCGTAGTTTCATCGGCCGCGAGGATATTGTGGGCGAGGTAGTTCAGCATGACTCCGATACAGAAACCATAGGAGTAGACGCTCAAAGATCTGGGGCAAAAAAAAGAATTGACCTCTACCTAACAACAGGGAAGTTCGCAAAACCTTTGGAACAGATGCCTGTCGGAGTCGTCGACGGAAAGACGGTCTATCTGAATGATTTGGCCTCCTATAAATATAAAAACAAAGAACCAGACAAGTACTTCCGGGTAAACGGCCTGAACACCATCTACCTGAATATTCACGTTGATGCGAAAGCAAACAAGATATCATTATCCAATAAGATTCAGAAACAGATAAAAGAATCTGAAAAACAATTCAGAAAGGACATATATCTGACGCTGACATATGACGGGGCGGAAGAAAGAGAAAGCGAGCTACACAAACTAGTATGGCGCTCTTTGATGGCACTAGGCATTTTACTGTTCTTTGTTTGGTTGACAAAAAGAGACTGGAAGTATCTCGCAATCATGGCAACAACACTGGTCGCCATCATCTTGACAGCAGTTATCGCATACTCGATACTAGATATACGACTACATATCTATTCCTTGGCGGGTATCACGGTATCATTGGGTCTGGTCATTGATGCGTCTATCGTGATGACCGACCACTATAGCTACTACCATAACCGTCGAGCATTTCTGGCAATCCTCGCCGCATTACTGACCACCATCGGGTCACTGGTGATTGTATTCTGGCTACCCGAATTTATACAAAAGGATCTGTATGATTTTGCATGGATCATCATTGTCAATCTGTCAGTGGCTCTCTTTGTGGCCTATGCTTTCACGCCTGCTCTGATAGAACAAATGGAATATAGAAGTTATCAGCAGGGACATATTCGCCACAAAAAACTGATAACGGGATGGACACGCTTCTATACTAGATACGTATCATTCACTCAAAAGCATAAATGGATCTACATCATCATATTGGTGTTAGCATTTGGCATTCCCTTTCATGCTTTACCTCCAGAACTGGGAAAGGAACGACAGGACGAAGAATCCCATAAGGTATGGCATGATATGTACAATGCCACATTGGGAAGTCATTTCTTCCAATTGAAATGCAAGGATACCTTGTCAAAACTCTTCGGTGGCACAATGCGCTTGTTTTCTGAGTCTCTCTCCGACAACACCTATAACTCAGAAAAAGACAAGGAGAAGAAACTAACCATCAGGGCACAGATGCCGTTAGGAGGAAGTGCAACTGAACTGAATGAGAAGGTCGTTATTCTTGAGAATTTCCTATCTGGAAATAAAGAGATCAAACGGTTTGAGACTCGAGTGGAATCATGGGGATCAACGACTGTCGTCGAGTTCAAGGACGAATTCAAAAAGACATCTTTTCCATATCTATTAGAGAGTAAGGTTATCGGGAAAATCATCTCCATCGGTGGAGCAGACTGGAGTACCAGCGGTGTAAGCGAACGAGGATTCAGCAACTCCTTAAACTTACAATTCCGCTCAAACCGAATTGAGATCATTGGCTATAACTATGACCGTCTGTACAGAATTGCCGAGGAGATGTGTAAGACGATGAAACAAAACAGCCGCGTGGTAGACCTGACGATAGAGACTCCTGGGCACGAGAACCAAGAGGATGAGTTCTTTATGGATTACAACAAGGAGAGAATGGCACTCTACAATTTTGATCTCATAGCCAATCATCAGGCTATACGTGAGATATTATCAGGCTATGACATAGAGAAATACCATAACAGTCATTTGTCATCCGACATGCATCTAAAATCATCAGAGAAAGACAGATTTGATCTTTGGCATCTACAAAATGCATATATGAAAGTGAATGGTAATGACACAAAACTGTCGGACTTCATGGAGATTGAAAGGCGGGAAGCAAAAAATTGTATCCCTAAAAAGAATCAAGAGTATATACTACGAGTTGCTTTCAACGTTTTAGGCACATACACATACACAGACAAGTATATTAAGAAAACCATTAAGGAGTTTAACGCCAAGATTCCTGTCGGCTACAAATGCAGGAACGCAACGTACGGGTGGTATGAGGATAGCGGCACACAATATTGGCTGATCTTACTCATTGTGGTTATCATATACTTCATCTGTTCCATCTTGTTCGAGTCTTTCAGACTGCCATTGGTCATTATATCCCTTATTCCGGTATCATTTATTGGGACGTTTCTGACCTACTACTTCTCTGGTGTGGAATTCGGAACAGGCGGCTTTGCATCACTGGTACTACTAAGTGGATTGACTGTAAACGGGGGCATCTACATTATTCATGAATACCTAAGCATAACAAGAAAGAATCGCAAAAAAAACGGTACTGTATTATATGTAAGGGCTTATAACCATAAGATTACGGCTGTATTCCTAACGATTCTATCTACGGTTCTCGGCTTAATACCGTTCTTCATCGATGGAAAGGACGAGCCATTTTGGTTCTCGTTCGCCATTGGCTCGGCAGGTGGATTGCTTTTCTCAGTTATAGCAATCGTATTCGTGATGCCAATATTTATGAGACTCTATAACAATGATAATAACAATCAAATTAAAAACCATAAATAATAGTTATGATCCAAATAAGAAAAAAAACTGCTACGCTTTTAGTTTTGTGTATGATTCTCCTTTGTTCATGCGAGCAAAAGGTGGATCTGGCATTAAAGTTTGCTGGTGACAATCGTCAGGAGTTAGAGAAGGTTCTGGATCATTTCAAGAACGACCCAGACCCTCTGAAGTACAAGGCCGCGAAGTTCCTGATTGAGAACATGCCTTATCATCATGCTCTATACGGTGATATTGCGGATCAATATGCGGAGGCATACGCTACCATGGCAAAGCATGCCCTTGAATTCCGTGACAGCGTGATTAACGCCGAGACGCAACAACTTACCGGGCAATCTATCTTGAAAGTCTCGGATATCAGAAAGATGAAAGCGGATTTTCTGATCAAGGCGATAGATGAGGCCTGTGATGTATGGGAAAAATCGAATTGGCGTAACGACTATGATGAGTCCACCTTCTTCAATTATGTATTGCCATACAGGCTTTCCGATGAGCCTGTAAGTGATTGGCGACAGGCCATAAAGACTATATTCCCATATCTGGATGCCGATGTTGTATACAGTGACCAAGGCATTCCGTTCCCCGCATTCTCTGAACAGATCTCAAATGCGAGAGTGATTGACTCGCCAAATTCCCTGAAAGGCAAGGCCGTACAGATATTCGGCAAGAACTCCTCTGTTACTCATATATTTCCATCAGATATGGATGTACAGAAGATCGTACGACTCAGATCCAGCGCGTTGGCGGTAGACACCAAGGCTATGGTAGAATTGAACGGCCAGGCCGTCGGCACTGTAGATCTGAGGCAAGTCAACAGCGAGTATTCTTTCAAAACCTCTCTTCCAGGAATCGTATTGAACCTGCAAAAAGGTGAGAACAGGGTAACAATAAGATTTGCCAATAAACCATTTACCCTTGACTATATAGAGGTGGCGGCATTCGAGCCCTATCATGATGGGAATGCAGTCGACTATTCCGACTCCTATTGCCAGATACAGAATGTGGGCACAAGTCACTATGTATCTTTTGACACCGTACGGTCGACGATAGGACAGCCCATCGAGCTACACGAGCATTCGCCAAAAGACATGACGCTCAATATGCGTTTTGACTATCAAGGCTATCCATGCTGGAGGATTGTCCCCATGGATCCTGCAGACTTGTATCTGGAAGACTATCGGGTCAGTCTTGACACCATGGCGATTGTAAGCAAGCAGATATATATCTGGGCGAATAATCCGGACAGATGCTATGAGAAAGATGTGACCGCCTATCAGTCAAGGTACATCAATCACCAGAAATGGGTAATCATGCCAGTTGGTGACGGTATGTGCAAGATCATGAACAAGCAGACGGGCCTGTTCTGGGAGTCCCGTGTTGACAATAACACCGGGAAGGAGATTCTTGTACAGAATTTCTATTCTGGCAAGGCTACACAGAAATGGAAGATTATCAAGAAAGGAAAGAACCCTTATGCCCAGTCATTCTTCAGGATCGGGAATGCCCAGTCTGAGGCGGTGAAAGTGACGGATGTGATGGATCTGTTTGACCCAGCTAAGTCCAGAGGCAGCGTAACTCCGAGTCTGGCATCATTATGCCGCTACCGTACTGGCCCTTGCAAAGATGAGGCCGCCTATGTGGCCGCACTATCCAGATATATGGGAATTCCCGTGGCCATAGATTTCACGCCGCACTGGGGAAATCGCACCAACAACCATACGTGGAACGCTTTGGTACTGCCTAACGGGAAAGCGACACCCTTTTACATGGGATATGTTCCTGGAGACACGACACAGTTTACGCATAGTCCCGTCTATCTGAAACCCAAAGTATACAGATACCGTTTCGAGGTTAACCAGAAGATCGTGGATGATCTGAAAGGCGAGAAGAATATCCCGGAACTGTTCCGGCTTCCGACGTTTACTGATGTCACAGACGAATATCTGAATACGACGGATGTGGTACGCAACCTTCCTGATGAGTTCCGCGACAGCAAGATCGCCTACATCTGTGTCAACGACAAGGAGCAGTGGATTCCCGTTCATTATGGCAAGGTTTCACATGGCAAGGTGACATTCACGTCCATGGGGCGTAATATCCTGTATTCTGTTGGCATCTGGCAGGATAACAGTTTTATCCCCGTTGGGAACCCGTTTATCCTGAAACCTGACGGATCAACAAAAGAGATCAAATGTGACAACAACAAGCGTCAGACGATGACGTTACTCCGCAAGTATCCTTTCTTCGCTCAGTTTGACTCCTTCAGATACAGAATGAATATGGGAGAATTCCAGGGGAGTAACGCCAAAGACTTCTCACAAAGCACGGTCTTGTACCAGCATCAGGGATATACTGATGCCTATTGGTATGAGCTGGAGCCGGAGAAAGTTGGAAACAAATACCGGTATCTTCGTTACATTGGCAGCAATGACTCCTATTGCAATATCAATGAGATTGAGTTCTTTGACAGCAAAGGCCAGAAACTGACGGGTAAGGTCCTGGGTACCCAAGGCATGCCCGGCCACACGAAGGAGACCGTCTTTGATGGCGATATCCTGACTGGATTCAACGGAATCAGCCCCGATGGTCATTGGGTGGGTCTGGAACTGGCCCAGCCATCCGATGTGGCAAAGATAAGATTCATACCTCGTAATGACGGCAACTGTATAGAAGTCGGCGACATGTATCAGTTACTGATGTATGATCGAGGGAAATGGATCGAGTTGGCAGAGTTGCAGGCACAGAGCAATAAGATTGTGCTTGAGGATATGCCAAGTGATGGATTGTACCTGTTGAAAAATCTCACGAAGGGTATAGAGGAACGTATCTTCACCTATGAGAATGGTGAACAGGTTTGGTGGTAAGGAGAAATAATTGAGAAAATGATATAAAATGCCATGTGGCATTTTATATCATTTTCTTTGCTATATGTAACTACTAGAACTGTTTTCGCCATTTGTCAACTCATTGTCAACTCTGAAATTAGGATTGTCTCATCCTATAGCATATATTTGCCTCGGCAAAAGCCAATGTACGAGTATACGTACCAATATATTACGATCACCAGAACTGCTATTTAAAATCTTTTGTAACCAAATGAACACGTTCGTAAAAACAACGCGAGACGTTATGTCTTGGATGGGCAGACAATTACTATATTTGATGCTCATCATTCTCCCTTTTGCTCCACATCTTTTAGATATTAGTGGAGAGGGAGAAGAGGCGATGGGGCTTATCTTATTAATCTTCCTCTCGCTTTTGGCAATTCTAACAGCTATTCGTTTCATTTCTAGATTTAACAGTATACAAATCACCAAACTGGACATCTGTGTTTGTGTGTTGGCATGTTATATTCTGTTACAATCAGTTACACTCCATCATCTAACAGCACATCACTTCTTGATGGGAGGATTCGCGTTATTGTATGCTGTGATTAGGTCTATGGATTTTGAGTCTATCAAGAAAATAGCCGTCATTCTTATGATATGCGCAGCAATTCAAGCCTTTTATGGATTACTTCAACTATTTGGAGTGGTCAAAGCGCAGAGCTCCTTATTCAATATAACGGGGAGTTTCTATAACCCGGGGCCTCTTGGAGGATATCTGGCAATGATATTTGCGATTCCATTAACCAGTATCATCAGAGAAGGTGATCTTCTCGACGCTCATCAGCAGTCATGGAAAAAGACGCTATATTATTCCGGAGTTATCATCACTGCTGTAGCCATTATATGCAGCCAGTCACGGGCAGCGATTGTTTCATTGTTACTTGTATGTCTGATTTTGTTTTATCCCAAAATACGAGATCATATCGTGAAATTGACAAAGACCAAGAAATTTTGGTTCTACAGCCTAGGAGTGTTGGTTGTTCTTATTCTTTCTATCTGCATCTTCAAATACAAAACAATCTCATCTTTTAGCCGGTTGTATATGTGGGGAATCACAGCCACGATATTCAACAAATTAAATATATGGCTGGGGGTCGGATACTACCACTTTAATCCGTCATACATGAATGCACAAGAAATGTATTTCAGGAACAACCCGATGTCAGGCTACTCTGATTATGCTGATAACATCGCATTCTGTCTGAATGAGCCTCTCCAAGCATTGGTTGAACTAGGAATCATTGGTTCACTTATATTACTAGCAATCATCTATTTTGTATGGACAGTACGTTCAGGATCTAACAGGTTCTTATTACAGATAAAGTTGTGTCTGTTCAGTATTCTTGTTTTTTCATGCTTTTCTTATCCTTTCCATACCACCATTATAACGCTTAACACGTGTATTTGCCTAGCTTTTATCTCTACATTATCAGCCCAAGACAATCGGCACATAATATTATCATTCAAGTTGAATAAAATTGGCCGATTCATTTCAGGCATACTTTTCCTGTTTTTCAGCATCATAACAGCATGTTACGCCTACAAGTTCGCAAATTCACTGAAAGATTGGGAAAAGGCGAATTACTATTATCGTGACTACAGGTATGAAGAATCATTACCCCACTACAAGAAAGCAAATGCATTTTTTAGTACAGACGGTAATTTCCTAAACAATTATGGGAAAGCCTTGTCATTGGCTCAAAGATACGAAGAGAGCAATACGATCTTGGATCAGGCGACACAACACATTGTCAACTCTTTCTCATATACAACGATGGGACAGAACTATGAGATGTTAGGAGACATGGCATTAGCAGAGACCTATTATTGGAAAGCTCATTGGCTCGTTCCCTCAAAAGATTATCCATTATATCTATTGTTTAAGTTATATGACAAAGAAGGAGATTCTACAAAAGTAGTGGATATGGGGTATAGGATTCTCCATAAAAAACAGAAAGTGCCCTCCATCGCTTCAGAGCAGATAAGAAAGGACATTACAAACATTATAAATAAATATCAATGAAAAAGAAACTCTACAACTGCATTTTGATACTTCTGTGTGCAGGGGCTTTCATTGCCTGTAAGAGAAGTATTGTTATTACCATTAGCAATCCACAAGAAGGGAAACTTCATGCGACTCATTCTTTAGTGGAAAATGGTGAAAAAGTGTTCGAATTAGACTCTGTGTCTGCACCCAAGGCCGTTTATATGCAGTTCTGCAAAATCGGTGAAAAGGATGTCCTGTCATTCTTAAACAAGTACAATTCATCTATCTACCTATATGACTATAATGAAGGTGATCTGTTGGGGATATACAATTTTGGAAAGGACATCATGAAGCCGGGAGCCTATTATATCATCAATGAAGACAGTGTCTACGTGCTTGATATGGCCAAGATGAATTTAACGTTATTCAATCCCAAACAAAACGCTCAGACAGATGTAATCTCTTTAAAAGGGAAAGAGGGCAAAGATTGGCCAATCAAACTACCCCAATACAATCTCTTTACATCCAACCCCATTATCAAGATAGGCGATGAACTTATCATGACGGGACAATTATTCTGGTCAATACCAGCCAAGGCCATCCAAACATTCCATTTTTCTGCAAACATAGGAATACAGTCTAAAAAATTGAAGTTTGAGCATTGTTATCCAGAAGAATTGTATGGCCACGATTCTAACTGGGAAGGAGGACAACAAACGGCTCCCCATGCGACCGTATCGCCTGACAGGAATTTGATATACAGTTTTCCGCCATCACATAACTTGTATATTACGGCGCCACACGCCGACTCATACAGAAAAGTGTATGGAGGAAGTAATGATGCTGGCGATATCTCATCTATTGATTATCAAAACAAAGAAGAGACCCCAGAAGACATCATCTCGGCGAATTACGTGATGCAGGATATGTATGGGCCGATTATATATGACGGATATCGCAGTGTCTATTATCGTTTCTTGTTAAAGAAAGTCACAGACAAGCAAAAGAGCAATTCCATACCTAACAAGGAGATTAATATCGTTATCATGGACAAAGATTTCCATTATTTAGGAGAAACGACTATAGGAAACGGAAAGAAGTGGAATATCCAAAATGCCTTTATAACGCAAGAAGGTCTGAATATCGAGTATCTGTCACCTGAGAATCTGGACGAAGATCATCTGGTTTTTAAAGTATTTCAATTAAAATAATGTACATTATGAAGAAAATATCATTTTGCTTATTGCTATTCCTCACTCTGTCATTTTATTCATGTAACAGTGAAAGACAAAAGGAAATAGATTTTATAGACAATGTCCTTTCCGAACATGCGGATCTCTCTAATTACAACTGGCTTGTCATTATCCCTGGTGTAGGTTGTAACGGGTGTATCCAAGAAGGTGAGTATTTCTTAAAAAAGCATGTGTCTGATAAAACAATTGGCTTTGTACTGACCAATATCAGCTCCCTAAAAATATTACAACAAAAGACTGGCATAAAGCTCAAAGAGCATGAAAATATATATGCAGATACAGATAATGCGTTCATCGTAGAAACACATAATTCTGTCTATCCTTGTGTCGTTGAGATCAAAGATCATCATGTCGTATCACTTGAGTTCCAGTCCCCTCAGACACCTGCATTACGTAACCTAGAAGAGACTTTGATGAAATAAAAAAGGCGAGGAAAGTCCTCGCTATTATCAATTAACTAATAAATATTACAATGAAGAAAAAAATCATTATGGGCGCTGCAGCATGCATGATTGTTGCTCTGTCTGTGGTTGGTCTGAACGCCAACAAAACAAATTCAAGTGACGTTACTCTGAGTGATCTGGTGATGACTTCTGAGGCAAATGCAGATTGTAGTGGGACAGCCTGGCTTGCTGGTGGACACTGTGTCTTTGGCTACAACTTCTGCATATTCAGAATGGATGGCACTGACTGCGATCCGTACGCAAACTAATGATCTAAGCAGAGGGTGCATGAATAGCACTCCTCTGCTATTTCGTTTCTGATAACAGAATGTGATTGAGCGTATGAAGCCTGTCGCTATATCCATATTATCCTTGGTTCTTTGGGCTTGCCAAGCGATGGCCCAGACTACCGACCTGCTGTATCTATTCCCGAATAAGGACATATATGAGACAGGCGAGGATATGTGGTTCAAGGCATACCTGATGGACAAGCAAACACTGGCCTTGTCGGACAGAAGTCAGACGCTCTATCTGCTATTGCGAAGTGAAACGGGTGAAGTGGTATGGCACGAGAAATATCCGCTGACAGCTGGGAGAGGCGACGGGCATATTTATATAGATGATACTTGGCGGCTGGGAGAATACTATATGGAGGGCTATACACGCTCCTCGTTTACCACCGACAGTACTACGGCCATCCGCCCACGAAGGATCCGGGTGGTCGATCGTGTAACACAAATGGACTCCATTTCTTCGGAGACCGTCAGGAGAGACTCCATCCAAAGACTAACGGCCAAACGGCGGTTTGACATGTTCCCTGAGGGCGGGAACCTCATAGATGGTATTAACACCGTCGTGGCTTTCAAGGCAACATACGGGAACGGATTTCCCGATGAGGTATCCGGAAAAGTACTTGAGGACGGAAACGAGATCGCGGCCATCCATAGCCAGCACGACGGCATGGGCATGTTTGCCCTTATACCACGATGGGGAAAGGATTACAAAGTGGTGCTCTCTGATGGCAGGACCTACCCTCTTCCACCCATAGAGCGTACAGGCACTGGACTGCGTGTCCTACGCAACAACAATTCTGGCATTACCATGGTTGTATCAGCGTCGGACAGCATCGCACGCCCGTTTACTGTATTGGCTAAGATGCGCGGTATGCTCTGTGGCACTGCGAAAGGAGTAGTCAAAGGGCAACAGATCGTCAGGATGCCCAAGGAGAGATTCCCGATGCAGGGCATCGCAGAGATCACACTGACTGTCGGGGATGCCCAGATACCGGTAGCGGAACGGCTGGTATATGTCAATCCGACGCAACAGCTGAACATCACTGCGCAAACCGATCACCAGCAATACAACAGGCGCGACGAGGGGAAAGTCTGTCTGCAAGTAACCGATTCCGCTGGTCAGCCGCTCAAGGTGGAACTGGCCGTAAGCATCTTCGACAAGGCCTATCTCTATCAGCCAGGGCACGAGAATATTCTCTCGCATTGCTATCTGTCTGAAGAGATACGGGGAAACATCTTCAATCCTGCCTACTATTTCGACAAGCGGAACGATGACCGGCTGCAGGCGCTCAACCTGTTGCTCATGACGCAGGGCTGGAGACGCTACGTCTGGGACAGGGAGCCAACACAAGGAAAAGAGATATTATCAGACGGGGTGAGCGGTAAGGATCTCATTACCAGAACGCAGTTCATCCAAGTATTCTCGCCCCAGAGTGACACCTGTCTTGTGATGACCGACTCCATAGGCAGATTTGAGATCAGCCCGGTCATGATGGACACAATGCGGGGGAATATCTATTTAAAGCCAATGGTGAAAAGCCCCAAGCCAAGACTATCATTAGCCAACCCGTTCGACAGCATCGGTTACTACCAACAAGGCAGACAGAGATACCTGACACAGAACTATATCTTTGAGACCGCCAACGGAGACCGGGATATCACCGACGGATTCGGGACAGTGGTGCTGAAGAATGTCTATGTTACAGCCAAACGGCGGTCACCCTATCGCGACAAGGTGACGGGCTATCTGGATAGTCTCGCCATCATGGCAAGTGGAGAATGGGTATGCGACTGTCATGCTGGTTCTGCAAAAGGGTTCCTAAATAATTATCATGGTTACTCACACCATCCTGAAGGCTATTATCCAGCCCCCACACATAAGGTAAAACATCTGATGCCCAAACGAGGTGAGACATATAAACTCATTAAATATATACCAGGAGGCCCTAATGGAAGATGGCTATTGGACATGGACGACCCACCCAATGACATTGTGTATAGTGGACCTCAATATACAGAAGAAGAATTGCTAAAAAAATATGGCATATCGAAAGCACAGGGCTATTACCCGCATCGAGAGTTTTATGAACCTGACACCTTTGACCTCTCATCAACAACGCCTGATCCTCGGAACTCCTTGCAGTGGAAACCCGCGATACTGACTGATGAGGAAGGCAATGCAGAAATAACCTTCATGGCTTCAGATGTAAACACAGAGTTCATTGGCATCGTCGAAGCTCTTGACGGCACAGGACTAATGGGTTGTCAGACATTCACATTCAGAGTTGTCAGGAATAAATAGATGATGAAGCATGAAAAGATAACAGAGAGAGAAAAAAGCGGGGAAAGTCCTCGCTATTAATTCATTTACCAATAATTTATTAACAATGAAGAAAAAAGTGATTTTTGGTGCAGCAGCATGCATGATTGCAGCTCTGTCGGTTGTCGGTATGAAAGCCAACGAAACTGCTTCAAGTGACATCACACTGGATGGCCTAGTGATGACATCTGTCGTTAATGCAGAATGTGTGAAACCTCAAAACTATTCAAAAGATGGGATATGTGTAGGTATCGGTGCCCAGCGACATTGTGTTTATAATAGAGGTCATAGACAATGCGATCCGGATAGAAGATAAAATCGAAATTATCATAGCAGAGGGTGCATGAATAGCACTCCTCTGCTATTCCCTTCCTGATAACAGAATGTGATTGAGCGTATGCGATTTACCACTATATCCATATTATCCATGATGCTTTGGACTTGCCAAGTGGCGGCCCAGGCTGCCGACCTGCTGTATATACTTCCGAACAAGGAAGTATATGAGACTGGCGAGGATATGTGGTTCAAGGCATGTCCTGTACAGGCAGAATTATGCGTGAGCCTCTTTGACAAGTGGTATCAGAGCGACAGGATAAGGGAAACGATGCTGTCGCACTGCTATCTGTCATCACAAATACGTGGAGATATCCATAATCCCATATACTATTTTGACAAAAGGAACAAAGACAGGCTTCGGGCGCTCGATCTGCTATTGCTGACTCAGGGATGGAGAAGATACACCAAGCCCTCAAGAGGTAGTGAGATCCTAACAGACGGAATCAGGGGGTAAGGTATCATTCAAAAAGAAACCGAATGACGGCATTGAGGGCGTGCAAGCCATCCAAGTGAGCGGCCACAATGGGAAAACAGAACTGATATGGACGGACTCATTGTCTTTTTTACCGATAAGATGACGGGCCAACTGGACAGTTTGTTGGCATCGTCGAAGGTACCGACGGTTACGGTATGATTGGAAGCGAGAATTTTGAAATAAACAATAAGAAATATGCATATTAAAATGAAAAAGAAGGAAAAACAGATGACATTGAAGATTTCTATTGTCGTTATTTCCATGCTCATCCCATCCATGGGCATGTCGCAAACCAAGAGTGATTCAGTACAACACTTGAAAGAGGTGACTGTAACAGGCGTCCGTCCTTTGATAAAGGCCGACCTTGACAAGTTCACTTACAACGTCGCATACGATCCCGACAGCAAGAGCCAGAGCATTCTGGAGATGCTTCGCAAAGTACCGATGGTGAGTGTCGACGGTACCGATCAGATCAAGGTGAACGGAAGCTCAGACTTCAGGGTTTATGTAAACGGGAAACCTAATACGATGATGAGCAACAAGCCTGCCGAAATACTGAAGGGCATGCCAGCCTCTACTGTGAAAAAGATAGAAGTGATAACAAACCCCGGAGCCAAATACGACGCAGAAGGCGTGGCTGGCATATTGAATATCATAACGGAGAGCAGCGTCCGTCTGGAAGGCTATAACCTGAATATCGGCGGAGCACTGACCACCGTAGCACAGAGCACCAACATCTCTGCCATCATGAAGGTCGGAAAGCTGACGCTCTCGGTTAGCGACGGACTCAGTTTCAACCGTCCGCCGAAAGGCTATCAGGAAACAGAGCGCACTACTTTTGGCCCAAATGCAAGCACCATCCTCGCAGACGCGACCCATAAGACAAAAGCTCCAGCACATTTCTTCGAAATGGAAAGCAGTTATGAATTCGACAAGAACAACCTCCTGAGCATATCTGCCGGCGTTGAGAACTATACGTCAAAGAGCTGGACTGACATGAATACGGTGTCAACCATTCTGCCTAATACACGAATGTATTCTTATGCGAACTCCCACTATGCCCGCAACAGGATTAACGGCTATTATGCGGGGGCTGACTTCCAGCACAATTTTGGTGCGAAGGGAGGTAATATCGTATTCTCCTATCGTTATATGTCAGCTCCGTCGAAGACGGATGCGTCAAGTATCTACAGTGACATTCTTGACGCCAACAACACACTCGAGCTGACAGACATGCAGACAAAGGCAAACCTGGGGATACGGGAGAACACGGGACAGATAGACTACACCATCACCTTAAAGCGTCAGCACACCATCAGCGTCGGCACCAAATACATTCACCGAATAAACAAGGCTGATAACGAGGAATATGCCCGTCACGCCGGGTCTGATGCCGCTTTCACTTTAGACCCCTACAGAAGTATCGCATACAAGCAGACCACCGACATTGCCGCTACTTATACTGAGTACAGTCTGAGGATGATGGCTTTCTCGCTAACGGCAGGAGCCCGATACGAGTATTCCTCTCAGGAAGTTTCCTATCCAAGCAGTAACTTTACAGAGCGTCCCGACTTCAAAGTAAGTTTCAACCACCTCGTTCCCAGTATCTCTACAGGTTACAGATTGGGGAATACCAAGATGATAAGTCTGGCCTACGCTATGAGAATCTCCCGCCCCAACATATGGAACCTGAACCCCTATGAAGACAAGACATCGCCAACAGTCATCAAGGTGGGTAATCCCAACCTGGAGACTGCCACATCACACGGATTCAGCCTCACATACAGCGATTTCCGGCGCAAGGGCGGCTATAACCTGAAGATGGGCATGGATCTCTCAGACGATGGCATCACCGAGTATTCAAGCCTGAACGCCAAGAATGAACTGGTAACGACCTACGGCAATATATTGAACCGCAAGAACACCTATCTGAACCTGTTCGCACGATATATGCTCACTAAGACCACCAATCTCTCTGTAAACGCAAACGTAGCCTATACAGACTTCAAGAGTTCGCTGGCCCACTTGCACAATCATGGCTTCACAGGCAACGGCTCTGTCAATATGCAACAGCGACTACCCTACCGGATGACCCTGTCGGCCATCTATGCATACTCCAGCCGTAGTCTTGATGTGCAGGGATATCGAGACGGAAACTCCGTGTTCCGACTGATGCTGATGCGCTCATTCCTGAAAGAAGACCGTCTCACCATCACCCTTTATGGTTACAACATATTCACAAAAGAGCTCCGTATAGACAACGTGACTGAGATGCCTGATTTCAGGAACCGCTTCACTTCCATCAGGCGCGACTACCGTATCTTAGGCGTCACAGCCGGTCTGCGCCTGGGCAAGTTGAGAGATCGCGTGAAGCGCGCCTCTAAGAGCATCCAGAACGATGACATCATACAAGAGGGTAATCCGAGAGCAGCGGATCAATAATCCGTCAGTAACAGCATAAACAGTATCAACAACAAGTATATAGTATATGAAGATGAAAACAAAATATCTGCTATTTGTTCCTGCCATCCTGATACTCCTTGCCTGTAATGGTAACGAGAGAGTATATCAAGAGAAGATCGAGTTCCCGGCCGATGTTACGGCATTCCAGACAGGCGATTCCATATGTCATGGAAGCGACTCTCCGGAGATGAAGATTGTAGTATACACCGATTCTTCCGGATGTACAGGATGCAAGCTGCAATTAGACTCGTGGAAGTTCTACATGGAAAGTCTGTCAAAGAAATATGATGATAAGATTCTCTTCATGTTCTATCTTCAACCGCACGACAAAGACGAGCTCCTGTTCGTGTTAGACAGCGAGGAATTCAACTATCCCGTCTATATCGATGTCGATAACCAATTCGGGACATTGAATGCCCTTCAATCAGATGAAGTGTTCCTGTTAGACAAGAACGACCGTGTCCTGCTGGCAGGCAACCCGCTTGAGTCTGCCAAAAAGAAAGCAGCATATGAAGACGCTATAAATGATTATCTGAACAAGAAATGAAGACCATCATCAGGTTTTTGTTGCGATACAGGAAGGCACTTGTCTTTCTTATACTAGCACTTGTCGCCCTATACTTGATCAGTGTAGTATTCCTTTTCGCCTCCTTTAAGGTTACCAGCGAGTCCATGTATCCGGAATTGCGGAAAAACGATCAACTCATCGTATTCAAGCCCACCATAGGCGCAAGACTATTCAATATCGTCTCAGCAATCAGAGGAGAGGAGTTTAACGTGTATCGGATGCCAGGATTCCGTGACGTGAAGAGAAACGATATCCTTGTATTCAACTATCCTTATAAGGAATGGGATACATGGGACCATATCGTGCTGAATCTGAAAGACTACTATGTGAAAAGATGTATAGGACTGCCTGGCGATTCTGTTCTTGCCAAAAACGGAATCTTCGAGGTGCTGGGGGTCAATTACACATTGGGGAATTACAGTATGCAACACAATGTGTCGGCCGACCGCTATGACTCTATCACCCGACCAGTATATATAGAGGAATGCGAGTGTGGATGGGACCTGCTTAACTGGGGACCTGTCTATATTCCGAAGAAAGGCGAATCCATACTTATCAACAAAGATAATTATAACCTATATAAGAAGATCATTGAATGGGAAAGCAGCCTTTCCATAGATACCATATCCCATTCTGCCATGACACAAGACGGAATACAGTATCGGTTTAAGCATGATTACTATTTTGTCGCGGGCGACAACACACAGAATTCTATCGATTCCAGATACTGGGGACTTGTGCCAGATGACTTTATCGTAGGAAAAGTGGCATTCGCTATCGAGGAATACGATAACTTTATACAAATGCTTTCAAAAGTCAGGTCGGTCGTATAATGTCCGGCCTGACTTCCTGACACACCAGCCATCTTACAGTCGTAAAGGACTTGTCCTTTGCATGAGCGAAAGATCCCTGCAGATTCCCAAGACATTTGGGAATCCGATTCCGGATGCCACGGAACATGATTCCGCAGTAGGCGTAATGCCATTCCCAAGCTTTGGTAACACCCTTCCGGGACTCTCGAACACCCGTTTCGTAACTCTCGGACACCCTGTACGAAGCACTCGCATCCCCGTTACGAAGGTCTGGTGTCCTCATTACGACGCACTGATGTCACCCGTTACGAAATGAGTTGCCCCTAAAAGGTGAGATGGTGGTTACATGTCTGGGCAACATATAACGTGCTGAAAAGCCTTTGTTCACGGGTGTCTGCGGCCTGTCAGGTTATATGGTTATATGTTTTTGCAGACAACTAAATACACGAGCCTCCGATAAACTGCGTGCTGTTTATCGGAGGCCTATATCTTACGACAAGTTTCCTTTACAAGAGAACGGTTACTTATTCGCGAAGCGCTCGGCCTGCTGACGAATGAGTTCGGCATCGTTGAAGTAGTCGATGCGCATTGCCTTGCGGACCTCGTCCATGGTCTGTGCGCCGACCTCGCGGGCCTGTTCCGTACCCTTCTTCAGGATATTGTATATCTCAGGAATATCCTTCTCGAACTCGGCACGACGGGCACGCATGGGCTCCAGGAACTTGTTCAGTACCTGATTCAGGAACTTTTTGCACTTCATGTCACCCAGACCGCCACGCTGGTAGTGAGCCTTCAACTCGTCAAGGTTCTGGTATTCCGGCCAGAACTCCTTAAAGTCGTCATCGCATGAGAAAGCATCGAGATAGGTGAATACTGCATTGCCCTCTACATGACCAGGATCATTCAGGTTCACATGAGTAGGATCGGTGTACATCGAACGAACCTTCTGCCATACATCGTCGGCAGAATCTGAGAGATAGATGCAGTTGCCCAAAGATTTCGACATCTTCTCCTTACCATCGGTACCTGGCAGACGACGAGCCGTAAGGTTCTCAGGCAGCATGATATTCGGCTCCACAAGCACCTCGGCATATGTCTGATTGAAACGGCGAACGAGCTCACGGGTTACCTCCAGCATCGGCTCCTGATCTTCTCCTGCAGGCACGGTCGTTGCCTTGAACAACGTAATATCGGCAGCCTGAGAAACAGGATAGCAGAAGAAGCCGAGAGGGATATTGGCCTCGAAGTTACGCATCTTGATCTCCGTCTTCACCGTAGGATTACGCTGCACGCGACTCACCGTGATCAGGTTCATCAGATAGGTAGTGAGTTCTGCGAGTTCGGGTATCTGACTCTGGATAAAGAGGACACACTTCTCGGGATCAAGACCTGCGGCGAGGTAGTCGAGAGCCACCTCAATGATATTCTGACGGATCTTCTCAGGATTATCGGCATTATCGGTCAGAGCCTGTACATCGGCCATAAAGACAAACATACGGTCGAAATCGCCCTGATTCTGCAACTGGACACGACGACGCAGTGAGCCGACATAATGTCCGAGATGGAGTTTTCCGGTGGGGCGGTCACCGGTCAATATCACTTTTCCCATTGTATCTTTTGGTCTTTAATTTCAAATTTGACTGCAAAGGTACAAAATAATTAAGAGTTAAGAGTTAAGAAATGAGAAAAAAAAATGTTGGGACAGGAAAAAAACTCATATCCCCCACTCCAGAGTCTTATCCTCTTGTGCAGAAAGCCTCACCAAGACGGAAGCCTTCCTCATAAAGAGCCTCAAGTTTATCCACATCACGACAGATACGATCCACTTCCATGGGGCGCTCTGGGCGGATACAGACAATCTCGCCCCAGTCTTCCATCCGTTCCACCAACTCAAGTTGTCGATTGTAGACCTCCACTCGATGACTTAACGCTACACGCAGACGAGGATAATCCTTATAAAAAAGCCGTGGAATCTTGATGTCGCGCTCACTTGAGCGGAAGCCGCGATTGCGGGTCATAATCACGACATTGGGCGAATACCCCATATCGATGGCTCGAACCACGGGAATGGAATCAATGATACCTCCATCGAGCATCGGCACCCCGTCGACCTCGGTAATCTGAGCCACATACGGCAGACTGCTCGAGGCTTTCACAATGGCCGTCAGGCGTTGGGCCGACTGTTTCTCTGTGAGATATTCTGCACGTCCCGTCAGACAGTTGGTCGTCACCATCTCGAATATGCCAGGATTAGTCCGATAGGCATCATAGTCGAAGGGTACTATCTCATTGGGGAAGCGCTCATAGAGAATGTTTGGGTCAAAGATGCTCCCCTGTGTCAACAGACTCTTCAGCGAGATGTAGTCGTATTTCTTCAGCATGTCAATATTGCTGAAGCGCGCTCTCCGCGGCTGCCGACTCATATAAGACAGGCCATTACAGGCACCAGCAGAGACGGCCACCACATATGGGAAATACAGGTCGTGCTTCATAAAGGCGTCGAGCACACCTGAGGTGAACACACCACGCATGCCACCTCCCTCCAACACCAATCCTGTTTTCCTGTCTATTTGCATAAAATATGTATAAATTTAGTGCAAAGGTAACGTTTTTTGAGAAATATGTTGTAACTTTGCCGGGATTTTCACGAGAAATAACAAAAACTTGACACATGTTTAATCAAGAGACTTATATCAGACGCCGCTCAGAGTTGAAAAGACTGGTGGGGAACGGCATCGTGATCCTGTTTGGCAACAATGAGGCTCCAGCCAACTATCCAGCCAACAGCTACGCACCGATGCGTCAGGACTCTTCGTTCCTGTACTATTTCGGACAGCATCGCGACGGTCTGGTAGGTGTCATTGACATCGACCAGGATACAGAGATGCTTTTCGGCGACGACATCGATGTTGAGGACATTGTGTGGATGGGATACACTCCATCTGTGGCCGACCTTGCCGCAGAAGTGGGCATCACCAAGACCGCTCCTATGAAAGAACTGACCACATATGTCCAACGACAGACTGCTAACGGCAAGACCGTCCACTTTCTTCCGCCCTATCGTTTCGACACAAAGATCCAGATTATGGACCTGCTGGGTGTCCATCCCAGTCAGCAGAAGGAAAGTGCGTCACTGACTCTGATCAAAGCTGTTGTCAAGATGCGTGCCACGAAAGAGCCACAGGAGATTGAGGCTATCGAGCGTGCCTGCGAAGTGGGCTATGCCATGCACACCACGGCCCAACTACTCATCAGACCAGGTGTCACAGAGCGATTCATCGGTGGTCAGGTTGACGGTATCGCCCGTAGTCTGGCACAAGGTGTCAGTTTCGCGACCATCTTCACCCAGCATGGAGAGATTATGCACGGCTGTCCCTCTGATGCTCGTCTGGAGGCAGGTCGTCTGGCGCTATGCGACGCAGGTTGTGAACTTGACGACTATTGTTCAGACAACACTCGCACGATGCCTGTCACAGGTAAGTTCGACCTGCGCCAGTTGGAGATATATTCTATCGTCGAGGCCTGTCACGACTATGTGTTGGAGGTCGCTAAACCTGGCGTGAAATATGCAGACGTGCATTTTGCAGTCTGCCGACTGATGACTGATCGTCTCAAGGAACTCGGTCTGATGAAGGGTGATACAGAGGAGGCTGTCCGCGCAGGAGCCCATGCCATGTTCCTGCCTCACGGTCTCGGACATATGATGGGCATGGATGTTCACGACATAGAAGGTCTCGGGCAGATTTACGTAGGTTTCGACGAGGAGACCCGTCCGAATCTGGAACAGTTTGGTACGAACTGTCTGCGCATGGGGCGCCGATTGGAGGAGGGCTTCGTTGTAACAGACGAGCCTGGCATCTATTTCATCCCTGCCCTCATCGATGATTGGAAAGCAAGCGGACACTGTAAGGACTTCCTTAACTTCGACAAGTTGGAAACTTACAAGGATTTCGGCGGCATCCGCATCGAGGATGATATCCTGATCACTGCTGATGGCTGCCGTTTCCTCGGCAAGAGCCGCATCCCCTATCATCCGAAGGAACTGGAAGAATTCATGGAAAATAACAACCAAACAATACATTAATATTTTATGAAGAAGATTTTCACTCTTGCACTCATGGCCATGATGGTCCTCAGTGCTTCGGCTGCCAAGAAGAAGACCCCAGCCAAAGACGCCAATAAACCGGTATTTACAACTATCAAGGAGAACCCGATTACTAGTATTAAGGACCAGAATCGTTCAGGTACCTGTTGGGATTATTCTACTCTCTCATACTTCGAGTCTGAGATTCTGAAGGCTACAGGTAAGACCTACGACCTCTGTGAGAGTTTCGTTGCCAACAAGACATATCTGGATCGTGCCATCCAAGTGGTCCGCTATCATGGCGACTGTCAGTTCTCTCAGGGCGGAAGCGCTGAAGATGTACTCGCCACCATGAAGACTTATGGTATCGTTCCAGAGGGAACCATGCCCTTCCCTGGCTCACTGTATGGCGACTCGCTGAACAACTTCAATGAGTTCTTCGGGGTGTTGGAGCCTTACGTTGCCGCTATCGCCAAGAGCGATGCCAAGAAAATCAGCAACGCTTGGAAGAACGGTATGCAGGGCATCCTCGATGCCTACCTCGGCAAGTGTCCTGAGACATTCACCTATGAGGGCAAGGAATACACGCCAAAGAGCTTTATGGCTTCGTTGGGCATCAATCTCGACGACTACGTCAGTATCACCAGCTATACCCACCATCCCTTCTACACTACTTTTGCAGTAGAGGTACAGGACAACTGGCGCTTCCCACAGAGCTACAACGTGCCTATGGACGAGATGATGCAGATTATCGACAACGCTGTAAACGAGGGTTACACCGTAGCGTGGGGCGGCGATGTTTCTGAAGATGGCTTCACCCGTAAGGGTCTGGCTTACGCCGTTGACAGCAAAAAAACCCAGCAGAGTCTTCAGGGCAGCGACATGGCCAAGTGGCTGAAGATGACCGCTACCAAGAAGCGTGACATCATCGACTCACTGGGATGCACAGTTCCTGAGATTGTTGCCACACAGGAGTTGCGTCAGGAGCGTTTCGACAATTGGGAACTGACCGATGACCACGGCATGCTGATCTATGGCATCGCTAAGGATCAGAATGGTAAGGAGTATTACATGGTAAAGAACTCATGGGGTGAGACTGGCGATTACAAAGGAACCTGGTACATGACCAAGACCTTTATTGCTGCCAACACGATGGACTTCCTCATCAACAAGAACGCCATCCCCGCCGACATCCGTAAGAAGCTCGGAATCTAGGATTTCATAAATTAAGTAAAAAAGGGCATAATCTGTTAAATTTTAAGCAGATTATGCCCTTAATTCATTTTTTATTATTACCTTTGAGCGCTATATTGCCTTAATAGGCCTTTTTCAGATATAAAGGAGCGGTAATCATAGCCACTGAAGCGATAAGAATAAAAAATAAATATATTAATGCATTTCAAATGGAATTACGAACCACCTACACCAGAACGACAAACGGCAGCTAAGGAGCTAGGAGAGAAGATTGGGATGAGCCCAATCCTCGCCGACCTACTCATTCAGCGAGGCATCAAAACGGAGAGTGCCGCCAAGCGATTCTTCCGTCCGATGCTAAACGAGTTGATAGACCCGTTCCTGATGAACGATATGGACGTGGCGGTTGACAGACTGAATGACGCTATGGGGCGCAAGGAGCGTATCATGGTGTATGGCGACTACGATGTTGACGGATGTACGGCGGTAGCTTTGGTGTACACGTTCCTGCAGCAGTTCTATTCTAATATTGAATACTATATTCCCGATCGCTACGAAGAGGGTTATGGTATCAGTATCAAAGCCTTGGACTATGCCGCAGAAAAGAATGTGAAACTGATTATTGTGCTCGACTGTGGCATCAAGGCCATAGAAGAGATTGCTTATGCGAAGGGCTTGGGTATCGATTTCATTATCTGCGACCATCATGTGCCAGATGAGGAGCTTCCACCAGCCATCGCTATTCTGAACCCAAAACGGGAAGACTCTACCTACCCCTTTAAGCACCTCTGTGGTTGTGGTGTAGGATTTAAGTTCATGCAGGCGTTTGCGAAGAATAATGGTATCCCGTTCTCTCGCTTGATTCCCCTACTCGACCTGTGCGCGGTGAGCATCGCTGCCGATATCGTGCCTATCATGGGAGAAAACCGTATCCTTGCCTTCCATGGACTGAAACAACTGAACCAGAGTCCATCGGTAGGTCTGAAGTCTATTATTGAGATCTGCGGTCTGACAGGTCGTGAGATTACGATGAGCGATATCGGTTTCAAGATTGGGCCTCGTATCAATGCCTCCGGACGTATGCAGAATGGCACAGAAGCTGTAGACTTGCTCGTGGAGCGTGACCTTGAGAAGGCGCTGGCTGAAGCCAACCGCATCAACGAGTATAACGAGCAGCGAAAGGATGTTGATAAACAAATGACGGAAGAGGCCAATCAGATCGTTGAGAAATTGGAGAACCAAAAACACCATGCCAGTATCGTACTCTATGACGAGAACTGGAAGAAAGGTGTGATTGGTATCGTAGCCTCTCGACTGACAGAACTTTACTATCGTCCAACGGTTGTACTGACAAACAGCAACGGTATAGCAACAGGCTCAGCACGGAGTGTTGCGGGATATGATGTCTACGATGCGATCAAGAGTTGTCGTGATCTGCTGGAGAATTTCGGTGGTCACACATACGCTGTGGGGCTTTCGTTGAAGATTGAGAATATTCCGGAGTTCCGCCGCCGTTTTCAGAAATATGTCAACGAGCATATCCAACCAGAACAGACGGAGGCAACACTCGATATCAATGCGGTTATCGACTTCAAGGATGTCACGAAGAAGTTGCACAACGACCTGAAGAAGTTTGCTCCTCACGGGCCTGACAACCCCAAGCCGCTATTCTGTACACGCAACGTGTACGACTACGGCACCTCCAAGGTGGTGGGACGCCAACAGGAGCATATCAAACTTGAACTCGTTGACTCGAAGTCAAGCAATGTGCTCAATGGCATCGCCTTCGGCCAAAGCGAATCTGCAAGATATATCAAGTCGAAGCGGTCGTTTGATATCGTATATACGATTGAGGATAATATATACAAGCGTAGCGAGGTACAGTTGCAGATTGAAGACATCCAGCCCTCAGCAACTGAAAATTGAGAATTGAGAGTTAAGTATTATGAATAGTTCCAATGAGTCCTTCGATGGCGAAAAGGATGGTGGAGAAATGTCTACCCCAGAAACTAATCGTGACTCTCTATTCTCAACTCTCTATTCTCAACTCTTAAAAAAATACTGGGGATACGATGATTTCCGTGGCATCCAGCGTGAGATCATTGAGTCCATAGGTAGCGGACAAGATACACTGGGTCTGATGCCGACAGGAGGTGGTAAAAGTATCACGTTTCAGGTACCGGCGTTAGCAAAAGCGGGAACATGTATTGTCATCACACCGCTGATAGCCCTGATGAAAGATCAGGTGGAGAACCTTAGAAAGAGAGGGATACGGGCGGCTGCCATCTACTCCGGGCTCACCCGCGAGGAGATTATTATCATCCTTGAGAACTGCATCTTCGGCGACATCAAGATTCTCTATGTGTCACCTGAACGTCTCTCTTCCGACCTCTTCCGTACAAAGCTCCGACATATGCGTGTCAGCTTCATTACTGTTGACGAAGCTCACTGTATCTCACAATGGGGATACGATTTCCGTCCTTCATACCTGCAGATTGCCGATATCCGTAAACAGTTGCCTGGTATTCCTGTCCTCGCACTGACAGCCACCGCCACTCCAACCGTTGTACAGGACATTCAGGAAAAGCTATCCATTCACCCTGAAAATTCCAAAGAATCCGGCTTTGCGGTCTTCCGAATGAGCTTCGAGCGCAAGAATCTCGCCTATGTGGTAAGACAGACAACCGACAAACGCGAACAACTAATCCACATTCTGAATAGCATAAATGGTTCTGCCATTGTTTATGTCCGTAGCCGGCGGCGTACCAAGGAATATGCAGACCTCCTGTGTGAGGCAGGGATCTCCGCCACATTCTACCATGCAGGACTTGACACGACGATAAAGGACGAACGCCAGAAAGGATGGCAACGGGATGAAGTGCGGGTCATGGTGGCAACCAATGCCTTCGGTATGGGTATCGACAAGCCAAATGTGAGAGTTGTCATTCATATCGACTGTCCCGACAGTATGGAGGCTTACTTCCAAGAGGCAGGAAGAGCAGGAAGAGACGGCAGGAAAGCTTATGCCGTTCTGCTTTATAACCATGCCGACCGACGGAAACTGGAGAAGCGCGTTACCGACACTTTTCCTGAGAAAGACTATATCAAAGAGGTTTATGAACATCTAGCCTATTTCTACCAGATAGGTGTAGGATCTGGTTACAACCACACCTTTGAATTCAACATCGATAAGTTCTGTCATGCCTTCCGACATTTCCCGATTCAGGTTGATGCCGCCTTGAAGATTCTGAACAGGGCGGGCTATATCGAATATACCGAGGAACAAGACAATCAGGCACGTGTAATGTTCACAGTCGGGCGTAACGATTTATACCGATTAGAGAACAACACCCCGAATGAGGAGAAAGTCATAACAGCCTTATTACGTAACTACGGCGGTCTCTTCACCGACTACAACTATATTGACGAGAGTTTCATCGCCAGTCAGACGGCTCTTCAGCCGCATCAGGTTTACATGATCCTGAAAGCACTAAGTCAGCGACATATCCTCCACTTCATTCCCCAGAAGAAGACACCATACATCCGCTACACTCAACGTCGTGAGGATAAAGAGAATATCCAACTCATGCCTGTAGTCTATGAGGAACGGAAAGAACAGTTCCGACAGCGCATACGTGCCGTAATCGATTACTCAGAGAACAACCGCATCTGCCGTAGCAGACAGTTATTACGCTATTTCGGAGAAAAAGACAGTCATGACTGCGGCCAGTGTGATGTCTGCCTAGAGCACCGTCCTGAAGGGATGGTGTCAGAAACCGGACTTGTAACCGCCCAGAATGCCATCCTGCAATTGCTCATCGACAAAAAACCACATCCTATTATGGAATTACACGGCATCCAGTTGTCTACCGACGAACTGAATGTCGCGCTCAAATATCTTCTCAAAGAAGAGATCATCCGCATGGAAGACGGAATGATCTATTGTTGTTAGCCTACTAAAAATCTATCTTCAACTGTAAGTTGTCCTCCTCATCGTGCTCATGACAGTAGCTGCTACCATCAAAGCAATGCGTACAAACACTGCACTTCGGCATACCGATAGATTTAATCAAGGACTCCAGCTTAGCGAACTTCAACGTTGTCAATCCCAGTCGCTTAGCAATCTCGTCAACCATCCGTTTGTACTCTGGCGAGTCGGTGGTAGCATACTTCTCGAGATTCTTTTTGTCATCACCCTCGAAATCTCGGATAATACGACGCGTAATCAATTCCAGATCACTCTTCGATGAAGTGAAGCCAATAAACGGACAACCATAGACCAGCGGCGGACATGAGATACGACAATGCACCTCTTTTGCTCCATATTCAAAGAAGGTCTTCACGTTATCCCTTAATTGGGTACCACGCACAATTGAATCGTCACAGAAAACCACGCGCTTATCCTTCAATAAAGCTGAGTTAGGAATCAGCTTCATCTTCGCCACAAGATCACGACGAGTCTGATTGCCTGGTGTGAATGAACGGGGCCATGTCGGTGTATATTTCAGCACCGCACGCTGATAGGGAACACCCTTGCCCTCGGCATATCCCAGCGCCATACCGACACCAGAATCGGGAACACCACATACACAGTCAACATCTGTTTCGTCATGCTCACCCATCATTTTTCCATTCGCTTCACGTACAGCCTCTACATTGATGCCGTTATAATCCGAGGCAGGGAACCCGTAATACACCCAGAGGAACGAGCAGATCTGTTCCCGTTTGAATGGTTCCTGCAGCACTTCAAGTTTATCTGCCTGAAGATACACGATCTCACCAGGTCCCAAGTCCCTCACACGACGATAGTCGAGATTCGGGAAACTGGTGGTCTCACTGCTCACAGCATATGCGCCGTCTTTCTTACCGATGACTATCGGTGTACGTCCCAAGAAGTCACGAGCGGCAATAATACCTTTCTCTGTGAGGATCAGCATCGAGCATGAGCCTTCAATCTTCTTATACACCAGATTGATACCCTCCACGAAGGTACGTCCCATATTGATGAGCAAAGCCACCAACTCCGTCTGGTTGATATTATTGGCTGAGAGCTCACTGAAATGCATACGACGCTCCAACAATTCCTCTGCTATCTCATGCAGATTGTTGATCTTTGCCACCGTCACCACGGCATAGCGCCCCAAGTGTGAATTAATGATGATCGGTTGTGGATCGGTATCACTGATAACACCGATGCCCTGATTGCCAGAGAACGACTCCAGTTCATCCTCAAACTTTGAACGGAAATAGTCGCGCTCCAGATTATGGATCTTTCTACTAAAGCCTTTCTCCTGATCAAACGTTACCAATCCGGCACGTTTGGTTCCCAAGTGCGAATTATAATCCGTACCATAGAAAAGATCATTCACACAATCCCTGACGGCGATGGTTCCAAAGAATCCTCCCATAATTTATACCATTTGCTTTTTGCTAACGGCCAACGACTGATAATAACAGCCTAAGCCTCTTATTTACTTAATTAAAATAATACAGGAACGAAGCAATACCCTCCAAAGCGGGCTTACGCTGTCCCTCAATCTCGATTCTGAATTCGATCTCCGCCTTACAGATTCCACGCAGGTTCTGTATATTGTGTAACTTCGTTACCAGACGGACGCGTGAGCCCGTGATTACAGGCTGCCCAAAGCGCATCTTGTCCATACCATAGTTCACCAGCATCTTGATATTGTTCACTTCAATAATCTGATCCCACATGTATGGCAATAGCGACAGTGTCAGATAACCATGGGCTATTGTGCTTTGATACTGACTCTCTTTCTTGGCACGCTCCACATCCACATGGATCCACTGATGATCAAGTGTAGCGTCGGCAAACATATTGATACGCTCCTGATCTACCTGCAGCCAATCAGAAGCACCGAGCTCCTCACCCAGATGAGCAGCAAACTCATCATACGAATTGATTACTAATTTTCCCATTATGATTGAATATAATAAAACACGGGGGCGTCGTACGTCCCCGTGTCTATTCTTATTAATTATACATCCTGATTCTCTGGACGAAGCTTGCGCACGGTCTCACCAGCACGCCACATCTCCTGATTACGCATCGCCTCCAATTCCTTCTCCAGACCAGCACGATAGTCGGGCTTAGAGTTAGAGTCGATAGAGATCTGAGCCTCATTACCGGTCTTCACGGAGTAGTACAACCACTCCATAACAGGCTTGATGGCATCATGGAAACGGGGAGCCCAATCGAGCGCACCACGCTGAGCCGTGGTAGAGCAATTGGCATACATCCAGTCCATACCCTTCTCACCGAAAAGCGGGCCAAGGCTCTGAGTCAGTTCCTCGACAGTCTCATTAAAGGCCTCAGATGGTGTGTGTCCGTTCTCACGAAGCACCTCATACTGAGCGAGCAGAAGACCCTGAATAGCACCCATCAAAGAACCACGCTCACCTGTCAGGTCACTGGTTGCCTCGCGCTGGAAGGTTGTCTCAAACATGTAACCAGCACCGATACCGATACCAAAGGCAAGAGTCTTGTCCTTTGCCTTACCGGAAGCATCCTGATAAACGGCATATGAACAGTTCAGGCCACGACCCTCACAGAACATTGTACGAAGAGATGTACCAGAGCCCTTAGGAGCCACCATGATCACGTCAACATCTGCAGGAGGAACCACACCCGTACGATCGCTCCAGTTAATAGCAAAGCCATGACTATAATAAAGAGTCTTGCCAGGCTTCAGATATTTCTTGATGGTTGGCCATACCTGAATCTGACCAGCATCGGAGAGCAACATACAAAGGATAGTACCCTTCTCGGCGGCCTCTTCTATAGAAAAGAGTGTCTCACCGGGAACCCAGCCATCGGCAACAGCCTTGTCATAGGTCTTGCCCTGACGCTGACCGACAATTACATTAAATCCATTGTCGCGCAGGTTACATGCCTGACCAGGACCCTGGATGCCATAGCCGATCACAGCGATTACCTCATCCTTTAATACTTCACGCGCTTTCTCCAAAGGAAATTCCTTACTGGTGACAACAGTCTCGATAACGCCACCAAAATTCATTTCTGCCATAATAGTTTTTGTTTTGAATGTTATACTTATCCCTATGTACCGTGCCAGCCCTACCCGAGAGCCGTCGTCTTGTCAGTCCATTCCTACCCTACCCGAGGGTACGACGAGGGGTTAACTTAAAATCGCTTGCAAAATTAATCATTTATGACGAGACCGCCAAACTTTTAATCGAAAAAGGTGACCTTGCTGCGGCAGGTTTCCACATCGCCTTCCTTGCATATGCGAACGCTGTATTCGCTGTCGCCAGATGCTGTTCGATAGAAGCTGAGTTGATCACCCTGATGAGCCTCAGCCACATAGGCTATCTCAAAGCGCTTGATCTGATGTTCCTTATACCAAGCAAGATCCCAGAGGTCAAGCACATGCTCAATATACTTCACAGAATTCACGTGTCCATTGATATCTATATCATTATAATAAGTATCGATGGTACGGACAAGTTCCGCCTGATCATCCATCTTCACACGACCGCCCTTATCTATCGGACATTCCTTTTCTTTTTCAATCCAGTCGTTAATCGCTCCATTGTCGATAGAAAAAATGTCTGTGGGCTGCCGACTCTCCGTATCAATCATCGCCCAAATACTACGCCCATAGCCATACACTTTCCCATCTTCTCCTATTACGCGGAAATTACGGCTGGTAAAATAGCGCATTGCACTCTCCACCCAAGTCTCAACCGTGAACTTCGTATACTGTGTCGGCATCTCAATCATCTCAATAGCCAGACGCGATAAGACCCAAGAACGCTTAATCGTCATCAGGTACTTCATACCGAAACCTCGAGCCGTAGAATGGAAGTCGGCAGCATTAAGCATATGATTACCCAGATGTCCCATGAAAAGTTTTCCATTAAAATCACAATGGAACGGCTCCGCCAAAAATTCGTATTTTCCTACTTTATCCATTATTCATAAAAAACTATTTGACAGCCACCTTCTGTCTGTTCCTTACATAAATACCAGGAAAGGCAGGACAAGAATCAAGGCATACCCCCCGTAAGGTGTACCATTTACTGTCATCCATATCTGCCATTACAGAAGCTATGCCCGTTCTTCCATCAAAGAATGATTTCAGCTCATAGAGGGCTGGCAGGGCACAATGTGTGTTATTATCCCATAGTCCACGGTTAAGCCAACCGCCGATAACTGCTTTGTTCGGACCAGTCCCATTCTCCTCTGGGAACCACCAGAAGAGCGCATTTACATTGCTATGTTTCTTGAGTTCAGCGATAAGATCTCTGACAAAAGAAGCTTGGCCCTCTGCAGTGGCAGGCCACGTCGAAGAGAAGTCATAGTCAATGCCATTGCCGACCTGTGGTTGCCATTGATAATAATAGGCGGTTTCTACAATCTGTACTTTCTTATCCGGAAAGACTGTAGCCAGCATATTCAATGATTCCGACAGAGTAGAAAGACCCTTATGCCAGAACGGGTAATAGCTCAGTCCGATAATATCGTAGTCTACACTCGTCAACCGTTCATAGATACCTCTTAAGACATCAGGCTGCCCATTACGTTCGGTATGGATGACTATCTTCGCCTGTGGACACACCTCCCGACAGGCTTTTCCTGCCTGCTGAAGTAAGGCAATGAAACGTGGCCAATTATCATCCGAATTAGTGTAACAACGATTACTACCAGAGCCTTTCTCCCCCCACAGCATACCATAAGATATTTCATTACCCGTCTGTATGAAGTCGGGAGTTGCACCGGCTTCCACCAGTTTTGTCAAGCAATCCCTCGTATACTCATAAATCTTTGTCTGTAGCTCCGTGTCATTTAGTGAAAGCCAGGCCATTGGAGTCCATTGCTTAGCCGGATCAGCCCACACATCACTATAGTGGAAGTCCAACATAAAAGAAAAACCTGCATCCTTGATACGCTTTCCTAATCGGGCGACGTAAGCCAGATCCTGACAAACAGCCGGATCGTTATATTCAAGAGCCGGATTAGGATCGACAAAGAGTCGCACACGCTGGGCATTCCAGCCGACAGCTTCACTCTTCATATAAGTCAGCACATCACTGATAGGCTGTCCCTGTTGATCGTAGTAAGACACACCATAATCATCATACTGCTGTAACAACGAGATATCACCACCGACATATAAATCCTGCGCAAAGAGTTGCGACGTCAGCGACAACAGCACCATCATTAATATGGTCTTACACTTCATCCCTCTTTCAGTTATCTGTCTTTAAGAGGTCCTGCTCACGTTGCTCAAGGAACTCACTTACCTGCTCCTGCATGCCGCGAGTAACGGCTATGCGTCCGCTACGGGTATACTGGAGCACACATCCGAAAGCATCAAGAGCCCGATAGAGAGAGATGATATCCTCTGTGATACCATGTTTCATGACAATCACATAAGTGGGGTTCACCTCAATAATATGGGCATCAAATCTGCGGACTGTTCGTGAGATCTCCGGATTATTCATCACCATATCGGTGGTGAGCTTATACAAACCAGATTCACGAATAAACAACTGTTCGTCAGTAAAATAGTTTGCCTTCACCACGTCGATCTTCTTCTCTATCTGACGGGTGATCTTGACAATCTGATCCTCATCGCTCCATGCCGTAATGGTGTACTTGTGAACACCAGGGATACTTGAAGCCGACACGTTCAGACTTTCAATATTCACCTGCCGACGAGTAAACACCGCAGTAATCTGATTCAGAATACCGGCGATATTCTCTGAATAGACTAAAAGGGTATATAACTTTTTTTCTTCCATTGCAATCAATAAATTATACTTCTACCTCCAGCATCATATCATCGACGTTCATGCCTGGAGGGGTCATGGGCAACACATTGTCGTCTTCGAGGATGGCACACTCAAGGATATATGGGCCATCAGTAGAGAGCATTTTCTCGACTGCCGCAGCAAGATCCTTACGATCAACTACCGCCTGATAAGGGATGCCATAACCTTTGGCTATCATCTCATAGTTGGGATTCAACATCTTGGTAAATGACTTACGACGTTTCCAAAACATATCCTGCCACTGACGTACATTGCCAAGATAATGATTGTTCATCAGGATCATCTTGACCGGGCACTGCTGCTCCATAATCGTGCCTAACTCCTCAATACACATCTGGAATCCACCGTCACCGGAGAAACTGACAATAGTCCGGTCGGGCGCTCCGAATGTCGCGCCAATGGCTGCAGGCATGGAATAGCCCATGGTACCCAGACCACCACTGGTACAGATGCTACGTTTCTTGAGATATCTGAAATAGCGAGTTGCAAATAACTGGTTCTGTCCGACATCTGTTACTAGGACAGCATCGCCCTGTGTAGCCTCCGCTACCGCATTGACTACCTCACCCATCAACAAAGGTCCTTCCGTTGGATGGATGGCAGGCTCTATCACCTTCTCACGCTCTTTCTCCGCCAAAGGCAAGAAAGAGTCGCGCCACTCGCGATGATCGGCCTTCTGAATGAGGGCCGTAAGCGCCGGTAACGACTCCTTACAGTCGGCAATCACAGCCACATCACTCTTTACGTTCTTGTCAATCTCACTTCTGTCTATATCGAGATGAATCACCTTTGCCTGCTTCGCATAGGTCTTGAGATTACCCGTCACACGATCACTAAAACGCATACCGATGGCGATAAGCACATCACACTCCTGCTCTTTCAGGTTGGGCGCATAATTTCCATGCATACCAAGCATACCCACATTAAGCGGATGAGTACTGGGCAGAGCAGAGAGTCCAAGCATCGTTCGTCCAGCTGGTATATCAGCTTTCTCAAGGAAACGCACCAACTCCTCTTGTGCATTACCAAGTTCAACACCCTGGCCCACAAGTGCAAATGGTTTCTTCGCCTGGTTAATCAAATCGGCAGCCTCTTTCACGGCTTTTGCATCAAGCTTCGGATAAGCCACATAGGAGCGCACGAACTCAACCTTCTTCGGCTCAAAGTCAACCATCTCAGTCTGAGCATTCTTCGGGAAGTCAAGAACAACAGGACCGGGACGACCGCTACGTGCTATATAGAACGCACGACTCACAGCCCATGCGATATCTTCTGCGTGTCGGATTTGGTAGCTCCATTTCGATATCGGCTGCGCGAGACCCACGAGATCAACCTCTTGGAACGCATCCGTACCCAATGCGGCGATAGGCACCTGTCCTGCAATGACCACAATCGGCGTAGAATCAAGCATGGCATCTGCAACACCCGTCAATGTGTTCGTTGCACCCGGACCACTGGTCACCAAAGCGACTCCCACATTACCTGAGACTCGTGCAAAACCTTCAGCAGCATGTGTCGCAGCCTGTTCATGACGAACAAGGATATGATCAAACGCCTTCTTTTCTCCTCTTGTATAGTCGTATAGTGCATCATAGACAGGCATGATAGAACCTCCGGGGTAACCGAAAATAGTTTTTACCCCTTCGTTCTGCAACGCCCTCATCAGCGCCTCACTACCTGTTATCATTTTCTTTTCCATATCGTTTTTCCTACTCTATAATCCTTACTCCCCCCTTATCTGCAGATGAGACGCTCTGAGCGTAAGCACGAAGTGCCTTACTAACCACACGGTTACGTCTCATCGGCTGTTGCGGGCGAGCAGCCAGTTCCTCATCAGAGAGCTTCACGCAGATGGAACGACTAGGGATATCTATCACAATGATATCACCATCCTTGATCTTACCAATATTACCACCAGAAGCAGCCTCCGGGGAGATGTGTCCGATACTAAGTCCCGACGTTCCACCCGAGAAACGACCGTCAGTAATCAACGCACATTCCTTACCAAGGTGCATACTCTTGATGTATGATGTAGGATAAAGCATCTCCTGCATGCCAGGTCCGCCTTTGGGTCCCTCATGGGTTATCACCACACAGTCGCCGCTCTTCACCTTACCGCCAAGGATGCCTTCGCAGGCATCTTCCTGAGAGTCGAACACCACTGCAGGTCCTTCAAAATGCCATAATGTCTCATCAACACCTGCAGTCTTCACCACACAGCCGTCTTGGGCTATATTACCGAAGAGAACTGCAAGTCCACCATCCTTAGTATAGGCATGGGACAAATCACGAATACAACCATTCGCACGATCGGTGTCAAGTGTTCCCCACTCTTCCGACTGCGATCCCATCTTCGTTGAGAAACGATTACCAGGAGCCGTCTGATAGATGCGGTTTGCCTCTGGATCAATGGCACTGTCTACGATACTGTATTTCTTCATCGCCTCAGAAAGTGTCATACCATCCACACGTATGGCAGAGCCATCAACAAGTCCGCCCTTATTAAGTTCATTCAAGATACCCAGGATTCCACCGGCACGACCGCACTCCTGAACAGAGTACTTCTGTGTGTTCGGGGCAAGCTTACACAAGCAAGGCACCTGACGACTTAACGCATCTATATCTTTCATAGTGAAATCAGCACCAGCCTCCTGCGCAACAGCAAGCAGATGAAGCACCGTATTCGTAGATCCGCCCATGGCGATGTCAAGAGCCATGGCATTCATAAATGCCTGACGCGTTGCAATACTCCGGGGAAGGACAGACTCGTCACCATCCTCATAATAGGCAAAGGCATTCTTCACCACCTGACGGGCAGCAGCCTTGAAGAGTTCCACACGATTGGTATGGGTAGCCAGAATCGTACCATTGCCAGGTAACGACAGACCAATAGCCTCTGTCAATGAGTTCATCGAGTTGGCAGTGAACATACCCGAGCAGGAACCGCAACCAGGACAGGCACAGCCTTCTATCTCCTTCATCTCCTCATCGCTGACCGAAGGATCGGCGCCTTTAACCATCGCTGTAATCAGGTCGGCATTCTCTCCACGCCATTTCCCTGCCTCCATCGGACCACCACTACAGAATACCGTCGGGATATTCAGTCGCATCGAAGCCATCAGCATACCAGGGGTCACCTTATCGCAGTTTGAGATGCAGATCATGGCATCGGCCTTATGAGCATTCACCATATACTCCACAGAGTCGGCGATGATATCACGTGAAGGCAAGGAATAGAGCATGCCGTCATGACCCATGGCGATACCATCATCGATGGCAATCGTATTGAACTCGGCCGCATAACAGCCCATCTTCTCTATCTCGGCCTTGACAATCTGCCCGATCTCATGCAGATGGGTGTGTCCCGGAACAAACTGCGTAAAGGAGTTCACGATGGCGATAATCGGCTTACCAAACTGCTCCGGTTTCATACCTGTTGCCACCCAGAGCGCACGAGCTCCTGCCATCCTTCTGCCTTCAGTACAGACAGCACTTCTCAACTGATGTTTCATTTTTTAAGTATTTCCAACAAATTTAGGTGCAAATTTACATTAAATCTGCCAAACGACCAACAAATTCGAGTTTTTTTAGTATTTTTGCACCGTATATAGTCAACTAAAACAATAGTCAATTATGAGAATCAAACTCCTTGTGCTGACAATGGCTGTTGCAGCAACCGCCATCGCACAACCTCGTTGTGAAATCACCCTTTCCGACAATTGGCAATTCTGCAAAGGTTCATGCGACAATGACGGAGCGGTCTGGAAGACTGTCAGCGTGCCACACGACTGGGCCATCAGCGGTCCTTTCGATAAGAAATGGGATTTGCAGACGGTTGCTATCGAACAGAACGGAGAGAAACAAGCCACCGAGAAGAGCGGTCGCTCTGGTGCCTTACCATGGATTGGAGAAGGTCATTACCGACGGACATTCCAAATTCCCGAAGGCTATGAACATATCGAACTTGTATTCGATGGCGCAATGGCCGAACCATCTGTATCTATTAACGGTCACAAAGCAGGCTACTGGGCTTACGGCTATAATGCCTTCCGCATTGATATCACACCCTATATCAAGACTGGTGATAATCTTCTGGAGGTCGACCTAAAGAATGTCGAAGAGAGTAGCCGTTGGTATCCCGGCGCAGGCATTTATCGTCCCGTAAAACTGGTACTGACACCCAAAAGTCACATTGATATGTGGCAGACCTGCGTGCAAACCTTATCAATACAAGAGAATAAAGCACTCATCCGCGTGTCAGCTAAGGTAGAGAACCCTCTGGAGGAACAGGAGATTTTCATTTCCTTGATCGACCGAGACGGACAGATTGTTAAGACAAACTGGGTGAAGGTTCCACCCCACGGTGACCTGACATCTACGATTGAGGTGGAAGAACCTTCGTTATGGACACCAGAGACACCATATCTGTATACCCTGGGACTTAGTCTTGTTCGTGAAGATGTGGACGAGGCGGCAGGAATAGCTGATGTAGTGACTATAGATAAGACCCGCCTACGTTTCGGCATCCGCACCGTCAGCGTCTCGGAAGAGGGTGGTTTCCAACTGAATGGTGCCACACGTAAAATCAAAGGGGTGTGTCTGCATCACGACCTGGGACCTCTTGGCACGGCCATCAATAAGTCAGCCCTCATCCGTCAGATTAAGACGATGAAAGAGATGGGCTGCGATGCCATCCGCACCTCACATAACATGCCGAGTCAGATGCAGATGGATATCTGCGACTCTCTGGGTATGATGGTCATGGCCGAGAGTTTCGACATGTGGCTCTATCCGAAGTGCAAGAATGGCTATGCCCGTTTCTTTAACGAGTGGGCCGACAGAGATATCACGAACCTCGTGCTTGTCAACCGAAACCACCCGAGCATCATCATGTGGAGCATCGGCAATGAGATTCCCGAACAAGGTAGCGAGAAAGGCCGTGAGATATCCTGCCATCTGCAGGAGCTGTGCCATCAGCTCGATCCCACCCGTCCTGTCACACAAGGTATGGACCGCGCAGAGGAGGCACTGAAGAGCGGCTTTGCTCAGGTGATGGATGTGCCCGGTTTTAACTATCGGGTGCATAAGTACTCACAGAATATCGAGCAACTACCACAAGGATTCCTATTAGGAAGTGAGACCGCCTCAACGGTAAGCAGTCGTGGCGTGTATAAATTCCCTGTTGAGATTACCGACAACTCGCGCTATGCCTCGTGGGCACCTACCTATGACCCTACTGCTATCCAGACCGCCGACGGACAATGCTCCAGCTATGATGTTGAATACTGCTCATGGAGTAATCTACCCGATGACGACTGGGTATGGCAAGACGATAAACCATGGGTGATTGGTGAGTTCGTATGGACGGGTTATGACTATCTCGGAGAACCGACGCCCTATGATGAATACTGGCCATCACGCAGCAGCTACTTTGGCATCTGCGACCTGGCTGGACTACCCAAGGATCGTTATTGGCTTTATCGCTCGAAATGGAACAAGGACGAACACACCATCCATCTGTTACCCCACTGGACATGGGACAAGAAACGTCGAGGAAAGGTGACGCCCGTCTACTGTTATACCGACTACCCCACCGCTGAACTCTTCGTCAACGGCAAGAGTCAGGGTAAGATATCCAAGAATCCCGCCAGTCGTCTCGATCGCTACCGCCTGCGCTGGAACGATGTAAGATACGAGCCGGGTGAGATCAAGGTCGTGGTTTACGACGGACAAGGCAATCTCGCTGGCGAACGGATCATCCGTACCGCCGGCAAACCTGCCAAGCTCCAACTTGATGCATGGATGGCTGAAGGTCATCTTCTGAAGGCTGACGGTGACGACCTTGCTTTCGTGACCGTCTCACTGACCGATGCCCAAGGTACTCTTATTCCCGATGCTTCCGACCAACTGACCTTCGAGGTCTCAGGTGCTGGTTCCTTCGAAGCTGTCTGCAATGGTGATGCCACCAGTCTGGAGTCCTTCACCCAACCGACGATGAAGCTTTTCCACGGTCAACTTGTCGTGATTGTACGCAGTACCAAAGAGACAGGAGCCATCACACTCAAGGTAACGGATGAACATCAGAACCTCTCACAGGCCATCGATATTCCAACCAGATAACATACCAAAAAATAATGATTTTGTACCTTTGCTATTGTACAAACAGAATTAAATGCTTACCTTTGCAACTCGAAAAGATTAAATAAGGTGATAACAATGAAAAGAAATCAAATCAAAGCACTGAGCATCTGTTCAATCATCGCCATATCACTCACACTCCTGAGTGCCGGCATCAATGATAACACGATGACAAAGGAAGATGGTATGTTCGTGATCAATACGACATCTATCGGCAAGGATATAGAGGGTTATAACGGACCGACTCCCTTGAAGATCTACATCAAGAAAAATACAGTCGTGAAGATTGAGGCCCTGAAAAGTGCAGAAAGCCCGAAGTATTATGCCAAGGTCAAGAAAGCCCTTCTGGAGAAATGGAACGGGCTGAAAGTAAAGGAGGCTTCCCAGCTGAAGGTCGATGCCGTTACCGGTGCCACCTATTCCTCCGAGGCAGTCGTGAAGAATGTCCGTTTGGGACTCGACTACTACCAGTCGCACAAATAACCATAAATAGTATATAAACAAAGAAATCCCCACCAGAAGTGGGGATTTCTTTTATGTATAACCGTAGAGATTACTTCTGCTCAATAATCTTTCCTCCCTCCTGCAGAGCCTGCATATTCAGAGGAATCAATCCGTGATGACGCTCGGGAAGAGTCTTATAGAGTGCTTTCTCCACACCCTTGTCGCTGACTACGGGAGCCACCTTCAACAGACCACCAAGCACAATCATATTGAACACCTTACCGTTCTTCATCTCGGCAGCCTTGTCCATGGCATTGATCTCATAGATGGTAATATCCTTACGGGTTGGCTTATTGATAATACCAAAACCATCGTAGATCAGAATACCACCTGGCTTGATCTTCGGTTCGAACTTCTCAAGTGAGGGCTGGTTGAGTACCACGGCGATATCGTACTTACTGAGGATGGGCGAAGAGATACGCTCATCACTGACGATAACCGTCACGTTGGCTGTTCCACCACGCTGCTCAGGACCATAGGCCGGCATCCATGTCACCTCCTTATCCTCCATCAGTCCTGAATAGGCCAGAATCTTACCCATAGAGAGCACGCCCTGACCTCCGAAACCTGAAATAATTATCTCTTTCTTCATCTTTTCTTAATTCTTAATTCCTAACACTTAATTAAAGATTTGTGGTATCTTTCAGGTCTCCCTTTGGATAGAAGGGGAACATATTCTCCTTCATCCATTCATTAGCCTTGGCAGGAGTGAGTTTCCAACCGCTGTTACAGGTAGAGACAAACTCCACGAGTGAAGAGCCCTTGCCAGCCATAGAGGCCTCGAAAGCCTTGCGCAATGCCTTCTTCGCCTTCAGGATAGAGCCTACGCTCTCCACACTCTGACGAGTGACGTAGCAGGTGCCCTCAAGTCCGGCAGCGATGTCAGCCATCTTCAGGGGATAGCCATGCAGCTGGGGATCACGGCCGTAGGGACATGTAGAAGTCTTCTGGCCAATCAGCGTGGTAGGAGCCATCTGTCCGCCCGTCATGCCATAGATGGCATTGTTGACGAAGATGATGACAATGTTCTCGCCACGGTTCAAGGCGTGAATGGTCTCACAAGTACCAATACATGCCAGGTCACCATCACCCTGATAGGTGAACACCAGGCGGTCGGGCCAGCAGCGCTTGATACCCGTAGCCAGTGCGGGAGCACGACCATGTGCAGCTTCCTGCCAGTCGATATCAATATAATTATATGCGAAGACAGCGCAGCCTACAGGCGATACACCTACGGTCTTGTCTTCCATACCCATTTCTTCGATGACCTCGGCAATGAGCTTATGTACCACACCGTGGCTACAGCCCGGGCAATAGTGCATATTATTGTCGTTCATCAGCGTCGGCTTCTTGCAGACGATGTTCTCTGGACTAATGATCTGATTTCTATCCATAGCTTACATGACCTTTTTCAGTGCGTTAACAATTTCCTCGGGATCGGGGACGATACCACCCAGACGACCGAACTGCTCTACAGGTACGGCACCGTTCACAGCGAGACGGACATCCTGAACCATCTGTCCAGCGTTGATCTCTGCCACGAGAATACCTTTGACCTTCTTAGACAACTCTGCGATCTCCTTCGTGGGGAACGGGAACAGGGTGATAGGACGGAACAGACCAACCTTGATGCCTTGCTCACGAGCAACCTCGATAGCCTTCTCTGCGATACGGGCTGCACTGCCGAAAGCCACGATGGCATACTCGGCATCATCACACTGCTGCATCTCATAACGCACCTCGTTCTCCTCAATCTTACGATATTTCTCCTGAAGGGCAAGGTTACGCTGCTCCATGATCTCCGGCTTCAACTCCAGTGAGGTGATTACCACACGCTCACGGTTCTTTGGCTTACCAGTAGAAGCCCATGGACACTCTTTGATAACCTCCTCGTCTGTACGACGGGGCTTGAATGGCGGCAACACCACCTTCTCCATCATCTGACCGATCACACCATCAGAGAGGATCATGGCAGGGTTACGATATTTGAATGCCAACTCAAAAGCGAGATCCACGAAGTCGGCCATCTCCTGCACAGACGACGGTGCAAGTACGATCACCTTATAGTCACCATTACCACCACCACGGGTAGCCTGATTATAGTCACCCTGTGAAGGCTGGATAGTACCCAGACCAGGACCGCCACGCTGCACGTTGACAAAGACGCCAGG